>VYME01000070.1_pt1 | contig 55229 bp, 56 predicted proteins | sample 5115281 | NCBI WGS metagenome assembly VYME01 (sample SAMN12291780, study PRJNA351875) | freshwater metagenome | isolation source: freshwater lake | place: USA: Michigan, Wintergreen Lake | collected 2013-08-08
CGGCCGCCGCATCCGCGACGCCCGCGCCAGCCGCCACGTCCGCCGGTCCGCTGTCGGTCGATAGTTTGCCGCCCGGCTATCCGCTCGACGCGTGGCAGCGCGCGCGCGGCGCGGCCGGCAAAATCGAGAGCGCCACGCTGATCACCGAGGAGCCGCTGCCGCCGCGCGCCTTGAACGACGGCGACGTCATCGAGATTTCCGGCTGGGCGGGCGACAGCGATTTGGGGGCCCGCGCCGCTTTCGTCGCGATCGCGATTTGCGGACGCGTGATCGCCACGCCGGCCGTCGACGGGCAGCGCCCGGATATCGCGCGCAATGTCCACCCCAATCTCGGCCGGTCGGGCTGGCGCGCGCGCGTGGCGATCGCGCATGTGCCGCGCTGCGCCGACGCGAAGCTCGAAGTTCTCGCCCCGATGGGGCCGTTCCCCTTCGCCGTGCCGCTCGACGGCGGGCAGACGCTGACGCTCGCCGCCGGCGGCACGCCGCCGTCGTTGCGCGGTCCCGCGGCGCCATTGCGCCGAGCGCCGACGGCGGCGCCGGAACCGCGCCGTTTGACCGTGCAAGGAACCGGCAACGTCAATTTGCGCCGCTGCGCGTCGACCGATTGTTCGGTGCTGGGCGCGCTGCGCGCGGGCGTCCATCAAGCGATCGTGGTCGAGAACACGACGGACTGGCTGCTGGTCGCGGTCCCGACGGCGGGCGCTTCGGGCTGGATCGCCAAGCGCGTGGCGCGTTTGGATTAAAACCAGCCGCGCCGCTTGAAATAGAGATAGGGCAGGATCGCGGAAGCGAGCATCGCGGCGAGCGCCAGCGGATAGCCGAAATCCCAGGCGAGTTCGGGCATGTTGGCGAAGTTCATGCCGTAGATCGTGCCGACCAAGGTCGGCGGCATCAGCACGACCGACACGACCGAGAACAGCTTGATGATTCGGTTCTGTTCGATGTTGATCTGCCCGAGCGTGGCGTCGAGCAGGAAATTAACTTTGCGCGCGTCGTAGTCGGCATGCTCCATCAGCGAAACCACGTCGCGCGCGATCGACTTCAGGCGCTGCTTGAATTCGCGCGCCTGTTTTTTGCCGTCGGCCTCGAGCGCGGTCGTCAAGAAGCTCGACAGGCGCTGAAGGCCCAGCATGCTTTCGCGCGCGGTCGAGCACAGATCGTCGAGCCGGCCCAAGTCGCGCAGCACTTGCTGCAGATCGCGTTCCTGTTCGACTTGGCGCGCGGGCTTGGTTTTGTCGTGAAAGATCGCGCGGCTGATCGCGTCGAGATCGAGACCGATGCGCTCCAGCACGTCGGCCAGCCGATCGACGAAGGCTTCGATAAGGCCGAGCAGCGCATCGCTGCCCGCCGGATGGCCGCCCGCGCGCACCAGCTTCTGCGCGAATTGATGCACCGGCCGCGGATCGTTGTAGCGCAACGTGACGAGCGACTGTTTGGCGAGCACGAAGGTGAATGCGTCGGCGACCGGCTGCTTCTCGTCGGCGCGCGCCAGCACCGTGACCGTCATGAAGATCGCGCCGTTTTCGACGTAAAAGCGCGCCGAGGGTTCGATCTCGCGCATCTCCTCGTGCGTGGGCAACGCCAAGCCGTAGGCCGTATCGACGCGCCCGCGCTCCTCCGGCGTGGGCTGGAACAAATCGATCCACACCGCGCCATCGGGAAAACCGTCGCCCGGCGCGATTTCGCGACGCTCCAATCCGCTGTCCGTGGCGATGAAGGCGACGATCATGTTGGTTCCACTTCCTGCGCGGTACTTCGGTTGCGTCGTGCCACAGAGAAAGGGACCGGATCAACCACGGGGCCGAAAACGGCGTGTATTCAAGAAACTCCGACTTACCCACAACCTATTGTGGGGAGGTGCTTGACGGTCATACCCGTGGTGCTTCACAATATCTTGTAGGCGTTATGGAGTTATCCACAAACTCTAGAAACTCCGAAAAATCGCAGCGAAACCAAGGGGATGGCGCGATGGATTGGACACCCGAACAGATTTCGGAGCTGACCCGTCTGTGGGGCGAAGGCCTGACGACGGCCGAAATCGGCAAGCGCTTGGGCATCTCCAAGAACGCGGTGGTCGGCAAGGCGCACCGCCTGCATCTGCCCGCCCGACCCTCGCCGATCAAGCGCACGGGCCCGCGGCCCCAGGTCTTCCGGCAGACCGCAGCCGTTCGCCCGGCCGCGCCGCGAATCTCGGCACCTCGCCCGGCTCCGGCCGCGCAGGCGCCGACCTCGGCCCAGGCGCTGCGCGCGCTGGCCAACCAGCCTTCCGCCAAGCGCCTGCCGATGATGGCGCTGAATTCGTCGACCTGCCGCTGGCCGATCGGCGATCCCGGCGACGCGGAATTCCATTTCTGCGGCGAGAAGGCGCTGGACGGCAAACCCTATTGCTCGTCGCACGCATCGATCGCCTATGTGAAGGTGAAGCCGCGCACCGAAGCCGCTTGAAAACGGGCGCAAGCTCGGCTTGATTTGAACGGGGCGTCCTTCGGGGCGCCCCGTTTCGCGTTGCAGGCCCCGTTTGCCTTGGAGGCGATGTGTCGCAAGGGCTCGAGAATAGTTTGACGATCGCCAAAGGCGGCGAAACCCATCGCCTTCGCCTTGAATTCGCCAATCGCCACGGCTTGATCGCCGGCGCGACGGGAACCGGCAAGACCGTCACGCTGCGCGCGATGGCGGAAGGTCTCAGCGCACAAGGCGTGCCGGTCTTCGTCGCCGACGTGAAGGGCGATCTCTCCGGCCTCGCCAAGCCGGGCGCAGAGAACGCCAAATTCCGCACGCGCGCCGTCGAACTCGGCGTCGCCGATTTCGAGTTCGCGGCGCCGCCGGTGCTGTTCTGGGACGTGTTCGGCGCGAACGGTCACCCGATGCGCGCGACGATCTCGGAAATGGGGCCGCTGCTGCTCGCACGGCTGCTCGAACTCAACGACACGCAAGCGGGCGTGTTGCAGCTCGTATTCAAGGTCGCCGACGACGAAGGCTTGCTTCTGCTCGATCTCAAGGATCTGCGCGCTTTGCTGACGCATGTTGCGGAGAACGCGGCCGAGTATCGCGAGCGCTACGGCAACGTCGCGTCGGCTTCGGTCGGCGCCATACAGCGCGGCTTGCTGGCGCTGGAAGCGCAGGGGGCGGACAAGTTCTTCGGCGAGCCCGAGCTCGATCTCGAACACCTGATGGGCGTTTTGCCCGACGGGCGCGGCATCGTATCGGTGCTGGCGGCGGAAATCCTCTATCAACGCCCCAAACTCTACGCGACCTTCCTGCTGTGGCTGCTGTCGGAATTGTTCGAGCGCTTGCCCGAGGCGGGCGACGTCGCCAAGCCCAAGCTCGTCTTCTTCTTCGACGAAGCGCATCTGCTGTTCGCGGATGCGCCCAAGGCGCTGGTCGAAAAGGTCGAGCAAGTCGTGCGGCTGATCCGCTCGAAAGGGGTCGGCGTGTATTTCGTGACGCAGAATCCGCTCGATATTCCCGATGCGGTGCTGGGTCAGCTCGGCAACCGCGTGCAGCACGCGCTGCGCGCCTTCACGCCGCGCGACCAGAAGGCGGTGAAGGCGGCGGCGCAGACCTTCCGCGCGCGTCCCGGTCTCGATACCGAAGCGGCGATCCTGGAACTTGGCGTCGGCGAAGCGCTCGTCTCCTTCCTCGACGAGAAAGGCACGCCAGTCCCCGTCGAGCGCGCGCGGATCGTGCCGCCGCGGACAAGACTGGGGCCGGTGGATGCCGGCGAACGTTTGGGTATGATCAACAACTCGCCGATTCACGGTATCTACGAGGAAGCCGTCGATCGCGAAAGCGCGTTCGAAAAACTGCAGGCCGCCAAGCCCAAGAAAGGCGGCGGCACGTTCGACGCGATTTTCGGCGGCGGAGCGAATCCCCGCCCGGCAGCGCGGGGCCGCGCGCAGCCGAAATCCCTCGGCGAGCAAGTCGCGACGTCTGTCGCGCGCTCGGTCGCGTCGTCGATCGGACGGCAGATCGGCACGCGTATCGTGCGCGGCATTCTGGGCTCGATCCTCAAATGAGAATCGCGGCCGCGGTTTTCCTGCTGCTCGGCATGGGCGCGGCGTTCGCGCAAACGCCGGCGCGCGTCGCGCCCGACGCGGCCAATGTCGCCTGCATCGGCAAAGCCGATACGCCGCAATGCGCGACCGCGACTTTCTTCGCTTGCGCCGTGCGCCGCGCGGCGGATGTCTGCGCCGCGGTGGGATTGGCCGAGCCGCCGCGCCTGTTCGACGGCGTCGTCGCGATCGAATGGCTGTTCGAGCGCGCCTCGACCATCCGCGAACGCGACGTGACCGAGGATTTGCAGCATTTCGCTTGGTTCAAGGCGGGCAACACGCTGGTCGAAGTGCAAGTGCGCCGCTGCGCGCCCGAAGCGGCGGATTGCGCGGCCGAAGATTGGGTCGATTGGCAGGTCTATCTCGCCCCGATCGAGGGCGGGGGCTTCTTCGCCGCCGGCTGGCGCGGCGACAACGAACCCGACGGGCCGCCCGAAATTCCGGACGCTTTCCAGCCCCCGCAAGCGCCGGAGCCCGCCCAATAAGCCTTTGGAAATCCGGCGGCTTCGGGCATTATGTTGCCGCAATGTCACAGAGGACAGCAACCATCGTGACGCCGGCGAATAAGCTTCGTTCCCCTTCGTTATCCCTGTGTCCGCCGTGAACGAGGACACGCTTCGCCAGGTGCGCGAGGAAATGGTGGCGTTGTTGCCGCGCTTGCGGCGCTTCGCGCGCGGTCTGACCGGCGTGCCCGATCAGGCGGACGATCTGGTGCAGGCGGCGTGCGAGCGCGCGCTGACCCGCATCGACCAGTGGCAGCCTGGAACCAGGCTGGACAGCTGGATGTTCCGTATCGTCCAGACGATCTGGCTGGACGAGCGGCGCGCCGTCAAGGTTCGCACCGGCGAAGGCCGGATCGACGCCGAGATGGCCGAAGACGAACTCGCCTTCGACGGCGGGCGCGGGCTCGAGGCGCATATGACCTACGAGGCCGTGCGCGCGGCGATGGCGACATTGCCGGAAGACCAGCGCGCCGTGCTCGTGCTCGTGTGCGTCGAAGGCCAAAGCTACAAGGAAGCGGCGGCCGCGCTGGATATTCCGATCGGCACGGTGATGAGCCGTCTGGCGCGCGCGCGCGCCGGGCTCGTCAAACGGCTTGGCGAAAGCGGGGCGAGTCTCGCTTCTCCGGCCGAGTAGACGCAACGACGGACGGAACGGGATAGATGAGCCGCGACTTCGACGCCGAATTGGCCATGCGCTACGCCGACGGGATGACCGACGCGGCGCAGACGGCGCGCGTCGAGGCCGAACTCGCCGTCAATCCCGATCTCGCCGAATTCGTGCGCGCGATGCGCGAAGCGGCGTCGCTGGCGCGCGGCGCGATGAACGAAGTGCTGCACGAACCCGTGCCTCGGCGTCTGATCGACGCGGTGATGGCGGCCCCCGCGTTCGACGACGAAACCCTTGTCGCGTGGTGCGACGGCGAGCTCGACGGCGCGTCGTCGGCGCGCGTCGCGGCGGCGGTCGCGAAGAATCCCAAGCTCGCCGCGCGCGCGGCCGCTTTCCGCCGGACCGGCGAGCTGGCGCGCGGCGCCTATGCCGGTGTGCTGATCGAACCCGTTCCCGATCGTTTGATCGCGACGGTGCGACAGGGGGCGGAGTCCGCCAAGGTGATCGCTTTCCCGCCGCGCAACGAATCCGGCGCGCGCGTGTCGCGCGGCGCGTTGGGCTGGGCGGTCGCGGCGTCGATCCTGGTGATCGCGATGCTGGGGGCGGGCGGACTCGTCACCGGCCGAATCCAGCCGCCGGCGGGTTTGCAGCTCGCCTCGGCCGATACGGATCGCTGGCTCGATAACGTCGCGGGCAATTTCGATCTATACGCCGGCACGAAGGAACGCGAAGGCCGTCTGCTGGTCGATTTCACGGCCGAGGACGTGCCGCAGCTCGCCAAGCGCTTCGGCGCGAATCTCAACCGCAATCTCGCGATCCCCGATCTGGCGCCGCAGGGTTTCGAACTGCAGGGCGGGCGCATGGTCGTGATCGGCGGCCGCCCCGGCGCGCAGCTGCTCTACGTCAACGCGGCGGGCGAGCTCGTGACGCTGTCGATCGCGTTCTCGCGCAGCAAGGATCGCGAGGCGCGCGCCGGCCAGCGCGGCGAAGTGAACCTCGTCCACTGGCACCGCAACGGCTATGGCTACGCGTTCGCGGGCCGCATCGAGCCCGCCCGGTTGAAGGCTTTGGCCGACCAGGCGGACAACGAGCTCGCGGCGATCTGAAGGTTTATGTCAACGCTTCGGCGGACGGCCGCGGCGCGGGCGCGCGTGGATGGCGCTGGTCTCGTCCGTGCGGGCGAGGGCGCGCATCGTGTTGACCATTTGCTGGCGCAGCTTGCGGTCGGTTATGTCGTAATAGGCGCGCACCAATTCTATCGTTTCGCGCTTGGCCATCGGGTCGAGGCCGTAGACCGGCGTCGGGCCTTCGGCCACGCCTTGCAGATGCTTGCGCCCGAAGCTCGACACGTCGGACGGCATTTCCTCGAAGAAATAGCTGACCGGCACGTCGAGCACGCGCGCGCATTCGAAGATGCGCGAAGCCGACAGACGGTTGGTGCCGCGCTCATTCTTCTGCAGTTGCTGGAACGTGATGCCGATCAAGCGGCCGAGCTCCTGCTGGCTCATGCCCAGCAGCGTGCGCCGCTCGCGCAGGCGCTTGCCGACATGGATGTCGATCGGATTTGGGCCCGGCGAAGCGCGGCCGCGGCGGCCGCGCAAACGCAGCGGCTTTTCGGCGATTCGCGCGATGGCGTTTCGGGAGGCACGGGCCATAACAGAATTCTCCTTTAGATCGAAGGGCCGATGCCGGGCCCGCAAAGTTTAAGGTTGCCGATTTTATGTTAACGACACGATGAAATCGGGTCACACCAATGTAGTACCGCATGTCGTCGCCCAGAAAAAGAGAATCATTGTTGCCATGCGTATCGAGAGTTGCCTCGCGATCTCTGAAACACCGCGCTAAACTGCACCGGTCATGAGATTCTTCGGATTCGGTAAGAGAGGCGGCGGCGATTGGCGCGCATTCCTGGATGCGGCGCCGGTAGGCTTGTTCGAGGCTGGCGCCGACGGACGATTTACCTACGCGAATACGCGGTTCGCGGAGATGCTCGCGCGTCCGCGCGCGGAAATCCTCGGTGGATTGCGATTGGCGGATATTCTCGACGATCCACCGGCCAATGGCGGACCCGGTGCCGTGTTCGCGGAGCCGTCGCGGATGTCCGGCGAGACGCGACTGCGCCGCTTATCCGGCCCTCCGGTACTTGTATCGATCGAATTGACGCGCGATGGCGAAATATTGCGGGGCGTGGTGCGCGATGCGGGCCGCGAGCGCGAAATGGCGGCCGCGCTGCAGCGCGGCGAACGCACGTTCCGGCGCTTTTTCGACAACGCGCCCGTCGGAATCGCTTTGATCGATTCTCATGGCCGCCTGACAGAAACGAATGCGGCGTTCCGGCTTTTGGCGGGCGTCGAACGCGAGGACGCGATCGGTCGCGGCCTCGGCGAGTTCGCCGCCGCCGAGGATCGCAGCGACCTGATCGGCCGTATCCGCATCCTGGCCGCGAGCTCCGCCGGGCGCGACACGGCAGGCAACGACACGCAAGGCCGGATCGTGCTGCGCCTCGCCGCGCGCGCGGGCAAGGAAATCGACGTGGCGATCTTCGCCCGGCCGCTCGACGACACCGCCGGGCCCGACGGTGCGATCATCGTCCATCTTCTGGATATGACCGAGCAGAAACGGCTGGAGACGCAGTTCGCTCAGTCGCAGAAGATGCAGGCCGTCGGCCAGCTCGCCGGCGGCGTGGCGCACGATTTCAACAATCTTCTGACCGCGATGATCGGCTTCTGCGACCTGCTGCTGCTGCGCCACCAGCCGGGCGATTCGTCCTTCGCCGACATCATGCAGATTCGCCAGAACGCGAATCGCGCCGCCAATCTCGTGCGCCAGCTTCTGGCTTTCTCGCGTCAGCAGACATTGCAACCAAAAATTCTGGACGTGACCGAGGTCCTGACCGAGCTTTCGCATCTGCTGCGCCGGCTCATCGGCGCCGCGATCGAGCTCAAAGTCGTGCACGCGCGCGACCCGTGGCTGCTGCGCGTCGATCAAGGCCAGCTCGAGCAGGTCATCATCAATCTGGCCGTCAACGCGCGCGACGCGATGGGCAAAGGCGGCGTGCTGACGATCCGCACGTCGAACGCCGCGCGCGCCCTGCCCGAGCGAAACGGCGACGAGGAGATTCCCGCCGGCGACTACGTGCGCATCGACGTGGAGGACACGGGCACCGGCATCCCGTCCGACATCCTTGGCCGCATCTTCGAGCCGTTCTTCTCGACCAAGGCCGTGGGCTCGGGCACGGGTCTGGGCCTGTCGACCGTCTACGGCATCGTGCGCCAGACCGGCGGTTTCGTGCTGGTCGACTCGACCGTCGGCAAGGGCTCGACCTTCACGCTGCTGCTGCCGCGCTTCGCCGGTCCCGCCCCGGGCGACGCGGAGAGCGCCGCGCAAGCCCGCCGACGCGATCTGACGGGGGCGGGCACCGTGCTTCTGGTCGAGGACGAGGATGCCGTGCGCCTGTTCGGCGCGCGCGCGCTGCGTAACAAAGGCTACAAGGTCGTCGAAGCGAAAACAGGCGACGCCGCGCTCGACATCGTGCGCGATATGGGGATGGAGATCGATCTGATGATCACCGACGTCGTCATGCCGCAGATGGACGGCACGACGCTGATCCGGGAAGCGCGCAAACTATTCCCCGAGATGAAGATCGTCTGCATTTCGGGCTACGCCGAGGAGCAGTTCCGCCAGAACCTCGAAGGCTTCGAGAACGTGCATTTCCTGCCCAAGCCGTTCAGCCTCGATCAGCTCGCCGCCAAGGCGAAGGAAGCGATGCGCCCGCCGGGCTAGACCTCGGGCACGCGCACCCAGAATCGGAAAACCGAGCCGACCCCGGGCGCGCTTTCGGCGGAAATGCCGCCGCCCATCGCCTCGATCAGGCGCTTGCAGATCGCCAGGCCCAACCCCGTGCCGCCGCGCTTGCGCGTGCTCGACGCATCGGCCTGGAAGAAGGGCGAGAACAATTGTGCGCGCGTGATCTCGTCCATGCCGATGCCCGTATCGGCGACCGCGACGGTCAAGCGCCACAGCCCGTCGGCCTCGCGGTTGCCCGTCAGCGTCACCGACACGCCGCCGCGATCGGTGAATTTTATCGCGTTGCCGATCAGATTGACGACGATCTGCCGCAGACGCCCGCTATCGCCGGCGACGCGCGGCGGAAGATCGTCGCCGCGGTCGAATTCCAAGGTCAAGCCGCGCGCCTGCGCGCGCGCGCGCTGGCTTTCGACCGCCGCGGCGAACGTCACGCAGGGATCGAACCCCGCCCTGCTCAGTCCGAGCTTGCCCGCGTCGAGCTTGGCGAGATCGAGCAGATCGTCGACGATCGCGATCAGCGATTCCGCCGAACCGCGTGCGATCTGCGCCCAGCGCCGCTGCTGCGAATCGAGCGGCGACTCCTCGATCAGATCCAGCGTGCCGACGACGCCGTTCAACGGCGTGCGCAATTCGTGGCTGATCATCGCGAGGAAATCCGATTTGGCGCGGTTGGCAGCTTCCGCCGCCAGCCGCGCGCGCTCGACCTCCGTCATGTCCTGCACGGTGGCGAACAGCCGCGTGGCCAGACCCATCGCATCGCGCTCGATGCGGAATTCCTCGCGCACATGGCGCACCGTGCCGTCGTCGCGCACGACGCGATAGACCTGGCTGCCGCGAGTTCCCGGAAAGGCGACGAGATCGACCAGCGTGTCGCGATCGGCGGGATGGACGCGCGCGCGCCACGTGCGGTAGCGCGCGGGCGCGTCGAGCGGCACGCCCCAAATCGTCCGCGCGCGCGCCGACCAAGTATGCGTTCGCGCCTCGAGATCGACCGACCACCAGCCGAGTTCGGCGACGTCGAGCGCCAAGGCGAGATTGGCCTCGGCCGATTTGAGCGCGGTGACGTCGACCACGGTGCCGACGCGCAGATGGTCGGTTTCGGTCTGGCCGACTTCGCGATACCAGCGATAGACGCCGCGATCGTTGCGCCCGCGATAGACGATGTCCATGCGCCGGCCTTCGCGCAATTCGCGGTGAGCGGAAAGATAGACGCGGCGATCGTCCGGATGCAGCCGGCGCGACAACGCCAGGAACCCGGCATGCGCGAACTCGGCGGGATCGAGACCCCAGACGCGCGGCAAATTGGGCGAGTAGCGCATCGTATCGGCCGCGACATCCCATTCCCAGGTCGCGGCGCCCGAAATCTCGAGCGCATGCTCGAGATGCGCCACCTTCATCGCCCGGTCGTGAGGATGTGGGCCACCGCCGTTCACGCTTGCGGTTTCCTTTCCGAAAAAATGCGGCGGGCGACTCTAACAGCGCCGCCGGGCCGCCGGGAATCACCCGAACATAGGAAAGAGGCCAAAAAAATTGCGGCTGACGCTACCCGGCGCCGCTCAACGTTTGGCGCGCAGACGCGGTGGCCCGAAATTATGCGGATCGAGCGCGGCGTCCGGCGGACCGCCTGCCGCCACCGGACGCGGCGCATATTTTCCCATGCTGAGCGTGCGATCGTACATCACGAGTCCGCCGGCAAGCGCCACGTTGACGCAGAACTTGGTGGGTATCTTGATCACGTATTCGCAAAGCTTCGTCGCTTCCGGCGATAACGAGCCGCGCTCCGGTCCGAGGATATAGGCCGCGGCGCGGGGATGGCGGAAGCTCGGCAATTCGATCGCGTCCGGCGTCAATTCGATGCCGACCATCGTGCAGCCGACCGGCAGACGCAGATCGTCGAGCGTGGGCCAGTCGTAGATCGGCACGCTCGCCGACGCGTCCGACGTATCGGCTTGATTGGCGACGCGCCGATCGAAGACGGAAGCGACCGTGAAGACGAACGACGCGCCGAAAGCGTGCGCCGTGCGCGTCAGCGCCCCGAGATTCATGGGTTTGGAGATGCCCTCCACCCCGATTCCGAAATAGCCCTTCATGATGGGGCGCAACTTGCCTCGCCGCGCGCGCCGGGGCAAGGTTGGCGGCATCATGAGCGTACCCCTTATCGTCGAAGTCACGCGCGGCTCGGCCGTCGAGTCCCGCCACAACGTCGCCGTCGCGATCGCGACCGCGGACGGCCGAATCGTCGAATCGCATGGCGACGTGGCGGCTCCGGTGTTTCCGCGTTCCGCGATCAAGCCGATCCAATCGCTGGGCTTGCTGGAGACGGGGGCGGCCGACGCTTTCGCCGTACCCGATTCGCGCATCGCGCTTTCCGCCGCCAGCCATGGCGGCGAGCCGATGCACACGGCCGCCGTGCTCGACTGGCTCGCGAAAATCGGTCTCGACGAAAGCGCGCTCGAATGCGGGCCGCATATGCCCACCCATGCCCCGACGGCCGAAGCGATGATCCGCGCGAGCGCGCCGCCGGGCCGCGCCCACAACAATTGCTCGGGCAAGCATGCCGGCATGCTGACCGTGTGCCGTCATCTCGGCCTGCCCACGCGCGGCTACACCGGGCCCGCGCACCCGTTGCAGAAGCGTATCGAGAAAACCTACGAGGATTTTCTGGCGCTGAAACTCGACGGCTTGCCGCGCGGGATCGACGGCTGTTCGCTGCCGCAGATCGCGGTCCCCATCTCGGCGCTGGCCGTCGGTATCGCCAGGCTCGGCGATCCCGGTGCCGTCTTCGACGCGGCGCGCGCGGCCGCTTGCAAGCGCATGGCGGCGGCGATCATCGCCAACCCCTATATGCTGGCGGGCACAGGACGATTCTGCACGCGGGCACTGATCGCCGCGCGCGGCCACGCGGTGCTGAAGACCGGCGCCGAAGGCGTCTACGTGGCGGCGATCCCCGCGAAGGGTATCGGCATCGCGCTGAAGGCCGCCGACGGGGCGGGACGCGCGGCGGAAGTGGCGATGGCACGCCTGCTCGACAAGCATGGCGGCTTCCCCGACGGCCCGCGCGCCGAAATCGACGCGCTGATCAATCCGGCGCTCAAGAACTATGCGGGCTTGACGGTCGGCGAGATCCGCCCCGCGCCGAATTGGTGAGGGGCCGTGCGCGCCGTTCTTTGTTCGCGATTCGCCGATCCGCCCGAGCTCGCCTTGGGCGAGATCGCCATGCCCGAACCCAAACCTGGCGAGATCCGCATTCGGGTGAAGGCGGCAGGCGTGAATTTCGCCGATACGCTGATGGTGCGCGGGACGTATCAGGCCAAGCCCGCCTTCCCCTTCGTCCCGGGCATGGAGCTTGCCGGCACGATCGACGCGCTGGGCGCGGGCGTGAAGGGTTTCAGCGTCCATCAGCGCGTCCTCGCGTCGGTCGAGCATGGCGCTTTCGCCGAGTACGCGATCGCCCGCGCGGCCGATTGCGCGCCGATCCCCGGATCGATGGACGACGCCACCGCCGCGACCTTCCCGGTCGTCTACGGCACCGCGCATGCGGGACTCGATTGGCGCGCGGGTTTGAAGCGTGCCGAAACGTTGCTGGTGCTGGGGGCGGCTGGCGGCGTGGGTCTCGCCGCGGTCGAAGTCGGCCGCGCGATGGGCGCGCGCGTGATCGCCGCCGCGCGCGGACTGGAACGTTGCGCGCTGGCGCAAGCCCATGGCGCGGACGTCACCGTCGACTACGCCAAGGAAGATCTGCGCGACGCGGTGAAGAAGTTCACCGGCGGCGAAGGCGTGAACGTCGTGTTCGATCCCGTCGGCGGCGATATCGCCGACGCGGCATTGCGCTGCCTTGCCTGGGAAGGGCGGCATGTCGTGGTCGGATTCGCCGCCGGCCGCGTGCCGCAGATTCCGGCGAACATCCTGTTGATCAAAAACATCGCGGCGATCGGCCTGTTCTGGGGCGCCTACCGCAAGCGCAATCCCCAGCGTCTGGCCGCGTCGATCGACGCGCTGCTCGGGATGTGGGAACGCGGCGCGTTGAAGCCGTTGGTCTCGGCGCGTTTCAAGCTCGCGCAGGCAAGCGACGCCTTGGCACGGCTATCGCAGCGCCAAGCCAAAGGCAAGATCGCGATCGAGATCGATTAGCCGCCGCGCTCGGGAAAGTCCGGCAAATCCGGATCGAGCGTGAAGCGCGCGACGCGGTGCGACGTCCAAATATGGCTGGACGGGACGAGATCGCCCGGATCGTCGATCGCGCCGAAGGCGATGTCGATCGTGTCCCGGCCCAGCCGCCGCCAGAAGAGCAGCGATCCGCAAGACGCACAGCGCGTCCAGCGCACATCGGCCGACGACGCCTCGTCCTTGGTCGCGCCCGAAACGGAAACCGCGTCGGCCGGAAACGTCGCCCAGGTCATCGCCAGCGCGCCGGACATTTTCCGGCACGACCGGCAATGGCAGTGATTGGCGCCCAAGGCCGGCCGCCGCGCGGCAAACGTCGCCGCGCCGCAGCGGCAGCCGCCGGTATGGAATCCGGTTACGGGCGCCATGGCGCCTTGTGCGATTCGCGGATCGCGTCGCCGCGCGTCATCCCCATATCCTTCAACACCCGATCGTCGAGTTCCGAGAGCCTGGCGCGGGCGCGGGCGCGCTCCTGCCAGATCAGCAAAGCGGTGACGCTCGCCGCAAGGGCGATCTTCACCGCGCGGCCCGCCTGCATCCATGCGGCCCCGAGCTCCGTCCGGTGTTCCAGCGCCAAGATCGACATGGCCAAATCCCCCTCATTCATCACATCGACGATGGCAGCATGTTCGACTTATTATAGTAGCTCTACAAACGATCCTTTCTCGCGCAACGCATGAATCGGATTTATGCATGAGTCTGAACCGTCTGCCGCCCTTGGGCAGCTTGCGCGCCTTCGATGCCGCCGCCCGTCATCTTTCCTTCACCAAAGCGGCGCAAGAATTGGGCGTGACCCAAGCCGCCGTCAGTCATCAGGTGAAAACGCTGGAGGATTCGCTCGGCACCAAGCTGTTCCGCCGTTTGACGCGGGCGCTGGCGCTGACCGACGCGGGCGCGTCGCTGGCACCGGAACTGGGCGAAGCTTTCGAACGCATGATGCGCGCGGTGCAGCGCGTACAGGAGCGCGAGGCGCGAGGCACGCTGCGCGTGTCGCTGCTTTACACTTTCGCCCTCGCCTTCCTCGTGCCGCGCCTCGGGCGTTTCTCCTCGCGCCATCCGGCGATCGATCTGAAGATGGAGACGAGCAGCCGCATTATCGATTTCGACCGCGAACCGTTCGACGCCGCGATCCGCTACGGGCGCGGCCCCTATCCGGGCCTGCATACCGATCTGCTGTTTCCCGATGCGCTCACGCCGCTTTGCGCGCCCAGACTCGCGCGCAAAATCAAAAAACCCGCCGACATATTCGGATTCAAACTGCTCGACGACCAGAATTTCTGGGACGATTGGGCGGTCTGGCTGATCGCCGCGGGTCTCGACCCCAAAGCGCCGCGCCAGCGCGCGACCGTGTTCGACTCGACGCGCCTTGCCGTCGAAGCGGCGATGGAGGGCTTGGGCGTGGCGCTGGGGGCGCCGTTCCTGTTCGAAAGCGAGATCAAGTCCGGGCGCCTCGTTCAGCCGCTGAAACTGGTGGTGCCGGCGGGCAAATCCTATTGGCTCGTTTGCCCAAAGCGCGATGCCGAACGCCCGAACATGCTCGCCTTCCGCCAGTGGCTGATCGAGGAAACGCGCGCGCTTCGCGAAAGGGAGATCGAGCATGCGTAGGATTTTGACCGCCGCGTTGATGGCGCTGGCGTTGCCCGCCCAAGCCTTCGATTTGCAGGGCCATCGGGGCGCGCGCGGCCTCGCGCCCGAGAACACTTTGCCCGCTTTCCTACGGGCGGCGGAGATCGGCGTCGCGACGCTGGAACTCGACGTCGGCGTCACGAAAGACGGCGTGATTATCATCGCGCATGATCGGCGCTTGAATCCCGATATCACGCGCGACGCGAACGGCGACTGGATCGCATCGCCCGGTCCGCGCGTGCGCGATTTGACCTTGGCCGAGCTGAAGCGCTTCGACGTCGGCACGATCAAACCCGGCACGGAATACGCCAAGCAGTTCGGGTCGCAGAAATCCCTGCCCGGCACCGCGATGCCGGCCCTGGCGGAAATCGCCGGGCTGCCGGGGCGCTTCAACATCGAAACCAAGATCTCGCCGTTGGCGCCGGACGAAACGCCCGATCCCGAAACCTTCGCGCGCGCGGTGATCGCGGAAATCGGACGCTTGGGCATCGCGTCGCGCGCGACGATCCAAAGCTTCGATTGGCGCACGCTTTCCGTCGCGGCGCGCGAAGCGCCGCAAATCGCGCGCGCCTATCTGACGATCGAACGCGGCGCCAACGAAACCGTCTTCAAGGGCAAGGGCGTTTCGCCCTGGACCGGGATCGACGCCGCGGCGCACGGCAATTCGACGCCGCGCGTGGTGAAGGCGGCGGGCGGCGCCGTCTGGTCGCCCTTCTGGCGCGATCTTTCGCCCGAGATCGTCGCGGAAGCCAAAGCCCTGGGGCTGACCGTGATTCCCTGGACGGTCAACGAGTCCGCCGATATGGCGCGATTGATCGACATGAAGGTCGACGGGCTGATCACCGACTATCCCGATCGCGCCAAGGCGCTGCTCGACGCGCGCGGGATCGCGGTGCGTTAGAAAGCGCGTTGCGGTCGCTCGACGGGCCCTTACCGCCCTTGATTCCGCCCGCCAGTCTTGTTGTACTCGCACCGGCTGCGGAAGGCGCGCATCGGGAGGATCTATGAAGAAAGTCTACAAGAACGCGAATGAGGCGCTCGACGGCCTTCTGTTCGACGGCATGTTGATTGCCGCAGGCGGCTTCGGTCTGTGCGGCATCCCCGAATTGCTGATCGGCGCGATCAAGGATGCGGGCACCAAGAACCTGACGGTGGCGTCCAACAACGCGGGCGTCGACGGATTCGGGCTCGGCACCCTGCTCGCCACGCGCCAGGTCAAGAAGATGATCTCGTCCTATGTGGGCGAGAACGCGGAGTTCATGCGTCAGTATCTCGCGGGCGAGCTGGAGATCGAGTTCAACCCGCAAGGCACGCTCGCCGAGCGCATGCGCGCGGGCGGAGCCGGCATTCCCGGCTTCTACACGCGCACCGGCGTGGGCACCGTCATTGCCGAGGGCAAGGAGCACAAGGAGTTCGACGGCAAGACATATATTCTTGAGCGCGGCCTCGTCGCCGACCTCGCGATCGTCAAAGCGTGGAAGGCCGATCCCTCGGGCAACCTCGTTTTCCGCAAGGCCGCGCGCAACTTCAACCCGCCGGCCGCGATGTGCGGCAAGACATGCGTCGCCGAGGTCGAGGAAATCGTGCCGCTGGGCTCGCTCGATCCCGACAGCATCCATCTGCCCGGCGTCTACGTGCACCGCCTGATCCAGGGCCAGCACGAGAAGCGCATCGAGCAGCGCACCACCCGCAAGCGCGCAAGCTGAGGAGACGAACATGGCCTGGAACCGCGACCAGATGGCGGCGCGCGCCGCGAAAGACCTGCAGGACGGCTGGTACGTCAATCTCGGCATCGGCATTCCGACGCTGGTGTCCAACTATATCCCCGAGGGCGTGAACGTCACGCTGCAGTCGGAGAATGGCATGCTCGGCATGGGCCCTTTCCCGTTCGAGGGCGAAGAGGACCCCGACCTCATCAACGCCGGCAAGCAGACGATCACCGAATTGCCGCAGACCTCGTTCTTCGACTCCGCGACCAGCTTCGCGATGATCCGCGGCGGCAAGATCGCCATGGCCATCCTCGGCGCCATGGAGGTCTCCGAGGACGGCGATCTGGCGAACTGGATGATCCCTGGCAAGCTCGTCAAAGGCATGGGCGGCGCCATGGACCTGGTGGCCGGCGTGGGGCGCGTCGTCGTCGTCATGGACCACACGAACAAGGCGGGCGAATCGAAGGTCCTGAAGAAATGCACGCTGCCGTTGACCGGCAAGGGCGTCGTCAACCGAGTCATCACCAATCTCGGCGTGATGGACGTGGTCCCGGGCGGGCTGAAACTCGTCGAGCTCGCGGACGGCGTCAGCGAACAGGAGTTCCGCAAGGCGACCGAGGCGACGCTGATCGTCTGATTCCGGGCGCGGAGCCCGACTCCGCGCCCGAAGCGCCTTCCGCCGCGAGACCCGTGGCATCGGCAGACCCGCTTTGCGCGGGCTTCGCTGGCCGTCCCGGACCGGCCCGGCTAGTGTGCATGCCGGAAAGGAAAAAAGGGAAATGTGGGGGTTGGCGCGCGCCTGGTTGAGGGCGCTCCCGGGGCCGTTGCAAGGCGCCATTTTGATGACGGTCGCGGCGGGTGCCTTCGCGGGCATGAATATCCTCATCCGCGCCCTGAGCTTCGAGCTTCACCCGTTCCAGATTTCGTTTCTGCGCGTCGTCAGCAGTCTCGTCTTCATGATGCCTTGGCTCGCCCATGCCGGGCTTTCGGCGCTGGCCTCGGCCAGCCACAAGCTTTACCTGTCGCGGGCGATCGTCGGCTACGCGTCGATGCTGTGCTGGTTCACGTCGCTCTCCCTTCTGCCCGTGTCGGAGGCGACGGCGCTTTCCTTCACCGCGCCTTTGTTCGCGACCGCGGCGGCGGCGCTGCTTTTGGGCGAAATCGTGCGCGCGCGGCGCTGGACGGCGACCATCATCGGCTTTCTCGGCGCCATGGTCGTCATCCGGCCGGGCTTCCAAGCCGTCGAGCTCGCGCATGTGCTCGTCCTCGCCTCGGCCGCGCTCGGCGGATGGAATACGATCACGGTCAAGCAATTGACCAGAACCGAAGCAGCGAACGTCATCGTCATCTATATGACGCTGTACCTGACGCCCATGTCGCTGCTGCCGGCGCTGTTCGTCTGGCAATGGCCGACATTGGACGCCTGGCTGATGGTCGCGGCGCTGGGTTTATGCGGGATCGTCGGCCACCAGACCTTCACCCGCGCGCTGGCGGCGTGCGACGCGTCCTACGTTCTGCCTTTCGACTTCGCGCGTTTGCCCATGGTCGCGATCATCGCCTATTTCGTCTTCGCCGAGATACCCGATCCGTGGACTTGGGTCGGCGGCGGGATCATCGTCGCCTCGACCGTCTACATCGCGCGGCGCGAGGCGAGTCTGGCGCGTTCGACGCCGCCGGCCGCCGCCGCCAGCGAAGCCGGCGCCGTCGCCAAACGCCCCGACCCGGCGAAAGCCGGCGAATGACCCTCGCCCCCATCGCGCGCGGCGCTTTGTGGATGGTCGCGGCAAGCGCCGCCTTCGCGGTCCAAGGCGCGATCGTCAAATATGTCGGCCTGCGGCTCGACCCCTTCGTCATCGCGTTCTTCAACGCCGCCTTTGGTTTCTTGTTCCTGCTGCCCGCCGTAGCGCGCGAAGGGCGCGAAGTCCTGACGACGAAGCGGCCGGTCATGCATCTGCTGCGCGGATTCGCGGGCGCGGGCGGCCTGATCGGCATGGTCTATTCGATGGTCCATTTGCCGCTGGCCGACGCGACCGCCATCGCCTTCACCAAACCGCTCTTCGGGGTATTGCTCGCCGGTTTCTTCTTGGCCGAGCGCGTCGGCCCGCGGCGCTGGTTTGCGACCGTCCTGGGATTCGCGGGCGTCTTGTTCATCGTGCGGCCGGGATCGGGCGAATTGGAACTCGCGCATCTCGTCGCGCTGATCGGCGCGTTCTGCGCGGCCGAAGTGATCGTCCTGGTGAAGAAGCTGCAAGACACCGAGCGCAACACGACGATCCTGATCTATTTCTCGGTCGTATCATGCCTGCTGTGCATGACCCCCGCCGCATTGGCTTGGACGACGCCGAGCTTGCGCGAATTCGCGCTGCTTGCCGTCATCGCTTCGCTGACGCTGGCGCTGCAATACTGCACCTTGCGCGCCTATCGCGTCGCCGACGCGTCGGCGGTCGTGCCTTACGACTACACGCGCCTGCTATTCGCGGCGACGCTCGGCTATCTGCTGTTCGCCGAATTGCCGGACCATTGGACGCTGACCGGAATCGGCGTCATCTGCGTCGCGACGCTGTATTTGACCTTCACCGAGGTCGCGCGCCGCAAGCCGCAAAGTGCCGCGCCGTGACCGGCGGCGGTTTCTCCGCTTGGGCGCAGGCGCTGCCCAACGGCACGCGCGGCGCCATGTGGGCGCTGGCCGCCGCCATCGCCTTCGGCACGATGGAGGTGATGGTCAAGCTGATCGGCGCGGCGCTGCATCCGTTCCAGATCGCGTTCTTCCGCAGCCTCGTGGCGCTCCTCACGCTGATGCCGCTGTTCGTCGCTTATGGCCGTGCGCTGTTCAATACCCGCCGCTTGGGCGGGCATTTCCTGCGCGCGATTCTGGGATACGCGTCGATGACCTTCGGTTTCTTCGCGCTGGTGCATCTGCCGCTCGCCGAAGCCGTGGCGCTGGGCTATGTGCGCGGGCTGTTCCTCGTGCCGCTGGCGGTGATGCTGCTGGGCGAGACGACGAACTGGCGGCGCTGGCTCGCCATGGGCTGCGGCTTCGCGGGCGTGCTGGTGATGCTTCGTCCCGGCGCGGGTGTGTTCGACCCGGCTGCGATCTTCGCGCTGCTGGCGGGATTTTTCGTCGCTTTCGTCAGCGTATTCATGAAACGCCTGTCGGAAACCGAGCGCCCGCAAGTCATCATCTTCTGGTTCGCGGCGTTCACCACGCTGTTGGCGGCGGGCCCGGCCATCGCGGTATGGCGCTGGCCCGAGCCGGCCTTGTGGCCGGCCGTGCTGGCGCTGGGCGTGCTGGGCTCGCTCGGCCAGTACTGCATCGTGCGCGCCTTTCGCATCGCCGACGCAACGGCGGTCGATTCGGTCGACTACACCCGCCTGATCTACTCGGCGGGCGTGGGCATGCTGGTTTTCGGCGAAGCGCTGACGCTGCCGACGGTCGCAGGGGCGCTGATCATCGCCGCCAGCACGCTTTACATCGCGCGTCAAGGTGCAGGAAAATCGCCGCCGCCATGACCCTGCGCAACCGCGTCACGCCGTTTTCGAGCATCGAGGCCCATCCCGCACGCGGGACGTTCATGGGCAATCGCGGCTGCCTGCACGGCGAATACAAGAATCTCGAGGTCGAGCAAACGCGCGAGAAGCGCTGGCTCGTCTGCTCGCTGAATTTCAAGGGCCGTAAGCGCGAATTGATGAAGCCCGGCGCCTATACCGAGCTGTTCTTTCTCGACGAAGCGACGGCGCTCGCCGCCGGGCATCGGCCTTGCGCGGAGTGCCGACGCAAGAACTACGACGCGTTTCTGAAGCTGTTCCCCGGCAAACCCGCGAACGCCGAGTGGCTCGACCGCAATCTCGCCTCGCAGCGCGGACGGCCCTATCCCGACGAATTCGCGAATTTGCCCGACGGGGCGATGTACGAGCGGAACGGCGAAGCGTTCCTCAAATGGCACAAGCGCGCGTTCCGCTGGCGCCATGACGGTTACGGGCCCGCCGAGATACCCGACGGGCCCGTCGAAGTCATCACGCCGGAAGGCACGGTCGAAGCGATGGCCGGAGGCTATCGCCCCGCCGTGCATCCCTCGGCGCGTTAGCCGCGGGCGGCGGGTACGGACAGCGCCAAGTAAAGCGGCGTGCCTTGGCGTTCGACGAAGATCGCGACGGCTTCGCGATGTTCGGCGCGCGCCGCGCGCAGGGCGGCGACCACGTCCTCGGGTTTGCGGACCGGCTTGCGGTCGATTTCGACCAAGCGGTCGCCGCGCGCCAGTCCCGCCCGCTCCGCCGGGCTGTCTTCGAGCATATCGACGACGACGACCTCGCCGCGGGGACCTTGCGCGAGGCGCAGACCCACGCCGCTCGCCGCGTTGGCGCGATCGGTCTGGCCGACCGCCGCCGCTTGCGGCTGCTGGTCGGGCAGACTTGCCAGCGTAACGCGGATTTCCGCGCGCCGCCCGTCGCGCCAATACTCGATGTTGGCCTCGTCCTTCGCCCGCCGATCGCCGACCTTGCGGGCGAGGTCGCGCGGATCGCTGATCGCCGTCCCGTCGATCGACAGGATCACGTCGCCGCGCCGGAGACCCGCGCGCGCGGCCGGGCCGTTGGATTCGACTCCGCCGATCAACGCGCCCTTCGCCGAGGGCAGTTTCAACGCGGCGGCCAAGGCGGCGTCCACGCCTTGCGTCGACACGCCCATCCAGGCGCGATCGATGCGGCCGTGTTCGCGCAGCTCGGCGACCACCTTCTTCGCGACGTTCGACGGGATGGCGAAGCCCAGACCCACCGAACCGCCATTGGGCGAATAGATCGCCGTATTGACGCCGATCACGTTGCCGTCGCGGTCGAAGGTCGGCCCGCCGGAGTTGCCTTGGTTGATCGCGGCGTCGATCTGCAGGAAATCGTCGTAGGGCCCGGCGCCGATGTCGCGCGAGCGCGCCGAAACGATGCCCGACGTGACCGTGCCGCCCAAGCCGAACGGATTGCCGACGGCGAGCACCCATTGGCCGACGCGCACCTGATCGGAGTCGCCGAAACGGACATGCGCCAGCGGCTTGGGCGCCTCGACCTTCAGCAAGGCAAGGTCGGTGCGTTCGTCGCCGCCGATGCGCTTGGCCGGCAAGCGCGTACCGTCGGCGAACACGACCTGGATCTCGTCGGCGCGGCCCGCGACATGGAAGTTGGTCACGATATAGCCCGACGGATCGATGACGAAGCCCGAGCCGAGGCCGCGCACGCGATGGGGCTGCGCCTTGCCTTGGCCGTTGAAGAACGGCGCGAAAGGCGTGCCGCGGAATTGCGGGGGGACGTCGCCCTCGGGATCGATCTCGGTCGCGGTGACCGCGATCTGCACCACGGCCGGGCTGACGGCGGCGGAAAGATCGGCGAAATCGGGCAGATTCTGGGTCGCGACGCGCGCGGGGATCGCGGCGGGATTAGTCTGGGCCGGGAGCGGCGACAGCGGCGAGAAGACCATCAACGCCGCCGCGGCGACGGCGCCCAGCAGCCCTGCGCGGATCGTATTCTTTTTGGTCAGCATGGCGAGGAACTCCTCTTGGGGTGTGACCCAAGAGATGCGCGCCGATTGGGGAGGAATCTTGGCAGGCCGGGGGCAATCCCGGGGATTCGCGACAGCAATCCGTTACGGCGCGTTTCCGGCCGCGCGCTCGATATACGTCGCAAGGTCGATATCGCGGTTGGTCAAACCGCCGGCATCATGGGTCGACAAGACAATGTCGACCCGGTTGTAAACGTTGAACCATTCGGGATGGTGATCGGCCTTCTCCGCATACAGCGCCACACGCGCCATGAAGGCGAAGGCCGTGTTGAAATCGGCGAATTTGAAGGATTTCGCGATCGCGTCGCGGCCGGGCAGTTCGGCCCAGCCCGGCAATGCGGCGAGCGCTTGGGCGCGCGCGGGTCCGACGAGTTTTTCCATGGCCTTCATCTTCGCGCAGTTGGCGCGAAGATCAAGCCGGGATAGCGTCGCAGCTATGACCGAAACGAAACTCTATGCGCCCGATCTCGCTTTCATCGAACGTTTGGCCGAGGAGGCGCGCGCCGGCCTGCCCAAGGAATTGGCCGTCCATGTGCGCGACGTGGTGCTGCGCGTCGAGGATTTCTGCGACGAAGAAACCGAGCGCGAGATGGAACTCGAGAGCCCCTACGATCTGCTTGGGCTCTATCGCGGCGTCGATCTGCTGCGCGACAGTGTCGCCACGACGCGTACGCAGCCCGACATGATCTTCCTCTATCGAGTACCCCTGCTCGCCTATTGGGTGGAGACGGGCGAGGAGCTGGGCGCCATCATCCGGCATACGATGATCCACGAGATCGGCCATCATTTCGGGTTTTCGGACGAGGATATGGATTGGCTGGAAAAACAGGGCGACTGACATGAGTCTCGATCCGCAGGACGAAAAGCTGGTCCAGTCGGCGCGCGACGCGATCGCGAAGCTCTACAAGGAGAATCGCCACCATATCGGGGCGGCTTTGCGCACCAAGGCCGGCCGCATCTACACGGGCGTGCATCTCGACACCTATGTCGGCCGCGCGTCGGTTTGCGCCGAGGCGGTTGCGCTGGGCCGGGCATTGGCCGAGGGCGAAACCGAGATCGAGGCGATCGTTTCGGTTCGTCACCCCCGCCCGGCCGAGCCCGACCGGACAATCCGAATCGTCAGCCCGTGCGGTATTTGTCGCGAAATGCTTGCCGATTTCGCCAAGGAATGTCGGGTCGTCGTCCCGGGCGATTCGGGTCCGGTCGCCGTCGCGGTCGACGAACTTCTGCCCCGAAAGTATGCGGTGCCGAAAAGTCGCGCGGACCGGACTTGACGACAAATTTGTTAATATCGTTTGAAATCAAAAAGTTATGTTAATTCCTTCAGTTGACCGTTTAACCGACATGGGGTAGATTCACGCCTATCGTCAAGGGACTTGTCGGACGGTCGGCGTTTGCCCTATCTGTCTGCGGAGGGCGCAACCCGGTGTGGCAAGGCGATATTCGCAAATTGCCATCGACAGGTTCGAGAGAGCGAAAAACCGTAATGTTCGGCTTGTTCGGCAAAAAGACGCCACCGCAACCCGCCAAGCCCGGCGCGCAGCCGGCGAAAGGCGTGCTGCCCGGCGCGACGGCCGACGGCAAACAGCCCATCGGCACGGTGGTATTGACGGGTCAGACCTGTCCCGAAAGCGGCATCTGGGAAAGCCAGGGCACGCCCTCGGGCCGGTCGTCTTTTTCCAGAGGCACCCGCATGCCGCCCTTCGACAAGAAATCGGTGGTCTGGAAGCTCGTCCGCTATCCCTGATTTTTCCGGAAACAGCCGAAAAATCGCCGCATTGGAACGGCAAACAGATACGGGTCTTTCGCTCGCTTTCAGAGGTTTGCGTTCAAATGCGTCTCTTCGCTTTGGCCATCATGGCCGCCATGTTGATCGCCGCCGGTCTATCGACGATGGCCGAAGTCCCCGCCCATCGCAGCGACATGTCGACCTACGCGATCGACGCGCGCAAGTAAGACTCAAATAATCTCGATCTCGGGCAGCGGCACGATGAACTTGCCGCCCGCGCGCCGGAACTCTTCCTCGCGCCGGAGAATCCCGTCTTTGAAATGCCAGGGCAGCAGCAGGAAGTAGTCGGGCTTCATCGCCCGCGCTTCGGCTTCCGACACGATCGGAATATGGGTTCCCGGCGTGAAGCGCCCGAACTTCGTTTCGTTGACCTCGGCGATCGCCGCGATATGGCGCGGGCCCAAGCCGCAGAATTGCAGGATAACGTTGCCCTTGGTCGAAGCGCCGTAGCCGATCACCCGCCGCCCGCCTTCCGCCAGGCGTTCGAGCAAACGCACCAGATCGTTGCGATGGCGGAAGGTGCGCTCCTCGAACTCGCGATAGGGGCGCGGGGTCGCCAGGCCCATCGCGTCTTCCTGCTCCAGCAGCCAGCGCACGATCAGATCGTTGGCCTTCCAGCCCGAGCCGCGCTTGGCCGCCGTCACCGCGAAACTGCCGCCGTTGATCGAGTTCATCTCGACGTCGACGACATACATATCGGCGGCGTCGAGAATCTTGCGTACCGTCGCCAGCGAATAGTATTCGAGATGCTCGTGGCAGATCGTGTCGTAGGAGCCCATGCGCAGCATCGAGGGCATGTAGCTCTGTTCGAAATGCCACAGACCGCGCGGCGCCAATGAATCGGCGACGTCGCGCGCGAATCGCACCGGATCGTCGAGGTCGTAGAACATCGCGATCGAGGTGACGAGCGATGCGGGTGCCACTTTCGCCGCGCGCAAATTCGCCGCCGAAAAGAAATCCGGAATCAGCGCGCAGCCCGCGTCGTAATAGCCGCGGAATTTCTCGCCCGTCGGATCGACGCCGACGCGGTGCAAGCCTGGCGTCGTGTAGCCGCGCAATCCCGTGCCGTCGTTCGAGCCGATGTCGACGACCGTGTCGCCCGCCTTCAATTCGGCGAGACGTTCGAGCGCGCGAAACTTGCGTTCGAGATGGGCGACCATCGAGCCGTTGAGGCCCGAGCGATAACCATAGTTATCGCCGTACATCTCCGATGCGACGAAGGTATGCCCGAGCTGCAGCAGCCCGCTATCGGGGCTCCAAACGAGGTCCAGCGGACCTTTGGTGATTTTCTCGTCGCGCGACGAAGGGAAGACGCCGGTCAGGCATTGCTCGCCCAGGCTCAGCACCGTGACGAGATGGCTCGAGCCGCCGAGGCGGCATTTGTCGAGCTTCCGGTAGCCGCCCATTCGCCCTCCCCTTCGGCGCGATGGCCCCGCGCTACTTGCGCGCGACCATCAGCTTCTTGATCTCGCCGATCGCCTTGGCGGGGTTCAGACCCTTCGGGCAGGTCTTCGTGCAGTTCATGATCGTGTGGCAGCGATAGAGGCGGAACGGATCCTCGAGATTGTCGAGACGCTCGCCCGTCGCTTCGTCGCGGCTGTCGGCGATCCAGCGATAGGCCTGGAGCAGCACGGCCGGCCCCAGATAACGATCGCCGTTCCACCAATAGCTGGGGCACGAGGTCGAGCAGGAGAAGCACAGAATGCATTCCCACAGACCGTCGAGCTTCGCGCGTTCTTCGGGCGATTGGAGACGTTCGCGATCGGGCGGCGGCGTTTCGGATTTCAGCCACGGCTCGACCGAGCGCAATTGCGCGTAAGCCTGCGACAGGTCGGGCACGAGATCCTTCACCACCGGCATGTGCGGCAGCGGATAGATATGCACGTCGCCCTTCACGTCGTCGATCGCCTTGGTGCAGGCGAGCGTGTTCGAGCCGTCGATATTCATCGCGCAGGAACCGCAAACGCCTTCGCGGCAGGAACGGCGGAAGGTCAGCGTCGAATCGACCTCGTTCTTGATCTTGATCAGCGCGTCGAGAACCATCGGCGCGCAATCGTCGAGATCGACCGTGTAGGTATCGACCGTCGGATTGCCGGTACCATCGGGATCCCAGCGATAGATCTTGAAGTTCTTGGTCCGCTTGGCGCCGGCGGCGGCCGGCCAAGACTTGCCCGGCTGGACCTTCGAATTGGCGGGAAGGGAAAATTCGGCCATCGGTCGATCCTTAGTACACGCGCGCCTTGGGCGGGAAGGCTTGGACTTCGTTGGTGAGCGAGGTCAGCGTCACCGGGCGATAGTCGAAGGCGACTTTGCCCTTGCCGTCGACCCAGGCCAGCGTGTGCTTCATCCAATCCTTGTCGTCGCGGTTGGGATAATCCTCGCGCGCATGGGCACCACGGCTTTCCTTGCGGTTCGCGGCCGAGGCGATCGTCGCCTTGGCCTGAACGATCAGGTTCTCGTACTCCAGCGTTTCCACCAGATCCGAGTTCCAGATCATGCCGCGATCCTTGCAGGCGATGTCGGGCGACTTCGCCAGCGTCTTGTCGATGAGGCCCACACCTTCTTCCAGCACCTCGCCGGTGCGGTAGACGGCGCAGTTGTTCTGCATGATGCCCTGCATTTCCGAGCGCAATTCGGCGGTCGGGATCGGGCCCTTGGCGTGACGCAAGCTGTCGAATCGCGCGACATGCTTGTCGGCCGCGTCCTTGGCGACGGGCTTGTGCGGCGTCCCGGGTTTGACGATTTCGGCCGCCCGGATCGCGGCCGCACGGCCGAACACGACGAGGTCGAGCAGCGAGTTGGAGCCGAGGCGGTTGGCGCCGTGCACCGACACGCACGCCGCTTCGCCGATCGCCATCAGACCCGGCACGACCGTCGCCTTGCCGTTCTTCATCGTCACGACTTCGCCGTACAGATTGGTCGGGATGCCGCCCATGTTGTAGTGCACGGTCGGCAGAACCGGGATCGGTTCCTTCGTCACGTCCACGCCCGCGAAGATCTTCGCGGTTTCGGAAATGCCGGGCAGACGCTCGTGCAGAAGCTTGGCGTCGAGATGCTCCAGGTGCAGATGGATATGATCCTTCTTCGCCCCCACGCCGCGGCCTTCGCGGATTTCCATGGTCATCGCGCGGGAGACGACGTCGCGCGAGGCGAGGTCCTTGGCCGACGGCGCGTAGCGCTCCATGAAGCGCTCGCCGTTGGAGTTGGTGAGGTATCCGCCTTCGCCGCGCGACCCTTCGGTGATGAGACAGCCCGAACCATAGATGCCGGTCGGGTGGAACTGGACGAATTCCATGTCCTGCAGCGGCAGGCCGGCGCGCAGCACCATGCCGCCGCCGTCGCCCGTGCAGGTATGCGCCGAGGTCGCCGAGAAATAGGCGCGGCCGTAACCGCCCGTCGCCAGCACCGTCAGATGCCCGATGAAGCGGTGCAAGGTGCCTTCGAGCAGATTCCACGCGAGCACGCCGCGCACCGCGCCATCCTCGTCCTTGATCAGGTCGAGGGCGAAATACTCGATGAAGAACTCGGCGTTGTTGCGCAAGGATTGCTGGTAAAGCGTGTGCAGGATCGCGTGGCCGGTACGGTCGGCGGCGGCGCAGGTGCGCTGCGCCGTGCCCTTGCCGTATTCGGTCGTCATGCCGCCGAAGGGGCGCTGATAGATCTTCCCTTCCTTGGTGCGGCTGAACGGCACGCCGTAATGCTCGAGCTCGATGATCGCCGGAATCGCTTCCTTGCACATGTATTCGATCGAATCCTGGTCTCCGAGCCAGTCGGAGCCCTTGACCGTGTCGTACATGTGCCAGCGCCAATCGTCGGCGCCCATATTGCCCAAGGCCGCCGAGATGCCGCCTTGCGCCGCCACTGTGTGGCTGCGCGTCGGGAAGACCTTGCTGATGCAGGCGGTCTTGAGCCCCTTGGCCGCCATGCCGAACGTGGCGCGCAAACCCGCACCGCCCGCGCCGACGACGACGACGTCGTAGTAGTGATCGACGACCTTGTAGGCCTTGCCGCCCAAAGCGGGCGCTGAACCGTCGGGCATGGAACTAGCCTCCGAACGCGATCTTGAGAACCGAGAAAGCGGCGATGCCGCCGAACAGCCACGCGGCCCCTTTGACCGCGAGCAGCAACGCGAGCTTCACGCCTTCGGCATGAACATAGTCTTCGATCACCACTTGCAAACCCAGTTGCGCGTGGTGGAACACGGCGACGATGAGCGACAGCAGCAGCACCGCCGAAATCGGCGAGGCGACCCACGCCTGCACCGCCGGCAGCGGGGCGCCCGCCAGCGAGACGACGCTGGCGACGAACCACAGCAGCAACGGGATCATCGCGAGCGCGGTCAGACGCTGCGCCCACCAATGATGAGTACCGTCCTTGGCGGAACCGAGGCCGCGCACGCGGCCGAGCGGGGAGCGCAGCGAGGGGGTGGTGTTGCTCATCTCAACGCCCTCCCATCACGGCGAAGCCGACGATCCAGGCGAGCAACGTAGCGCCGATCGCGAAAGCGACCACCGCATAGGCCGATTTCTCTGCCGTCGCGATCTCGAACCCGTAGCCCGCGTCCCAGAACAAATGCCGGATACCGTTGCCCAGGTGATAAAAAAGCGCCAGCGACCAGCCGAACAACAGCAGCAACCCGATCGGCGAACCGATGAACGCCGACACGCTGGCGAAGGCCGCCGGGCCATTCGCGGCCGCGACCAGCCAGCAGACCAGCAGCAGCGTGCCCACGCTCAACGCGACGCCGGTGGCGCGATGCGTGATCGACGACAGCGCCGTGATCGGCAGGCGATAGACTTGAAGATGCGGGGATAGCGGCCGCGGGCGTTTGCCGCCGGCGGCTTGGGTCTGATCGTTGGCCATGCTCCCTCGTGCGGACGAATCCGCGTGCAAAAATCCGTATGCCCTCATGGATTTAGACCGGGTTGCTTCGAGCGTCAATCGCAGTGCGGCTATGCAAGCCGTCATTCCGTCCTGTGGATCGATCTGTGGATGGCGGTTGAACGGCCTGTGCGCAACGCCGACTTCCATCAACAAGTTTCTGCGCCGGCGGCGGCGATTGCGATTGTCGCATCGGATGCGTTTTGAGACCCTTTCCCTCGGCAAGCGTGAGAGGGAAGATCAAGAGCCGCTACCCCGACGACACCCGCGACCGGCGTTGAGCTGACGCCGAGAGTCACTGGCAGACGTCCGACCCGAAAGGGCGCGGGCGCGGGGTCGAGAGGTGGAGGACGGTCTTCCGGAGCTTTCCAGGCCAAAGCCAGGGTCAACCTGGCCGCGGCGGGAAACTCCTTCCCGATGCGACGGTCGTCCGGTTCCCTTGAGGGTCCGGACCACGCCAAGTCGGTCGGGACGGCATCGGCGGATCGCCGAGCCGTAACTGCCGGGCCCCGTGTCGGGGTCTCGACGTCCCGCAAGGGACGGGTCGGCGGCGGAGCGACGGGTGGGCGCCCTCAAGGGGAAGCCGCACCGGCGGCGCCGAGGATCGCGAGGGACGCGACCGCACCGCCCGCAAGGGCGGCGGACCCGCAAGGGTCGACGGACGCGAGGCTCGCACGAGGCTCGGGTTGGGGACGGCGGCGGCGGCTGGACGACCGGGATGTCTCGAACGGCGGGGTGGCGGGGCCGCGCGTGGCGCCATCATCCCCTGCCGGTGGAACGCGCGGGATCGGCCGGACCAGGGGCCGTTTCCGGGTGCGAAGCAGGTCCATCGGCGGCGGGTTCGAGTTCAAGGCTGCCAGGAGGCCATCGACCCCGGCGGGGGCACCCGCCAAGGCCGGTGCGACAGTCGACGGCCGGCGGTGCATACCGGTCCGACCAGCCTCGATTGAGGCGTCAGGGAGCCTTTTGTCCCGCCCGGACAACGGCCCGCGATCGCAAGATCGCCCCTGACGCCTCATTTTATTCAGGAACCATCGGCGGCTTCATTCGCGCGCGCCAATTCCGCGCGCCAACGGGCAATCAATTCGGATTTTTCCAGCGTCTCGGCGACGACACGATGACCTTCGGCGCTCCAATGCCCGTCATTGGGGAACTCGAATCGGCGGCCATTGCGCGCGAAGTCCGGAAAGAACGCCGCGTCGAGATCGAAGACGGTATGGCCGGCCGCGCGCGCGCGTTCGATGAACGCCGTACGCATCCGGCCGAAATAGCTGCGCGGATTCACTGCGTCGGGATAGCGGAATCCGTCAACCACGAACGCGATGCGATCCGGGGCGAGCCCCGTCTTGGCCGCCAGATCGCGCAGCGCCGCATCGATCGCGCGCAACGACAGCGCGTCGCGTTGCGGGTCGGATGCGACGGGCACATTGCCCGCGAACCCGCCCGTCGCCGCCTGCGCGGCGAACGATGCTTTGAACCGATCGGTCAGTGTTTGGATCTGAAGATTGAACACCAGATAGCGTGCGAGCGCCGAAGCGTGCACGACGCGCCGCAGCACACCCGGATGATATTCGACCAAACGCAGATCCAGCGTGCCGTCGGCCGCCGGCGCATAGTGCCAAAAGCCCGGCCCTTGTTTGTAAACGGCGAGGCTTTCGTCGAAATCGTTGCCGACGACGTTGACGATCAGGGCTTGGGCGCCCTGCTTCACCGCATACTCGGACCAGACGACGTATTGACTGAGCGGCGCGCCGGAAGCGGCGAATGTCCGGATATCCACGCGACCGTCCAAGGCGTGCCGCAGCTTGGCCGCATAGGTCTCGGCGAAGGGGACCATCAGCGCCTCGATGTAGGAGTCCCCGACGACCGCGACGACCGGCGCGACGGCGTTGTGCGCGTAGTCGCGATCGTTCACCCAGCCGTCGTTGTTTGTCCGGCCGCGATTGGCGAGCGAAAAATTCCAATCGCGCGAATAGACGAAAGGCCGATCGGGTACGAATTTGAAAATCGGCCGCGTCGCGTCGACCGGCTCGGCCGCCAGCCCGGTCGAGACCGGGAAAAAGCGCAACGCCCCCTCCGCCAGCAGCAATGGAACCGCCAGCCCGATCGCCAAGCTCAGCGTCGCCAAAACGATACGCCGCGCTTTCGAGAGGGGAATAGGTGTTGGGATTTGAGACATCGTTGGAAGGGGTGGTCCCGGCAGCTCGCTTGCGCGAGCCGCCGGAACCTCCATCGGAACGTCGGAGCCTTGGTTGTCCCGCCCGGACAAAACGGCGCGAATGTCGAAAGACGGTTCGCTTTCCTGACGTCGATTTGGGTAGCACGCGGTGGCCCCCCCGCAAACGGATTTTGGCCGAATTCGTCAAATTATTGATTTATATAGATTTTATTTTGGTTGTGGGACGCTGCCGGAGCGGTTGCCGCCCGAGTCGGACGTGCCCCCGAAATCGCGTCGGGCGTTGATTTGATTGATGAAACGGCCGCCGGCGCGATTCGACCGCAGACGGGTCGAGACCATGGCGTCCTCCGGCCGATTTCCTGTCAAGATACGTTGTGGATAACTTCGGCGCGCGCTAGGCGGGGAAGCCGAGCCCTTGCAGCGCGTTATTCGCAAAATGCAGCAAAAGAGCGACGAGCAAACCGCCGGAAAGCCGCACCGTCAAGCCGAGCAACAAGCCGAAGGCCACGACTTGGCCCGTCAAAATCGCCAAAGTCATCGCGTCGAGTTCGATCAGCGCCACCCAGCCCGGCACGTTGATCGCCGCGAAAAGAGCCGCCGCGATCGCGTTGGCGATCCAAAACGAGAACCGCGCACGCAGCGCCTTCAGCACCAATCCGAAGAACACGTAGACTTCGACCAGCGCCACGAACGCCAGCCCAACGAGCGCAATGAAGTACGCGAGCGGCGGCAAATCGTCCGGAATCGCGTGCCAGGCTTCGCCCGCAGCCACGCCGGCGGCCCGGCTGGCGATCAGATAGGCGATGGCGAATGCCCAGCCGAGCCAGGGCCGCGCACCCGGACGCTGATCGGCGGCTGCACGCGGATCGACCTTTTCGACCGCCACGCACCAGACGATCGGCAGCACCAGCCAAAGCGCGAACCGCCAGCCATCGGCGATCATCCGCGCCTCGGCCGACGTGTCGGCCAGCGCGTCGGTCCATGGGATCAAGGCGATGCGCAAGGTCCACGCGGCGAAGAAAACCGCGAGAAAAACGGGCCAGCGCTTGATCGCCGCCTTAGAAATCAACGCAGCGTCCGCCGCGTTCCCAATCGCCGTAGCGCGTCGGCTCGGGCCCTTCGGGTCCGCCGAACTCGGGCTTTCGAGGGTTGGGCTTCTTCGAATCCGCCGGGGCGGCGGGATCTGCCGCCGGCGGCACCGGCGTGACGGCGGTTTTATCGTCCATGGATAGGGATATGCCCCCGAACCCCGGCCCCGGCAAGGCTTGAACGGGGGACTGGTTTCGCTACATCTCACGCTATGAATTACACCAAAACCGCCATCCTTCTTGCCGCCATGACCGGCCTGTTCCTGGCCGTCGGATTTGCGCTGGGCGGCGAACAGGGCATGCTGATCGCCTTCGTGGTGGCGCTGGGCATGAACCTGTTCAGCTATTGGAACGCGGACAAGATGGTCCTGCGCATGCACGGGGCCCGCGAGGTAACGCCGCAGGAAGCGCCGAATTTCCACGCGATGGTGGCCGAATTGGCCCAGCGCGCCGACCTGCCGATGCCCAAGGTCTATGTCATCGACAATCCGCAGCCCAACGCCTTCGCCACCGGCCGCAACCCCGAGAACGCCGCCGTGGCCGCGACGACCGGCTTGTTCGACATTCTGGACAGCGATGAAGTCGCGGCCGTGATGGCGCACGAGCTTGCGCATGTCAAAAACCGCGATACGCTGATCATGACCGTGACCGCGACGATCGCGGGCGCCATCGGCATGCTGGCGCAGTTCGGCATGTTGTTCGGGGGTAGCCGCGGCAACGACGGCCGCGCGTCCGGGATCGGTATGATCGGGACGCTGATCGCCGTCATCATCGCGCCGTTGGCCGCGATGCTGGTGCAAATGGCGATCAGCCGGTCGCGCGAGTACGAGGCCGACCGCGTGGGCGGCGAGATCGCGGGCGATCCGCGCTTGCTGGCGCGGGCTCTGGCGAAAATCTCGCGCGGCGTCGAGGCGATCCCGAGCGAAAGCGCCGAGCGCAACCCGGCGACCGCGCATCTGTTCATAATGAATCCGTTGACCGGGGCGGGCGTCGACAATCTGTTCTCGACCCACCCCAATCCGGCGAACCGAATCGCGGCGCTGGAAGAACAGGCGCAGGCGATGGGTCTTCAAGGTGCCGGCCGTGCGGCAAGCCCGGCGCGCGGACGCAGCTCCGTGCCCTCGGCCGGACGACGCGGTCCTTGGGGGCGCTGAGGTTTTAGCGAAGCCCTTCGGGCAGCTGGGCGGCCGGCAATTCGGGCACGTAATCGGCGCGGGCGATGGCCACGCCCGCGACGATCAGCAGCAACGCGATCGCCAACGCCTGCAAGCGCCCCATCGAGCGCGGCGGTTTAACGGACGTGCGAGCGGTCATGTCGGCCACTTGGCAACCCTTCCCGAAGCGGGGCCTATCGATTCCCCGTTCGTCGGAATAACGCAAGAACCATTCCGCTTATTCCCGGCGAAATCTTCGTGGCATTAGAATCTTCGATCTCCGGCGTCGGTGACGATGCAGATCGGGCTGCCGGGTGTCGCTTGCGTCGGCCCCCCGCCTACCCTACTTAGCGGCGCATGAAAACAGCGCCCTCCGCACGCCTTGCCGCCGCCCAATTGCTCGACGCCGTACTGCAAGGCAAGCGCACGCTGGAGGACGCGATGGCCGGCGTTCAGACCCTGCGCGTGCTGGAGCCGCGCGATCGCGGCTTTGCGCGGATGCTGTCGGCGACGGTGCTGCGGCGCCTGGGCACCATCGACGCGATCCTGGCGCAATGCCTGGACAAGGGTGCCCCGCCCAAACCGGTCGAGTCGCCGTTGCGTTTGGGCGTCGCCCAGCTTCTGTTTTTGGGCACGCCCGCCCATGCCGCGGTCGGCGAAACGGTCGATCTCGCCCCCCAAAAGCTGCGCGGCCTCGTCAACGCCGTGCTGCGGCGCGTATCGCGCGACGGCGAAAAAATACTGACCGAGATCGATGCCCCGCGCGCCGACACACCCGCCTGGCTCTGGGCCATCCTGGTCGATAGCTGGGGCGAGGCAAAAGCGCGCGACATCGTCGCCGGGCAATTGCGCGAGCCGCCGCTCGACATCACCGTGAAATCGGGCGCTGCCGATTGGGCCGCGAAGCTCGGCGCTAAACTGCTGCCGACCGGCACGCTGCGTTTGGAAGAAGCGGGCAATGTCGCCGAACTGCCCGGCTTCGAAGAAGGCGCCTGGTGGGTGCAGGACGAAGCCGCCGCCTTGCCCGTCCGCCTGCTGGGCGAGGTCGCGGGCAAGCGCGTGCTCGATCTGTGCGCCGCCCCCGGCGGCAAAACGCTGCAACTTGCCGCCGCCGGCGGCAAGGTCACGGCCGTCGATCAATCCGCCAAGCGGCTCGACCGGGTGGTCGAAAATCTCGCGCGCACGATGCTGGAAGCGGAGATCGTCAACGCCGATGCGTCGAAGTGGCGGCCGAAGACGCCCTATCCTTTCGTACTGCTGGATGCGCCCTGTACGGCCACCGGCACGCTACGCCGCCATCCGGAAATCGCCCATCTCAAAAACTCGGCCGACGCGACCAAGCTGATGGCCGCGCAGGATCGCCTGCTCGACGCTGCCGCATCGATGCTCGAGCCCGGCGGCACGCTCGTCTACGCGGTCTGCTCGCTCGACAAGCGCGAAGGCAGCCAGCGCGTGGCGGCGTTCCTGTCGCGGCACCACGATTTCGCGCGCGTTGCGGTGACCGCCGCCGAAATCGGCGGGCGCGGCGAATTGATCGACGCGGCGGGCGATCTCGTCACCACGCCGGCGGACGGGATGGACGGATTCCAGGCCGCGCGCTTGCGGCGAAGCGCCAAGTGACGCAAGCTTCGGCGATGTTCGCGCCGTATTTCGCCGGCAAACGCGTATTCTTGACCGGGCATACCGGCTTCAAAGGAAGCTGGCTGCTCGCTTGGCTGCAGTCGATGAAGGCGCAGGTTTACGGCTTCGCGCTGCCGCCCGCGACCCAACCCGCTTTGTTCGACTTGATCGGCGGGTCGAAATTGTGCGCGCGACATGTCGTCGGCGATATCCGCGACCTCCCGGCGCTTCGCGGCGCGATCGCGGAATGCCAGCCGGAGATCGCGATCCATATGGCGGCACAGGCTTTGGTGCTGCCATCCTACGAAGATCCCGCCGCGACGTTCGAAACGAACGTGACGGGCACGGCCAATTTTCTGGAAGCCTTGCGCGGCGTGAGATCGTTGAAACGTATTCTGGTCGTGACGTCGGACAAGGTTTACGCGAATGACGGCACGGGCCGCGCTTTCGTCGAAAGCGATCGCTTGGGCGGGCACGATCCCTATTCCGCCAGCAAGGCGGCGGCCGAGATCGTGGTCGAGTCTTTCCGCGCGTCGTTCTTCAAGGAAGACGTCCCCCTCGCCGTCGGGCGGGCGGGCAACGTCATCGGCGGCGGCGATTGGGCAGCGCACCGTATTGTGCCCGACGCGGTGCGCGCGCTCACCGAGAACAAGCCGCTGGTGCTGCGCCGGCCCGGCGCCATCCGCCCGTGGCAGCATGTGCTGGATCCGCTGTCGGGTTATTTGGCGCTGATCCAATCGGGTAAATCGGGCGCCTATAACTTCGGGCCCGATCCCGCGAATCGCCGAACCGTGGGCGAGTTGATCGAGCGTTTCGCCGCCCTCAACGGCGACAAACCGAACGTGACGCTCGAGAACGCGCTCATGCCGGAAGAAGCGCCCTATCTGTTGCTATCGTCGGAAAAGGCGGCGCGCGAGCTGGCGTGGCGGCCCGCAATGGATTTCGCGCGCGCGGTCGACGCGACGGCCAAATGGTACGCCGATTGGCGCGCGGGCGCCGATCCCGCCGCCTTGGTCAGCGCGGAAATCGCGGCTTACGCCGATTAAAGCTCCCAGCGCGCGAAGCCGGGGAAGTCGCGGCCGCGCCACATGCCCTTGATGTCGGCGATCAAGGCGCCGGGCTTCGCGGCGTTCTGGAAATCCGCGATTTTCCACGCCGCGAAGGCGTCGTGCGAAACCGCCCCGACCACGGCGTCATAGCCCGCCTTTGCGGGCAACGCCTTCAAGGGCGCGAATCCGTATTCGTGCTTGGCTTCGTCCGCATCGCAGATCGGATCGAGCACATCGACCTGATGGCCCCATTCGACAAGCGCCCGCACCAGATCGGCGACCTTGGAATTGCGCAGATCGGGCACGTTTTCCTTGAAGGTCAGGCCGAGCACGAGGATGCGCCGCGCGCCCGCGCCACCGATCCCGACGAGTTCGCGGGCAATGCGCGTGGCGACGTAACCTGCCATCGCATCGTTGATCCGCCGCCCGGCGAGAATGACTTCCGGATGATGGCCCAGACGCTGCGAGAGGTCCGCGAGGTAATAGGGATCGACGCCGATGCAATGCCCGCCGACGAGGCCGGGCGTGAAGCGCAGGAAGTTCCACTTCGTGCCGGCGGCGGCCAACACGTCGTGCACCGACACGCCGATCTTGCCGAAGATCATCGCGATCTCGTTCATGAAAGCGATGTTGATGTCGCGCTGCGCGTTCTCGATCACTTTCGCGGCTTCGGCCGTCTTGATGTCGCGCGCGCGGAATGTGCCGCCGCTGGTGACGAGGCCGTAGAGTCCCGCGAGCAGATCGGCGACTTCGGGCGTTTGGCCGGCGACGACCTTGGTGATGCGATCGACCGTATGTTCGCGGTCGCCGGGGTTGATGCGTTCCGGGCTGTAGCCCAGGAAGAAATCGACGCCGGACTTAAGACCCGATTCCTTTTCGAGGGCCGGCCCCGCGACATCTTCGGTGACGCCGGGATAGACGGTCGATTCGAGGACGACGACCGCGCCCTTGCGCATGACCTTGCCGACCGTGCGGCAAGCCGACAGCACGGCACCGAGATCGGGCCGGTTTGCGATATCGACGGGCGTCGGGACCGTGACGATATAGACGTCGAGCCCGGCGATATCGGCGACATCCGACGTGACCTTCAGCTTGCTGGCGGTCAGGCGATCCCTATCGATTTCGTTCGTACGGTCGTGGCCGCGCGCGAGCTCGCCGACGCGCGTCTTGTCGATGTCGAAACCGATCGTTTCGATCCCGCGCGCCAAAGCCACCGCCAACGGCAGGCCGACATAGCCGAGGCCGATGACGGCCACGCGGGCCTTGGCGGGTTCGGGCAGCTTAACGCTCATTTTGCGTCTCCAACTTGCGTCCGGTGCCAGCGCCAAGCGCTGGCGACGATGGCGTCGAGATCGTGACGCGCGGTCCAATCGAGATCGGCGCGCGCGCGCGCCGGATCGGCGACCAATCGCGCGACGTCGCCCGGGCGGCGCGGTGCGGTCGAATGCGGCACGCGGCGGCCACCGATGCGTTCGACCGCCGCGACGACTTCGCGCACCGAATTGCCGGTGCCGGTTCCGAGATTGTAGGCGCCGGAGCGGCCGGCGAGAGTCGCCTCCAAAGCGGCGACATGCGCGCGCCCCAAATCCTCGACATGCACATAGTCGCGGATCGCGGTTCCGTCGGGCGTATCGTAATCGTCGCCCAGGATCGCCAGCGGCGGCTTGGCGCCGAGCGCCGCCAGACAAGCGAGCGGAATGAGATGGGTTTCCGGGTCGTGCGTCTCGCCGATCCCGTCTTCCCAGGCCGAGCCGGCTGCGTTGAAATAGCGCAACGCCATCCAAGCGGCGCCGCCGGCGACGCGCTGCGCCGCCAGAACCCGCTCGATCGCGAGTTTGGTTTCGCCGTACGGACTGGCCGGGCGCAACGGATGCGATTCCGGTATCGGCACGGAATCGGGCGTGCCGTAGACGGCCGCGGTCGACGAGAACACGACTGCGCCCACCTTGGCGGCGGCCAGACGTTCGAACAGCGTCAGCGGCGCGGCGACGTTGTTGCGCCAGAAGGCGAGCGGCTCGCGGACCGAGCGCCCGACCTCGATGGATCCGGCGAGAAGCACGCAGCCCGCGATCCGATGCGTTGCGATCGTCGCATCGACGGCCGCGACGTCGTCGATATCCGCTTCGATCAGCGGACCCCATTTGACGAATTCGCGCTTACCGGCGCTGAGGTCGTCGAGCACGACCGGCAGATAACCGGCGGCGGCCAACGCGCGCGACACATGCGAGCCGACATAGCCGGCGCCGCCGGCCACCAAAATCGCGCTTTTTGTGGAGGTTTCCATGTGCCGCGAGGTTTAGCGCTTTGTAATCGCGCCCGGAAGGGGAAACTCCCGCGCGCGCCGGTCCGCCGCCAGCGCAAAGCCCGCAAGCGTCATCGCCAGAGGCTCGATGGGCAGCCGGTATTTGGCCGATGCGACCGGGCCTTGGACCGCCAGCACGAATCCGATCCAAAGCAGCGCGAAGATCGCGGCGGGGCGCGTCGGCCTTCTTCGCAGCGCGACCAGCAGCCCGGCGATCGCCAAAAGGCGGATGGGCCATTCGATCAGCGCGCCGCCCGCCAACCAAACGAGATAGGCGGACGACGAGCTGCGCGTCAGAAAATTCAACGCTTTTTCGATCGGCGAGGCGCCTTGGGTTTCGTAGAATCCGACGCGCGGCAAACGCATGACGCGCGGGATCATCAGCGTCGCGGGCGAGGCTAGATTGATCGCGGCCCCCGCCGCCCAGGCTTTGGCGAAAGCCACGGGCGGCAACGTCGCAAGATCCGCGCGCGCGATCGCGCGATAGGTCGCCGCTTCGCCGAACGGACCGGGCGGCTGCGCGCCGCGCGCTGCCGCATAGCGAGCGGCGACCGAGGCGGCGGATTCAGGATAAGGCGTGCCGTCCTCGGCTTCCTTGACCAGCGGGTACCACCATAGCGCCATATGTATCGGCCCTTGCGACGACAACGCCGCTTCGCCGTAGACGGCCCAGTTTCGCGCGATCATCGGGGCGGCAAAAGCCGCGACGATGCCGACGACGACGACCGCGTCGCGCAAGCCCTTGCGTCCGCGACCCAGCGCGAAAATGGCCAGGGCGAGGACCGGAACGAACGGCCACACGACCGCGCGGTTGAACAACGCCAAGCCGAACCAGAAGCCGACCGCCGCGGGCCCGCTTTCGCCCTTCCACAATCGGGCCAGCGCCAGAAAGCCGAAAGCGAGGCAGACGACGAAAATCGTATCGCCCAGCATCGTCGCGGACATGACGATCTGCGTCGGATTCAACGCGGCGAGCAAGCCGGCGTAGGGTCCCGCGCCTTCGCGAACGCGCTCGGCCGTGCGCGCGATCGCGACGCAAGCGGCGGCGTCGAGCGCCATTTGCGCGACCAACGGCGCCCAGTATGCCTCGGGCCCGAAGGGTAGCATCGTCAGATGCAGGAAGATCGTGTAGCCCGGCATGCGCTCGGTCGAGCCCTGCCACCAACCCGTCCCGTGAGCGATGTTCAGGAACACCTGCGAATCGGGATGGAACGTCGCCGCCGCCGACGTGCCGGTGAAGGCGAGCCAAGCGAGACGCAGCGCGAAAGCGAGCGCGAACAGCGCCGCAGGCCGCGCCAGCGCGGTCAGTAGGCTTTGAGTTTGCGCCATGCGAACACGACCATTTGCAACAGCAGCCAGCCGTGCCGGAAGCGCGAAATCTGCGTTTCGCCGTAGGTCCGCGCGAGATAGCGGATCGGCACTTCGACGACCTTCAGGTTCAGCTTCACCGCGCCGAAGATGAGGTCGTAGTCGCCGAATGGATCGAAATCGCCGAAGTAGAGCCGATTCGCGGCGATGCGCTCGTAGTGCGACTTGCGCAAAACCTTGGTGCCGCACAGCGTGTCGGTGAACCGTTGATTGAGCAGCCAGGAGAAGATCACCGAAAATCCGTGATTGGCGAGCCAATTGAGCGCGCGCATCGCCTCCTCTTCCATCGGATAGACGAGGCGCGTGCCGTTGACGAATTCGCCGCGCCCTTCGGCGATCTGACGGAAGAATTTCGGCATTTGCTCGGGCGGAACGGTGAGATCCGCGTCGAGGATCATCAACACGTCGCCGGTCGCCTCGGCGAAACCTTTGCGAACCGCGTCGCCCTTGCCCTTGCCGTCCTGTACGAACACTTTGATGTCGCGGCCGGGATAGGCGGCCTGGACGCGGCGCATTTCGTCCAGCGTGCCGTCCTTCGAGTGGCCTTCGACGAACACGATCTCCACGCGCTCGCAGAATTGCGGCAACCGCCGCACGGCGGCTTCGATGTTGCCGCGTTCGTTGCGCGCGGGGATGATCACGCTGGCCGAGCGCGGCACGGGATGCCGGACCTGGCGCGAGCGCGCGACGAGATAATGGCGCAGGCACAGACCGCGCAGGATCGGCAGCGGCGCCAGAAGGCGGTTGATCAGCCCGCCCAGGCCGAGCAGCCGCACGGGCGACAGCGTGCGCCATTCGCGCCGGATGACTTCGAACCCGGCGAGATCGAGCAGCGCCGCCAGATCGCGCATGCCCAGCCAATTCGTCGGCGGCATCGGCGCTTTCAAGCCCAAGCTCTGCGCGACGCGCAAAGCGGGCTCCCAAAGCGGGGAATGATAGGACAGCACGATGCGCGTGTCGGGATGGCAGACCGCGTGCAAACGGCCGAACACGGTCTCGATATCCTCGATCCAACCGACCGTATCGGGCAGCAGCACGAAATCGAACGTCTCGTCGATCGACGCGAACGCATCCGCGTCTTCGAAATCGAGCGTACGGAATTCGTACTGCGGATAGGCGGCGCGCGCCGCTTCGACCGCGGGCGCGGAAGGGTCGACGCCGAGACCGCGGCGCGGCTCCAACGCGGCGAGGGTGGCCCCGTCGCCGCAGCCGATCGACAACACGCTGGCGCCGGCCGGGATCACGAAGCGCAAAGCGCGCGCGTCCTCCGCGTGATAGAAAGCGTGGCGCGCGCGCCAATGCTGGCGTTGGGGCTCGTTCCGGTCGCGAAAAGCGGCCGTGGCCGTGCGGCGGTCGTCTTGCGTCGGATTCATCGCGCGTGGTTCGAGTCGCGTTCGAGAATGGAGACGGCGGCATAACCCATGGACCGGCCCACGGCAACACACCTTGTCCGGCGGATGCGATCGCCGCGGATCATGGCGGGATATCGCAAAGCGCGCAGTTTTGTTCCAAGTTTGTTCCGATCGTACGTTCGACGGGTGCGCTGGCAAATCCCGGCACGGGATGCCTATAACCCCATTGAGCCGCCAATGCGAGGTTTGCCGTGCCGAGTCGCCGCGCCGTTCCCCAAGACTTCACGCTATCCGTCGTCATCCCTTGCTACAACGAGCGCGCCACGATCCGCGAAGTGCTGGAGCGCGTGCGCGCCGCGTGGCCGCCGCGCAAACAAATCATCGTGATCGACGACGCGTCGACCGACGGCACGGGCGAACTTTTGCGCGGCGAGCTCGCAGGCCTCGCCGATCTCGTCATCCATCATCCGGTCAATCGCGGGAAAGGCGCGGCGCTGCGCAGCGGTTTCGCCGCCGCGACCGGCGACATCTTCCTGATCCAGGACGCGGATCTGGAATACGACCCGTCCGATTGGCGCGGCCTTATGCGGCCGTTCTTCGAAGGCGACGCCGATGTTGTCTACGGGTCGCGCTTCCTCGGCGGACCCGATTTCCGCCGCGCGAATTCATACTGGCACCGGCTCGCGAATTCGATTCTGACCGCGATTTCCAACATGGCGACCGATCTCAACCTGACCGACGCCCATACCTGCTACAAAGCGTTCCGGCGGGAAGCCTTCGAAGGCATGGAAATTCGCGAGGATCGCTTCGCCGTTTGCCCGGAGCTGACCGCGAAATTCGCCCGGCAGGGCTGCCGGTTTTTCGAAGTGCCGATATCCTACGAACGACGTAGTTTCGCGCAGGGCAAGAAGATCGGCCTGAAGGACGCCTTCAGGGCCGTCTACGCGATTGCCATCTACGGCCTGCTGCGCCGATAGCCGCCGCAAGGCACAGCCCAAGGAACGGCCAAGCGCCCAAGGCATAGCGCGGCAGGGCCATATGGGTCCCGGCGATCAGCGTCCAGTTCCCCCAAAGCGCCAGCGCCGCGAAAGACGCGAGCGCCCAGCCCGCATCGGTCCCGCGCAGCGCCATCCAGGGAGCCGACAACACAAGCGCCAGAGTAAGAACGAAGCCTGCGCCCAGAATCGCCTGGACGCCCAGTACCGCGGCGGCAGGGCGCGCCGTCGGCAAGATCTCGATGGCGCGCAACGGCGATTCCGGCAAGCTCGCGAGCGCCGCGGCCCGTGCGGCGCGCCCCTCGGAATCGACCAGATCGGGCATGGTCCAGAAGCCGCGCAGCTGGCGCAGAACGTCGGTCGCGTAAGCCAGCGGCCGCGTGCGCGCGAGAGCGATCACTTGATCGAGCCGCGCCTCAGGCGCGCTCGGCATGCGCTGCGCCAGCTCCGGCCAGACGCCGTAGCGCAGATGCTCGGCGTAGTCCGTGCGCAGCCCGAAGCCGGTCGCGAAATCGGGTGCGGCGGCGAGCCGTTCGCGCATCGCGGCCGTCGCGCGCACGACCTCCGCCTCGAAAGGATCCTTCGCGTCGTCGACCAGCAGCGCGAATTTGCCGAACAGATTGAGCGCGGCGAAGTCGCGCTTGTCGACGCCGCCGCCGGGCGGAACGACCAGCGCGGCGGCGACAAGGGGTACGGCGAGCGCCGCCAAGCCGCAGGCGGCCGCCCGCCAGCCGGCGCGGATCAGGATCGCCGCGATCGGAATCAGCGGCGCCCAGCTCCAATTCGTCAGCCGCAGATCGATCGCGACGCCGACGATGGCGCCCATCGCGAGGAACCGGGAAAGGGCCGGCCGATCGAACCGGGGCGCAACCCCGATCAGCAGCATCGCTGCTGCCAAGCTCGGCCCTTCCGAAAGGACCGTGAAGCAGTTCTTGACAAGTTCGGGATTCGCGCCGACGAACGCTAGAAAAAAGAAGCCGGCGATCGGCGCGCGGCACGCGATGGCGATCGCGCGCGCGGCGATCAGAGCGGCGGCGAAATAGAGCGCCAGTTGGATCGCGGGCAGGGCCTGGGGACCCGCGGCGCGCGCCAAAGCTGGATAGAAGACGCCGCGAATCGCCGTGCCCTGAAGATAGGATTGGGAGTCGGGCTGCAGCAACGCGATCGCCGGCGGATTGACATACCAAAAAACCGCCAACGCCAAGGCGAACGCCGCCAACGAAGCGCTTGCCGCGCCTAAACCTTGCCGCTCGCGATCCGCTTGAACGCCCATTTCACCGTCGCCCCTTGCGCGCCCGCCGCCGCCGTGACGACGACTTGTTCGGCGCGCCGCGCGGAGCCGCGTTTGCCGAAATAGACGCTTTCGCCCAGATCGACGCGTCCGCCGGCCGTCTGCAGCCGCCACGCCTGACCCGACGGCAAACGCAGCAGCGCCGCCGCTCCGTTCTGGATCACCGAGACCTGCACATCGGGATGCAAGTGGAAGCGAATGTCGAAGCGCGTGGCCGCCAGAACGGGCGCCTTGCCGTCGACGGGGAGAAGCGAATCTTCCCCGCGCAAATCCTGCCCGTCGCCGGCGACGAAGATGCGGCGGCGATGGACGAAGCCCAAGCGGCCGACATAGCCGTCATGCGCGAGATCGAGCCAGACATTGCCGTCGGCCTCTTCGCGATTGGCGTCCACATGGCTGGGCCGGCTGAGCAAGCCGCCCGGCGCGACAGGCGAGGAATCCGCGTCCTCGGCGCACAACGTCGAGTGCGCCGCCGTCGCGCGCAAGGCGAGCGACCAGTCGCTGTCGTCGCGCGGACCCGCACCGCAATTGACGATCAGACGTTCGCGCCCGCACGACAACTCGAAGGATAGCGTGCCGGCATGGGCTTGCGCCGCATAGCTGCCGTCGACCGGCAGACCGGAATCGACGATCAACGTCAGTCGATCGGCGGTGACTCGGTCGAAGCCTGCGGCGACGGCGCGTCCGGCCGGCAGATCGGGCCATTGCGCGCGCGCCAGCACGGCGTCGATCGCGGCGGCCTCTTCCTCGTTCGAATCGTTGAACAGCGCGAAGGCGCCGTCGCCGTGACGGAAAAACCGCACCGCAGGCGCGAGCTTTTCGATCGCGCGATGCAGCGCATCGGGCGTGCGCTTGCTCGCCGATTCGATCGCGGCGCGCGCATCGACGAGATACGTCAAGGCGCGCAATTGCGCCGAAGGCGAGCGCGACGCGTGAAACCCGTCGGTCAGCAAATCCATGCCCGCCGCGCGCGCCATCGCTTCGGCCAATCCGGGCAAGCCGTTGGCATTCACCACGCCGCAGGCTTGGGCGTAGACCAGGCCGCGCAGCGCCGACAAGCGGCCGAGGCCGGTCGGCTCATCCATCGCCACGCGCGCGAGATGGCGCGCCTGGCGCGCGACCGACTCGAGGAGCAGCGGCCCCAGCGCGTCGCCTTCGCCGCGCGACAAGAAGGGCGCATGCGCCAGCCACGACGCGATGCGTTTGCCCGTGGGTTCGGCATCCCAGGCGACCGGCTTCCAGCCGCGATGGGCGAGAATCCAATCTTCGACCAATGCGCGTGCGCGCGCCTGCGCGAGCTCGTTGCCCAGCGCGGCGAGATCGTCGAGCCATTCGAACGCGTTCAATTCGACGACGGCGGCGCGCGACAGATCGGACGCCGTCCAGTCGGGCCGTTCGGGTTTGAGCGCGCGGCCCGCGCAAACCAAGCGCCCGCCGACGATCGCTTCGCCGCGCGCGATCGAGCCGGGCAACGGCGGCGGAGCGAGGCGCGCGAGCCGCGAAGGCGCCCGGCCGCCGATCAGCATGCCGTAGAGGAAGGAGCCGTGCCAGGCATCGGCCATGCGCGAGCGCGTGGCTTTGCGCTTGGGCATGCGTCAGGCCCCGCGCAGGCGGCGCAAATTGTCCGCGTATTTGGCGGGGCCGCCGGCGAAACCCGCCGTGCCCGCGACCAGCACATCGGCGCCAGCGGCGCGCACCAGCGGGGCGGTCTTGTCGTTCACGCCGCCGTCGACCTCAAGGTCGATCGCGCGGCCCGTTGCGTCGATGCGTTTGCGCAGGCGCGCCAGCTTGTCCAGCGCGGTTTCGATGAAACTTTGGCCGCCGAAACCGGGATTGACCGACATGACGAGCACGAGATCGACGTCGCCCAGCACGGGATCGATCGCTTCGATCGGCGTGCCGGGATTGATCGACACGCCGGCTTTCTTGCCCAGGCTTCTGATGAGCTGAATCGTCCGATGGATATGCGGGCCCGCTTCCGGATGCACGGTCAGGATGTCGGCGCCCGCATCGGCGAATTCCTTGATGAAGGGATCGACCGGCGAAATCATCAAATGCACGTCGAGCGGCAATTTGGTGTGCGGGCGAATGGCGCGCACGATCATCGGGCCAAGCGTGATGTTCGGCACGAAATGCCCGTCCATCACGTCGACATGGATATAGTCGGCGCCCGCCGTCTCCATGGCGCGGATTTCGTCGCCCAATTTCGCGAAATCGGCCGACAGGATCGACGGTGCCAAGCGGATTTTCTGCTGCACGAGGGCGCCCCTTGCTTCTACCAGCCCATGTATCAGCGCGGCCCCATCGGGGCAAGGGATGGTAGGTCGCGGGGCAGGCGGCAGCGCCGTGGATTTATCCCATGTCAGGGCCCGGGGCGATGGCTATAATCCGCCGCCTTCGGATGACCCGGTTTTCCGTTAGCGCTTTGTAACGACAGTCGATTTACCCCCAATGCGTCGTCTTGCGGCCCCTTCCTTGACCGTTCTTGCCCTGGCCTTCGGGTTGTGGGCCGGCGGGCCCGAATCCGCCGCGGCGCAAGGGCGGCGGGCGGCGGACAACGCCCCGTTGCTGCTGACGTCGGACGAAATGACGTCGGACGAGGAGTTGGGCGTCGTCACCGCGTCGGGCAATGTCGAGATCGCGCATGCGGGGCGCATCTTGCGGGCCGATACACTGACCTTTAACCGCCGCACGAACGTGGTCACCGCATCGGGGAACGTCTCGATCGTCGAGGCATCCGGCGAAGTGGCCTTCGCCGAGTATGTCGAGCTAACGAGCGACCTTCGCGACGGCGTGATGCGCAACATCCGCACCTTGCTGGCCGATCAAAGCCGCTTCGCGGCCGTCACCGCGCGCCGCGCCGACGGCTCGCGCACCGTGATGCGCCGCGCCACCTATAGCCCTTGCGAGCCTTGCGAGAAGGACCCGACGCGCGCGCCGATCTGGCAGCTGCGCGCGAGCCGCATCACCCACGACGCCGAGCAGAAGGAAGTCGTCTACGACGACGCATGGGTGGAAATCGCCGGCGTCCCGGTGTTCTACACGCCCTATCTTTCGCACCCCGACGGCACGGAAAAGCGCAAATCGGGATTTCTGATTCCCGAGGTCTCGACGTCGTCGCGTCTGGGAACCATGATCGTGATGCCGTATTTCCAGACCTTGGGTCCGTCAAGTGACATCACCCTGATGCCTGCGTTCTTGTCCGACGACAATCCGCTGTTGATGGGTGAGTACCGGCAGCGTTTCTCCAACGGCACGCTTCGCACGCAAGCAAGCTGGATCAATGCAACGGAGACCCGCGGGCTGAACGGCGTCCCATCCAATCGCGGAAATCTATTCGTCGATGGACAATTCGACTTAGACGATACTTGGCGATGGGGCGTTCTCGCGCAACGCACGAGCGACAAGACGTTTCTCGACCGCTACCGTATGCATCAGCGCTTTCAACTGACGCGGCAGGATTCAAACGAATCGCGACTTTTCGTTGAGGGATTTCAGGATCGCGGTTACGCGGCGATGGAGGCCTTCGCCTTTCAAAGTTTGCGTCCCGAGGATAGCTGGAGCACATCGCCTCTCGTCGCGCCCGCTTTGCGATACTCCTATGTCGGCACGCCACAGTCGCAAGGCGCGTACTGGACCTTCGATGCTTCGTCCGTGGCCATTTCGCGCTCGCAAGGCGTCAATAATCGACGGGGCACAGCGATCGCAGGTTGGCATCTCCCTCATACGACGAGTGACGGATCGATTTATCGGCTATCCGCGACGTTGCAGTCGGATGTGTTCCATACGAGCAGCCTCGATTCGACCGCGTTGAGCTCCAATTTCCGGCCGGCGGAGACCGGCGTGAACAGTCGGGCGCTGCCGCAGGTCGGCCTCGAATGGCGACGACCGGTCGCACGGACCGACGGCGCGTTCCGGACCGTACTGGAACCGATCATGGCGGGCTATCTCGCGCCGAATATCGGCAGCCAACGTGATTTCCCGAACGAAGACAGCCGAACGATCACGTTCGACGATACAAACCTATTCCGGATGAACAGGTTTCCCGGGGCGGACCGTTTGGAAAGCGGCGCGCGCTTCGTCTATGGGCTGAATACGAGCATGACGCGCGTCGCAGGCGGTCGCGTCAGCGTCATGGTCGGGCAGCAATTGCGGGCCGCCGAGGATCGCGCATTGCCAGTCGCATCCGGCGCTAACACGACGACCTCCGATTACGTCGGACGCGTGCTCGTGCTTCCGCATGCGCTTACCGCGCTGAGCTATCGCTTTCAAGCGGATGACCGTACCGGACGCTTTCTAAGGCAAGCGACCGGTTTTTCGATTGGCCCAAAAGCTCTGCAATTCTCGACCACTTATGTCGAGGTGGATCGCGCGCTCCAGCCGACTGCGTTGCAGTCCATTCGCCAATGGAACAACTATCTGGCTGTCCGGTACGACGAAAACTGGTCTTTTACTGGCGTGACGGCCCAGTCTCTGCTGTCGACCGATCCAGGTTTGCTTTACGCAGGTCTTTCGACGGTCTACGAAGACGAATGCTTTCTGTTTGGTATCGATTTTCTACGCCGCAACATCGGACGAGCGGATGTTCCAGCAGATACAACGCTTTTTTTCCGCTTCGGCCTGCGTTCGCTCAGCACGTTCAACGTCCGCGGATTGTGACCGAGGACGCGCCGTGTTGTTTTCTCAACGCTGCGGCGGCGCTTGATTGTCGAAGCGCGTCAGATTGCCGACCTGCGCGCTAATCTGCTCGCGCACTTCTTCCGCGAGAATCTGCATCACTCGCTCGCGCGCGTTCTCGCGCGCGGCTCGAGTCGAGTACTCGGAGTCCGCGATCTCGAAATCAGTCTGGATCGTCGAACCGCCGGAAACCAGCTGCCGGCCGGAAGCGCGGTCGTAGATCTGGAAGCTTACCGTCGCAGAATATCCGCCGCGCGAGATTACGTTGTCCCGCCGCAATGTGACGATGCCCGGCGTTTCGGTCACGCTGGCGCGCAAGACGAAACGCTTGTTAGCGCGGTCACGTAGCGGATCGAACATGTCGATCAGATGATTGCGTAGGATCTGGCCGTTGCGATTAGCGATCGGTTCGACTTCGATTTCACGCAATTGAGCCGCGCCTGGCTTGCGCGACGCGCTACCGTAAACCGACTCGAAGCCGCAGCCCGAGAGAGCGATGAGCATCGCGATCACGGTGGGAAGTCGGATCCAATGAGTCGGCGGAAGGCGCATACCGCGTGTATTAGCGCTTCGGTCACTTCCAGGCAATAGATGCCCGCTAATTGCTCTTTCGCCGCCAGATTTCCCATCCGGCGGCGCGCTCGGCCGGCGCGTAGTCATCCGCCAGCGCCAATTGAAGGCGTGCATTCATACGCCCGATCTGTGCCGCGGCGAAAGCCGCCGGTCCGGCCGGCGGATCGGTGTCAAATAAAATCTCGGCGGGCGCCAGCGCTTTCAGGTGCTGGATGAGGGCTTCGAAGTCCGGCTCCCGGATCGTTTGCCAGAACACGTCTCGCACAGGCAGCGAAGGATAGACACCGCTCATCAACGGGACGAGATAGGAATGGAGCGTTATCGGAACGACCGACGACTTGTCTTCAATCGCGGCGACGTAGTCGACCTTGCGGCTGATATAGTCTGCGATCGGCGTTTGCGTGATAACGCCGGATAGGGGAATTGCGACCGACTCCGACGCGGGTGGCCGTTCGAACGCCGAACGGGTAGCTTCATAGGCCCATTTACCGTCTTGGATAGTCCACGCGGCAATGAGCACGGCGGGGACAAGCGTCGCCGGAAAGATGGGCCGTCCACCGCGCAACGCTAACTTCAACCGCAACGGATGAAACCATTTTGCTGCGAGTGGCGCATAGAGGTAGAGAATGGACCATAGATTCAAGGTCTGAGTCCGGTTGACGTAGTAGTAGAGCCAGACGCAAATCATCGCAGCGAGCGCTAGCTCGACACGCCGATCGAACGCTAGCGGTCCTGCGCGCCAGGAACGCGCAGCACTTAGGATTGTCGCGGCGCAATGACCGAAGACCACCAACGCCAGAAGATCGATATCCTTGATTTGGAGGCCGCCCGGCCCGCCGAGGAAGTACCTGTACCAGTTTATGGTTGCACCGACCGAGGTCGGAATGGGCCAGTATCCGTAGCCCGCACGATAGAGGGCGGCGAAGGCTAGAAATCCCACGATCGTCGATATCGCAAAGACGGCGAGCGACGCGCAGACTCGCCCCCAACGCGCGCGGTCGCCAGCGGCGAGGAGATAGCCAATAAAGCCAGCAGAAGCGACCACCCCTGTTTCAAGATTCCAGAGGATGATCGCGGCAAATGCCCAGCCCAATATCGGCGCATGGAACCGCGCGGGGGCGCGAGCGAGCGCGCCAAGACAGAGAATGGCGATGGCATAGCCGAAAAATCGCCAGCCGGTTTGGTTGGGATACCAAATCATGTGATATGCGGCGAAAAGATCGGGCAGCACTAAAACGCAAGGCAAGACGATCCAGAGGAAGGGCCGTCGCCGGCCTTTCCACAGATACATGCCCATCGCGAGGCACAACAACATGCCGATCTGCAGACATTGAACAATTCGGAACATAGCGCCCCAATCGAGGGCGCCGAACGTCTTGACGAAGTAGCCAATGATCGCCGCCGGCAGCAGCCCATAGTATGGAACGACATCATCGAATAGACGCGCACCGGCGGCGAGCTGATCCGTGATTCCCACGACATAGGCGAAGTGAAGCTCCACCATCGTGAAGGTGAAATAGTTCCAGTCCCGGATATCGGGTCGCAAGGCGATCGGCGCCACCGCGAACGCGAACAGGCCGAGCAGCGCGACGGCCGCGATCGCAAATCGCGGAACGGCCTGAAATGGCAAGCTTCGCCGAAGGGTGTCGGATAGCCCAAAGGCGAGGACGAGCAGGATGGCAGTATCGAGATCGCGAAGCTTCAGATCTTGGATCATCTGGCGCGGCGGCCGCATCACGTCGATCAGATAGATTGCCGCAATACCCACTACGCCCGCGACGGTCGAGCGTACAAGCCATTTTCCCGCAGCCATGAGGGGGGCCGCGGCGGGCAGCTGCGGCGCGCAGGCGAGCCACAGCGCTACACATCCGACGGATGCGAGAACCGCGAGATAGATGAATTTCTGGAGACGCAAATCGGGAAACTGGCCGCCGGTGATTGCGTCGACGAGTTCCGGCCGATAGCCGTAGATCGAAGGATCAGGCGGTGTCAGGCCAAGACGGGGCCAGAGCGATGTTCCGAGGACATAGGACACAATCAAGATAAGGACCGCGGCGGCGGCAAAGCCCGCGCCGAAGTCAGCCGGTGACCCGGAACGCAAAGGACGACGTTGCGTCTTGAAGGTTCCGTCCGACATCAGGACTGTTTTTCTGCGCCTTTGGTGGCGGCGAGCCGCGCGCGGCGTGCATCCCATGCGGCCGCCAGGGTATCGGACATCGACGACAACGCCGACTTCAATTCTTCGATGCCATCGTCCATGTCCCAGAAAAGCCTCTGATCGGGCGCAAAGAAGCTCGGCTGCTGGCCGACCGAAAAGCCGTGACGAGTGAGCGTTTCGGTGCTCGCTTGGGGTACCGTCGGCGTTACAAGCTTAACCTGCAGCAAGGCGCAGTCGCCGAAGTAGGCGAGGATCATCGGTCCGGCATTCACACCGATATTCACGTATGCGCGTTCGTAGATCGCAAGCCGCAAGCGCACGTCGACGGAGGCTTCAGGGAAGAAAACGCCGGGCGATAGCGCCTCCGGTAGCGCGCGCGCGACGAGGTCCGTATCGGGCACGAAGACGACGAAGTAGCCGTTTTCGATGGCCCAGGCCGCGAAGTTGCGTGCGGCGGCGACATTACTGTTACGATCGGGCATATAGGGCGACTGACGCAATGTCACGACGATGGTGCGTCGATCGTCGGGATTGCGCGCTACAAGCCACGCATCGACATATTCGCGGGCGGCGGCTGGTGCGATAAGAACATGCGTATCCACGCCACCGTCGCCCGCTGCGAACACGGCGTGTCGTGATTCGTACTGAATCGGCAAAATCCGGGATGTGTTTTCGGGATGGGCGTGAAGATACCCGAATAGGCTGGCGAAAATCGCAGCTTTCCGGTCGGGATGTATCTCACGGACGCGGATCGAGGGCAAAAGATGGGCAACCGCTTCGAGTATATTCGCGATCCGCCAGCGTAGCGCGTCCGGATTGAAAATTCGGTTATAGTCTTCCGACTCGCCGCGCGCGCGTGGTCGCTGGGGGGCGATCAAATACAAATCGATCCCCTCGAGCCGCGCCGCGCGGCGATGGATCTCCGCCGCAACCAGCGTCCAAACGAAGTCGAAAGTGATCGGGTTCGTGCGGGTATCCCAAACCAAAAGCAGCATGCGTCGCCGTCGGGAAAAGATCAGCACCGGCAGCGCAGCGAGTGCGGCCATCCGTTCGACGGCGCGTAAGAAAATGCGCATCGCGCCGACGAGAAAGCGCCGAGCCGGCGTCGAGGGGGCGGCCAACTGGCCCAGTACTCGCGCCCAGACGTTTTCGCTATTCTTCTCGGTGCTGATCGCCTCGCCCTCCGCGTATGCGTCAGTTCGGCCCTTCGGCGCTAAACTCCTGATACCGCACCATCTCGGCGTAAAGGCCGCCGCCGCGCACCAAATCACCGTGGCGGCCGATTTCAACGACCCGGCCTTCGTGCAGCACAATTATCTGGTCGGCCGCCTGAATCGTCGACAGTCGATGCGCGATAGTGATCAAGGTCGTCGAACTACCGAGTCTTTCAAGAGATCGCTGGATAATCGCTTCGCTATGGCTGTCGAGCTGGCTGGTCGGTTCGTCGAGCACCACGATGGCGCGGCGCGCCACCAGCATTCGTGCGATGCCGATGCGCTGCCGCTGGCCTCCGGAAAGACGCATGCCGCCTTCTTCAAGCTTCGTTTCGAGGCCTTCCGGGGTGGAACGGAAGTAGTCGGCAAGATCGACCATCTCCAAGGCAGTCCAGATGTCGGTGTCGGGAATCCCTGGAACGACCAGGTTGAAGTTTTCGCGGACTGTTTCGTTGAATATTACAACTTCCTGACTGACATAGCCGACGTGCTGGGCGTAGTGCCGATGGTCGATCTGCGATATCTCGACGCCAGAAACGGTGATCGAGCCGCTGTCGTACTCGTAGAGCCGCGCAAGGATCATCGCGAGCGTGCTTTTGCCGGCGCCCGAGCGGCCTACGATCGCAACCTTTTGACCGGCGGGAATACGGAAGCTGACGCCGTTGAGAACGCGCGCGTCATCGAAGGAAAAGCTGAGTCCATCGACAACGAGGTCCTTGGACTTATCTTCGGGTATCAGCGCCGTACCGCGCGGCACCAAGTTATCGTCACAGAGCAGAAAAAGACGTCGGAGTTCGCGCACGGACGCCCATTCCTGGGAAATCGATATCCGGGCTCCGTATAGGGCCGTCGCCGGCCCAAGTACGCGATAGAATACGACAACGAACAGGATGAGCGCGCCGAGCCAATCCGCCTGCGCGCCGTCGAACAACGAGTCGCCGTAGAGAAGCATCGTGCCGATCAAAAGGCCGCTGGTAAGCGCGATGATCGGCTGCATCAAGGACGCGACTGCCACGGCGTGATAGTAGTAACGTACGAACGCCATCAATCTTGCATATATTTCCTTTTCCTTCCGATCCTCGGCCGCGATGGTGCGGATCAGGCGCATGCCTTGAAGCATCTGTAGCGCCGCCTGCTGGAATTCCATGGCGGTCTTCGTTATGGCGGTGCCGATACGGCCCTGCAGATCGGCCATCCACTTTGTCGCTAGCCAAAGCGCTACGATAAAGGCGACTGACAGCATCACAGCGGATGGCGAGGCGATCCACATGATTCCGATATAAAGAAAGAATAGAAAAACTTGCGTGACCGATCCGACGAAGGTCGAAACGATCCCGCAAACCGAAGATATGAAGTTGTGGTACGCGCTGGTCCAATTTCCCGTCGGTTCTTTGTTCAGAACCACCAGCCGGGTGCGAAGCTGTTTATGAACGAGATCGCGGAAGATCACTTTACGTAGTTCGATGGGTAGAACGTTTGCTGCATAGCTCGCGCAAAACGTGAATAAAGGTTTCACGAGTGCGACGAAGATCAGCAGATAGGCGACCCGTTCGATGGATACCGTACCATCGGCGTTGCGCAACAAGCCCAATATCGGATCGAGCGCGGTGTTCTCGTGTCCGAGCGGCCGGGATCCGATGCTTTCGAGAATAGGAACGATGGCGAAGAGCCCGAGCGCTTCGATTACCGTGACGGAAATCGACAGAAAAATCGAAGCGCCGGCCATAAGCCAGACATGATCGACGCGGCGCAGTAAGGAGAGGAGAAACGCGAGTTCCGCCTTTCGGTCATGTAGCGGCGGCATTCGTAATCTCCTTGAGGCGACGTTGGATGAGGGCGCTGACACTTGCAGGTCGATAACCGGCCGCGACGGCGCCGGAGTTGTCGATTAAGAATGGACTATTCGGCGAGGTGCGTTCGACTATGCGGCTGGTGGAACCGAGAGCGTCGGCGAGCATTCGGACGATCCGTGCGATCGGCAGTGGATCGGCGGCGCCGATGGGGAACCGCATCGCGCCGACGATCGGTGCACGCGCCAGAGACACCATAAAGTCTGCGAGATCGTCCACGTGTATCATATTGTTGAACGGCGCGTCCGGATTATGAATTTCGACGTCGCCGCCTGCGCGTAGCTTCGCAATCGTGCGTTCGAACCAGATTCGTGTCGCACCTTCGCCGATGACGCCCGGCAGTCGGATGCTGACGCTAGGGAAGTGTGCTGCATCGGCTGCCAGCAACTGCTCGCAGATGAGCTTCGTCGCGCCGTAGGCGTCTGGATTTATCGATCCCGTCCGCTGGTCCGCGACGCCGCCGCGAATTTCGCCGTGCAATGAGAGGCTCGACGCGAAAACGATCGGCACGGCATGCGACGCAGCCCACGCGAACAGCGCGACGGCACCACCGACATTGTCGCGTACGATTTTCTCGGTTGAAATGCCGGGCGACGGCGACGTTGCCGCAAGATGTATGACAGCCCCGACATCGGCCAAAACGGGCGATCGATAGAAGTCGGCATCCGCGAGGTCGCCAGCCACCCATTCGCAAACCGAAGCATCCGCGGCGACGACCGGACGGCGGGTGTGGGCAACAAGGTCCGGACCGGTATGTCGAGCGACAACGCGCCGCCCGATAAACGAGGAGCAGCCGGTCACCAGAATCTTCCTGCCGTTCACGCCGGCGACCTCGCAGCGTCGGCTTTCGTGGCTTTTCGGCGCAGCTCAATGAAGAGCGTTGCACCATGATCGCGCTCGTTGTGCTTCGTCCGGAGGTGGTAGGGCATGCCATAGCGCACGGGCCGCAGCAGTTCGAAAAAGCCCGCGAGCCAGAAGAAGATGCTTGATGCCGCGAAGAGAAAGGCCCAGGCCTTTCGCCCGGCTTGGTGAGATTCGATTGCTTCACTCATAAGCATTCGGGCATAGGAACCCGGCAACGAGCCGACTATTTCGACTCTGCTGTCGAGTTCCGGATGCGCCCATAATGTTTCGTAGATCGTGGGCAACACGAAGGGCATCGAATAGGCTAGGTTGGTCGAGAAGGTTACTCCAACGGAATGCTTTCCGATCGGGTGTTTCGCGACAAGTTCGATGATTGATTTGAGTTCCAGAGCATCCGACGCTTGAAACCGGAACAGGACAAGATCGGCGGCTGTTGCGTCCGCCAGCGCTTCCTTCGCACCATCTTGGACTCCCTCGCGCAACGCCGTGATCAGCTGCTCCGCGGTTAGGAATGTGTAGACGCGCAGATCGGCCCTGTCTTTCGGGAGGAACCACGTATTCGTGCTTTCGGCGACGAAGGCGACCCGGCCCTCGGCTTTTTGGTCGCCCAGAAAGTTGAGCACCGGCGCGTAGTGCTTTCGCATCGGGTGGAGCCGACTCGGATTCACGCCTTCGCCGAACCAGCGGATCAGTAACCTCTCACGATTCGAACGGAGCATCTCGAAGTCTTCGACCCGGCGCACGGCATTGCCGTGTCCAAGAGGGATGACAACTTTGTCGATTAGTCCAGCGCGGGCGCGCTCCGCCGCCGCCGC
>VYME01000073.1_pt1 | contig 54231 bp, 53 predicted proteins | sample 5115281 | NCBI WGS metagenome assembly VYME01 (sample SAMN12291780, study PRJNA351875) | freshwater metagenome | isolation source: freshwater lake | place: USA: Michigan, Wintergreen Lake | collected 2013-08-08
CATCTCCGACGAGAGGGCGTTGTTGCTGCAGCGGCGACACCGGTTGGGGATGGGTAAGCGGGGTTAATCGGGGCAGACGTGGCTGCTTCGTGTTTTCATAAGGATTAGCTGTCCTCATGCCCGGTGTGCTCAAGACCGACTGCCGTGTGAAGCCGGAGGTCAAGTCTTTCACTAGGCTTGAATCAAAACTCGCGGGATCGTTTCACTTTATTATCGCGCAACTTTGATCCTTTGGATCAAAACGCGCTTAAGATGGAACCTTCATGTACAGGCGGGGGAAATGAAACCACAGAGGAGGGCTCATGATCTTCCCTTGGGCACACAGACTTATTTCAGCCGGGGCGCACGGTTTGCGTCGTATTCCGGGCCAGTCCGTTAATCTGGCCCACCTCATCTGGCGCACACCACGCGCCCCGGCCCCTCTACAAGGTGCAACCCCGGCGGTTTTCCGCGCGGGGCCATAGGTGTTGGGGGGCAACAACAAAGGGTTGTCATCCCCGAAGGCGTCAGCCTATCGGGGACCCCGTGCCGCAAAGTCCACTGAGGTCCCCGCTCTGCGCTATCGCTTCGGCGGGGATGACAGGATTGGTTGAAAGAAGCGTTTAGGTGAAACATGGTTTCCACCAAAACAGGTTCAGACGAAGAGGAATCTATCCCGCGTGCTCAATTTCCGCAGAGAGGAATCTATCCCGCGTGCTCAATTTCCGCAGAAAGAATTGTCCGATCCAGCCTACATTACCCCGGCACGCAACAAATCATGCAGGTGCAAGATGCCGACAGGCCTCTCTTGATCATCAACTGCAAACACGACCGAGCGGCCAGATTGGTTCAGTTCGGCGAGCGCTTCGGCAGCTAGCGCATGAGGGCTGACGACCATGGGACTGGCTGTCATGACGTCGCCCACTTTCAGGTTAGCGAAGTCGGCACCGGCTTTGCGGCGCACGTCGCCATCGGTGACGATGCCGATCAAGCGGTCTTGATTGTCGATAACGCCGGTGCAGCCAAAGCGCTTCGCGGTCATGATAAGGAGGGCTTCCATCATCGGCGTGGTCTCGCGCACAAGGGGCAGTTCGTCGGCCTTGTGCATCAAGTCAGCGACGGACTTCAGCATCGCACCCAATTTGCCGCCGGGGTGATAGACGCGGAAGTCGCTGGCGGTGAAACCTCGGCGCTCCAACAGGGCGACGGCCAAAGCGTCGCCATAGGCGATCTGCATGGTGGTCGAAGTGGTGGGAGCGCGCGTCTCGCCACAGGCCTCGGGCGCTTCTGGCAAGAGCATCAGATAATCGCCGGCCTTGCCCAGCACGGATTCGGCATTGGCGGTCATGGCGATGATGGGGATTTTAAAGCGCTTGCCATAGGCGATCATGTCCGAAAGCTCGGGCACTTCGCCGGACTTGGAAAGGATTAGCAAGATGTCATCGGTGCCAATCATGCCCATGTCGCCATGGCTGGCCTCCGTCGGGTGGATGAATTGGCTGGGCGTGCCCGTGGAGGCCAAAGTTGCGGTGATCTTGCGCGCCACATGGCCCGACTTGCCAACGCCTGCACAGATCAAGCGGCCCTTCATCGTGCCGACTTTTTCAACGATGGCGGCGAATTCCGCCCCGATCGAGGCTTGCAGACGGCGCAGACCTTCCATCTCTACGTCCAGAACGCGGAGGGCAGCAAGAATGGCGGGTGATTGGCTCATGAGAAAAGCTTTCTTGCTTTTTGGTTCTAGTTTGGAAGGGCGGGGGCTGTGTCGGCCTTGGTGAAGATGATGGCTTTGACCTCAATGCCACCTTCGCCACCTTGCGCGCTGGGCCAGATCGCAAGGGCGCGTGGCTTGGTGTTGGTTGCGGGTAAGGTAAAGGTCACACTGGTGAAGGCTGGACCAATGGCCTGCTCGCTCCACGTGACGGGGCCTTCGGTGACAAAGCCAATCGCCATGGACTTAGCAGGCAGCCGCGCGGTGGACTTGACGATAACCCGTACGGTCGTGGCACCCCTCGCAACATGGGTGGCCAAGGCGTCGCCAAAGTTCAGGCGGACGCCTTTTGAAAATCGGGCATCGGGTGCCAAGGCACTGGTCGCCGTCATCCGGACACCCTCGAGGTCCCCGCGTGGTCCGGGAGGTGCCATAATTGGGAAGCCGTCTGCAGGCCGGACTTGGGCCAATTCCGCGCCTTCAACTACCCAGCCCAAATTGGTCTGCCGACCATCCACGGCTTGGCCCTGCTGTTTGGCCAAGGGTAGGGCTGCGATACCGATCAGTGCCGCTGCTATAACAGCCATCAGTGCGAAGAAAAAAGGAAAGCGTTGCATGAGATTGTTCTTGCCTGTGCGCGCTTCTCCCTGCAAGCCTCAAAGCCTGCGAGGTCTTTCCCGTGTGGCGTTAGACTATGTCGCACCTTGGTTGCAAGAAAGGCGAGAGCGTGACCCGTTACCCCATCGACCGTTTACCGGTCACCTTGATGTTTCAGGACCAGTCTGGCTTCAAAGAAACCTATGGCGGGAATCAGGATTGGGTGCTGTGTGAGGGGCAGTTCTTAAAGCCCAAGGATGGCCCTGCATGTAAGACCATCGTCTTGTTCATGCACCCATCAGGCACGATGAATTATCTGCCCATGCCAATTGCTCTGGCTCATGCTGGTATCCCTGTCATGACGTGCGGGTCGCGCTATCCCCATAATGACACGGCCTTGATCATGGAGAAGGTATTGATTGATCTGGGACGCTATGTGCGTCACGCCAAGACAGTCCTAGGCTTTGAGAAAGTGGTGCTGGCCGGGTGGTCCGGTGGCGGCTCGCTCTCACTCTTCTACCAATCCCAAGCCGAAAACCCGACGATCGAGGCAACCCCAGCTGGCGATCCGGTAGATATTGTGGGGGCTGACTTGATCCCCGCCGACGGGGTGATGCAACTGGCCGCCCATGTGAGCCGCGCTATTACTTTATCGGAATGGATTGATCCTGCCATCGTGGATGAACTTAATCCAGACAAGCGAGATGCGGCGCTGGATATCTATGCGCCAGATGCACCCCATCACCCCCCCTACTCAGACGCCTTCCAAGCCCTCTACCGAAAAGCACAACGCGACCGCATTTCCCGCATCACGGCGGACGTGCGCCAAAGGCTGGAGGACTTTAAGAAGTATGGCGAGGTCAATCGTGAGCACTGCTTTGTGGTTCACGGCACCATGGCGGATCTGCGCTGGCTGGACCCTACGATTGACCCCAACCAAAGGCGGCCAAACTGGTGCTATATGGGCGACCCAAAGACGGTGAATATGAGCCCGGCGCATCTGGCGCGCTACTCAAGCCTCCGTTCTTGGTTGTCGCAATGGTCTGAGGAAAGCCGGGCCGATGGCCCCGCCTGCGCGGCTCACGTGACGGTGCCCGCCTTGGTGGTGGAAAACTTGGCCGATGATGCCTGTACGCCGTCGCATGCGGCACGGATCCGGGCGGGCTTCACCCAAGTCACGCCGCGCTTTCATGCCATTGATGGGGCGACCCACTATTATCTCGGCCAACCAGCCAAAGTTGCCGAAGCGGTTGCGACTATCCAGGACTGGATGGGCGAGCACGGCTTTTTGTAAGGCTTAGCGGCTCTTTCGCCAGGCCATCCAGATCTTAAAAATCTTTGGTCCCTCAACCAAATAGCGCCGCCATAGCTTTTGAGGCTCGTCCAGGAGACGGAACAACCATTCAAGGCGCGACTGCTGCATCCATTGGGGGGCGCGCTTGCGACTGCCAGACAGGAAGTCGATTGAGGCACCGACGCAAAGACCAATACCGACGGCACGTTCTTGTGTGTGGATCAATTTGGCTAAAATTTCTTGTTGGGGCGCGCCGACACACAGGAAGGTGAACCGGGCAGGATTAGCAGCAACAAAAGCTGCAGCCTCTGCCATCGCGGCTGGATTGGTGCGCAAGCCATATGGCGGTGCATGCCAGCGCAGATCGGACAAGCCATAACGCTTACGAACCGCTTCAATCACGTCCTCTGTGCCACCGATAACAACAACGGGCTCACAAGGGTCAATACAGCTTTCAAACAAGGCTTGGGTCAAGTCAGAGCCCGGGCAAGCGGGCAATGCCAAGCCGGATAGTTCGGCCAAAGTCTCTAGAATTCGGCTATCATTCACATTCGCCCAAGCGTTCGCATAGAGGTCGTGTAGCTCTGGCTCACGGTCTAGGCGTACCAAATGATCGACATTGGGGGTGCAGAGATAGACAAAGGGCCGCTTGGCGTTGCCTATTTCTTCGACGCGCCGCAGCAGATTCTCTGGGCTAAAGCTTGAAAAATGGATCCCCAGAAAAGCCTGAGCACGTTCATCGCCCCGCCGATCCAGAAAAAGTACATCGTCTGGCAGGGCCTCCGAGTCCTCTTCATTGCTGGGAAAAGCCAAGTTTGTCATGGCTCTAAGTCGCAGAAATTTCTTTCCAACCAATTACGGATGGTAGAAACCAACCTAAGGTAACTAAATTTTGACAGAAATTGACTTTAGAATTACTAAGGATTGTGAAAAATCCGGTTGAGGAGAAACCATGGAAGATTTGATGCGATCCCAACAAGTTGAAAACATCCTTGAAGTTGCAGGAGATCTCTTTTTGGAATTTGGCTTTGTGAATACGAGGGTCAGCGACATTGCCGCCCGCAGCGAAATCTCAACGGCGTCGATCTATAAAGCGTTCCGGTCCAAGGACACGCTGTATTGCGCCGTGTTGGCACACGGCATTGAAAAACTAAAGATACTTGCTCGGCCATCGGCCTTGGAGGGCGATCCGGTGAGTGAGCTCTGGAAAGCCTGTGATCACTATCAAAAGCTTTGTGCTTCGCCTTTGTTTCGAGACTTGATCAGGGCTCCAGTTGAGCACACCAGCATTCCGATTTCGTTCCGGCGAATGATGTGTCGCCAACTCCGGTCTGCTCTTGAGCAGATGTGCATGCCCGCCTTAAAGGCCTGTGCGACTGGGGGGGTGCTGGACCCCCGTCGGGTCAAGGAAGCCTTCCGCCTACTAAGCGCCTATATCGAACATCAGACAATTTGGTATGGGCTATTCATCAGTGCGACAGCGAGAAAGTCAGTTGAGAAAGTTCGCATTGCCGACGAGGCTGTACGTATCGTATTGGCGGCTTACCCCTCTAAAATTGGCGAAGCGTTTGACCTCTCTGACGCCGTTGTTCAAAGCGCTTAGGCGCTACCGCTGCGGCCACGTCCCGCTCCAGCGGACTAGGCTCACCACAAGCGAGGGACGCGACATGCTCTGCCAGCCAATGGGCGGTGGTAAACCCGCGCGAGCCCAGCGCCCCCAGCACGAAGAAACCAGGTCCCTCCTGGCTTGTTTTTGGTGAAGCGGCACCGGCAATTGGCAGGCGGCCTTTGGCGGCAACGCGCACGCTGGAACGGCCAAAGGCGGTGGCAATATCAATGCGGGCGGAAAGTTCTGGCGCGATGCTGGACAGGGAGTCTAGGTTCTGTTGATGGCCCGATGCGAGCACGCTGGGCTTGTCTGATCGGCTCAAGTCCCACGGGTCAAAGGTTGAGCCAAATAAGAGTTGGGTGTGAAATGACGCTGCGTAAGGACCGCCCGCCAGCGCTGTTCCGGGCAGCGGACCCTCGATTTGAGCTAAGCTGATCTGGCCAGCACGCCCTTCCAATTCTGTGTCCAGCTTCACAAAGCGGTCTAGTTGCGTGCCAGAGGCCATGACGCAAACCTCCGCTTCGGCCAAAGCCTCGCCTGCTTCATTTAAGGCCTGCCACAGACCAGACTGATAACGTAGTCCGGCCATCGTTACTGGGTGACGGGTGGCATTTTGGCTTAGGCAGGATAACAATAGATCTGGATAAACCAAACCGCCGGTTCGATGCAGCAAGCCACTATCAGCAATCTTGCTTAGGAGTTGTGGCGGTAAGGGTGGGTTCTGGGCCAAGTCTTCGAGACGCACGCGGTCGCGGTCATCGCCAGGCAGTTCCTGAACTTGCATTTGCGCAAAAATCTCCCCGCCCAAACCCGTGTAGAGGCTGGTCGCGCAAAGATACGCGGCCCGGAAAAAGCGCGCTTCGCGTGTATCGCCGCGGTCCAAGCGGGGCATGACCAGAGCTGCCGGATTATGGCTAGCCTTGGATTGGCCGCAAGGGTCTCCGTCCACAAGCTCGACCCGAACGCCTCTGCGCGCAAAGGCAAAGCAAGCTGCGGCCCCGGCAATGCCACCACCGATTACCATGACAGAGGCTGGCTTGGCAGGTGCGCTTTCCGGCTTACCTGGCCAAACCGCTTCCAGTCGTTGGCGTTTTGAGCCAAAGCCCGGCTGACGGCAGACATTAAAGCCGCAGGCCTCAAGACCACGGCGGACGGCCCCAGCAACAGAATAGGTCGCAAGTCGCGCACCGGGCGCGCACAGCCGCGCCACTTCTTTGAGAAGCTCTGGCGACCACATGTCTGCATTGCGGCTTGGTGCAAATCCATCCAGGAACCAAGCATCGGCCTTAAAGTCCATCGCCTGCAAGCTGCGCAACGCGGGCCCGATCAAGATCGTCAAGCAGAACCCATCATCCTCGAACCAGATGCGCTGGTTGCCAAAGGCCCGCACAGGCCAGCGCGCCAAAATTCGCCCAGAAAGGTCGGCTAGTTCTGACCAGTGACCGTGGGCTTTTGCTGCATGGTCTGCCGCCATCAAAAAGGCTTCAGTGGTGATAAAGTGGAGTATCTGGCCGTGCTGGCGGGTCTTGCGCCATAAATCCCAGGTTGCCAGCACATTCAGCCCTGTGCCAAAGCCGAGTTCTGCAATGGTGAAATGTGACTGCGCTTGCCAAGCCTCAGGCAGGCCGCAACCCTCCAAAAACACTTTACGCGTTTCTTCGAGGCCATCATCGCGGGAGAAATAGCTGTCTTGAAAGGCTTCACCCAAGATAAGCCCTCTGTCGTCGAATGAAATGTCGGGCTCAGGGGGCAGGCGTGATGCAGGGGTGGTCACGATGTTTCGACACTCCTTGATCTAAGCGCCCGAATATTCAGAGGGCTCTAACGCAAAAAGGCCGCCCATTGGGCGGCCTTTCGCGCATCTACTTTCGCGTGAGCGAAAGTAAGTGACTTACTTCTTTTCTTCGGTGACTGCGTTCACAGCTTCACCAGCTGCTGCGTCAACAACGTTAGCTGCTTCGGTAGCTGCTGCGTCAACTGCGTTGGTTGCTTCGGTAGCTGCTGCGTCAACTGCGTTGGTTGCTTCGGTAGCTGCTGCGTCAACAACGTTAGCTGCTTCAGTAGCTGCTGCGTCTACGGTGTTGGTGGTTTCAGCTGGCTTGCCGCATGCGGAAACGCCGAGAACTGCTACAACTGCTGCTGCTGCGAAAAGCTTCTTGAGCTCGATCATGTCTAAATTCCTTCTTTGCCCTGAACGCCTCGTCTCGGGCGCAGTGACGGGTTCAATAGAAGGTGTCTCGTCATGAAGCAATAGCGTTCCATCAGCAACTTTTGCCAAGTCTGCTATGCGGTTTTGCCGTAACAATGCCATGTCCATACCCGCAACGGCATAGCTGCTGCGGGTGGAAACCCTTGTTAACTAAAAGCAATATCAATCGCTTAACACTAACGACCAAGCTTGAAACGAGCGCAGCATAGGTCAAATCGACCACAAGTAAATCTAGTTTTTCTGAGGAATTAGATCACTTACGCATCGTTCGGCATATTGTTGAGGGCTTCTTCTAGCTTGGCAAAAGACGGTGCAAGCGGGCTGGGAACGCTGCCACGACCAATTTCTACGGACACCTGCGCCGCGTTACCATGCAAGTGGGCAACAAGAACATCCATAATGATTTTGTAGAATTGATGTTCCTCATCCAAGACCTGAACCAATCGGCTCGCCATTGGGCCAACGATACCATAGGCCAAGAACACGCCCAAAAAGGTGCCGACGAGCGCTTTACCGATCATGCCACCTAGAACTGCTGGGGGTTCGGTAATGGCACCCATGGTCTTCACAATACCCAAAACGGCAGCCACAATCCCTAGAGCAGGCAAGCCGTCCGCCATGGATTGTAGGGCATGAGATGCGCCATGAGCCTCATGATGGTGCTTTTCCAATTGCTTTTCCATCGCAGCTTCGACCTGATGGGGGTCATCAAGGTTCATCGTCATCATCCGCAAGGTGTCGCAGATGAAGTCAGTTGCGTGGTGATCCTTCAAGATCTTGGGATAACGTTTGAAAATTGCGCTATCTTCTGGCTTCTCGATGTGGGCTTCCAAGGCCACAACGCCCTTAGCCTTCATGGTTTTGGTCAATGCAAACAAGAGGACCAGCAGATCCTGATAATCCTGCGCTTTCCACTTTGGACCACCGGCAATTTTACCGATGCCAGCGCCCGTCGCCTTTATGGTGTCAAGTGAGTTACCAATGACGAATGCGCCAATTGCGGCACCAAAGATCATCATAAACTCGAGCGGCGCTGCAGCGATAATAACATCAAAGTGGCCGCCGGCGAGCGCAAACCCACCAAAGACCATGCCAAAAACGATCAGGAGACCGACGACAAGAAACATAGTGCTTAACCCATTCTGGAGTAATCGAACGGTGCTAAGTCGCACCAGACACTCAAACTGCTTGCTCGCATCCTTACAGGACAAGACTTAACAGGCGGTGCAAAAAAGGTTTTTGAAGTCTTTAAATGATCGATCAAATGCCGAATTGACTTGGCCTTTGCCGAGAAACGTCGCATGGAAGAATGACCCTTCGAGGCTTTGGCCCGCTCCACTCCGGCTTCAATCAAACATAGACGAGTTGCCGCCTCATGGCCGACCAAAGTCACAATCCAAACAATCCCAAACAGACCTACCGGCTTTTGTTCGCATGCCTCGCAATTGTTGGAATTGGGAATTCGATGTTGTTTGCGGTTCTACCGCCAATCGCGCGCGAAACCGGTATGCCGGATTGGTCTGTCTCCGCGATCTTCACTCTGTCGGCCCTTCTATGGGTGCTGACGAGTCCTGTTTGGGGTCGCATGAGCGACAGCAAGGGCCGCAAGCCGATGATTGTGATGGGTCTAAGTGCTTATGCGCTATCAACCGGCACCTTCACCGGGATCGCAGCGATTGGTTTGATGGATCATTTCCATTGGCTGACCCTTTTTCTGGGTTTGGCGGCAGCGCGCTTAATCTTTGGTGCTTTTGGCTCTGCAACCAATCCAGCCGCGCAGGCTTATGTCGCCGACACCACCACCCCGGAAATCCGGACCAGAGAAATTGCAGCCGTCACCTCTGCCTTTGCTTTTGGGTCCGCAGCCGGTCCTGCCTTAGCAGCAGGCATGATTGCCAACTTGGGCTTGCTGGCACCTTTGTTCGCCACCACGACCTTGGCGATTATCGGCGCCTTATCGGCCCGCTTTTTCTTGCCGAATATCGAAATTACTCCAGCCGCCAAAAGATCGGCGGCCCCTTCTTCAGTCTGGCGGTTGGGGCTCAACCCTTCTGTTCGTCCCTGGTTGCTATTTGGTGTGATTTTGTCTGCTGTTACCGCCGTTATGTTTCAACAAGTCTCCTTCTATTTTATTGACCGACTGGGTGTAACGCCCCGAGAAGGGGCAACACTCAGTGCCGTAGCCTTGGCTCTTGGTGCGATGGCGCAAATCATCGCACAACTGGTTCTGATCCCTCGCCTTAGTCTTTCCCCGCGCGGCTTGATTGTTTGGGGTTGTTTGATAACTGGTGCGGGCGCTGCTTTGACCGCTTTTGGTGATAGTTTTGGTATCCTGTCGGTCGCGCAAGCCTTGGTTGGACTGGGCTTTGGGTTGGCCCGCCCGGGATTTACCGGTGGAGCTTCACTCGCCGTAAGCCAAGATGATCAGGGAAGTGTCGCAGGGCTGGTGGTCGCGGCCAATGGGGCTGGATTTGTTGTTGCACCTTTATTCGGCGCAGGTCTTTATGCGCTCGTCAGTCACCAAGCACCCTTCGTCCTATGCGCATTGGTACTGTTCATGTTGGCAGGCTATGGCCTCACCAGCAAACAATTGGCGGGCGCACCGATGGACGAAAGCCCACCGGATCAGCCCGGGGTTTAGTCTTCCGCCTCTAACCGCTCCATATCAGCGTCAGACAGGCCCATATGATGGCCAATCTCATGCACCAGCACGTGGCTGACCATGTCTTGAAGGCTCACATCGCCGCGTGTGCGCCATTCATTCACAATAGCTGCCCGATAAAGCCAGACTTCTGGCGGTGGCAAGAAGCCTGAATTGGCTAGGTCTGCGCGGACACTTGCCCCGCGATAAAGGCCGGCTAATTGCAATGGGTGGCGCAGGCCAAGACCGTGCAAGGTAACGGGATCAGCGCCTTCAGCTACACGAAACACCACCCGCCCGCACGCAATACGGAAGGGCTCTGGCAAGCGCGCAAATGCTTCTTCTGCCATCAGGGAGAAATCATCAAGGCTGGGTTCACGTGGGAATGAGCCCGGGAATGAGAAGGCGAAGTTTTGCATCACCCCCATATGGGGAGGCAAGTCCCTGCGCGAAAGTCCCTACTTTATACCAGAGAGTGCGAGTTCGGCGCGCGAGGCGGCGGCCGTCACCGCAGCCGTTGCAGCCGGGGCTTCAGGAATTGTTACGCTTGGAAACAAAGCCACCAAGGCAACCACATCCTTTGCCAATTGCGCGGTGCGCTTCTCATCTTTGCTAGCAAGTTTGCCTTGTGCGTTCTTGAAGGCCTGTTCTGCCGCCAAAACAGCCCCGTATGCGTGCTGATACTCTGTTGGGTCATTGCCATCTGGATGGACAACGCCGCTATAAAGCCCAGATGCAATGCCTAACATGCCCTTGATCACGTCGCTGTCTGAAGCCGCGGCGCTGGATTGGGCAGCTTGTGTAACTTTAAAGGCCTTCGCAAAGGCTGCTTCGATCTCGGCTTTGCTTTTCTTGCCATCAATGGCTGCAACCACTGCTTCATAGCTCGGCTTCAAGTCTTTGACTTTGCTATCAAGTTCGGCGGCGTCTGGCTGATAAACTTCCAAGAGTCCTTGGGCGATTAGGACCGAAGCTTCATCGACTTGCCCAGCCTCAAAGGATTTCTGCGCAACCAACAAGAAGCCACTTAGATGGCTCACACGTAGGCCCAACCAAGAAGCCGGGTCTACGTTGGAATAGGCGTTCGCAGCACCAGCCTCCCCACTTTCACCACCTGCACGGGCGGCCGCAGGAGCCGGGGCGGGCTTTGCGCCTTCCCCTTCACCTTCCCCCGCCGTACTAGATGCCGCAGCCTTTTCACCATCCGCTGCGGAGGTTCCAGCTTCGCCACCTGGTTGGCATGCCGCAGCACCGACTAAGGCCATTGCGCTGACACCCATCAAGGTCCACATGCGGGGCTTGAACTCAATCATGGTCTACTTCCTTGCTGCGAAAATCACTATTTCGTGAGTGTGGCTGAGGCTAGATGAAAATGCAAGTCGTTTGCAGGTAGGGTGCTGATGTTGATCGTTATGGATCAGATACTGGGATCTGAAGACCTTGAGCGCGCGCGTTCAGAGGTCGAAACGCTGTCTTTTGTCGATGGCAAAGCCACGGCTGGAGCTTTGGCGAAGTCGGTGAAGAACAACCAGCAGGCAAAGGGTAGTGCAGCAGACGCGCTGATTGAGTTTGTCCAGCGCGCGCTGGAACGCCACGAGATATTTCAAGCGGCGGCACAGGTAAAGACCTATGGGCCGATCCTAATCTCCCGCTATCAACCCGGTATGGCTTATGGCCTGCATGTCGACAATGCCTACATGAATGGGGTGCGCTCGGACCTTTCCTTCACGCTATTTCTGTCTGAGCCTGACAGCTATGATGGCGGCGCGCTCTGCGTCGAACAACCGGCCGGTCGCCAAATCATCAAATTGCCAGCAGGCAGCTTGGTGCTTTATCCCTCAACCACGCTGCACGAGGTTGAGCCCGTCACGCGGGGTGAGCGCTTGGCCGTCGTAGGCTGGATCGAGAGCCGGGTCTTGTCCGCCGAAGGCCGCGAGGCTTTGTTTGATCTAGCCCAAGTACGCGCCAGCCTCGCCACTGTGCCGGAGGTTGATCCCATCGTGCGCCTGACGCTACAGAAAGCCGAAGCCAATCTGATACGCCTGATGAGCCGATTGTAATCCCATGAATGCCGCTGACCTCTTCTATAGCTTTCCTCGCAAGATCGATCTGGGGCTTGCCCGCGTTGCGGCGGCATTGGAGGCATTCGGCCGACCTCAGGATTTGATCCCACCGGTCATTCATGTCGCAGGCACCAATGGCAAAGGATCCACGGTAGCGTTCTTGCGCGCCATGGCCGAGGCTGCTGGTCTGGCAGTTCACGCTTATACTTCGCCTCATCTTGTATCGATTCACGAGCGCTGGCGGGTAGCTGGGCGGTTCATTGAGGAAGAGGCGCTTTTAGACATTGGCAATCGGATCCTGGCTTTAAGCAATCAGATCCCTTTGACGGTCTTTGAAGCCGAGACAGTTGCCGCCTTTGTCGCCTTCAATGAGACCATGGCTGACCTGACCTTGTTAGAAGTCGGCCTTGGTGGGCGCTTGGATGCGACTAATATTTTGACCAAGCCAAAGCTGACCATCATCACCCCGGTTGATTTTGACCATAAAGAGATGCTTGGCGACACTTTGGCCAAGATCGCGGGCGAGAAGGCCGGTATCTTGAAGCCGCACGTCCCTTGCGTTGTCTCACGCCAAGCCGATGAAGCTTTGGCCGTGATTGAACGTCGCGCAGAGGCATTGGCCGCACCTCTCTTGGTCTTTGGTCGCGACTGGGATTGCTATGCCGAGCGCGGGCGACTGATTGTACAAACCCAAGACCGCTTGCTGGACCTGCCTATGCCGGGCCTTGCCGGTCATCACCAGCTTGAAAATGCAGGGGCAGCTGTCGTGGCCATGACTCTTTATGGCTTGGATGAAGCTGCCATCGCTCAGGGCGTTCAAAACGTCAGCTGGCCTGCCCGCATGCAGCGCCTACAAGCTGGGCCGTTTGCAGAAGTGGCAGCCTTAGCGGGGGCAGAGCTCTGGCTTGATGGCGGGCATAATCCCCATGGCGCAGCCGCCGCGGCAACCTATATGGCGAACCTGCAAGCAAAGGACCCCCGCCGCTTGGTGCTGATCACCGGTCAATTGGCCACAAAGGACCCGACGGGCTTCTTCCAAGCCTTTCAAGCGCTTAAACCGGAGGTCATCACCGTGCCGATCCGCACGTCGGATGCAGGTCGCCCCCACGCCGAGTTGGCAGAGTTGGCATGTGCCATGGGCTTTGACGCCAAGCCTGCGGATACGCCGTTAGAGGGGCTGAAGATAGCTGTGACTCAGATAGAAGGCCCAGCGCGCGTACTCATCTGTGGCTCGCTCTATCTGGCAGGGGATGTTTTGGCTGAAGGCCCACCCCTCACTTAATCCGCCAAGCTGCGACCCCTGCTGCTGGCAGGTCTGGCCCGCCGATGACGTAATCGAATTTCTCCGCATCGACCATATGGTCGCTAAGTCGTACCGGCTCGGCCTCATAATTGATCGCGAACAGGAACGCGCCGCGCTGGCGCAAACGCAATCCATCTGGCAGGCTTAATGTGGCTAGGCCTAATTCTTCGCAGCGCCGACGCAACACGGCATCCAACAGCTCTGCGTCTGGCCAGCAGGCCAAATAGTCGACCTTGTCCGTGTGATACCAAATCCCATGACCGTTGGCGGTAGAGGCCTCTGGCACAAGCTCGGACTGAATGTGCTCCAACCAACGCGTCACCTTAAACGCCCCGGCCTGTTCCACATGGCCCGGCCGAAGGCTTTCAACGCGGTTCACCACCAAGGGGATCAAGTCCTGCGCCAAACCGGGCGCAAGATTGGCGGGAATCTGGAAATCATCGGTTTTAGAGCCCGCACGAGCCCCCAAAACACAAGCAGCACCACTGGTCTTGATCCTCGCATTCAAGTCCTCTGGCCAGAAAATCTGCAAGGGGCACAAGATCAGCTTATATCCGCCTAAATCTGCACTTGGATGCACGATATCTACCGACAAGCCCAAGCGTCGCGCGGCGCTATAGAAGTGGATGAGGAGTTCAAGGCCGCGATAATCCCGGCCCTGCGGTTGAATCTGATTTGCCCAAATCGCTTCATAATCAAACAAAAGCGCCACGGGTGCTTTGGTCGTTGTTGCTCCGGCAACCGCGGCCAACTCAGCGGCCACCTGACGGGCTTCACCAGCTGCTTCTGCTTCCTCGCTGTCAGGTCGTAACAGGCCAGCATGCATTTGCTCTTGCGCAAAGGGGGCTTGCCGCCAGCGGAAGTAGGAAACGCATTCAGCGCCATGGGCCAACGCCTCCCACGTCCAAGCCCGCACCATGCCAGGCAAGGGGGCGGGGTTCCACGGTGCCCAATTCACAGGCCCCGGCTGTTGTTCGATCACTTGCCAGCGACCGCGGCCCACACCGCGATAGAGGTCGTGGTGAAAGGCGGTAAAGTCTGGATGGCCTTGGCGCAGAAAGCGCTCCTTGATGGCATCCGGCCACCAAGCCTGTTCCAAAAAGCCAAGCGGGTAAGAATCCCAAGCAGCAACATCGAGCTGCTCACCCAGTTTAAAATGATCAAAGGCCGTGAACATGCCCATATAATTGTGCAGCACATCCCGGCCCGGACTGTGGGCTCGCAAAATCTCTGTCTGTACACAGTCAAAGGCAGCAACTTCATCGCTTGCAAAGCGTGCCCAGTCTTGGCGATGGGCTGGATTGGCTTCCGTGACAGTCTCGACCGGCGGGTCGATCTCGTCAAAGCTCAGATACTCCATACTCCAAAACACATTGCCCCACGCCTGGTTGAGGGCTTGGATCGAAGGATATTTGGCCGCTAGCCACGCACGAAACCCCTCGCGAGCCGGGTTGGAATAGGAGATAATCGTATCGTGACAGCCATATTCATTGTCGGTCTGCCAAGAAGCAATCGCAGGGTGGGTGCCATAGCGGCGGGCCAAAGCCTCCACGATCCGCGCGCACTGGGCCCGATAGGTCAGGCTTGAGAAACAATAATGACGGCGGGAACCGAAATGGCGCGGCCTGCCGTGTGCGTCCAAGGCCAAGATATCTGGATGGGCATCGATCAGCCATTTGGGAGGCGTCGCCGTCGGTGTTCCCAAGACAATGTGCAAGCCCGCTTGATGCAAGGTCTCAATTGCCCGGTCGAGCCAGCTCCACTCAAACACCCCGGGCTTAGGTTCAATCCGGCTCCAAGCAAACTCGCCAATCCGTACTTGGCTGATACCAATCTCGGCCATGCGCTTGGCGTCTTCCGCCCACATGGCTTCAGGCCAATGTTCAGGATAATAGCAAACGCCCAATTTCATGTCCGTGTCCCATCTTGGCAGCGGGCCGAAATAGACCTAGCGGTGTTGCCATGACGACAGCACCTCAGTCTCAGATTGCCCTCACACGCTTTAAGGATGCTTTTGGCGGCACGCCAAGGCTTTTTCGTGCGCCGGGCCGGATCAATATCATTGGCGAGCATGTGGATTATGCAGGCGGCAAAGTCATGCCCGCCGCGATAGACTTTGCCTGTTGGGTGGCGGCCCGTCCAAACGGGTTAGATGTTCTCAGAGTCAGCAGTGACCTCGGCCAAGGCGAGCTGCCGCTGGATCACTTTATAAAGCAGGGCGATTGGCGCGACTATGTTGCTGGGGTAGCTTTTGCCCTCCGCGATGCAGGTCATGCGGTGCAAGGCTATGATCTCGCAATTGCCTCCGACGTTCCGATGGGGGCAGGCGTTTCTTCCTCTGCCGCCCTGGAAGTCGCAGTCGGTCTAGCGCTGAGTGGCGGTGCTGTGACTGGTAAGGACCTCGCTTTGATCGCCCAAGCCGCTGAAAACAACTATGTCGGCATGGCCTGCGGCATCATGGACCAGTTTGCCAGCGCCTGCGGTGTAGAGGGCCATGCCCTAATGTTGGATTGTGCGACTTTGGCGTATCAGCCAATCCCGCTCCCCACTACGGCTTGCTTCCTGATCATCGATTCAGGCGTCAAACATCAGCATACCAGTGGCGGCTATGCCAGCCGTCGCGCTGATTGTGAGGCGGCGGCGCACACCTTGGGCGTGGCTTTGTTGGCTGAGGTAACCGACCTCAGCGCGCTCGATCAGTTGAGCGGCAATCCGCTCAAGCGTGCGCGCCATGTGCTGACAGAAATTGCCCGCACCCAGAAGGCAGAGGCCGCGCTGATAAAGGGTAATTTGACCGAACTCGGCCACCTTCTCAATGCCAGCCACACCAGTCTGTCGGCAGATATGGAAGTCTCTACCCCTGAAGTAGATCGTTTAACCGCTTTGGCCCAAGCCACGGAAGGCGTCTATGGTGCGCGCATGATGGGTGGCGGCTTTGGTGGGTCCATCATTGCTTTGGTGCAGCCAGACCGTGCTGCCACCGCACTGGAGACGATTTTGGAGGCGTATTCTGCCTATTTGGGCCAAAGACCCGGGGCCTTTGTCGTGCGGGCAGCAGCCGGTGCCGGAGAAGTGCTATGACGGACCACAAGCCACACCGGCGGCAAAATTTGCTGACGGGAGAATGGGTGCTCGTGTCCCCCCACCGGATGGGTCGCCCCTGGCAAGGGGAGACGGGAAACAACGCACCTGCTGAAGCTCTGACCTATGATCCGGCTTGCTATTTGTGCCCCGGCAATACGCGTGTCGGTGGGGTGGTTAACCCCGCCTATGACGGCGTTTGGGTATTCGACAATGACTTTCCAGCGCTCTTGGGACCTGACGGGGAAGCCAGCCCACCCGCCGATTCCATTCTGGTTGCTGAACCTGAAACCGGTGTTTGCCGCGTCATTTGCTATACGCCCGACCATTCCAAAACCATGGCCAGCATGACGCGGGCAGAGATTACTGCTGTCGTGGAGGTTTGGACTGCGCAATGGCAAGAGCTATCGGCGCGCACCGACTTGGCTTCTGTCACCATCTTTGAAAATCGCGGCGCGATGATGGGGGCGAGTAACCCCCATCCCCATGGTCAAATCTGGGCGACCTCTAGCGTACCCAATGAACTCGCGATTGAAGTCGAACGGCAAGCGGCTTGGTTTGACAAGAACCGCTCGCCCCTTTTGATCGATTATCTGGAACGAGAATTGGCAGATGGGGCCCGCATTGTGTGTGCTAACAGCCACTTTGTCGCACTGGTGCCGTTTTGGGCGGCCTGGCCGTTTGAGACTTTGGTCCTGCCGCGCCGCCCAGTGGCCGCCTTGGATGAATTGAGCGCAGAAGAACAAGCCGATTTGGCCGATATCTTGCGGCGGCTGACGGCCAGCTTTGATCGGCTTTTCAGCGCGCCTTTCCCTTACACAATGGGCTTACATCAACGCCCAACGCACAGCCCTGCCCCGGGCTTTGTGTTCCACATGCATTTTTACCCGCCGCTCTTACGCTCCGCCACAATCCGCAAATTCATGGTGGGCTTTGAAATGCTAGCCATGGCCCAGCGAGACCTCACACCGGAGGCCGCCGCCGAGCGCTTACGAGCTGTTTTGGTCGATTAAGCAGAAGCGAGAGCAGCTTCGGCGTCCAAGGGTTCTGCCAAGCGGGTCAGCATCTCCTTCGGCACCACTTGCCAAATATTGCCGATCTCGTTCGCCATATCATCCAAAATCCGCCGCCCTAAAGGTGAGCCTGTGGCTTGGACATGGCGTTCCAGCAATTCCGTGAACTGGCTTTCCCAATGCGGGCTACCAATCCGGCGCCAGACGACGCTGTCGGGGTTGATCAGCTTGGGCAAGCGGTTTGCGGGGTCCCAGACATAGGCCATCCCGCCTGTCATGCCGGCCGCAAAATTGTCGCCAACGGGGCCGAGTGAAATCACCAAGCCGCCGGTCATATATTCACAACCATTGGCCTCCATGCCTTCGACGACAGCTGAAGCACCTGAATTGCGCACAGCAAACCGTTCCCCCGCTTGGCCCGAGGCTAAGAGTGCGCCTGAGGTCGCTCCGTAAAGGCAGGTATTGCCAATGATCGCGTTCTCCTCAGGTCTCAGGCCAGAGCCCGAAGGCGGCCGCAAGACAATTGTCGCGCCCGAAAGGCCTTTGCCAACATAATCATTGGCATCGCCCACCACGTCCAAGGTCAGGCCTTGCACGCCAAAGGCACCTAAGGATTGCCCGCACGAGCCTTCAAGACGCACGGTCAAGCGGCCTTCGGGCAGCGCGCCCATGCCAAATTTGCGCACAATGGCGCTCGATGACCTTGTACCGATGGCGCGTTGTACGTTGCGGACGCCATAAGCCAATTGCATCTTTTCTCCCCGTTCAAAGAAGGGGGCCGCATCGCGCAGGATTTGGGCGTCCAGCGTATCGGGCACTTCCACCCGTGGCTTATCGGTGCCAAAGCGGGTTGGCCTAGCCCCTTCAACGTGGACCAGAAGCGGGTTGAGGTCTAGGTCATCCAGATTTGCCGCCCCGCGGCTGACTTGCCGCAACAGGTCGGTGCGACCAACCACTTCGTTCAAGGTCTTAAAGCCGAGGCTAGCGAGGATTTCGCGCACGTCTTCGGCGATAAAGCTCATCAGATTGACGACCTTCTCGGGCGTACCGGTAAAGCGTTGGCGCAGCGCTTCATCTTGGACGCAGACGCCCACGGGGCAGGTGTTGGAATGGCATTGACGCACCATGATGCAGCCCATCGCGACCAAAGACGCCGTACCGATGCCAAACTCCTCAGCCCCCAGCATTGCCGCCATCACGATATCGCGGCCTGTCCGCAGACCACCATCCGTACGCAGCACCACATGGTCGCGTAGATTGTTGAGCGTCAGAACTTGATGGGCTTCAGCCAGACCTAATTCCCAGGGAATACCGGCAAATTTGATCGAGGTCTGGGGCGATGCCCCTGTGCCACCGACATTGCCTGCGATTAGAATGATGTCGGCCTTGGCCTTCGCCACGCCTGCAGCCACCGCACCAATGCCTGATTGGGCAACCAGCTTTACGCAAACCTTGGCTTCGGGATTGATCTGCTTCAAATCATAGATCAGCTGAGCCAAATCTTCGATCGAATAGATGTCATGGTGTGGTGGTGGACTGATCAAGGTTACGCCAGGTGTGGCATGGCGCAGGCGCGCGATCATCTCGGTCACTTTAAAGCCGGGCAATTGACCGCCTTCACCGGGCTTAGCCCCTTGTGCGACTTTGATCTCAATCTCGCGGCACTGGTTCAGATATTCCGCCGTCACGCCAAAGCGACCTGAAGCCACCTGCTTCACTGCGCTGTTGGGATTATCGCCATTGGGCAGAGGCTTATAGCGCTCACGGTCTTCGCCGCCTTCGCCTGAGACGGACTTTGCGCCAATGCGGTTCATCGCCACGTTCAACGTGCCGTGCGCCTCTGGGCTCAAGGCCCCCAGCGACATGCCCGGGGTATTGAAGCGCTTGCGAATTTCGTTGAGGCTCTCAACGCCTTCCAGGGCGACAGGCTTGCTGGTCGTTTGGAAGTCCAAAAGGTCGCGCAATTGTATCGGTGCACGCCCGCTCAGCAGGCCAACATATTTCTGATAGGCAGCATAAGAGCCCGTGTTACAGGCTGTCTGCAGCTGGTGGATTTGTGCGGCCTCCAGCGCGTGTGGCTCACCCGAAGCGCGCGCCTTATAAAGCCCGCCGATGGGCAGGCTAACAACGGCTTCTTCCCAAGCTTTGGCGTGTATCGCTTGGGCTTTGAGTGCAATCCCTTGCAAACCAATGCCGGAAATGCGCGAACTCATGCCCGGGAAAAAGTCGGCAACCAAAGCCCGTGATAGGCCCAAGGCTTCGAAATTATAGCCGCCGCGATAGGAGGAAATCACCGAAATCCCCATCTTGGACAGGATTTTCAACAGGCCCGCTTCCACCGCCTTTTTGTAATTCACCACGGCTTGGTTCAGGGTCAAAGTTCCTAACAAACCACGCGCATGACGGTCCGCGATCGCTTCTTGTGCCAGATAAGCGTTGACGCAGGTCGCGCCGACGCCGACCAGAACAGCGAAATAATGGGTGTCGACGCATTCCGCTGCACGCACGGTGATTGAGCAATAAGACCGCAAGCCCCTGGCAACCAAATGCGCGTGCACGCCGCCAGTGGCCAAGATCATCGGTGCCGCAATCCGGCCGGCACCCTGATGCTCGTCCGTCAACACCAATTGGCTTTGACCGGCGCGAACAGCGTCCTCGGCTTGCGCCTTAATCCGATCTAAAGCTTCACGCAGGGCGGCACCAGCAAGATCAGGATCTTCTGGCGTCTCATAGCTGCAGTCGATAAAGGCGACGCCCGCACCCAGCATGGCAACCATACGATCATACATGCCGTTGGTCAGCGCCGGGCTGTCTAGCACGAACACATCTTGCTGTGTCGCGTCTTGGGCGAGGATATTACCCAAATTCTTGAAGCGGGTCTTGAGGCTCATCACCCGCTCTTCCCGCAATGGGTCGATGGGTGGGTTCGTCACTTGGCTGAAGTTCTGCTTGAAGAAGTGCGACAACGGCCGATAGCGGGAGGAAAGCACGGCCAGCGGGGAATCGTCGCCCATCGAACCCAAAGCCTCTTTTCCCTCTTCCGCCATAGGGGCGAGGACGACTTCCAGTTCTTCCAAAGTAAGGCCTGCAGCCACTTGCCGGCGCAGCAATTCTTGACGCGAATAGAGCTTAGGTTCTGGTCCCGGTCCGATGCGGGCCTCCAAGTCGACGACATTGGAGTTCCACTTTACGTATGGATGCGCACTGGCCAGTTTGTCGATGATGGCTTCATGGGTATAGAGCTTACCCTTCTCCATATCGACGGCGAGCATTTCACCGCGTCCGACGCGGCCCTTTTTGGTGATGATGCGGCCATCGAGCGGGCACATGCCGGTTTCAGAGCCGACAGCCAGAATGCCATCTTGCGTCACAGAATAACGCATCGGGCGCAGGCCATTGCGGTCCATCCCGGCTACCGCCCAACGACCGTCATAAATCGCCAAAGCGGCTGGCCCATCCCAAGGTTCCATCACCGCATTGCAATAGGCATAAAGCGCCATGTGGCTGGGCTTCATGATGTTTTCTTGCTTGGCCCAAGCCTCTGGCACCAAAAGCGCCTTTGCCATTGGGGCAGAGCGGCCCGCGCGGACGAGGACTTCGCACACATTGTCCAAGGCGGCGGAGTCTGACCCGCCAGCTTGCACGATTGGCTTTACATCTTCCTGATAGTCCCCAAAGGCTTCAGACGCCATTGGGATCTCATGGCTCTTCATCCAATTGATATTGCCTTTAACGGTGTTGATCTCACCATTATGGGCCAACATGCGGAAGGGTTGGGCCAAGTGCCATTGCGGGAAGGTGTTCGTCGAATAGCGTTGGTGATAGATCGCCACAGCCGACACAAACTTCTCATCCTGCAAGTCCGGAAAGAAGCTGTCGATGCTCTCAGCCAAAAACATGCCTTTGTAGATCAAGGACTTGGACGAGAAGGAACAGACGTAAAACCCTGAAACACTCGATGCCAAAGCGCGCTTTTCAATACGGCGGCGGCAGATGAATAAGGTACGCTCCAGCTCTTCCGCGCTGCGACCACGGGGGTCATAGAACAGGATTTGCTCAATCTCTGGCCGGGTCGCATTGGCCTTTTCGCCGATGACAGAGACATCGACCGGTACTTGCCGCCAGCCATAGATGTAAAAGCCAAAGTTCAGGATTTCGCGCTCCACAATCGTCCGCGCGGTTTCTTGCGCGCCAAAATCGGTGCGCGGCAGGAAGATCATACCCACGCAGATGGGGTCGTCGGTCGGACTGTGGCCGGTGCGCGCCACTTGCTCACGGAAAAAGTCTTGCGGCACATCGACCCGCACGCCAGCGCCATCACCGGTCTTGCCGTCTGCGTCGACGGCCCCGCGATGCCAGACGTTTTTCAATGCCTTCAACGCCATCGCAACAATGTCGCGCCGCGGCTTGCCATCGAGTGCGCAGACAAGGCCGACGCCACAGGAATCCTTCTCATCCTCAGGATTATAGGCATGGCCATCGGTTAGAATCTGCCGGTTTTTGAGATACAGGTCGATTGCGCTGGAGCCGCTGGGAGGGAAGGAAGAGGTCATGATTTGGTGCCTTTGGCGGGCCGAAGCCCTGTCTTTATCTGCAAGGTGAAGGGCGACTTACTGGGCCGCGAATTTGGCTGCGGTGGCGCGCATGCGGGCCTGTTTACGCATCGCCGTATGCATGTGTTCGGCGGCCTCTCGGCCGTCTTTGATCGCCCAAACAACCAAAGAAGCCCCGCGAACAATGTCGCCGGCAGCAAAGACGTTTGGAATAGAGGTTTCCCCCGTGATGGCGTCAGCGCGAATGGTGCCCCAACGGCTGACTTTTAGGGCAGGCTCGTCGAACAAGGTCTGCACATTCTCGGGGTCAAAGCCCAAGGCCTTAATGACCAGATCGGCAGGCACATCAAACTCTCCGCCTGCCACTTCTTCAGGGCTTTGGCGGCCTGACGCGTCGGCCTCACCTAGGCGCATGCGCGCTGCTAGAACAGAAGTAACGCCCGCCTCGTTTGAATGCACGGCTTTGGGCGCGGCCAACCACTCAAACGTTACGCCTTCATCTTCCGCATTGCTGACTTCGCGTGCGCTGCCTGGCATATTGGCGCGGTCACGACGATAGAGGCAGGTAACTTTGGCGGCACCTTGGCGGATGGCGGTGCGAACGCAATCCATCGCGGTATCGCCGCCGCCAATCACCACCACGCGCTTGCCAGCAGCATTGAGAGCACCGCTGTCAAAATCCGCAACGGAATCGCCGAGACCGGTGCGGTTAGAAGCTGTCAAATAATCGAGAGCTTCGACAACACCGGGGCCGCTAGAGCCGGGGCAAGGCAAAGCGCGGGCCTTATAAACACCAATAGCGATCAGCACGCTGTCATGGGTGCTGCGCAAGTCAGCCAAGGTGCCGTCCCGACCGACTTCGTAATTGAGCACAAATTTCACGCCCGAAGCTTTCAAATGCTCCACACGGCGGTTCACCACTTCTTTTTCCAGCTTAAAGCCAGGGATGCCATACATCAGCAGGCCACCCGCACGGTCATAGCGGTCATAGATGGTGACTTGATAGCCCTTGTTGCGCAGGGCCTCGGCTGCGGCCATGCCGCCGGGGCCTGCACCGATGATGCCGACATGCTCTGCCAATTCCTTCGGAGGAACGATCGGCTCAATCCAGCCATTCTCCCAAGCGGTCTCGGTGATATAGCGCTCGACGGCACCAATGGTGACGGCACCATGACCCGATTGCTCAATCACGCAAGCGCCTTCGCACAAGCGGTCCTGCGGGCAGATGCGGCCACAGATCTCAGGCATGGAATTGGTGGCCGAGGACAGCGCATAGGCTTCCTCAAGGCGACCTTCAGCCGTCATTTTCAGCCAATCAGGGATGTTATTCTGGAGCGGGCAGCCCGTTTGGCAGAAGGGCACACCGCATTGTGAGCAGCGCGACGCCTGCTCATTGGCCTTTTGCGTGATGAACTCACCATAAATCTCATGAAAATCCGCCGTACGCGCCGAAGCAGGGCGCTTCTCCGGCGTCTGTGGGTCAATGCTGACGAATTTGAGGAGCCGTTCGGCCATGATGTTCTCGCAATTCCAATGATTCAGGAGGGACCGTGCTGCGCCCTACTGGGGTCCGTTACAGACAAACCCACCCTTTGCCAAGCCAAAACTGCACAAATAGGTAATTTTATATACCTATAACGAAAGAGGCTCTTGAGCTACCTGCGACTTAGTCGCGAATCGGTGATGTATTGTGCGCTCAACTAGGTACCATTAAATACCTATTGGCGAGATGCATCCCCGGCTGGTTTTGCGCGAGAAGCCATGCCATGAGGCGTTTAAGCGCGCTTAGAGTTGAATGGACGTCATGAGCGATTATTTCGTAGCTATCCTGCTGGGCATCATTGAAGGCCTGACAGAGTTTTTGCCAATTTCCTCGACCGGCCATTTGATCTTGGCTGAGCAATTTTTGCCAGGTGCCGTGCCCGACACCTTCGAGACCATGATCCAACTGGGTGCAGTCCTTGCGGTTGTTGTTCTTTATTTCGAAAAGCTGTGGGGGGTCTTCATCACCTTGCCGTCGAGCTCCGCGTCGCGCCAGTTCGCAGCGGCTGTCATTCTCGCCTTTTTCCCTTCGATGTTTTTGGGTGCGTTGTTGCATGACTTCATCAAGGGCGTTTTATTTAGTCCAGTTGTCGTTTCTGTCACTTTGGTTGTCGGCGGAGTCTTGATTTTGCTGGCGGAGCGCTTTCGGCCTCAGCCCCAGATCCTAGACGTTGATGATATTTCGGTCGGCATGGGGTTGAAGATTGGTTTGTGCCAGTGTTTGGCTCTGATCCCCGGCATGTCGAGATCTGGCGCTACCATTATTGGAGCCATGATGTTGGGCGTGGACCGCAAGCCTGCGGCAGAGTTTAGTTTCTTTCTATCCATCCCCACAATGGTTGGCGTCTTTGCCTATGAAGGCTGGAGCAATCGCGAAGCTTTGCTGGCGCAAGGTGGGCAGGAATTGATCTTGGTCGCCATCGGCTTCCTTGTCTCCTTCATCACCGCGATTTTCGTGATCAAGCTGTTTATTGGCGTCGTGCAGCGCATGGGCTTTGCACCCTTTGCCTATTACCGCATCGTCGTAGGGCTCTTGATGCTGGGCATCTTCTGGCCGTTCTAAGCTGTTGCTACGCCGAAATGGGTTGCGATTGCTGCAACCAGTCGCTCGGCAATCTGACCCTTTGGGGCTTCTGGCCAGGTTTGTTGACCGTCTGCGGTAACCAGCATGATTTGGTTGCTTTCCCCGCCCATGACGTTGCCAGAGACATCGTTCGCCACCACCCAATCACAGCCTTTTTTGGCCCGTTTGGCAGTGGCATAGGCCAAGACGTCATGGGTCTCAGCGGCAAAGCCGATAACCAAGTTTGGCCTGTTCGACCCTGCTTTTGCGATGGTGGCCAAAATATCTGGATTCTCAACCAAATTCATGGCTGGTGCCTTCGCGTCGCCCTTGAGTTTAAGCTTAACGTCGGCTTTGGCCTCTGGCCGCCAATCGGCGACGGCGGCAACCGCGACAAAAATGTCGGCAGGCAAAGCCGCTTGGCAGGCGGCCAGCATATCCCGCGCACTTTCAACCCGCACCATGGTGACGCCGGGCACGTCGTTCAGCGCGGTTGGCCCTGACACCAAAGTGACCTCTGCACCAGCTTCAGCCAGCGCTTGGGCAATGGCATAGCCTTGCTTGCCAGACGAACGGTTGGACAAGAAACGAATGGGGTCCAAGGCCTCTAAGGTTGGCCCGGCTGTCACAATCGCACGCTTGCCTTTCAAGGGTTTGTCCGCCGAGGCCTTCTGCCAATATGCTTCTACCGCAGCAGCTATCGCATCAGGCTCCGCCATCCGGCCTAGCCCATATTCGCCACAGGCCATTGCCCCGCTATCAGGTCCAATGAAGTGAACGCCATCCTCGCGCAAGGTGGCCAGATTGCGCTGGACGGCGGGATGCTCCCACATGCGCACATTCATGGCGGGCGCCATCAAAACGGGCTTATCGGTCGCTAAAAGAGCGGTTGAAGCCAAATCATTGGCCAGACCATTGGCTACTTTGCCAATCAGATCGGCCGTCGCCGGGGCCACAAGAACCAAGTCCGCACTGCGCGACAGTTCAATATGGCCCATCTTGGCTTCATGGGTCAGGTTGAATAGCTCTTGGTGGACATCGTCCTTGGTTAAGCTGGCCAAGGTAAGCGGCGTCACAAACTGGCTACCAGCGTGAGTCAAAATGGCGCGACAGCCGATGCCACGCTTTTCCAACGCCCGCACCAATTCCGGGGTTTTATAGGCAGAAATCCCTCCACCCACGATCAAGAGGACGCGCTTTAAGCTCATACCCGCCATTTAGACCATAAAAACTTGTACCAAAAGCTAAATTCGCAAAGGCACAGCGGTAGTGAATTTGATGGTCTCCATCGCGAAGCTGGAACTGACATCGCTCAACTTCGCGCTGCGGATCAATTTCTTATAGACCCGGTCATAATCTGCGATGGAGGCGACTAAGAGTTTGAGCAGATAATCGGTATCCCCACTCATGCGGTAAAACTCTACCACTTCAGGAATGGCGGAGACAGAGCGGGCGAAGTTTTCCAGCCATTCATCGGAATGATCGGACGTTTTAATGGCAACAAAAACTGTCATACCCAGACCGACCGTCTCTGGATCGATCAAAGCAACCCGCTTGGCGATGATGCCCGCCTCTTCCATCCGCTTGATACGCCGCCAAGCGGTGTTCGCAGACATGGCGGTACGTGACGATATTTCCTCTAAAGATACAGAGGCATCGGTTTGAAGTATGGACAAAAGCTTAATGTCTGCTTCGTCAATTTTTTGATTTTCTGGCTTCATGGTCGAATAAATACATCAAAGCCAGTCTGATTTTCAATAAGAAAGTGAAAATTTACCATAGAATCTGTGAGAACCTTTGCGCACAAAAAGGGGAGACAGCAACCATGTTCAAAAAACTATTTGTCGAGCATCCAGAGAGCGTCGGCGAAAGCTATTTTGAACATTTAGGCGTAGCTTTCAGTTTTGGTTTCCAAATGTTGGGTGCAGCCTTCGCCTGCATCATTCACGGCCTAATTCCCGGTCTATTTAAGTCTACCGGTAGCCAGACCATTTGTTGTCTGCATGACCGCATGGTCCTGCACCGAAACCGCAAGCATGGCGCTGCATCTGGCGCAATTGCACAGTCTGGTGAAACAGCCCTAAGCTGAGTTATCGGCGCGTTGGGTAGGCGCGCCTGATTGTGGGGCCTCATGTTTAAATCGCTTACAAAGTTTGGCCCCGGTGTTGGCTTGGGCCTCTTTCTGGCGGCTATCGCCTATTTTCCAACCCAAGGAACCCGCGTCCCCACCCTGTTGATAGCCCTGCTCCTGGGCATGTTGGCCGCGATTTTTCTGACCAAGCCCACGTTTAAGCCAGGCAATGATTTGTTGGCCAAGCCTTTGTTGCGGGTCGGTGTCGCCTTGATGGGCTTCCGCATCACAATATCTGACTTACAGGCCTTAGGCTGGCAGCCGGCTGTTATCGCGGTCTCGGCGGCTTTCGGCACCTTATGCTTAGGCTATTTGGCAGGTCGTGCCTTAAAGCTGCCGCGTGCAACCGCATTTTTGACAGCCACTTCTGTCGCCATCTGCGGAGCCTCTGCGGCTTTGGCGATTGCAACCGTCCTTGCACGGCGACCAAATTCTAATGTCGAGCGCGATGTGGTGGCGACTGTGGCCAGCATCACCATTATTGGCACCATCGCTGTGGTGGCTTATCCGGCGCTTTGCCACTTCTTCAACATCCCGATGATCCCGTCGGCGGTGTTTTTGGGCGCTTCCATCCACGAGGTGGCGCAAGTGGTGGCGGCATCGGATGTCTATGGCGAAGCGGCCACTCCGGCTGCGACCACCGTTAAAATGATCCGCGTCGCCATGATGCCAGTTGTGATCTTTGGCCTCTTGATGATTTTGTCTTGGCGCGACCGCAAAGAGGGCGAACAGGAAGAAAATGAAGCCACTGTCCCTGTATTTCTGCTAGGCTTTGTGGCCGCAATTGTCGTTGCCAACACCGGCTGGCTAACGCCTACGGGCATTGCTGCATTGACCAAATTGTCCAGCATCTGCCTGATCATCTCTATGGTCGCCTTGGGAGCCAATACCTCGATCAAAGGGGTGATGCTCTTGGGGCCACGTGCTGTGGGCGCACTTTTGATCCAGACCGCCATTATTGCCGCCATCTCCGCAACCGGGGTTGGCCTCATGATGATGATGCCAGCCTAGCGGCTAACCGACATCGAATAGGTGAAATGTTCGCCCGGATGGATGCTGATACTGGCCTGATAGGCCTGACCCAAGGCATCTAGATAGCGCCGCCGTGTCCGCAAGGCGGGGTCGCCCACATGCTCGTGCAAGCTCTTTGCCAGCTCGCGGCTCAATTTGATTGCGGAGATGTCTTGTTCAATCGTCGCAGCCAGAACCCCAGCGTGGCGGGCAATATATTCGGCAATAGCAAGGGGCCAGTCATCTAGGGCATCTCGCGGTGGCGCAAGGTCAGCTCGTACGCAGATGCGGGTGTGGGCAAGGGGCCGGCCACCGGTAGTGCGGACGCGCAGGCCATCGATCCCGATCCAAGAGAGGGCCGTGTCGAGACCCATAGCTGCAATGTCGGCTGCATCCGCCGCGCCATAGCTTAAAATCACAAGGCGTGTATCGCGCGCATATTGCAAAATATCACCAATTTCACCCCAGCCTTGCGAGAAGGGGCCAATCGGCTTGGCGGCAATCACGACCGAGCCTGCGCCCCGGCGGCGCTCAATCAGGCCTTCGTCTGTCAAGATGCGCAGCGCGTCACGGGCAGTATGGCGCGAGACTTGGTGGGTGGCGCATAGATCTGATTCAGTGGGTAAAAGGCTGCCGGTTGGATAGTGACCTGACGCAATGGCTTTGCGCAGATCGTCCGCTAAGCGGCGGTAGAGGGGGTTGGGCGCGCTCATCCTTTGGCACCTCTTTGCTGTGCCCAAGCTGACATCAAGTCGGCTCGATGTTGGGGGGCAGCCAGCGAGATGATCGCTTGTGCCCGGGCATCTTGGTCTAAGGGCTCTAGGTCAATGCCCCCCTGCTCGGTCACCAAGATCGGCGCATCCGAGCGGGCGATAGAGACACTCGGCGTGGTGAGTCGGGGAACAATCCTAGCCTCGCCTTGCTTGCCGACGCTTTGCACCATCACAATCGGCTTGCCGCCCGGATTGAGGCGCGCGCCGCGCAAAAAATCGACCGCTCCGCCCACGCCTGCCAGCGTGCGCGAGCCTGCAAACTCACAATTAATCTGGCCGAACAAATCCACCTCCAGCGCCGCATTGAGGCTTACAAAGCGCTCAATCGCACCAAGCTGGGCCGCACCGTGGGTCTCGGCAATCGGGATCAGCTTTAGGCGCGTTTCCTGCGCCATTTGGGCCTGCAGTGTCTGACTGCCCAGAATAACTCCAGCTTTCAAGCTCTCTGCCCCATCCGCCAGCGCACCCGCCTCCAAGAGCGGCAGAATCCAATCCCCGATCAGGCCGGAGTGAATCGATAGCCCGCGTCTCCCAGTGAGCCCTGCCATGATCGCACCAGGAAGCTTGCCAATCCCGGCCTGCAGGGTCGCGCCATCCTCAATCAAGCTGGTTACGTGATAAACGATCGCATCTATGTCGCCTGAAGGCGCAGGAGTAGAGAGTTCTGGCGGAGACGCATCGGCCTCCACCCACGCATCCAATGCACTCAAATGTAGCTTTGGTGCGCCTTTCACGACCGGCAGGCTCGGATTGATCAAGCCAAGCTTGAACACAGCGCGGTCCAAGAAAGCGGGGCTCGCATCTGCTGACAGGGATAGCGAACAAAAGCCTTCCGCATCGGGGGCCGCGACATGAAACACCGCCGCCTTGAACGGGGCCGTCCTGAAATAGCGCCAAGCCGCTGAGTAATGACAAGGGATGACGCGCGTTTGGCCTGTGGCGATGGTGCCAGCAAAGTCGGGACTGGGCAGAAAAACCTCTGCTGAGACCTTGGGCGATAAAGTCGCCCAGTCAAAGCGATTGAGACCCGGAATGAACAAGCCGCAAAAACATAAGTCGTCTGCCAGCCCGGGACTTGCCCGAAAGGCCTCTGCCAAGCGCAACGGCTCAACTGGCCCCGCAGGAATAAAAACCCGCCCACCGCATGCCCATTCAGCGAGAAGGGCAGCCGCGTCTGTCAGCGACGACAGCTTCACGGGATGGGCACTTTGGGCCGAAGAAGTCATGGTCTGCACGTTTTTGCGGCCTCTTTCGGCAAAATGGGTCAGAGTGATTGCGCTTCTCTCATAGCATGATATGTCCCCAATATGTCCGGACAAAGCTCAGAGTCTATACAGGCACGTGCGCCACACACAGCGGCCCAGAAGCTAGCTCTGCACGTAGCCTCGACTACTTTGGCGACCTTGCCCCCCGAAGCGGTTCAGGCTGTGCGCAATTTCACTTTGGACTTGATCGGTGTTGGCATTGCAGGCACGCGCTCGCCTTATGCTGAAGGTGTCCGGCAGGCAGCGGCCAAATGGGGCAGTGGGGCTGAGGCCCATGTCTTTGCAACCGGTGAGGCTTTACCAGCGCCGCACGCGGCTTTCGTCAATGCATTTCAGGCCCATGCATTAGAGTTTGATTGCGTCCATGAAGGGGCCGTGCTGCACCCATTCACCGTCGTGATCCCGGTCCTCTTGGCCGAGGCGCAGCGGACAGGTTTGACCGGTGCTCGCTTTGTTTCGGCTGCCGCTGTCGGGGTGGATGTGGCTGCAGGCCTCGGTGTTGCCGCAAAATCGCAGATCCGCTTCTTTCGGCCGGCGACATGTGGCCTCTTTGGCGCGGTTGCGGCTTTGGCGCATGCACGGGGTCTCAACGCCGACCAGACCGCACATGCCTTTGGCTATGCGCTCGCCTTTGCGTCCGGCACAATGCAAGCTCATGTTGAGGGCACCCCTGCACTCGCGGCCAGCGTGGCAGGTGCGGCGCGGTCAGCCTTTGTCGCGGTAGATTTGGTGGAAGCAGGCCTGCCCGGTCCGATGGCGTCTATCGATGGCCCGTTTGGGTATCTCTCGCTGTTTGAGCTCGAAACCGCGTTAGAGCCTGTGTTGGCAAGTCTCGGTCAAACCTGGCGGGCGGCCGAAGTTAGCTGGAAGCCGTTCCCGAGTGGGCGCGCCTCACACGGCGGGATCGACATGATCCAGCAATTGGTGAGCTTGGGGCTGAGTGCAGATAATCTAGAGCATCTGACGATTTCGGCCCCGCCCTTGATCCACCATCTGGTCGGTCGCCCGATCGCGGCGCCGCCACTCGAAGTCAATTATGCCCGCCTGTGTCTGCCCTATGTCGGGGCGATTGCGCTAACCAAGGGCGACGTAGGACTGACGGACTTTACGCCCGATCGTCTGAATGATGCAGCGATCCACCAGCTAGCCGCTCGCATGCAAGTGGTCGTCAATGATGTGGCCGAAGCGTCTGCGTTCGTGCCACAATCTGCCCGCGCCCTTCTGAAAGATGGTCGAGTTCTGGAAGTGGGAATCGAAAGGCTTTTGGGCACACCCCAGCGCCCTTTGAGCCGCGAGGCGCATCTGGCGAAGTTTCGCGCCTGTTGTGCGTTCGGCTTTGGCGACGCCAATCCTGCTCTGGAAGATGCCCTCATTGTGGCGGCTGACCAGCTGACTGAACTCACCGATGTTGGCCTGTTGGGCCGCCTTGCCGCAGGGACCTTATCGTGACGGATATGCACACCAGCTTTGCCCAAAGCCTCGACTATCGGGCCCTTTTGGCGGACCATCCGATTGGCGATGACTTTGTAAAGATGGCGACCACCATCAGTCGCGACCAGCTGCGCGCCCATCAAGAGCGCTTGTTTCAAAAGCTGGTTGCCCGGGCAGCAAAAACCCATTTCTACCAGCGCCTTTGGGGCAAGCATGGCATCGAAGCGGGTGACATCAAATCGCTCGACGATCTGCCCAAGCTACCCACTTTTGGCAAGCAAGAGATTGTTGAGAGTATCGCGCTTCTTCCGCCGTTTGGAGACTTTGCGGGTTTGGATTCCTATCCCGAAGGTGCCCGACCGCCGATGATTTTTCATACCACCAGCGGCACGACGGGGCGGCCTCAGCCGCTCTTCTTCGGGGCTAAAACACGGGAAGTGCAGAACCTGTTGCTCGCCCGCTTGTTCCGTTGGCAGGGCATGCGGCCCAGCGATGTCGTCCATTCCGTCTATGGCCACGGCATGATCAATGGCGGTCATTATATTCGCGAGGCCGTCACCCGCTGGACAAGTGCGACTTTCATGTCAGCAGGCACGGGGATTGAAACGCGCAGTGCCGCGCAAGTGGCGCTAATGCGCGACTTTGGCGCGACCGTCATTCTGGGCTTCACCGACTATATCAAAAAGCTCGCTGAAGTGGCGCGCGCTGAAGGGCTAGAGCCGGGTATCGATATCCCCATCCGTATGATCTCAGGCCAATTTGGTCGCGAAGATAAAGACGCGGTCTCCGCCCTTTGGGGTGGGGCGGCTTGCTATGATTGGTATGGCGTTGGTGATACCGGGATGATCGCGGGCGAAGGGCCAGACCGCGATGGTCATTATGTGATGGAAGACGCCCATTGGGTCGAGATCTGCGACCTCGACACCGCCCAGCCTGTGCCCGATGGCCAGACAGGTGATCTGATCGTCACCTGTCTGTTCAAGGATGATGTCTACCCGATCATCCGCTTCAACACCCATGACGTCAGCGCATTTCGAACCGACAAAAGTTCAATCGGAGTGCAGTTTAAGCGGATTGAAGGCTTCCTCGGTCGGTCCGACAATATGGTGAAGCTGCGCGGCATCAATGTCTTCCCACAAGCGGTTGGGCCGATCTTGGCCGAACTGCCAGCCTTTGCCGGCGAGTGGATTTGCAAAGTCATGCGCGATGCCCAAGGCCGCGATGAACTTGTCGTGGTGTGTGAAGATCGCGGCGGCAATCCAGAAGCCTATCGCGAGACGTTGAAGCGTAAACTGGGCATTGAAGCGCAAGTCGAATTGGTGCCGCCCGGCGGTACGGCTGCTTTGACCCAAATTGAGTCCAGACAAAAACCCATTCGCCTGCTAGATCACCGCTGATGGATCACTCAACCCTTCTTGCCGCTAATCAGGCGCTGAACGCCTTCATCGCCTTTGATGAAACCCCACCTGTTATGACTGGGCCACTGGCTGGCATCAAGCTCGGAATTAAGGGCAATATTGCAGTTCAGGGCCTTGCCAACACGGCAGGGGCTGAGGCGCGGCGCGATGCAATTGCGGCTGCGGATGCGCCTGTAGTGGCGACATTGCGCGCTGCTGGTGCCCAGATCGTCGGCACACTGAATATGCATGAGGGTGCCTTGGGTGCCACCACCGACAATAAGGCCTATGGCCGCTGCATCAATCCATGGCGCGCCAATTTTTCTCCCGGCGGGTCCTCAGGTGGTTCGGGTGCCGCAATTGCCGCGGGCCTTGTCGATGCTGCATTGGGCACTGACACGATGGGCTCTATCCGTCTGCCGGCATCTTATTGCGGTGTCTATGGCTGGAAGCCTTCGGGAACTTTGGTTTCGCAAATTGGCGTTGTGCCCTTGTCGACCACCTTGGATCAAGTCGGCCCTTTAGCGAAGGATCCTGAAACCCTGTGGGCCATCGCCAAAGCTCTGGGCGCGCCAGCGCCGCTGACTGACATGCAGGGCCTGCGTTTTGCCGTGGCGCGAGATCGTGTTGGCCCTCCGCCGTTGGTTGGGCCCGTGTTTGAACTTGCCTGCCAACGCCTGAGAGACGGAGGGGCAGAGGTGGTCGAAGTTGATCTGGCGTTGGGCTTCTCTGATATCGACATCGTTTTGGCCTGCCTCTTGGTGTGCGAAATTGAAGGCGCAGGCGAATGGGTCACCGAACTGGCAGACCCAGAGTCGGGCTTAACAAAAGAGTTTCGGGCCATGTTGCTTTACGGCAAGAATTCGCCAAAAGCGCGGATTGATCAGGCCTATGAGACGATTGCGCTGGCCAAAGAGCGCCTGCGCGCTTGTCTTGCTGGTGAAGGATTGGCTGGCATCATCAGCCCTACCGTTTCCCATGTCGCCTTTGACCATGACGTCGGCCCGCCTATCGATCAAGCCTATGCCACCATGTATGCCAATGTCGGCGACCTTCCCGCCATCAGTGCGCCCATGGGCCTGATCGACGGCCTGCCCATTGGCTTTCACGCCATGACGGCACCGGGCCGCGAAGACGTCGCGTTAGGTCTCGCGGGTATCTTTCCAGCATTAGTTTTGTCGGTGTGGCAGGCTTCAGAGAGCCTCTAAACACAAAAATATGTCTCGGCGAACAGTGGTTAACCCTTGCCGAATGAGGCCCTTGCGCGCATGTTTAGCTTCGGGACGGGCAAGTGGAGAGATGCAATGAAAACGCTTGTAACTTTAATTGCCCTTGCTGCAACAGTGGGCCTATCGGCATGTGCCACGACGACAACCAAGTCTGGCCCAACGCCCTATCAAGCCGCAGCAACAGGTAAATTCGGCTTTACCGATCAACGGATTGAAGCCAATCGCTTTCGCATTACGTTTGACGGCAATACGAAAACCACGCGCCAACAAGTCGAGGATTCGCTTTTGTTACGCGCCGCCGATGTGACCATCGACAATGGCTATGATTGGTTTCAAGTAGTCCAACGCGCGACAGATCCAAAAACCTACAGCCGCCCTCGCATGAGTTCGCGTTGGGCATTTGGCGGGGGCTTTGGCTATAGTTCGTTCCGCACCTTTCACCCGCGCTACGGCTGGGTAAGCTATTATGACCCGTTCTGGTCCAATGGCTTTTACGACCCGTTCTTCGACCGGTTTGACAATGATGAAATCACCCGTTTTCAAGCTACGGCTGAGATCATTTTGGGCAAGGGCCCCAAGCCAGCGGACCGGGCCGAGGCGTTTGACGCCCGCGATGTGAAGTCGAATTTGGGTGCACGCGTCACGCCTCCGCCGCCTCCAGCGCCACCTGTAGCAAAGCCTTAATGCGGATCATCCTGTTCCGCGATTCCAACGAGCCTATTGAGCCTTGGCAACCAGAGCCCGACCGGGTTGTGGTCGCCGGGGCGACAGGCGGCACACAGAACCTGTATGAGAGCGGCGACAGTCGCGTCTTCGCAGGCGTTTGGCACGCGACGCGCGGCTCGTGGCGGGTTGTCTATGACGAGATGGAATACTGCCATATCACCAAGGGCCGTGCCCGTCTCACTTCGTCAACTGGCATGGTGACCGAGGTTCAAACTGGCGACGGGTTCGTGATCCCAAACAGCTTTGAGGGCGTTTGGGAGGTGCTTGAAGATATGGAAAAGCACTATGTGATCGTTTTGCCGGCGGGGTAGCAGGCGCGTTTTTAGCTAATCGTCTGGACAGAATCGAAAAAGGCCGTTGGTGCGGCAGTGCCGTCACCAAAGGCCTTCCAAGTAGAGTCGTTGAAACGAGGGCTGCCTAAATTACGGCTTCACCGCTTCAGCATAAAGCTTAGAAACCTGGTTCCAATTGATCACGCTCCACCAGGCATCGACATAATCGGCGCGCTTGTTCTGATACTTCAGATAATAAGCATGCTCCCACACGTCATTGCCAAGGATGGGCTTGCCGCGGAAATCGCCGACATCCATCAAAGGATTGTCCTGATTAGGGGTGGAACCGACTGCCAGCTTCCCGTCTGGTTTGACGATCAGCCACGACCAACCCGAGCCAAAGCGACCCATGGAGGTAGCTCGGAACTGGGTTTTGAAGGCATCGAGCGAGCCAAAATCGCGATTGATCGCGGCGGTCAGCTCTGGCGAGGGTGCGCCGCCCGTGCCCAAGGGGGCCATAATCTTCCAATAGAAGCTGTGGTTCCAATGCCCGCCCGCATTGTTGCGGATGGCCGCAGGGGCTGTTGAGGCGGCCGCCAAAAGCGCTTCGAGGCTCTTCCCCGCATAGGCGGGATTGGCCACGATGGCTGCATTGAGGCCTGCGACTTGCGCGCCATGGTGACGCTCAAAATGGATGCGCATGGTCGCCTCGTCGACGATGGGCTCTAGCGCGCCATAAGCATAAGGCAGAGCCGCTTGTGTGAAGGCCGGTGTTGCGGGTGTCGAGGCTGTGGCTGGTGCGACTGGGGCAGTCGGGGTTTGGGCCAAGGCAGCTGAAGACAACAGGCTGAAGGCGGTCAGGGTCAAAGTCAGGGCTAGGCGCATGAATTCTACTTTCCTTAAGACGTGGCTGAAACATGGTCTGCGGTGTGGCAAGAAACAAGGCTAAACATGCTGACAATAATGTCACCACTCTCTTAGTCTTGCTTTAAGAGCGTGGCACAAAGAGGGCATGAAGATGGAAGAACGCGTTGAGGCCTTGGAAGTTCACGTGATGCATTTGATGCGCACGGTCGAGGAACTGTCGGATCTGTCGCATCAACAAGCTGATGAGATTAAGCGCCTAAATCGTCGGTTGGAATTGATGCTGGAGCGGGAGGCGCAACGCCAACATGATAGTTCAGAACCCCCGCCCCCCGATCAAAAGCCACCCCATTATTGACGGCAGCCTCCATTATGCCCCGTGCCAATGAACGAAGCGGCCATGGGGATCGATGTCCGCCAAAGTCCGTCTTCGGCCAGACGGCCATTCGATGAGTTCCAAGATCATGCTGGGACCCTTTTGGGCATGGCCCAGAATCCCACCCGGCTCAAAGCGTAGCCAAGCTAACGGTGCCTCCGCTGTGGCGCTTGCGCCTTCGGTCTCGATGGCGTTCGTGATGGCATCGCGCACGCTCTGAGGCGGATATTGGAAAAAGACCGAATGATAGATCACGGTCAGCGCGTCTTTGGCCCGGGTTGCAAGCTTGGCCTTGATCCAGTCCGCCGCGTCGCCCGCATCTGGGGTGATCGCTTGGGCTTCGGCAATTTCCATGGCGGCATTGAGGCGCTCTAAACGCTCCGGCTGGTCTGGCCAGATATAGGACCGCAGACGCAGACGGTCTTCGGCCTTACTGGCATTCAAGGGATTCTGATCGCAGGCTGCGCGATGGCGGATCGCGGCGTGGGCAGGAAGGCGAGGCGCGGGGCCACTCCATTGCGTCGACATGGCAACACGCGGTCCGTCGATGGGGCTGTCCCACTGCCAAGTGCCGCCATCATAATGGAAGCGGTCCATGCTGAGATTTAACCCGGCAGATGCCCCAAGCTCCAACACGTCCATCGGCCCTTCAAAGGCTTCAGCGGCTGCACATAGACCCGACCAAAGCCCTACCGCGCGGCGGACTTCATTGGTTTGGGGTGGAGACTTCAAGAACTCGCGCACCCAGCATTCACGCGCCTGCAATGTCTCTGCCGCGACTGGCCAAGCCTCTTCCATGGTCCAGTCGCGGCCTTGTTGCGGCCAGACTTGGGCTAAATCGCCTTCGGGTTCAGTCAGGACAATCGCATGCAGGGCACCCGCCAGACGCAGAGATAATGCGTCTTGGATCGGGTGAGTGGGCCAATCCCCGGTCAAATGCGCGATAATGCCACCGGCTTCAAAGTCGTCGGCCATGACGTCGCACAGCTCAGCGGTAAAGCGGGAGTCAAACGCTTGGCACCAAATCGCCTGCTGCCGAAGGGCTTCGGGGACGGTCACGCCCGTCATCAGATGGCACCTCGCTCCTTCAAGGCGGCAATGGCCTTGGTATCAAGACCCGCCTCTGCCGCTAAGCTTTCAGAATCTGCGCCATAGTCTGGTAGGGTGAGGCGCGCCTGCCCCGGCTCATCGCGAAAGCGGATGGGGATGCCCAAATGCTTGTTGCCTTTGTCATCGGTCAGCACCATGCTGCGCGAGATTGTATAGGGGTCCTCCATCGCATCTTTCAGACTGCGGACGGGTGCCCAGCACAGGTCGACGTCTTTGAGGAAAGCGCTCCATTCGTCCAAGGTTTTGCTGGAAAACGTCTCCTCGAAATAACGCTTCAACGGGTCTTGGCCTGGGCCGGGTTCCAGCTTGGCATAATCGAACAGATCAGGGCGACCCAAAGCGTCGAGCAAATTCTTGGCGAAGTGATGCTCTGACCCACCGAGGACGAGGAACTTCCCATCCTTGGTCTCATAAGGCCGATACATCGCCGCGCCACCAAACGGCCGCATCTCTTTGGCGACCGGATGGGCATTGTCGGCAAAGACAGGGCCCAGCACATTGGGTGTCCACGACAAAAGCGCGTCATACATGGACAGGTCGATATAATCGCCTTTGCCCGTTTCCGCCCGGCGATAGAGCGCCATCATGATGGCGGCAAACGCCATGAGGCTCGCGGCCATATCCGCTGCCGGGATGGAGGGGCTGGCGGGTTTGTTATCGGTCAGACCACGGTTGAGATCGACCAGCCCTGCCATGGCTTCCATCGTCAAATCATGACCGGGTTTGTTTACATATTTGCCGTCTTGGCCAAAACCCGCGATGGAGCAATAGACGATGCGCGGATTGATCGCGGCGATGGCATCATAATCTACGCCCAAGCGCTTCACGACGCCAGGCCGGAAGGCTTCGACAATCACGTCAGCCTCTGCGGCGAGCTTGAGGAATAGTTCACGCGCTTCGGGGTCTTTCAGATTGATCTTCAGGCTGCGCTTGCCGCGCGCGATGTTGCGAAACCAGACCGACACACCGTCTTCGGTCTTATAGCCAATGACACGGGTCGGTTCGCCCACGCCATTGGCAGGCTCGACCATCACCACATCGGCACCATGGTCTGCCATCATCATGGTCATGTGTGGGCCCGGCAGAAAAGCCGAGAGGTCCAGAACTTTGAGGCCTTGGAGTTTCATGGGGTCACTTTAGGAATTGATTGTGTTTTGGGCTGCGTAAACCAAATTGCGACTAAGCCCGCAGCAAGTCCCAAGCATAGCGGTGCATAAAGCATACGATCAAGCTCATAAAATGCTGTACCGCGCGCGCTGAGCACAAGTGGTGAGAGATACGTGGACAAGCCACGTGCAAGAAATACCAGAGCAGAGAACCATAAGGCTGCCGCCGGAATCCAAGCGAAGAATTTGGGTAAAGCGGACGTGACCCGATAAGCAATCATCATGCTGGATAAGGCAGGGAGCAACAAACAGACGGCTACGACTAGGCAAGCCCAAAACGGCGGCACGGGCGTGCCTGGGCGCGCACCTACGACCATATCCACCAAAGATGCAGCGTCATGACCAGGCCAGAATCCGCCAATCCCCCAGTACAAGTGTAGGCCAGCAATTGCCGCAAGGGCGCAGCTTAGGACTATAGCCAGTCCTTTGTTCACAGGCGCTCTCCCATTTTGGGGGCCCGCTTTCCAGCTGGCCGCTTGCCATTGACCTTGATCGGGCTGGCCAACATCCGCAAGCGGCCATTTTTTGCGTCCGGATGATCGACGACATCCGTCATGGCGATGGCTTGCACATGCTCGCTATCGAGGGCTTGGCCAATGTCAAAAATCGGCGCGACGGGGACATGCCCGCCCAAGATCGCGATCCACGCAGCAGTGGATTGGCTGCTCAACAAACCATCAAGGACCTCCGTCAAGTCGGCCAAATTCGCCCGTCTGGTCGGGATGCTGGCAAAGCGGGGATCGGCCAACAGGTCTGGGCGGCCAACTTTGGCACAGAATATCTCCCAGAACTTTGGGGTCTGACACATCAGCATCAGCCAGCCATCTTGGGTCTTAAAGGCTTGGCTGGGCGCGATGGAGGGATGCGCTCCGCGGGGCAAGCGACCCACTTCCACGCCTTCGTTCAAGTACCAAGTGGCCGGATAGGAGAGTTGATGCAGAGCGGTGTCAAACAAAGCCACGTCAATATCGCACCCTTGGCCAGTGCGGTGCGCGCCCAAAATGCCGGCCAGAAGGCCCACGGCCAATTGGCTGCCGGTGTGAAAATCAATGATCGACAGACCACACCGAACCGGTGGCCCATCTGGCTCGCCACTCATGGACATCAGGCCCGCTTCTGCCTGCATCAGATAATCATAGCCCGGCCAAGAGGCGCGATCATTATCCCGTCCGTAGGCGGAAAGATGGGCGCAGACGATCTTTGGATTGATGGATTTCAGGTCGTCATAGGTGATCGCCATCTTGGCGGGCTGATCGCCACGAAGATTATTGGCTACCGCATCGGCTGCTTTGACCAAAGCCTCAAACTGCGCACGGCCTTCCGGGCTTTTGATTTCCAGCGCGACCGACGATTTGCCACGCGAAAAGGTTTGATAGAATTGGCTGTCCTGCTCGCCCAGAAAATAGGGCCCGGTGGCGCGGCTAACATCACCCCCCATGCTGGGCGCTTCGATCTTGATCACCTCTGCCCCGAGATCCGCCAACAGCATGGTGCCATAAGGCCCTGCGCCATATTGCTCAATCGACAGGATTTTGATGCCCTTGAGGGGGAGGTTAGCCGCCTGCATCAGGGTTGAACCGTCTCTTTGAGGAGGTCTGTGCGAAAGCCGTTGCGCTCTGCGGCGGCATTAAGCGCAGCCCGCTGTTCGGTCGTGATCGACTTGGTGCGGGCCAAGAGCCACAAATAGGAGCCATTGGGGCTGCCAACCAAGGCCGTTTGATAATTGGGATCGAGATAGAGTACCCAATAATTGCCTTGCCCTTTTGGCAATGGAATGGGCGCGAAATTCACCGCCAGCTTCGTATTGTTTGAACCTTCGATGACGGCCGCTACGCCTTCAGCGCTGCGTGGCTTACCATCGCTGGTGCCCGTCGCACAGGTGTTGGTAACTCCCACCCGACCGTCCGGGCGCAGGGCGTATTCGGCGGTGACACCCTCACACTTCTTCTGAAAGCTATTTGGATAGCGCGCAATTTCATACCATTTGCCCGCATATTTATTGAGGTCTACCGAGGCGACTGTGGTCGGGGGTGCAGCATCTTTCGCTCTTCCCATGGTTCCGGCAATGCAGCCCGATAGTGCGATGCAACCAACCAGTGTGCTGGCATAGAGTGAAAGTTTCATGCTGTTTCCCCTTTCGTGGGTGGAGCAGATTTATGCGCCAGTTTGGCGGCATTGGCTTCCCAATTCTGGCCATCAAACGGCACGATTGACAGGGCGGGCGCTTGATCAGGATCAAAGCAATTGGCGTTGACGCTGACCCCATCTGGATTGGAGCGGGGGGTATAAAACGCCTTCACGCCACATTTTCTGCAAAAGGTATGATTGGCGACGCCGGTATTGAAGCGGTAAGAAGTGAGCTTATCGGCCCCGGCCTCGAGCTTGAAATCGTCCAGCGGCACAATGAGATGCACGAAGCCCGTGCGGGCGCAGATGGAGCAATTGCAGGCCTCCACCTCGACTTGATCTGGGGCCCTCACGGAAAAGCGCACATCGCCACAATGGCAAGAACCGGTTCGCCACGTCTTCACCATCCAAGCACCTGTAAGTCTGTGATTTCTTCAAAGTCTTGCGGATTGAGGGTCACCAAAGTTGCCTTAGCAATGAGGGCTTGGGCAGCGATAATCCGGTCTAGGATTTTGCGGCGGGAAAACCCGAAAGACTGCAAGATAAATCCATACCGATCTGCATCTTTCTCCTCGAAAGGGAGGACCGGCATATGCGAAAGAAATACATCAAGTCGCTGACGCCTTAATGTGGCAGAAGCTGGCTCCCGATGAACGCCACCTTCAAGCTCTACCCGCGTGATTACAGAAATCGCAAACCGTCCGTTCAATTGATCTAGCTTATCAAGAATGGCTTGACTGCGATCGCGTACTTCAATTGCGACACTGGTGTCGAGCAAGTAAAGTCCGCTCATAGACCCTCGCGCTCGGGAAAAATGTCAGAATCGCGTACTTCAATATCGGTGACGTCAGGCAGTTTGCGTAGCTCAGCCATCATTTGCTTGAAGCTGATCTTGCCGGATCGCAGCGTTGGCCGAAGGGTAACAACGTCCCCATCGCGTTTCATTTCCAGCTCCGTGCCGTCTGGAAAGGCCAGCGCTTTCGGCAAACGTACCGCTTGGCTATTGCCGCTTTTAAACGTCTTCGTTTTGTGCGTCGCCATGTCTGTCTCCGATGCTCGTATATACGTGTATATACGAGCATGATCCGGGGTTCAATCAGATCTCAAATCCAGCTCTAATTGCTCCCCTAAATCGGGTTGCGGGCCACCAATTGCTTCGCGATGATGATGCGTTGCATTTCATTGGTGCCTTCGCCGATGCACATCAAAGGCGCGTCGCGATAGAGGCGTTCGATGACATATTCCTTGGAATAGCCATAGCCGCCATGAATTCGCATAGCTTCTAAAGACACTTCGACAGCAGTTTCAGAGGCGAAGAATTTCGCCATGCCGGCTTCCATGTCGATCCGCTCACCCCGGTCAAAGGCGGCAGCCGCATCTTGGGTCAGAAGCTCTGCGGCGCGCGTTTTAGCGGCCATTTCGCCCAGCTTCAGCTGAATGGCCTGATGCTCGCAAATTGGCTTGCCCATCGTCTTGCGCATTTGGGCATATTTGACGCTCTCAGCCAAAGCCCGCTTGGCAATGCCGACTGAGCGGGCAGCGATGTTGACGCGGCCGATCTCTAATCCGCCCGTGGCCATAACAAAGCCCTTGCCTTCTTCGCCACCAACCAAGCTCTTCTTCGCATCGACTTCATAGTCTTCAAAAATGAACTCACCAGAATCAATGCCCTTATAGCCAAGCTTCTCCAGCTTTTTGCCGTTCTTGACGCCTTTGAGTGGAACCTTGGTTTCGGGGTCAATCTTGGGCACGATCAGCATGCTCATGCCCTTATGGCGAGGCTGGGCATCGGGGTCGGTCTTGACCAGCAAGGCGACGCAATGGCCTTCAATGGCGTTGGAAATCCAGGTCTTGGTGCCGTTAACGATGTATTTGTCGCCTTGGCGGCGCGCGACGGTGCGGATGCCTTGCAAGTCTGTACCCGCATCAGGCTCGGTTAGGCCAAGGCCACCGCGCATCTCACCGGTGGCAAACTTGGGCAGCCAATATTCCTTCTGATAGTCGGTACCAAAGCGTTGCACGACCGTGGCCATCATCAGGTGCGAGTTGAAGATGCCCGTCAGGCTCATCCATTCTTGCGAGATCATGGTCACGATCTTGGAATAGGTGGTCGCGGACAGGCCTAGGCCACCGTAGTCAGGGTGGATGATCGCGCCAAACAGACCCAGTTCTGCCATGTCATTGACGAGGTCGGCTGGCCATTCGTTGTCATGCTCCAGCTTCATCGCCACAGGGGCGACTTTTTTCTCAATCCACTTCTGGATGGCGTCCAGCATCTGGCGCTCATCTGCTTCGCTGATATGTCCAAAATTTCCGTCTGCCATGATGATGATCCTAGTCCTTCGTGTTTTCTTTTAGTTTTTTGGCGGCAAGCAAGTCGGCAACCACATAGGTTACCAGCGCCACCGTCAGGGAGGGTATGCCGGCATCCAAGACCCGTCCGATAACAACCAATGGGCCAACACCACCGTGGTCGCCTCCCATCACAACCATGCTGCCACCAATGCCTTCAAGGGCGGCGAGCACAGCGAGAATGCGGAGCAACAGTACCATCAGTAGTTCCCGACCTTATCCTCAACGGCATGCCCGCGAGCGGGGATCAGCATGTTGCGCTTGAAGGTGCACACCATGACGCCATCTTGATTAAAGCCCTTGGTGACGATGGTCACAATGCCTTGGCCAGGGCGCGAGGCGCTTTCCCGTTTGGCGAGGACTTCGCTTTCTGAATAGAGTGTATCACCAGCGAAGACGGGTGCGGTGAACTTCACTTCATCCATGCCTAGATTGGCGATCGCCTTCTGGCTCGTGTCGGTCACGCTCATGCCGATGCAGAGCGCCAATGTATAAGGCGAGACGACGAGGTTTTTTTTGAACTCGCTGGCCGCGGCGAATTGCGAGTCAAAATGCATCGGGTGCGTGTTCAGCGTCATCAGCGTGAACATGTGGTTTTCATATTCGGTGATGGTCTTACCGGGGCGATGCTCATAGACGTCGCCAACGATGAAGTCCTCAAAATAGCGACCAAATGTTTCCCGGTAGCGCTGGGGGCCAACTTCTTTCACGTTACGGACCATGGTTAGATCATTCCTGCTTTGGACAAAATGCGCTCTGCACGCAGATAAACGGGGATATCGAGGAGCTTACCGTCAAGCAGTACAGCCCGATTGTCCTGCGACAGGCCAGCCTCAATGACGCGCTTCGCCCAGTCTAACTCCGCTTCAGAAGGGGAGAATACTTCATTGACAATGGCCACTTGGCTCGGGTGGATGCAGGCTTTTCCGTCAAAGCCCAGTGCTTTGACACGCACGCATTCCGCACGCAGACCTTCTTCGTCTTTCACGTTCAGATAAGGCACATCCATCAAGCCCCCATTGGTGACACGCGCCTCCGTGGCTAATGTCGAGCGGGCATGAAATAAGGCTTCCCAGTCCATGCCAGTGCCGATGGCAAGCGAATAGTCGGCACCTCCGAACAACACGCCACCGCGCGAGCCACAGGTTCCGGCAATGTCAGACGCATTTTTGAGCCCCGCCACGGTTTCTATGACCGCCCAGAGCGCGACGGGCTTTTGGTCTAAGCTGCGGATAGCGAGCAATTGCGCGAAGTTGGCGAGGGCTGAATGGGAGGAAGCCTTTGGGATCATGAAGAAATCTGGCCGCGTCGGTGTTTCGCTAAAAGCGATGATGTCCCGTAAGCCGTCTAAAGTATCTAGCCCATTCATCCGCACGCCAATCGCGCATTCGGGGTAGCTTTCTGAATTGGCTTCCAGCCAACCAATGACCCCGGCACGGGCGGCGGCTTTGTCTTGTGGCGGCACAGCGTCCTCAAGATCAATGCAGATGGAGTCAGCCCCTGCCGCCAGCGCCTTTTCAAAGCGGTCTGGCCGGGAGCCCGGAACAAAGAGGAGTGAGCGAAACATTTTCATTTGTCCGGACATTTAACCCGATATAAGCTGACGTCAATTCGAAACCGCGCCAGTCCATGACTTTGTTTTGGCCTTGTTGGGAGCTTTTAAGGTGGATCGACAGCTTAGATTTAGATTTGCAGCCCTTTGGGTGGTGTTGTCGGCGTTCATTGCGGTTCCGGCACTGGCGCAGCATGCTACTCCCCCGCAAGCCGCAGAAGCTCCGTATGCAGGCTCCTACTATAAGCGCCAACTTTATGTTGTTACCGATATGGAGCGTGCTTTAACCCTGTGGCGTGACGTTATGGGCTTCCAACCCGGTGCAATCACCACGTCTGGACCCAATTCCTATTCTCGCGAAGTGTTCAATATCCCGAAAGAAGCCCAGATGCGCTTTTGCACCTTAAGTGCGGGACCAACCCAAGTACGCACATTGGCCTTGCTGGAGGTCAAGGGCGTGCCCCTAGCACCCAAGTCCGGCATTCGCACCACTGGCGCCGTCATTAATGCCAATGGCCGATTGGCTGAGATCATTTCCAAGGCCAAAGCCATGGGCCTCACCGTTTTTGGCGCGCGGGTCTTGGCGTCGGTCGGGCAAGGAGATGGGACCGAACAAGGCTTCCTCGACTGGGATGGCAATGTGATCGTGCTTTATGAATATCCCAAGTCTGACCCACCAAGTGTGCGGTAAGTAAGCCGTTTAGTCTCAAACGCCCGAGATCACTTCCCTCTAGCGCAAGCGAGCACCGAGCTTTGCCGCCGCCGCGATGATCTTTGTACTGACGGCTTCGATCTCTGCATCCGTCAAGGTCCGTTCGCGCGGTTGGAGCGTGACCTCCAGGCCCAAGGACACTTCACCGTCCGCGACGCCTTGGCCTTGATAGCGGTCAAACAAACTAACCTCTGAAATCAAGGATTTATCGACTTGAGCAACGGCGCGGATCAGGTCGCCTGCGGGCAGATCGGCCTTGGCGACGAAGGCAAAATCGCGCGTCAGTGGCATGAAGGCAGAAGCCTCAAGCTTGGCTTTGGTCTTGCCGACCTTCACCTTGGCGGGTGGCAGAGCATCCAAGAATAACTCAAAGCCATAAACCGGGCCATCGACGCCCAATTCCTTCAACACGCGAGGGTGAAGCTCGCCAAACTCTGCCAAGATCGTCTTGGGACCTAGCTTGAACGTGCCCGAGCGACCGGGGTGCCACCAGGCGCGCGCGCCTTGAACGGCCTGCATGCCGCCAGTCGACGCGCCCATCGCATCCAGCATGGCCAAAACATCTGCCTTTACCGTGAAGACGTCTGGCTTCTCGGTGCCACTCCAATGACGGATCGCCCCGCGCGTGACCCCAGCAATGACCATTTCCTGATCCTTAGGGCCATCACCTTTGTAGATCGGGCCTGCTTCAAATAAAGCGAGGTCGCCAAAGCCGCGGTCTGTATTGCGTTGTGCAGCCAGCAGCAAATGGATAAGCGCGCTAGGTCGCATGCAATCCAAGTCAGAGGCGATGGGGTTGGCCAAAACCAAGGCCCCGCCGCCTTGTGCCGCGCCAAATAACTCACACGTCGCGCGGCTGGCAAAGCTCCACGTGACGGCCTCCATCCAGCCGCGGGCGGCCAGACTGCGACGTCCCACGCGGACGCGGTTTTGTGCGGGCGTCAGCAGGGGTTCTTTCCGGCCTTTGCGCTCTGGTAGTTTGGCTGTTGGCAGGCGATCAAAGCCTGCAATGCGAGCAATATCTTCAACAAGGTCAGCCGAACCCGCCACATCGCGCCGCCAGCTTGGTACACCGACTTTGCGGAGGCCAGCGCCGGACACTTCAGGCGAGAAGCCCAAAGCGGACAAAATGGTGTCAATTTCGCCGTCGCTAAGTTCCAAGCCCGTCAAACGATGCACTTCCTTGGTCGCGAAAGGCACGGATTCAGGTGCAGCTGGTACTTCGCCCGCTACAACCACGTGTGAAGCTGTCCCGCCACAAAGCTCGAGGATCATAGCCGTGGCAAGCTCAAGCCCATCGACCATGAAGCCCGAATCTACGCCGCGCTCAAACCGATATTTCGCGTCCGATTGAATGCCCAAGGCGCGCGCGGTTTGTGCGATATTGAGCGGCGCAAACAAGGCACTTTCAACAAAAACATCGACTGTGTCGTCGGAACATCCAGACGAGACGCCGCCCATGATCCCACCTAAGCCCAACGGGCCGGATGCATCGCCAATCACGCACATGGCGGCCGTCAGCTCATAGCTTTTGCCATCAAGCGCCACAAAGCTCTCGCCAGTCTGGCCCATGCGCGCAACAATTCCGCCGGCAAGCTTTGCCGCATCATAGACGTGCAACGGGCGCGCCCGATCATAAGAAATGAAATTGGTGATATCGACCAAAATATTGATCGGGCGCAGGCCGATGGCGCGCAAGCGATCAGCTAACCATTTAGGGCTCGGGCCGTTCTTTACACCCTTGATCAGGCGACCGGCAAAGGCTGGACAGGCATCAGGGGAGTCGATGGTGATTGCGACCGGACAAGGAAAATCGCCTGAAACAAACTTTACTGAATGATCTTTCAGTTGCCCAAGGCCGGCCGCAGCGAGTTCGCGCGCAATACCCACGACGCCCAGCCAATCGGGGCGATTTGGCGTGACTTCAAAGTCGATGACGGCGTCAGCAAGGCCTAACGCCGCTGCGGCTGGGGTACCGACTGCTAGAGCGTCGTCCAACTCAAGAATGCCATCGCTTTCTTCGGCTGTTTCAAGTTCAGCCGCAGAGCACAGCATACCGTTTGACACCACACCACGCACCGCACGAGGTTCCAAGGTGATGCCGCTCCCGGGGATATAGGTGCCCAAAGGTGCATAAACGGTCGTCAGGCCGGGACGCGCATTGGGCGCGCCGCAGACGATTTCCTTCATGCCTTCAAAGGTTTCAACTTGGCAAACTTGCAGGCGGTCGGCATTTGGGTGACGCTCGGCAGAGATGATCTTCGCGACTGAAAAATTTTTCAGTTTGTCAGCTGGGTCTTCCCAATGCTCAACCTCAAGGCCCGCCATGGTCATGGCGTCGAGCACAGCTGACAATGGGGCGTCGGTGGTCAAATGATCTTGCAGCCAAGACAAAGTGAATTTCATCGGTACAAATCCCTGAGGGAGCTAATTGGTTTAGTGGGCCTCGGCCCAATTGAGTGCGGCGCGTGCCTCTACCACCAAAGGCACAGACAAGGCCACTGCCGGCAGCGCAGCCTTCTCCATCACATCAGCAACCAGAGCGCATGTCGCATCGGCTTGGCTTGAAGGCGCTTCAAATACAAGCTCGTCATGCACTTGCAGCAACATTCTGGCCCGTAATCCCGCATCTTTCAGCGCTTTTGGCAGGCGGATCATGGCGCGCTTGATGATATCAGCGGCAGCCCCTTGCAAGGGCGCATTGATGGCTTGGCGTTCGGCAAAGGCCTGCTCAGCTTGGCTTTTGGCGTTGATGCCGGGCACCCAGCATCGTCTGCCAAAGATGGTCTCGACATAAGTCTTTTCCCGGGCCATGGCCTTCATTTGGTCCATATAAGCCTGAATACCGGGGAAGCGTTGCTTGTAGGTGGCGATGTAATCGCGCGCTTCACCCTGCGGTATCGACAATTGGCGTGCCAAGCCAAAGGCGGAAATGCCATAAATGATCCCGAAATTGATCGCCTTGGCCTTGCGGCGGATCATTGGGTCCATGCCTTCCAGCGGCACACCGAACATTTCCGACGCCGTCATGGCGTGAATGTCATAGCCCTCGATAAAGGCCTTTTTCAATTGCGGAATATCGCCGACATGGGCAAGCAGGCGCAGCTCAATCTGGCTATAGTCGGCCGAGATTAGAACATTTTCGGGCTCTGCTACAAAGGCGCGGCGGATCCTGCGCCCTTCCTCGGTGCGGATGGGGATGTTTTGCAAATTGGGGTCGGTTGAGGACAGCCGCCCCGTAGCCGCGCCCACCATATTGTAAGAGGTATGGACCCGGCCCGTGGTGGGGTCGATCGCATCCTTCAGATTGTCGGTATAGGTGCTCTTAAGCTTGGCCAAAGTCCGCCAATCGACCAAGGTGCGCGGCAATTCGTGACCTTGGGCGGCCAGATCTTCCAGCGCATCAGCCCCTGTCGCCCATTGGCCCGTCGCGGTTTTCTTGCCCCCAGGCAAAGCCATCTTGCCAAACAAGATGTCGCCCAATTGTTTGGGGCTACCCAGATTGAAGACTTCACCTGCTTGTTCATGGGCTTGGGCTTCAAGCCCAATCATGCGTTGGGCAAAGTCAAGCGATAGGCGCGAAAGCTCGGCCACATCGACTTTCACACCGGCCTGCTCCATCCCGGCAATCACCGGCACCAAGGGCCGCTCAAGGGTTTCATAGACCGTGGTCGATCGTTCCTGTACGAGGCGCGGCTTCAAGATGTGCCAAAGCCGTAAGGTCACATCGGCATCCTCAGCGGCATAAGCGGTGGCCCGGTCCAGTGGGACTTGGTCAAAGCTGATCTGCGATTTGCCGGTGCCACACACATCTTTGAACGCGATGGGTTGATGGGCCAGCAAACGGAGTGAAAGATCATCCATGCCGTGCGAATTGCGACCAGCATCGAGGGCAAAACTCATCAGCATGGTGTCGTCAATCGGGCTAATGGCTATACCATGCTGGGCCATAACCGAGACATCATATTTGAGATTTTGGCCAATCTTTAGGATCGCATCATCTTCCAGAATGGGCTTCAGGCGGGCCAGAACATCGGCCAGCTCTAATTGACCGGGTAATTTCGCCACCGTGTCTTGGCCACCGCCAAACAGGTCCCCCGTCACACCGACATCGCCAGCACCGCGATGGCCGAGGGGAATATAGCAGGCAATGCCGGGCTCAACCGATAGCGACAGGCCCACTAAATGTCCGCTTACACTATTGAGGGAGGCGGTCTCAGTATCAAAGGCGGCATAGCCTTGCGCTTGAATACGGGCCAGCCAGTCGTCTAGGCGGGCAAGACTTGTAATGGTTTCATAGGCCTTGGTATCGATGGGGCTATAGACCGCAGCGGGGATAGCCGCATGGTTTGTGGGCGCGCTGTCTTCGCTGGGTGAGGGCACAGCCTTTATGGAACTTACAGGCGCGGGCTGGCCATGTTCGGCCTTATCGGCAACAAAGCCATCGCGGCGAAGCCCGGCTTCCACCCGGCCCGTGAGCGTGCGCAATTCCATCTTGCGTAAGAAATCCAGCAATGTAGTCGGCTCTGGTTCGCGCACACCAAAATGCTCGAGATGCTCCAATACCGGCACATTATCCATCAGGGTGACGAGACGTTTAGAGATTTCAATCTGTTCCCGGAATTGGATCAAAGTCTCGCGCCGCTTGGGCTGCTTGATCTCTTCAGCGCGGTCCAGCAGGGTTTCTAGGTTGCCATAGATGCCCAATAATTCCGCAGCGGTCTTAACGCCAATCCCGGGTGCACCGGGCACATTATCCGTGCTGTCGCCAGCCAAGGATTGCACGTCGATGACTTGCTCTGGGGCGACGCCGAATTTTTCCATGACGGCTTCGGGACCCATAGGCCGGTCCTTCATCGGATCATAGAGGAAGATTTTGTCGGTAATCAGCTGCATCAAATCCTTGTCAGACGACAGGATGCGGACCTTCGCACCCTTCTCCGCGGCCTGCCGCGCATAGGTGGCGATCAGGTCATCGGCCTCATAGCCAGCTAGCTCAATGGAGGGCAGACCAAAGGCGCGGGTGGCTTCCCGGATCATCGGGAATTGCGGCACTAAGTCTTCCGGCGCTGGTGGGCGATTGGCTTTGTAAGCGGGGTAAATGTCATTGCGAAATGTCGGGCCGGACGCGTCAAAGATCACGGCCAAATGGGTGGGCTGATCGCCATCACGCTCATCGGCCAGCAGTTTGAAAATCATGTTGCAGAAGCCAGACACCGCGCCAATTGGTGCCCCGTCACTTTTGCGCGTCAATGGCGGCAGGCCATGGAACGCGCGGAAAATGTAACCAGAGCCGTCAACAAGGGTTACGCGGGAATCGGGGCCTACAGGATGTGTCATGGGCTGATCTTAAGCCAGCATGCTGCCACTTCCAATCCCAAAGTCGTGCGTCGACACACCTTAGTCTGAAGGCCAGACTCAAGGCCGCATATGCGTACTCACCGGTCCAGTTTGCAGGACGCGGCGGGCAAGGCCTACCCACTCGCACAAGAGCGGTCGCGTGTCGCGCGGGTCGATAATTTCTTCGGCATAGAAGCTTTCAGCCGTGCGGAAGGGGCTGCGCAGCCCTTCCATCCAAGCTTTGATTTCTGCCAAGCGGGCGGCTGGGTCTGGATGGGCTTCCAGCTCCCGCCGGAACGCTGCTTCCACCCCGCCATCCATCGGCAAGCTGCCCCAGTCACCTGACGGCCAGCAGAAGCGAGCCTTAGCGCGCGAGGGGTTGAACATGGCAGAGCCCGCAAGCCCATAGGCCTTACGCATGACCACCGCACAGAAGGGCACGCGTGCTTGATAAATCGCACTCATCGCCCGGATCCCCGCACGGGTGACGCCTGCTTGCTCATGCTTACGTCCGACAGCAAAGCCCGGACAATCGACGAAGTGAACGATGGGCAAATGGAAAGTATTGGCGAGGTCAACAAAACGCTCGACCTTGCGGGCAGCATCGGCCGTCCAAGCCCCGTCAAGCACATAAGGGTCGCCTGCCATGATGGCGACGGGCCAACCATCGATCCGCGCAAGGCCGGTAATAATTGATCTGCCCCAGGCTTTACCCATCTCAAAGAACGTACCGGCATCGACGCAAGCTTCAACGATCTTCCGGCTCTTGTACGGCGTTACGCGGTCGCGCGGCACAATGGAGAGGAGGAACTCTTCCTTACGATCGGCGGGGTCTAGGCTTGGTGCACGCGCCGGCAAATCATCCACAGAGCCCGGCAGGTAAGAGAGGAAGCGCCGCGCATAGGCCATGGCTTCGGCTTCACTGTCGACTGCCTCATCGACGACGCCATTGCGCGCTTGGATTTCCCAACCGCCAAGACCTTCCTTATCAATGTCTTCGCCTATGGCCCGCGCCACAGGCGGGCCTGCGACAAAGACTTGGCTGAGGCCCTTGACCATCACTGAATAATGGCTGGCGGCCACCCGTCCGGCACCAAGTCCAGCACAAGGCCCTAATGCCAGCGACACAACCGGGATCTGGCCCATATTGGCGACCACAACTTCCCAGCCCGGTGTCTCCGGGATGTAGGTGCGCGGGTCCTTTTCCAGCATCTTCACACTGCCGCCACCGCCAGTGCCATCCACCATGCGGATCAAGGGCATGCGATACTCGCCGGCGAACTTCTCGGCCTGCACCATTTTCTGCCAGATGGCAGCATCGGCCGCCCCGCCGCGTACGGTGAAATCATCGGCAATCACGCCAACCGGACGACCGTCAATCCGTCCACGACCTGTCACCATATTGGACGGCAGAAAGCTTTTGAGGGAGCCATCTGAATTGTAATCTGCGACACCCGCAATCTTGCCAATTTCATGGAAGCTGCCGGGATCTAACAGGGCATCAACCCGGCCGCGGGCGGTGGATTTGCCTTGCGCTACTTGGCGGGCCACCCGTTCTTCCCCACCCATTTGTTCGGAGAGGGCCTCGCGGGCACGGAGTTGTTCGATCTCAGGTTTCCAGCTCATGGTCCGACTGTAACCAGACTTTTCAAGCGTGCAAACATCTAACCCATCAGGCCGTCAACAAATAATCCGCTAAGGCGCGCTTCTTGGCGGCATCCACGCCGAGGCGCTCCAAATAGCCATCAAGCCCGCCATCGCGTCGTGCCATCTCGGCCCAAGCTTCAACTAAGAAGTCCTGATGCACCCCGACCATGGGCATCAGTGCGTCTGGGTCAATATGCTTATCAAATTGGCTGCCCATCATCATGGCATATTGGGCCAACAAATTGGGGTCGTGGGCAACGTGATTGGTCAACAGATAATCATGCTCAATCCGTTCCAAATCGACGCCAAGCGCATAGAGGATCAATCCGCATAAGATGCCCGTCCGATCTTTGCCTGCTGCGCAATGGATAACGACTGGACCTTTTCCCTCGGCCAAGCGGTCGAAGGTTTCGGAAAAGAGCGCCAGATGCTGGGGCTCCCACGGGATGCGCCGATAGGACGACATCATGTGGTCGTGGGTGGCTTGCTGCGTCAGGTCGGTATCGCGGATGAATTGCAGATGCGGTGGCAGCGTCACCCCATCGCCATCGCCCAAGTTTGACGATAGAATCTCAACCTCTAGCCCGTCCAACTGGCTTGGTTGCATCTCGCGCTCCTGGCTACGGCGCAGGTCAACTACGACCTTAATCCCCGTCTCGCGGAATTTCGCCCGGCCTGCGTCCGTCACTTGCGCATAATTGGCAGAGCGGAAGAGCTTTCCTGCTTGCACAGTCTGGCCGGATTGGGTTGGATAGACGCCAAAGTCGCGGAAGTTGCGAACGCCTTCGACAAAAATGAATGGGGGCGGCAGAGGTGAGGTCATCAGACGGACATGGACTACAGAACCGCGCGCTTCAAGACGTTTGACGGCCTAAATCTAGCTTGGACTGAAACTGGTTCGCCAAATGGTCGGCCAACACTGGTTCTGCATGGCTTTTTGGCGAGTGCCCAGCTGAATTGGATTGACCCCGGCCTCGCCAGCGCGATGGCCGCAACCGGGCGACGCATCATCTTGCCAGACTTGCGCGGTCATGGGCAATCCGAAGCGCCTACGAGCCCAGCCGCTTATCCCAAAGATGCACTTCCTCAGGATCAAGAAGTCCTGTTGGCCCAACTTGGCATGACGGACTTTGATCTCGTCGGTTATTCCTTGGGTGCACGCACTGCCGTGCGGATGCTGGCGCGCGGCCATAGCCGTCCTACCAAAGTCTTTCTAGGTGGCATGGGTGAGGCAGGCATCACAACGGTCGGCACACGTAAGGATTATTTTGAGGACGGCATCAAAAATGGCCCTAACGCCAAAGATGCGCGGGCTGGCGCCTATATCCAAACGATCCTGAAACAACGCGGCATGAGCCCAGAGGCGGCCCTGGGGGTCCTCTCTACCCAAGTCTCCACCTCACGTGAGGTTTTGACCACGATCAAGACCACTGTCCTCGTCGTCAATGGCGATCAGGACCGCGACAATGGCGACCCAATGGCCTTGGCTGCTGCACTCGGCAGTGCCACCTGTCAGCAGGTGCCCGGCAATCATTTGAGCGCCGTGGCAGAACCCGCATTTCGGGACGCCTTGGTAGCGTTTTTGAGGTAACCTGCGCGCTGGCGCATGACCCATTCTCCTGACTTGGAACGGCTCTAAGCTTCGCTTCGCTCGCATTAGAGCCGCCCGACAATTCTTCTTGCGCAAGCTGGGGTGTCAAGGGGCGCGCTTCGCGCGTCGGCGAAGCCGATTTCACCCCTTGACGCCCCATCTTGCGTGAACACACTCGAACACGGCCTTTGCGTAGGCATAGCCTGCGGCAAAGGCGTTCTAGATAAAACGCTTCTTTCAACCAACCTGTCATCCCCGCCGAAGCGATAGCGGAGAGCGGGGACCCCCTAGGACTTTGCGGCACAAGGTCTGGGACTCGGCTGACGCCGTCCGGGATGATACCGTTTCTGTTGATACCCCCCAACATCCATAGCCCCGCGTGGAAAACCACCGGGGGTGCACCTTATTGCCCGAAGGCAGAGGGGCCGGGGCGCGTGGTGTGCGCCAGATGAGGTGGGCCAGATTAACGGACTGGCCCGGAATACGACGCAAACCGTGCGC
>VYME01000072.1_pt1 | contig 53747 bp, 45 predicted proteins | sample 5115281 | NCBI WGS metagenome assembly VYME01 (sample SAMN12291780, study PRJNA351875) | freshwater metagenome | isolation source: freshwater lake | place: USA: Michigan, Wintergreen Lake | collected 2013-08-08
GGGCGCGAAGCGTTGCGGCCATCGCCCCGGAAAGGAACTGGTCACGCTGGAAGAGATGGTCGACCGCGTGAAGGCGGCCGCCGATGCGAAGACCGATTCGAGCTTCGTCATCATGGCCCGCACCGATGCCCTCGCCGTGGAAGGGCTTCAATCGGCCATCGACCGCGCGTGCGCGTGCGTCGAGGCCGGCGCCGATGCCATTTTCCCGGAAGCCATGACCGAACTGTCGATGTACAAGCAGTTCGCGGACGCCGTGAAGGTGCCGATCCTCGCGAACATCACCGAGTTCGGCTCGACGCCGCTCTTCACCGTCGACGAACTGCGCACCGCGAATGTCGCGATGGTGCTCTACCCGCTGTCCGCCTTCCGCGCCATGAACCAGGCGGCGCTCAACGTCTACAAGCATCTGCGCGCCGATGGCACCCAGAAGGCTGTGGTGGACACCATGCAGACCCGCGCCGACCTGTACGACTACCTCGGCTATCACGACTACGAGAACAAGCTCGACGAGCTGTTCGCCCGGAAGAAGCAGGCCTGACCGGCCTCATCACCAGGAGAGGATCCCCATGACAGAAGCCGTCCAGCCCGGACCGAAGCCCAAGAAGTCCGTCGCACTCTCCGGCGTCGCCGCCGGCAACACCGCGCTCTGCACCGTCGGCCGCACAGGCAACGACCTGCACTACCGCGGCTACGACATCCTCGACTTCGCCGACGACGCGACGTTCGAGGAGATCGCCTACCTGCTCGTGCACGGTCACCTGCCGAACATTTCCGAACTGAACGCCTACAAGCAGAAGCTGAAGCGCCTGCGCGGCCTGCCGACGAACCTGAAGGCAGTGCTGGAGTGGATCCCCGCCTCCGCGCACCCGATGGACGTGATGCGCACCGGCGCGTCCGTGCTCGGAACGCTGCTGCCGGAGAAGGATGACCACAACACGCCCGGCGCACGCGACATCGCCGACCGCATGATGGCGAGCTTCGGATCGATCCTGCTGTACTGGTATCACTGGAGCCACAACGGCCGCCGCATCGACACCGAGACCGACGACGACACGATCGCCGGCCACTTCCTGCACATGCTCCACGGCAAGGCGCCTTCGGCCACCTGGGAACGTGCGATGCAGACGTCGCTCAACCTCTACGCCGAGCACGAGTTCAACGCCTCGACCTTCGCCGCGCGCGTAATCGCCGGCACGGGTTCGGACATGTACTCGTCGATCGCCGGTGCCATCGGCGCATTGCGCGGCCCGAAGCACGGCGGCGCCAACGAAGTCGCCTTCGACGTCCAGGGCCGCTACGCGAATCCGGACGAAGCCGAGGCCGACATCGTCCGCCGTGTGCAGAACAAGGAGATCGTGATCGGCTTCGGCCACCCCGTGTACACGATCGCCGACCCGCGCAACAAGGTGATCAAGGACGTCGCGCACCGTCTGTCGAAGGAAGCGAAGGACACCAAGCTCTTCGACATCGCCGACCGCCTCGAGGCCGTGATGTGGCGCGAGAAGAAGATGTTCCCGAACCTCGACTGGTTCAGCGCCGTGTCGTACCACATGATGGGCGTGCCGACGGCGATGTTCACGCCGCTCTTCGTGATCTCGCGCACGTCCGGCTGGTGTGCCCACGTCATCGAACAGCGCATCGACGGCAAGATCATCCGCCCGAGCGCCAACTACAACGGCCCCGAGAACCTGAAGTGGGTGCCGCTGGAGCGCCGCAAGTAATGCCCTGGCAGCCCGCAGGCCCGGCAGCGCCGGCCCGCGGGTGACCTCGCCTCCCCCACTTCGTCATTGAGAGAAAAATCCATGTCCGCCCACATCTCGAACGTCCGCCCGAAGCCCGACAAGGTCCTGACCGACATCGTCGACTACGTCACCAAGTACAAGATCACCAGCAAGACCGCCTACGAGACGGCCCGCTACTGCCTGATCGACACGCTCGGCTGCGGCCTCGAAGCCCTCGAGTACCCCGCCTGCACGAAGCTCCTCGGACCGGTCGTCCCCGGCACCGTCGTCCCGAACGGCGCGAAGGTCCCCGGCACGCAGTTCCAGCTGGACCCCATCCAGGCCGCCTTCAACATCGGCGCGATGATCCGCTGGCTCGACTTCAACGACACGTGGCTCGCTGCGGAATGGGGTCACCCGTCCGACAACCTCGGCGGCATCCTCGCGACGGCCGACTGGCTCTCGCGCAACGCCGTCGCCGCGGGCAAAAAGCCGCTGACCATGCAGGATGTCCTCACCGCGATGATCAAGGCCCACGAGATCCAGGGCTGCATCGCGCTCGAGAACAGCTTCAACAAGGTCGGCCTCGACCACGTGGTGCTGGTGAAGGTCGCCTCCACCGCCGTCGTCGCGGAGATGCTCGGCCTGACACGCGAAGAAATCATCAACGCCGTGTCGCTCGCCTGGGTCGATGGCCAGGCACTGCGCACGTATCGTCACAGCCCCAACACCGGCTCGCGCAAGAGCTGGGCGGCCGGCGACGCGACGTCCCGCGCCGTGCGTCTCGCACTCATCGCGAAGACCGGCGAGATGGGCTACCCGTCGGTGCTGTCGGCCAAGGGCTGGGGCTTCTACGACGTGCTGTTCAAGGGCAACGCCTTCAAGTTCCAGCGCCCGTATGGCAGCTACGTGATGGAGAACGTGCTCTTCAAGATCTCGTTCCCCGCGGAGTTCCATTCGCAGACGGCCGTGGAATGCGCGATGCAGATCCATGACCAGCTCACGAAGGCCGGCAAGACGGCTGCGGACATCAAGAAGATCACGATCCGCACGCACGAAGCCTGCATCCGCATCATCGACAAGAAGGGCCCGCTCAACAATCCGGCGGACCGCGACCACTGCATCCAGTACATGGTGGCGGTGCCCATCCTCTTCGGTCGCCTGACCGCCGAGGACTACGAGGACGCCGTCGCGAAGGACCCGCGCATCGACAAGCTGCGCGACAAGATCGTCTGCGTGGAAGACAAGGCGTTCACGAAGGACTACCACGACCCCGAGAAGCGATCGATCGCCAATGCACTCACGGTGGAATTCAACGACGGCAAGAAGCTGAAGGAGATCGTCTGCGAGTACCCGATCGGCCACAAGCGTCGTCGCAAGGAAGGCATGCCCGTGCTGGTCGAGAAGTTCAAGACGAACCTCGCGCGGAAGTTCCCCACCAAGCAGCAGGCCGCGATCCTCGACCTGTGCATGGACGCGAAGAAGCTCGCGGCCACGCCGGTGCACGAGTTCTCGGATCTGTTCGTCATCTAAGTGCAGGCCCCGCGCGCCCCGGAACGCCGGGCGCGCGGCTTCATCGGAACCGGAGAGAAAGCCCCATGAGCCACAACCTGTTCAAGTCGCTGAAAGAGTTCGCTGTCGGCAAGAAGACCGGCAAGTACTACTCGCTGCCCGCGCTGGAGAAGGCAGGCCTGGGGAAGATCTCCCGCCTGCCCGTGTCGATCCGCATCGTCCTGGAGTCCGTCCTGCGCAACTGTGACGGCAAGAAGGTGACGGAAGAGCACGTGCGGCAACTGGCCGCATGGAAGCCCGTCGCGGACCGCGTCGAGGAGATCCCCTTCGTGGTCGCCCGCGTGGTGCTGCAGGACTTCACCGGCGTGCCGCTGCTGGCCGACCTCGCCGCCATGCGCAACGTGGCGGAGTCGATGGGCAAGGACCCGAAGACCATCGAGCCGCTGGTGCCGGTGGACCTCGTGGTCGACCACTCGGTGATGATCGATCACTACGGCGGCAAGGACTCCCTGGATCTCAACATGAAGCTCGAGTTCCAGCGGAACCGCGAGCGCTACGAATTCATGAAGTGGGGCATGCAGGCGTTCGACACGTTCGGCGTCGTGCCGCCCGGCTTCGGCATCGTCCACCAGGTGAACCTGGAATACCTGGCGCGCGGCGTCCACGCCAAGGACGGCGTGTACTACCCCGACACCCTGGTCGGCACGGACAGCCACACGACTATGATCAACGGCATCGGCGTGGTGGGCTGGGGCGTGGGCGGCATCGAGGCGGAAGCCGGCATGCTGGGCCAGCCCGTGTACTTCCTGACGCCGGACGTCGTCGGCGTCGAGCTGAAGGGGCGCCTGCGGGAAGGCGTGACCGCCACCGACCTCGTGCTGACGATCACCGAGATGCTCCGCAAGGAGAAGGTGGTGGGCAAGTTCGTCGAGTTCTTCGGCGCCGGCACCACGACCCTCGCCCTGCCCGACCGCGCGACCATCGCCAACATGGCGCCCGAGTACGGCGCGACGATGGGCTTCTTCCCGGTCGACGACAAGACGATCGAGTACTTCGAAGGCACGGGCCGCACGAAGGCCGAGATCGACGCCTTCGCCGCCTACTTCAAGGCGCAGAAGATGTTCGGCGTGCCGAAGGCCGGCGAGATCGACTACACCAAGACGCTGGTGCTCGACCTCTCGACCGTCGCGCCGTCGCTCGCGGGCCCGAAGCGCCCGCAGGACCGCATCGAGATTGGCCACGTGAAGGAGAAGTTCGTCGAGCTGTTCTCCAAGCCCACGGGCGAGAACGGCTTCAACCAGCCCGCCGACAAGATCGGTCAGAGCTACGCCGCCGGTGAAGGCGTCGATATCCGCAACGGCGACGTCCTGATCGCCGCGATCACGTCGTGCACGAACACGTCGAACCCGGGCGTGCTGCTCGCCGCCGGCCTGCTCGCGAAGAAGGCCGTGCAGAAGGGTCTGAAGGTCGCCCCGCACATCAAGACGTCGCTCGCCCCTGGCTCGCGCATCGTCACCGAGTACCTCGGCAAGGCTGGCCTGCTGCCGTACCTGGAACAGCTCGGCTTCAGCGTCGCCGCGTACGGTTGCACGACCTGTATCGGTAACGCCGGCGACCTCACGCCCGAGATCAACGAGTCGATCACGAAGAACGACCTCATCTGCGCCGCCGTGCTGTCGGGCAACCGCAACTTCGAGGCGCGGATCCATCCGAACCTGAAGGCGAACTTCCTGGCGTCGCCGCCGCTCGTCGTCGCGTACGCGCTGGCCGGCAACGTCCAGAAGGACCTCATGACCGAGCCGATCGGCAAGGGCAAGTTGGGGCGCGACGTCTTCATCGGCGACATCTGGCCGACCAGCGAGGAAGTCTGGAAGCTGATGAAGTACGCGATGAACCCGACCGCGTTCAAGAAGAACTACGGCCAGGTCAAGGGCAACCCCGGCGAACTGTGGGAGAAGGTCGAGGGCGTGACGGGTCAGGTCTACAACTGGCCGACCTCCACGTACATCGCGAAGCCGCCGTTCTTCGATGCGTTCGCGATGGAACCGGCCGCAGCCGGTGCCTCGGGCATCAAGAACGCGCGCGCGCTCGGCGTCTTCGGTGACTCCATCACCACCGATCACATCTCGCCCGCAGGCTCCATCAAGGAATCCTCGCCGGCCGGCAAGTGGCTCGTCGATCACAAGGTCGGCAAGGTCGACTTCAACAGCTACGGCTCGCGCCGCGGCAACCACGAAGTCATGATGCGCGGCACGTTCGCGAACGTGCGGATCAAGAACCTGATGCTCCCCGCCAAGGCCGACGGTTCCCGCGTCGAAGGCGGTGTGACGCTCCACCAGCCGTCGGGCAAGGAACAGTCGATCTACGACGCCGCAATGGCCTACATCGCGGAAGGCACGCCCACCGTCGTCTTCGGTGGCGAGGAGTACGGCACGGGATCGTCGCGCGACTGGGCAGCCAAGGGCACGCAGCTGCTCGGCGTGAAGGCCGTGATCGCACGCAGCTTCGAGCGGATCCATCGTTCGAACCTGGTCGGGATGGGCGTGCTGCCGCTGCAATTCATCGGCAAGGACTCCGTCGAGACGCTCGGCATCACTGGCGAGGAAAGCTACGACATCCTGCTCGGCGAAAACATCGAGCCGCAGCAGGACGCGACACTCGTCATCCGTCGCAAGGACGGCACGGAGAAGAAGGTTAAGGTGAAGCTGCGCATCGACACGGCGATCGAGGTGGACTACTACCGCCACGGCGGCATCCTGCCCTACGTGCTGCGCGAGCTGCTCTCCGCGGCCTGATGTCGACCCCACGGGCGGTGCCCGCGCGCCGCCCGTGCCGCCCCACCTCTTCCCCGGAGCCTCCGTCCATGGGTGAGCTGAGAGAGTACTTCGAGGCCAATCAGGGTCGTGTCATCCACAAGTGGATGCACTACTTCGAGATCTACGAGAAGCATTTCGAGCGGTTCCGCGGACGCGAGGTGCACATCCTCGAGATCGGCGTCTCGTTCGGCGGTTCACTCCAGATGTGGAAGCACTATTTCGGGCCGCAGGCGCACATCTACGGCGTCGACGTGCTGCCGGAGTGCAAGCTGCTCGAGGAGGATCGCGTGAAGATCTTCGTCGGCGACCAGGGGAACCGCGATTTCCTGCGGCACCTGCGCGACTCGATCCCGAAAATCGACATCCTGATCGACGACGGCGGCCACCGCCCCGATCAGCAGATACCCACCTTCGAAGAGCTGTACCACGCGGTCGCCCCCGATGGCGTGTACCTCTGCGAGGATCTGCACACCAATTACTTCGAGAAGTTCGGCGGCGCCGTCCGGCGGCCGGATACGTTCATCGAGTATTCGAAGCGCCTCATCGACCAGTTGAATGCCTGGTACAGCGAGGACAAGGCGAACTTCGACGTGGATGATTTCACCCGCAGTGCCCACTCGATGCACTTCTACGACAGCGTGATCGTGATCGAGAAGCGGCCGATGACGCCGCCCTACCATCGGCGGACAGGCGTGTTGAAGCCTGGGCTGTGAGGGAGGCCCGCGCGGCGCGCGGGCCGGCCTTGCGGTGTATCAGCCCCGGGCCTTCCCGATGGCCCGTTCGACGCCTTCCACCATCTGATCGATCTCGCCGCGCGTCACATTGAGTGACGACATGAAGCGCAGCGTGGCGGGCCTTGGCGAATTGATGAGCAGGCTGTCATTGCGCGCCAGTTCCACGACTCTGGCGCCCATGTCGGCGCCGAGGTCCAGGGCACGGAGCAGGCCGCGGCCCCGCTCCCCCTTGAGGCCCAGCCGGATCGAGAGATCCGTGAGACGCCCCGACAGGTACTCGGCCGTGGCGCGCACGTTCGCGAGGAATGCCGGCTTCGAGACCTCGTCGATCACCGCACTGCCCACGGCGCACATCAGCGGGTTGCCGTTGTACGTGCCGCCCTGGTCACCGTGCTCGAACACGCTCACCGCTTCGCGCGCCAGCAGGGCCGCGAGCGGCACGCCGCCACCGATCCCCTTGCCGAGCGTCATGATGTCCGGCTCGATGCCGTACTGCTCGTAGGCGAAGAGCGTCCCCGTCCGGCCGACGCCCGTCTGCACCTCGTCGCAGATCAGCAGCAGATGCCGCTCGCGCGTGAGTTCGCGCAGCGCCTGCATGAACTCGAGATCCGCCGGGTAGACGCCCGCCTCGCCCTGCACCGGCTCCAGCATCACCCCGACCGTCTTCGGTCCGATGAGGCGCTCCACCGATTCGATGTCGTTCAGGATCGCCTTCGGGAAACCCGGCACCTGGGGCGCGAAGAGGGTGTCCCAGCCCGGCTTGCCGGACGCCGACATCGTCGCGAGAGTGCGGCCGTGGAACGACCGGTCGAACGTGATGATCTCGTAGGCGCCCGAGCGGAACTTGCGACCCCAGCGCCGGGCGAGCTTGATGGCGCCCTCGTTGGCCTCGGCACCGCTGTTCGCGAAAAACACGCGCTGGAAGCACGACAGCCGGGTAAGGCGCGCGGCGAGCGCGATCGACTCCTCGTTGTAGAACGCCGGGCTCGGATTGATGAGCTTGCGCCCCTGGCGCTCGAGCGCCTCGGACACGATGGCAGGCGCATGCCCGAGACAGTTCACCGCCCAGCCCTGCACGAAGTCGAGATAGCGTCGCCCCGTGTGATCTTCCAGCCATGAGCCCTGTCCGCGCACGAAGACGATCTCCGGACGCGCGGTGATGTTCATCAGCGTGTCTACGGGATAGTCCTGGAATGCCATGGCAGCCTCTCGATGGGGATTGCGGGGGCCGGCGGCCGCGTGGCGGCGCCGGTGAACCGGGATTCTCGCGTGCGGGGAGCACCGGGCGCAATCTCGGCGAGCCTGCAGGTCGCATTCGATACTCGTGGGTCGGCCTTCAGGCCGACGGCCGCATCCCGGGATTCGCCGTGGCGTCCATGCCCCCGCCGTGCCGCGCCTATTCGACGGACAGCAATCCGCGATCGACCAACGCCCGCCTCAACGCATCGGGTTCGACAAACCGGTGTGTGTCGAACCCCATCGATGCCGCCGTGTCGACGTTCGCGACGTTGTCGTCGATGAAGAGCGTTCGCGACGGCACCAGTGCTCCGCGCGCGATCGCAAGCTCGAAGAACTGCGGATCGGGCTTCGCCAGACGCTCCTTGCCGGAGACGAAGATGGTCTCGAACCAGGCGAGGAATCCGTAGCGGCCGCGCGCGATCGGGAAGGTCTCCGCCGACCAGTTCGTCAGTGCAAGGACGCGTCGCCCGGCAGCCCGCAGGTCACGCAGCAGTCCCACCGTCGGCTCGATCGGTCCGCCGAGCATGTCCGGCCAGCGGTCGCGCCACAGGGCGATCAGGTCGGCATGCTCCGGAAAAAGCGCCTGCCGTTCGCGCACCGCGTCGTCGAAGGGCTTCCCGGCATCCATCTCGTGGTTCCAGGTCATCGGCACCACGCGTGCCAGGAAATCCTCCATCGCCGCGACGTCGCGGCCGAAGTGCTCGCGGTAGACATGGCGCGGATTCCAGTCGATCAGGACGCCGCCGAGGTCGAACAGCACGGCATCGATGGCGTGCGCCGTCATTCGAGAAAGCGCACGGCCTCACCCAGCGCGACGCGGGCAGTGCGATAACCGTTCACGGGCTGCGCGTGATCGCCATAGCCGAACGACACCCCGAACACGATGCGCCGATCCTCGGCGAGCGGGACGTGCCGGCGAACGATGTCCGGGTGCGACGCGAGCGCCGCCTGCGGGATGCTGTCGACCCCCTGCGCCTGGAGGGCCAGCAGGAAGTTCATCAGGAACAGGCCGCAGTCGACGCCGCCATAGAAGCCGAGCGAAGCATCCGTGGTGACGATGGCCGCATGCGGCGCGCCGAAGCAGCGATAGTTCTCCAGTGACTGCTCGCGGGCACGCGTCCGGTCGTCGCGACCGATTCCCAGAGCCTGGTACAGCTGCACGCCGCAAACCTTGCGACGCTCGCGATAGTCACCGACGTAGGCCGCGGGAAAGGGAAAGTCCGACCCGGGAGGCGCATCGGCGGCCACGGCCGCGTAGAAATCCGACGTGAATGCCTGCAGCGCAGCGCCGGAGAGCACATCGACCTGCCAGGGCTGCGTGTTGCACCACGACGGCGTGCGGAGCGCCGTCCCGAGCGCAGCTTCGATCACGGCGCGGGGCACGGCCTCGGGACGATAGGCGCGGCAGCTGAAGCGGGTGCTCAGCAGGTCGTCGAGGACGGCGGCGGGGGAGCTGGTGTCGGTCATGGCTCAGTCGAACTTCGGCTTGAAGGCGTCGTCCACGTCGATCTGGTAGGCGATCGCGAGGCGGTTGGTCTGGTTGGCAAGGGCGACGATGGCTGCCAGCTCGCCGAAGATCTCGTCGTCCATGCCCTTCTTGCGGGCGGACGCGGTGTGGGACTGGATGCAGTACTCGCAGTTGTTGGTCATGCTGACCGCCACGTAGATGAGTTCCTTCGTGAGCGGGTCGAGCCGGCCACCGGGGCCCATCACGTCCTTCACCTGCTCCCAGATGCGCTTCAGCGTCGGCGGATGCACGGCGAGCGCCTTCCAGATGTTGTTGATCCAGTCCACCTTGCGCGTGGCCATGATGTCGTCGAACACAGCCTTCACCTCGGGGCTCGCGTCTTCGTATTCGGTGAGCTTCACCATCGACATGGGGTCTCCTCCTTCGGGCGTGATCGAAAGTGCCGGAGTGTAGCCGGCGCGTGCGTGGACAGCCCCATTGCAGCCCCCCATAATCGGCAGTCACCTTCCCTCGCGGACGCCATGAAGTTCCTCTTCGACCTCATCCCGGTCTTCATCTTCTTCGCCGCCTACTCGCTTGGCGAACGGTCTCCGGAGGCCACGGCCGCGCTCACGGCAACGCTGCTGGGCGATCTCGGCCTGGGCACGGACCTCCCGGCGAAGCAGGCGCCCATCCTGCTGGCGACCCTGTGCGCGATCGTCGCCACCATCGGTCAGGTGGGCTGGCTGCTGCTCCGGGGCAAGAAGGTCGACAAGATGCTCTGGATCAGCCTCGCCATCATCGTCGTGATGGGCGGTCTGACGCTCTTCTTCCGGGATCCGATGTTTATCAAGTGGAAGCCCACCGTCCTCTACTGGGCTTTCGGCGCGACGCTCCTCGTGTCGGCCCTGGTCTTCAAGCGCAACCTGATCCAGTCCATGACCCAGGGCCAGATCGAACTGCCCGAGCATCTCTGGGGCCGCCTCAACCTGAGCTGGGTCGGCTTCTTCGTGTTCATGGGCGTCCTGAACCTCTACGTCGCCTTCAACTTCTCGGAGTCCGCGTGGGTGAAGTTCAAGCTCTTCGGGGGCATGGGGCTGATGGTCGTGTTCGCCCTCGGGCAGGGCTTCGTCCTCGCGCGCTACATCGAACCGGACGAGAAGAAATAGCCATGCTCTACGCGATCATCGGCGAAGACGTCCCCGACAGCCTGCCGAAGCGCGTCGCCGCGCGGCCGGTGCATCTCGAACGGATGCGCGAACTCACCTCGGCGGGCCGCGTCATCCTCGCCGGCCCGTTTCCCGCGATCGACGCCGCAGACCCCGGTCCCGCAGGCATGACGGGCAGCCTCATCGTCGCGGAGTTCGAATCGCTCGACGCCGCCACCGAGTGGATTCACGCGGACCCGTACGTGACGCAGGGCGTCTTCGCCCGCGTGACCGTCAAGCCGTTCGTCCAGGTGCTCCCGTGAGATCGCTGGCGGACGAGATCCGCGATCGCCTGTCGGTGCTCGAACCCGAAAGCATCGAAGTGTTCGACGACAGCGCGGACCACGCCGGCCACGCCGGTGTGCTGGAGAGCGGCGGCGGCGGCCACTTCCAGGTGGTCATCATCTCCGCGCGGTTCGCCGGTCTCAGCCGGGTTGCGCGACATAGGCTGGTGTATGATCCGCTGCGCGATTTGATGCCTGCGCGCATTCATGCGCTGGCCATCGATGCCCACGCCCCGGACGAGGCGGAGCGATCCGCCCCCGGCTGAAGAACGATGCGCCGACCTACTGTCCCGAGCCCACCGGCGAGGGGCGCGGCGACCACCCGTCAGACCATCGGAAGGATCCACTCATGCGTTTCGTCAAGCCCTCCGCGCTCGCGGCCCTCAGCCTTTGCGGTATCGCTTTTCTCGGCGCCTGCAACGCCGAAGAGTCCGGCAGCAACCTCGCGATCGTGAACGGTGTGCCGATTCCGCAGGCACGCTTCGATTTCGTCTCCAAGATGCAGGCCCAGTCGGGCCAGGGTCAGAAGGAGACACCCGAGAGCCGCAAGCAGCTCCGCGAAGCGCTCATCACGCGCGAGATCATCACGCAGGAAGCCGTGCGCAAGGGCCTCGACAAGACCGTCGACTACCAGGTGCAGATGGACCTCGCGAAGCAGCAGGTGCTCGTGAATGCGTTCCTCGAGGACTACCTGAAGACGCACGAGCCGACCGAGGATGACCTGAAGGCCGAGTACGAGAAGATCAAGAAGGAGCAGTTCGATCCGAACGCCCGCGAGTACAAGGCGCGCCACATCCTGATCAAGAAGGAAGCCGAAGCGAAGGCCGTTCTCGCGATGCTGAAGAAGGGCGCGAAGTTCGAAGACCTGGCGAAGAAGAAGTCCGAGGACACCGGCTCGAAGGGCAAGGGCGGTGAACTCGACTGGACCGACGGCGCGAACCTCGTGAAGCCCTTCGCCGACGCGATGAAGACGCTGGAGAAGGGCAAGACCAGCGACCTCGTGAAGACGCAGTACGGCTACCACATCATCCGCATGGACGACGTGCGCACGCCGCAGTTCCCCGCCTTCGACGACGTGAAGGACCAGGTGCAGAAGCAGCTCCTCGGTCGTCAGCGCGACGAACTGGTCGACAGCCTGCGCAAGGCCGCGACGGTCGAGTGATCGCCGTGTAGCGAACGCTTCCCGTGCGCGGGAAGCGAGCAACGAAAAGGGCAGCCTAGGCTGCCCTTTTCGTTTGTGGCCGGTGGCCTCCGTCAGGGACTCAGCCGACCCAGCGTCGCGCGTTCCGGAACATCCGCATCCACGGGGAATCCTCGCCCCAGCCTTCCGGGTGCCATGACATCTGCACGGTGCGATGCACGCGTTCCGGGTGCGGCATCATGATCGTGAATCGACCGTCCGGCGTCGTCAGGCCCGCCACACCCTCGGGTGACCCGTTCGGATTCATCGGGTAGGCCTCGGTCACGGCGCCGCGATTGTCCGTGTAGCACAGCGCATACAACGGCCGCGCCGCCCGGCGGGTCGCCGGTGTCGCGAACTCCGCCCGCCCTTCCCCATGCGAGACGACCACCGGGATGCGACTCCCGACCATGCCCGCGAGGAAGATGGACGGCGACTGCATCACCTCGACCATCGCGACCCGCGCCTCGAACTGCTCGGACGAGTTGCGGACGAAATGGGGCCAGTCGCGCGCACCGGGGATGAGATCGTGCAGGTTGCTCATCATCTGGCACCCGTTGCACACACCCAGTCCGAAGGTGTCCTCTCGGGCGAAGAAGCCCTCGAACTCATCGTGCGCCCGGCTGTGGAAGAGGATCGATTTCGCCCAGCCCTCGCCCGCACCCAGGACGTCCCCATACGAGAAGCCGCCGCACGCCGCGAGACCGCGGAACCCGGAGAGCTTCGTCCGCGCCCCGAGGATGTCGCTCATGTGGACGTCCACCGCCTCGAAGCCCGCACGATGGAACGCGGCGGCCATCTCCATCTGCCCGTTGACACCCTGCTCCCGCAGGATCGCGACACGGGGCCGCGCGCCGGTGGCGATGAAGGGCGCTGCGATGTCCTCGGCAGCGTCGAACGTCAGATGCGCATGGAGGCCGGGATCCGCGAGATCGTCGAGACGGGCCAGTTCTTCATCGGCGCATCCCGGGTTGTCGCGGAGCTTCTGGATGGCGTGGCTGACCTCCGTCCACACCTTCTGCATGGTCGGGCCCGATACCGTGAGGATCTCCTCGGCGCCCTCGAACACGCGCAGATAGCCTTCGCGGTTCAGGGTGCCGATCTCGTGGGTGCAATCTCCGAGGCCTGCTGCGCGGAACGCCTCCACCACAGCGACGAGATCATCGGCATGCACCTGCAGGACGGCCCCGAGCTCCTCGCTGAACAGCGCAGCGATCGCGCCACCGTTGGCCGTCAGCGCGCCGATCTCGACGTTCAAGCCGACATGCGTGGCGAACATCATCTCGGCCAGCGTCAACACCAGCCCGCCGTCGGAACGATCGTGGTACGCGAGCAGACGCCCATCGGCATTCAGCACCTGCACCGTCTCGAAGAACGCACGCAGTCGCGCGGCATCATCGACGTCGGGTACGGCATCCCCGAGCGCGTCGTAGACCTGCGCGAGGACGGATCCGGCCAGACGGTTGCGGCCCGCCCCGAGGTCGACGAGCACGAGGCGCGTGTCTTCATCGAGGCGCCGCAGTTCCGGCGTCAGCGTGCCGCGCGCATCCTCCACCCGTGCGAACGCCGTGACGATGAGCGACAGCGGCGCGGTCACCTGTTGCTTGTCGCCCGCGTCCGTCTGCCAGGTGGTGCGCATCGACAGGCTGTCCTTGCCCACGGGGATGCTCACGCCGAGCGCGGGACACAGTTCGAGACCCACCGCCTTCACGGTGTCGAACAACGCGGCATCCTCGCCGGGCTGGCCGGCGGCTGCCATCCAGTTCGCCGACAATTTCACGCGCGAGATCGAACCGATGCGCGCCGCCGCGATGTTGGTCAGGGCTTCGCCGACGGCCATGCGCCCCGACGCGGGACCATCGAGCACGGCGAGCGGGGTGCGCTCACCCATGGCCATCGCCTCGCCCTCGTAGCCTTCGAAGCCCATGAGCGTGACCGCGAGATCGGCCACCGGCACCTGCCAGCGTCCGACCATCTGATCGCGGGCCGTGAGGCCGCCTACCGAGCGGTCACCGATCGTGATGAGGAACGACTTGCTGGCAACCGCGGGGAACCGCAGCACGCGCTCCAACGCATCGCTCAGGCCGATGCCGGCCGTGGCAAACGCACTGCCCTTGCGCGCCTCGCGGGTGGCATCGCGATGCATCTTCGGCGGCTTGCCGAGGAGCACCCCGAGGTCCATGTCGACGGGCCGATTCTTGAACTTCGGATCCTCGACGATGAGCCGCGTCTCCTCGGTGGCAGAACCCACGACGGAGAACGGACACCGTTCCCGCACGCAGATCGCCTCGAACACCGGCAGACGGTCGGCACGCACCGCGAGGACGTAGCGTTCCTGGGACTCGTTGCACCAGATCTGCAGCGGCGTCATGCCCGGTTCCTCGGAGGGCACCTTGCGCAGATCGAAGACCGCGCCGCGATCCGCGCCGTGCACGAGTTCCGGCAACGCGTTCGAGAGGCCGCCCGCACCGACGTCGTGGATCGACAGAATCGGGCTCTCGTCGCCGAGTGCCCAGCACCGGTCGATGACCTCCTGGCAGCGCCGCTGGATCTCGGCATTGCCGCGCTGCACGGAATCGAAGTCGAGCGATTCGGTGTTGGCGCCCGTGGCCATGCTGGACGCCGCACCGCCACCGAGACCGATCAGCATGCCGGGGCCGCCGAGCTGCACGAGCGCTGTGCCCGGCGGGAGCGGAAACTTCTCGACCTGGTCGGCGCGGATGCTGCCGAGGCCGCCCGCGATCATGATCGGCTTGTGATAGCCGTACACGCGCCCGTGGGCCTGCTGCTCATAGGTGCGGAAGTAGCCGGTGAGGTTGGGACGCCCGAACTCGTTGTTGAACGCGGCACCGCCGATGGGGCCCTCGATCATGATCTCGAGCGGCGAGGCGATGCGGCCGGGGCGACCCGGATCGAAGGTCTCCCACGGTTGCAGGCGACCGGGAATGCGCAGATGCGACGTCGTGAACCCGGTGAGACCCGCCTTCGGCTTCGCGCCGCGGCCCGTCGCACCCTCATCGCGGATTTCGCCGCCAGAGCCGGTGGCGGCACCGGGATATGGCGCGATCGCGGTCGGGTGGTTGTGCGTCTCGACCTTCATGAGGATGTGCGTCGATTCGCTGCGGCTGCGATAGACGCCATCGGCGTCCGGCCGGAAGCGCGGCACTTCGGCACCTTCCATGACCGCGGCGTTGTCGGAGTACGCCACGACGGTGTGTTCGGGATGCGTCGCGTGCGTGTGCCGGATCATCTGGAAGAGCGATTGCGGCTGCGGCGCGCCGTCGATGGTCCACGAGGCATTGAAGATCTTGTGCCGGCAGTGCTCCGAGTTCGCCTGCGCGAACATCATCAGTTCGACGTCGGTCGGGTTGCGCGCTTCGGCGCGGAACGCCTCGAGCAGGTAGTCGATCTCGTCGGGCGACAGAGCGAGCCCCAGCGACGCATCGGCCTCGACCAGGGCGTCACGACCACCGGCCAGCACATCGATCGCGGCCAGCGGCTTGGCCCGCACGTGCTGGAAGAGCTTGTCCGCGCGTTCGATGTCGTCGAGGACGATCTCCGTCATGCGGTCGTGCAGGCGGGCCTTCAGCGCCGTGATGCGCTCGGGCGGCATCGGCTTGCTGATCAGCACCGTGTAGGCGATGCCGCGCTCCAGCCGGAGCACCGCGTCGAGTCCGCAGTTCCTCGCGATGTCGGTGGCTTTCGACGACCACGGGGAGATCGTCCCGAAACGCGGGATCACCAACCAGTTGTGACCGGACGTGAGCGTGGGGCGCGCCGAGGGTCCGTAGGTCAGCAGCCGCTGCAGGCGTGACACCTCGCCGCCCGCGAGCGGTCGCGAGACCTCGGCGAAATGCCAATAGCACGCATCCAGCGCGCTGATCGAGGGTTCGATCGTGCGGAGGAGTCGCAGCAGCTTCAGAAGACGGAAACTCGAAAGGGCATTGCGCCCCTGCAGACGGAGGATTTGTGTCATGTCGGATTAGGTGATCCTCGAAGTCCGATTATAGCCGCCGCCCCCCTGCGATCGGGGAGATCGAGCCGGTACACTGCCACGCATGAGCACGCCCGTATATGCCAGCGCCGATATCCGCCGCATCGAGGCAGTCGCCTTCACCTCGTCGCCCGCCCCTCCACTCATGGAGCGTGCGGGCCTGGCCGCCGCGGAAACGGCGCGGCGCATGCTCGGCGACGGCGACCGCGTGCTTGTCCTCGCGGGGCCCGGCAACAACGGCGGCGACGCCTTCGTGGTCGCCCGCCATCTCGCACGGTGGTGGCACGCCGTGGACGTCCTCTACACCGGTGACGCGACGCGCCTCCCGCCCGATGCCGCACAGGCCCTCGAAGCGCTGCTCGCCGCGGGCATCACGCCCGTCACGGCATTGCGCGGGGACATCTCCCACGATCTGATCGTCGACGGGCTCTTCGGGATCGGGCTCCAGCGCGATCTCGCCGGTGAATACGCCGCGCTCGTGGATCGCGTCGCCGCCAGCGGCCGTCCCGTGCTGGCGCTCGACATCCCGTCGGGTCTCGACGCCGACACCGGGCGGGTTCTCGGACGTGCGATCCGCGCGACGCGAACCATCACGTTCATCGCGACGAAGCCGGGCCTGCATACGCTCGACGGCCCGGACCACTGCGGGACCATCGAGATCGCCGACCTCGGCATCGACGCCACGGCCATCGTCGCGCCATCGGGCACGCTGATCGAGGCCATCGATGTCGCCACGGTCCTCGCACCCCGGCGTCGCAACAGCCACAAGGGAACCCACGGCGATCTCTGGATCCTCGGCGGGTCGAAGGGCATGACGGGTGCAACCGTCCTCGCCGCGCGCGCCGGCCTCCTGTGCGGCGCAGGGCGCGTGCTCGCGGGTCTGCTGGACGACGCCATGCCGCTCGACCCCCTGCATCCCGAAGTGATGTTCCGCCCGCAGTTCCCCGACCCCGATCTCGACCGCGCCGCCTGCATCGTCGTCGGCCCCGGGCTCGGGCAATCCGCCGAGGCCGCAGCCCGCCTCGATCACTGCGTCGGCCTGTCGATTCCTCTGCTCCTCGACGCCGACGCGCTCAACCTGGTGGCTGCGTCGGAGGGCCGGGCCCGCCGGGTCGCCGAACGGGAAAGTCCGACCCTCCTCACGCCCCACCCTGCCGAAGCCGGTCGGCTGCTGGGCGTCCCCACGGCGGAAGTGCAGCGCGATCGCGTGGCGACGGCGCGGACGCTCGCGACGCGATTCCGCGCCCACGTCGTGGTGAAGGGCGCCGGCAGCATCGTGGCGGACCCCGATGGCCGATGGGCGATCAACACGACCGGCAATCCCGGCATGGCCGCGGCGGGCATGGGCGACGTCCTCTGCGGCATCGTCGGCGCCCTTGTCGCACAGGGGGCCGAGCCCGGCGCCGCGCTTCGCGCCGGCGTCCGCCTCCACGGACTGGCCGGGGACCACTGCGTGGACGCCGTGGGGGGCACCGTGGGCATCACGGCTTCGGAAGTGGCGGTGGCTGCCCGGCGCACCCTGAACCGCCTTCTTGCCCCCGGAGCCTGATCGGGGGAAACGCCCCCCGCTTCCTCGATCCCGGCAGAGGACCAGAGCCGGCGCCCCGAAAAAAATCTCTCGAACTGTAAAGTTTCTGCATCGCCCGTCGATAGGCATTCTCCGCGCGCCCTGCGTCCCCCTATCGACTGGAGAACATCGATGACTTCCAAGAACCTGGCCGTCGGTCTCATCACCACATGGCTCTTCGTCATGCTGTCCGGTGCTGCCCAGATCGGCGCCAAGCCGGTGAACCCGGCCGGCATCGACGAGACCAACCTGGAGTTCCGCACATACGTGTGATGCCTCTGGCCGCCTGACCCGGCGCACCGTCGACTGACCTGCTCTCGACGCCGCCCCCCATTCCGATCGCTCGGCACCTGGCCGCCCGATCGACCCGGGACGCGCCCGCGGAACCCCCGCGAGGCGCGTCTTTTTTTCCGGGCCCCGATGCCCTCCGGAACCGAGCTGAGGCATACTCCCGCGCCTCCCGCGCATCGTGCATCCTCGCCGATCCCGCGCCCGTCTCCCAGACTCCGGAAAATCCATGGCCCAGTACGTCTTCACCATGAACCGCGTGGGCAAGATCGTCCCGCCCAAGCGTCAGATCCTCAAGGACATCTCCCTTTCCTTCTTCCCCGGCGCCAAGATCGGCGTGCTCGGCCTGAACGGCGCGGGCAAGTCGACGATCCTCAAGATCATGGCCGGCGTGGACAAGGACATCGAGGGCGAAGCCACCCCGATGCCCGGCATCAAGATCGGGTACCTCCCCCAGGAGCCCCAGATCGACCCCGCGTCCACCGTGCGCGAAGCCGTCGAGCAGGGTCTCGGCGAGGTCAACGAGGCCAAGCGCAAGCTGGACGAGATCTACGCCGCCTACGCCGAACCCGATGCCGACTTCGACAAGCTCGCGGCCGACCAGGCGAAGTACGAAGCGATCCTCGCTGCCGGCGGGAGCGACACCGACCACCAGCTCGAGATCGCCGCCGACGCCCTCCGGCTGCCGCCGTGGGATGCCGTCGTGGGCAACCTGTCCGGTGGCGAGAAGCGCCGTGTCGCGCTGTGCCGCCTGCTGCTCGAGCGCCCCGACATGCTCCTGCTCGACGAGCCGACCAACCACCTCGACGCCGAGAGCGTCGACTGGCTCGAGCACTTCCTGCACAAGTTCCCCGGCACCGTGGTGGCCGTGACCCACGACCGCTACTTCCTCGACAACGCTGCCGAGTGGATCCTCGAACTCGACCGCGGCCAGGGCATCCCCTGGAAGGGCAACTACACCTCCTGGCTGGAGCAGAAGGAAGGCCGGCTGAAGCAGGAAGAGAACACCGAATCGGCCCGCCAGAAGGCGATCAAGAAGGAACTGGAGTGGGTGCGCCAGAACCCCAAGGGTCGCCAGGCGAAGAGCAAGGCGCGTATCCAGCGCTTCGAGGAACTGTCGTCCTACGACTACCAGAAGCGCAACGAGACCCAGGAAATCTTCATCCCCGTGGCCGAGCGCCTCGGCGACAAGGTCATCGAGTTCCACAACGTGACCAAGTCGTACGGCGACCGGATGCTCATCGAGGACCTCAGCTTCTCGATCCCGCCCGGCGCCATCGTCGGCATCATCGGCCCGAACGGTGCCGGCAAGTCGACGCTCTTCCGGATGATCATGGGCAAGGAGCAGCCCGACAGCGGCGAGATCGTCATCGGCCACACGGTGCAGCTCGCGTTCGTCGACCAGAGCCGTGACGCCCTCGACGGCACGAAGACGGTCTGGGAGGAAGTCTCCGGTGGACGCGACATCCTCACCGTCGGCCGCTTCGAGATGCAGTCGCGCGCCTACATCGGCCGCTTCAACTTCAAGGGCGCCGACCAGCAGAAGCACGTCGGCACGCTGTCGGGCGGTGAACGTGGCCGGCTGCACCTCTCGAAGACGCTGCTGGCAGGCGGCAACGTGCTGCTCCTCGACGAGCCTTCCAACGACCTCGACGTGGAAACCCTCCGCGCTCTCGAAGACGCCATGCTGGAGTTCGCCGGCTGCGTGCTGGTGATCTCGCACGATCGCTGGTTCCTCGACCGCATCGCGACGCACATCCTCGCAGCCGAGGGCGATTCGCAGTGGACGTTCTTCAACGGCAACTACCAGGAGTACGAGGCCGACAAGAAGAAGCGCCTCGGCGAGGAAGGCGCCCGGCCGAAGCGGATGCGCTACAAGCCCGTCACGCGCTGAGTCGGCACACCCCGGAGGCACGATGAGCGACCCGATCCGCGACCGGAAGGTCTGCATCATCACGGGCGGTGGCACCGGAACCGGCGCCGCGTGCGCCCGCCAGCTCGCCGCGAAGGGATGGCGCGTGGTGGTGAACTACAGCCGCAGCGAGGCCGAGGCGCTGGAGACGGTCGCCGCGTGCGAGGCCGCCGGCGGTGAAGCCATCGCGGTCCGCGGCAACGTCGCCGAGGACGCCGATTGCCGCGCTCTCGCGCAGGCCGCCATCGACCGCTGGGGGCGCATCGACGCGCTCGTGAACAGTGCCGGGATCACCAAGTTCGCGAACGCCGCGAAGCTGGAGGCCCTCAGCGCCGACGACTTCCAGCGGATCTACGCGGTGAACGTGATCGGCGCCTACCAGATGATCCGAGCGTGCACCCCGGCCATGCAGGCCCAGGGCGCCGGGGCCGTCGTGAACATCTCGTCGATCGCGGGCGTGCTCGGCATCGGATCCTCCGTGGCGTATGTGGCCTCGAAGGGCGCGCTTAACGCGATCACGTTGTCACTCGCCAGAGCGCTCGGCCCGACGATCCGCGTGAACGCCGTCTGCCCGGGCCTCATCGAGACCCGCTGGCACAGCGAGCGTTTCGACGCCGAGGGCTACGCCAAGCTGAAGGCCGGCTACGAGCAGAGCGTGCCGCTCGCGACGACCGCCACCGCCGACGACATTGCCGATGCCGTGGTCTGGCTGATCGAAGGCGCCCGCGTCGTGACCGGCGAGTGCCTGATGCTCGACTCGGGCAAGCACCTCGGCAAGAACTGACGCCGACTACTTGGGCGTCAGGTTCGCGACCGTGCCGTAGCACGCGCCGAGAAACGCGTCCCCGTGGCGCTCCGGTTCGTCCGGCGCGTCGAACACCTGCTCCGCAGCCGCCCGCAGCAACTTTTCATCGTCGTCGTCCTGCACGAACCATCGAAGGTCGGGCGGGTAGAAGCGGATGAGGGCGATGTCGTCGTCGAAGCGCCCCATGAACTCCGACCGGGACAGGCCGCTGTCGCGAGACAGGGCGGCATTCCGGATGAAGTCGCGAGCCTCCTGACACTCGCCGAGCGAAAGCTCGTGGGCGCCCGCGGTGGTGGGATGTCCGAGACTGAAGGCCGCAGCCAGCGCGGCAAGACCGGTTCGCATCATGGTGAACTCCTCCGTGTCGATCGAGTTCATGGCTGTTTTCGAACCGCGACGTGCGTACCTTGAGATACAACTTCGTCATGTCTCTTCTGCGGTCCGTCCATCGCTCTGGCGGCGACGGCCCGATCTTGCTCCGAATCCGGCGCGCCGCCATCGTGCGGTGCAGCGGTCGGGAGGTTTCTCTCCAACATCGACCGCGCCCCTGCCCGCCTGCCCGGAGTCGCCCCTTGTCGCTCGTCGAACGGCTGAAGCGCCGGATGTCATTGCAGGTCATCTCCGGGGTGCGGATCAGGGCGTCGGCAACATTACGGACGCCCACCGGCGGGTGATCTGATCAAGCGCCTCGTATAGGAGTACCAGGAAGCACGGGCGCGTCTGCCGAGGGGCTGACCACGAGCACGGGGCCCTGCCATACGAGGGTTTCCACCTCGGCGTGGCGGCCGCACCATCGTTCGATCGCGGCTTCGAGGTCCCCGGGCCGGCCCGTGGTCAGGAAGCGATGACGCGGTGATTCGAAGCTGGCGCGCAGCAATCCTGCGGAGGACAACATGTCCCCGAGGTGCCGCGCCACCGCCGGCGCGGGATCGATCACCGTGACGCCCGGACCGGCGATCCGCCGGATGGTGTCCATCGCGAACGGATAGTGCGTGCAGGCCAGCACGATCGTGTCGGCGCCGGCATCCAGCATCGGCGCGATGAACCGGCGCAGCAGCCGTTCCGCGTCGGGCCCCTCCGTCTCGCCTCGCTCGACACTCTCCGCGAGCCCCTCGCAGACCTGATTCACCAGCGTGACGTGGGCCGCATGCCGGCCGGCGGTGGCACGGAAGAGGCGCCCGCCGAACGTCGCCGGCGTCGCCATGATGCCGACCACGTTCGACCTCGTGAGCTGCGCGGCCGGTTTCACGGCCGGCTCCATGCCGATGATCGGGAGGTGCGGAAAGGTGTCACGAAGGTGTCGCAGCGCCGCGGCCGACGCCGTGTTGCAGGCGACGACGATGGCCTTGCAGCCCGCGTCGATCAGGAAGTGTCCGATGCTCTCGCAGAAGCGCCGCAGCTCCTGCTCGTCCCGCGGACCGTAGGGCACGTGGGCCTGGTCGGCGAGATAGCAGGTGGACTCCGTCGGCAGTGCACGCACGATCTCGCGCCAGACGGAGAGCCCGCCCACACCGGAATCGAAGACGCCCACCGGTCGGTCGTCGGTGGACGTCGAGGATGACGTGGATGCTGCGCGGATGGACATCGGACGGCGGTGCGAAAGCGGGTGGCGGATCATACCCGCCGCGTCCGGCAGACCTCCGTCGCGATCGTGCAGGCTATGCAGAGACTTCCTCGGCGACACGCTCTTCCGGGGACCCGGCCCGATGCACCGTCGGCATCGTGGGCAGGATGACGGTCAGCACGGTGCCGCCGCCCGCGGCGTGGGAAGCGAAGATCTCGCCGCCGTGGGCCTCGACGATCTCCCGGCAGATCGGGAGCCCGAGCCCGGTACCCCCCACGCCGCTCTTCGTCTTGCTGCTCTGCACGAACTTCTCGAAGATCGATTCCAGTTCGCCTTCCGGGATACCCACGCCTTCGTCGACGACGCGCAGTACCTGATAGGGGCCTGGCCCGACGTCGCGCTGACCGGCCTGGGGTCTCGCCACCGACTCGATCTCGACGCGCACCGCCTTGCCGGCGGGCGTGTAGCGAAGCGCGTTCGACAGCAGATTGCGGAGCACCTGCCCGATGCGGTCCCGATCGATGCGCGCGAGGAAATGCCCGTCGGGTGTGAAGCACCCGAGTCGCACGCCACGCGTACGCGCCATCTCCTCGAGTTCCGTCACGACCTCCGCGGCGACGGTCGCGATGTCGTGCACGCCGAAGTCGTAGTTCATCCGCCCGGCTTCCATCTTCGACAGGTCCAGGAGATCGTCCACCAGTCGAAGCAGTCGCTCGCCGCTTTCCAGGATCCGACCGAAGTACCGGCGGCTGCTGCTGCCCTCGCTCGTCTCCGCCGAGGCCTTCGCCCCGCCGAGCTTGGCAAACGAGAGCACGGCATGCATCGGCGTGCGGAGTTCGTGGGACATGTTCGCGAGAAAGTCGGACTTCGCGCGATTGGCGCGCTCGGCCGCCTCCATCGCCATCCGCAGATCCGCCGTGCGCGCCTCCACCGTCTCCTGGAGCGTGTCGCGGTGGCCGCGGATCTCGTCCTCGGCCGCCTTGATGCGCGTCACGTCCTGGAATGCGCCGTAGGCGCGGATGGGCTGGCCGTCCCTCAGCTCCACGTGGCCGACGCTGCGCACCCACTTGCGGCCACCGCCCCGCGGGACCAACTGCACCGTGAAGTCCCACGGCTCGCCGCGGGCGATGCTGCGGGCCACCGCCTCCTCGACGACGGGGCGCGCCTCGGGCGCATAGAAGGCAATGGCGTCCGCGAGCGGTGGTTCGGGTTCATCCGTCGGCACACCGTGAATCCGATAGGTCTGCTCCGTCCAGTACACCTTGCCCGTCGCGAAATCGAGTTCCCAGCCGCCGACGTTGGCCACCTCCTCCGTCCGGCGGGAGATCGCCTGTTGCCGCACCAGCGCCGTGAGGTCGCTCACGATCGCCGTGCGCATCACCCGCTCGCCGAGCCGGAACTCCCGCTGGGACCATTCGAGCGCCACCGAGGCCCCGTCGCGGTGCAACCCGGTCACGCGCGATCGCACGCCCGAATCCCCACGCGAGGCATCCAGGATCGCCCGGTCCGTTTCCGACAGCAGGCGACGCACGTCGAGACCGATGATCTCGGATCGCTCGTACCCGAAGATCGAGCACGCCGCGCCGTTCGCCGAGTCGACCAGACCCCGTTCGTCGATCACGAGAATCCCCTCGCCGGCCGTCTCGAACACCGACGACCAGCGCGCCTCGCTCTCGCGCACCGCGACCTCGCTCCTGCGGCGCTCGGTGATGTCGTAGAGCGTGGTCATGACGCCGCGTCCGCCGTCGGGCAGCGGCACGACCACCTTGCGCTTGATGACCCAGCGCTGCGCGCCACTGGCGGAGACGAACGGCTCCTCGATGGAGATCGGCTCCGCGGACGCGAGGACCGCGAGATCCTGCGCGCGGATCCGCTCGGCCTGCTCCTTGGGGAAGAGTTCGAAGTCGGACTTGCCCAGATACTCGGAATCCTTGACGCCGTGGAAGCGCTCGGACTCCGAGTTGATGAGGGCTATCCGGAAATCCGTATCCTTCACCGAAACCACGACAGGGACAGACTGGATCACGGCGTCCAGCAGGTTGCGGCTCGACTCCAGTTCGTCGGTGCGCCGCTGCAGTTCCTCGGTGCGCGCCTCCGCGATGGCCTCGGCCCGCCGCCGCGTCTGCGTGGCGAGCAGCACCACGCCCGAGAGCAGGAGGCTGACGGCAAGGCCCAGCCATACCTCCATGGCAGCCCACCACCTGGGACCCGCGGTGGAGACTCCGTGCAACTGGATCGTCAGTTGTCGCCCTCCGGCCTCGATGACGCGCTGGAGCTCCTGCCGGTTCTCATTGCCGGGCGCTGTCGACGCGGACGCCGACGCGTACAGGAATCCGGCAGCACCCGGCAGGCCGTCGTGGACGCTCACCACGGCCCCATCCCCCTCCCAGTCCACGAGGTGCGAGAACAGTTCGGTGGCGAAGTAGGCGCTGTAGACGAAGCCGGTGAGACGCTCGCGCCGCTCCGTCAGCGTGAGCGGCGTCTCGCCGCCGTGGTAGATGGGGACGTACAGGAGGAAACCGGGACTCTTGTGACCGGTGTTGTCCTGGAGCAGGGTCACCCGTCCCGAGAGCGCCGGTGCCCCGGTGTCCCGGGCGCGGGTCATTGCCTCCCGGCGCACCGGCTCCGCGAACATGTCGTAACCGAAGGCGCGGAGGTTCCGACCTGTGAACGGCTCCACGAACTCGATCGGGAAGGCCTCAGGCTCGGTGCTGAGGGGACGGACGGAATACTCCGGGAAGCCATCGCTGCGGACTCTGTCCTGGTGGCTCTCCAGGTTCCCGGCGGCGACCCGCGGCGCGTAACCGATGGCCAGAATGCCCGGATAGGTCCGCTCGAGTTCCTGACGGGTGACATAGCGGCGCCAGCTCTCGCGGGTCACGTTCGGTGTCGCGGCGAACACGCCGGCGGCGCCACGCAGGACCTGCTCGTACGCCAGCAGCCGCTCGAGCAGCTTCACCGCGAACGCATCGGCCCGCCGCTCCATCCGCTCGCGTTCCACGGCCCGGTCTCCCTCCATCTGCCGATATCGGGCATACACCACGCACAGGACGCAGATCAGTAGGACGAGCAGGGGCAACCCGTACTGACGTCGGGGGCTCCCTGCGATGGCAGGGCTGGGCACAGTGGTCGAGGAAGGTCGGCGCATATTTGTTGTAGCTCGAGCCGGTAACGACATCTCGAGCGCCAACCTGAACACCACCTGCATCCCTCTACCCGCCGGACGGGGGTACTCCCCTTCAGTAGAGTCGCTTCGTACCGGGGTCCAGGGCAACATCCACCAGGCAGCAGTGGTCTGCAGCGAAAGCGTCCCGGAGCGCGGCATCCAGCTGCTCGTGCGATTCCACGCGGACGGCCGCACAACCGAACCCGCGGGCGATGTCGACGAATCCGACGCCCGGCAGGTCGACGCCGGGGGGATCGCTGATCTGCATCGCCGAGGCGAAACTCTTCAGTGCCCCGTAGCCCGTGTTGTCGAAGATGACGAAGGCAATCGGCAGACGGTGCCGTGCGGCCGTCCAGAGACTCTGGATCGCGAAGAGCGCGGATCCATCACCGACGATGCAGATGACCTTCCGCTTCGGTTCCGCGAGACCGACGCCCACGGCTGCGGCGATGGCCCATCCCAGGCCACCACTGGAGCCCGCGTAGAAGCCACCGGACGTCGTGACCGGAAGATGATCGTGCAGCGCATTCCGGTGCGTCGGCGCCTCCTCCACCAGCACGGCATCCTTCGGCATCAGCCGTGCGACGGCCGCCATGAGATAGTCGCCGCTCATCGGATGCGTCGCCGCCGGTGCCGGTGGCGCCTTGCGGCCGGTCTGCTGGGACGGTGCGCCGCGCCCGATGGTGCCGAGCAGGTGCTGCACCGTGAGGCGGATGCTGCCCGTGAGACAGTCGCCCACCGGCGCGCGGGCCGCGTGCACCGGGTCGTCGGTGACCAGCACGAGCCGCGTCCCCGACCGCAGGAACTCGCCTCCGGTGTGCACGTGGTACGTGAACACGGGTGCACCCAGCACGAGCACCAGATCGTGCGCCGCCAGCCGGTCCGCGACCGGTTGCCGCAAGGGTGGCAGGAAGCCCGCGAACAACGGGTGGTCCTCGGGGAATCCGCAGCGCCCCGACATCGGACTCGACCACACCAGCGCCCCGAGCCGCTCGGCGAGCCGGATCACGTCATCCCACGCGCCGTCCTGATCGACGGCGGCGCCGGTGACGATGGCCGGGGTCCGGGCACTCCGCAACGCGGCAGCCAGGGCCTCGATCGCCGCGGGCGACGCCACGACGTCGGTGTCCACATGCCGCAGCGTGATCGGCGCCGCGAGGGCGTCCCAGTCGTCCTCGGGGACCGACACGAACACCGGACCGCGCGGCCGCTGCATGGCGAGATGCCACGCCCGCTGGATCGCCGCAGGGACGTCCTCGGCGCGCGCCGGCTCGACGCTCCACTTCACGTACGGCTTGGGCAGTTCGGCGGCCTCGGCGGCGTAGAGATACGGATCCGTCGGGAACATCGCCCGCGTCTGCTGCCCCGCCGTGATGACGAGCGGCGTGTGATTCCGATAGGCCGTGAAGATGCTGCCGAGCGCATGGCCGACGCCGGCCGCCGAGTGCAGGTTCACGAACGCGGCCCGACGGGTGTGCTGCGCGTAGCCGTCGGCCATCGCCACGACGCACGATTCCTGCAGGCCGAGCACGTAGCGGAAGTCGTCGGGCCAGTCGCGGAAGAACCGCATCTCGGTGGAGCCGGGATTGCCGAACACCGTGGTCATCCCGTGGTGCCGCATCAGCGCATGCGTGACCTCGCGGACGGTGCCTGTCGGCGTGCTGTCGCTCATCGTGTGTTCCTTGGTGGGATAGGACCCGGCCGCCCGGCGTTTGATGCCTTGGATGCAGCCGTCGACCTCAGGCGGCCTGCGAACGTGCGGCCTTTCGCGGCGCGGCCACCGTCGGACCGAGCACACCGCGGAGGAAGAGTTCAGTCGCGACCTCCGCCATGTCGCCGTACGTCAGGGGCCCGTCGGCGCGCAGCCAGGTGAAGCTCCAGTTGACCATGCCGAAGAGCAGCATCGCAAGCGGCACCCGATGCACGCGTCGTGGCCAGCGCGGCCCGAGGGCGCCGATCACCAGCGCCACCGCATCGACCACGGCCCGCTGCTTGCCGACGATCACTTCGCGCTCTTCGTCGCCGAGAAACTTCACGTCCTGCACGAGCACCCGGTGGCGCGCCTGCGCGTGCTCGTACTCGGTCATGAGGCGGCCGATGAGCAGCCGCAGATGCGCCTCCGGTTCCAGATGCCGCGCGGCGACCTCCCCGACGATCGCGAGCAGACGGTCCATGTGCGCGTCCGCGATGTCGAAGAGCAGATGCTCCTTGTCGCGGTAGTAGTGGTACAGCAGCGGCTTCGAGACACCGCAGGCCTTCGCGACCTGCGCCATCGAGGCCCCGCGGAAGCCTTCATCCGCGAACAGCTCCGCCGCCGCGTTCAGGATGCTCGCGCGCTGCAGTTCGAAGGTGGGCGCGCGCGGGCGGGCCATGGCGGTGACGGCTCAGCGATCGTCGTAGCTGACGACGACCCGCCCACCGACGGGCCGCGCCTGGCAACCGAGCACGAAACCCGCCGCGACGTCGGCGGCATCGAGGCTGTAGTTCTTCCGCATCGTGACCTCGCCCTCCAGCACGCGGCACCGGCACGTGCAGCACATGCCGCCCTTGCACGAGAACGGCAGGTCGAGCCCCTGCCTGACCGCCGCGTCGAGAATCGACGCATCGTCGGCGGCGAACGGCACCTCGCGACGCACGCCGTCGAGGACGACCACGACCTGCGCCGACGCGCGGATCTCCTCCACGGGACGCGCCGCCGACGCATCGACGGGCTCACCGAAACGCTCCACGTGCAGGCGATCGCCCGGCAGTCCGAGCGCCGTGAGCGCCGAGGCCACACTGTCGATCATCCCGCCGGGACCGCACACGAACGCGGCATCGATGTCGTCGACGGGCAGCAGCGTGTCGGCCAGCACGCGGACCTTGTCGCCATCGAGACGACCGTTGAAGAGATCGACGTCCTGCGTCTCGCGGCTGAACAGCGTGATCAGGACGAACCGGCCGAGATGGCGGTCCTTGAGGTCTTCGAGAGCCTCGAGGAACATCGTGCTGGCGACACCGCGGTTGCCGTACACCAGCGTGAAGCGGCTTCCCGGTTCGCGGGAGAGCAGCGTGCGCACGAGCGACAGGATCGGCGTGATGCCGCTGCCGGCCGCGAACGCCGCGTAGTGGCGCGCATGCATCGGGTCGGGGGCGATGCCGAAGCGGCCGTCCGGCGTCATCACATCGATCGTGTCGCCGGTGGCGAGAGATGACTCGGCCCAGGTGGAGAACCGGCCACCGGGCACACGACGGATCGCGACCCGCAGTTCGCCGTCGTCGGGGGCCGCGCAGATCGAGTAGCTGCGGCGCAGTTCCTGGCCGTCGACCTCCGCGCGGAGCGTGAGGTGCTGGCCCGCCGCGAACCGGTAGTCGTCGGCCAACTCCGGCGGCACGCGGAACGCGAGACTCACGGCGTCATCGCATTCGCGGCGCACATCGGTGATCGTCAGGGTGTGGAATCTCGGGGTCATGCGTCTCTCACAGGGCACGCCGGGGTGAGCCCGGTCAGATTTCCTTGAACACTTCGAACGGCTCGCGGCAGGCATCGCAGCGATAGAGCGACTTGCACGCCGTCGCGCCGAACGCCGACAGCTGGGTCGTGGACCGGCCACCGCAACGCGGACAGCTCACGTTCCGCGCGACGATGCGGATCGGTTGCGCCGCGTCTGTCCGGCGCTCACCCGGCGGGACGATGCCGTACTCGGCGAGCCTCGCCCGCGCGGCCGGCGTGATCCAGTCGGTGGTCCACGCCGGCGACAGGCGCGTCTCGATGCGAACCGCCCCGGCGCCCGCGGCCGCGAGGGCGGCGTGGATCGAGGCCGCGATCACCTCGGTCGCCGGGCACCCCGAATACGTCGGCGTGACAACCACGCGCACCGCGTCCCCGTCGACCGTGACTTCGCGGACGATCCCGAGGCCGCACACCGACACCACGGGGATCTCGGGGTCGGGCACCGATTCGAGAACGCGCATGGCGTCCTCGACCGTGAGCGCCAGCGCCGTCACCACTGCCCGCCCGGATAGGCGCGCTGCAGATGCTGCATGCCCGCGAGCAAGTGACCGAGATGCTCCGTGTGTACGCCGGCCTTGCCGCGAGAGCGGAACGGAGAGCGCCCGGGCACCTTCAGCGTGGCCTCTTCGAGCACCGGCACCACCGTGGCGAGCCACGCGGTCTCCAGCGTGCTGCACAAGGGCGCAATGCCGGCCGCAGCCACCGCCTCATCCACGGCATCGACCACGAAGCACTCGGCCGTGTAGGGCCAGAGACGATCCAGCGCGGATTGCATGCGGCCATGCGATTCGTCCGTCCCGTCGCCGAGACGGATGGTCCAGTCGGCCGCGTGGGACACGTGGTAGCGCGTCTCCTTCGCACTCTTCTCGGCGATGGCCGCCAGGGCACGATCGGTGGAGTCGGCGAGCGACGCCCACACCTGACCCTGCCACGCCGTGAGCAGAAGATTGCGCATCACCGTGGCACCGAAATCCCCGTTGGGGAGTTCGACCAGCGTGAGATTACGGTAGCTCCGTTCATCCCGGAGAAACGCGAGCTGATCCTCGTCCCGCCCCTGCCCTTCGACCGTCGCCGCATGCGACAGCATCAGCCGCGCCTGCCCGATGCAGTCGAGCGCCACGTTCGTCAGCGCGAGATCCTCCTCCAGCACGGGCCCGTGGCCGCACCATTCGGAGAGCCGCTGCCCGAGGATGAGCGAGGTATCGGCGAGGCGGAGGAGGTAGTCGAGGTGGGGGGACATTTTTTGAAGGGACGATGACGGGGAACGAAGGGGCCGTTGGGGATCAGGGACTAGGGGCTAGGGACTAGGGGCTAGGGAAAACCACCGATTCGCATACAGTGTCGGGCGTGAGTACTGCGACCGGCATCCACCGGCGGGACTGGCTGCAGACCACGGGTTTCCCCTAGCCCCTAACCCCTAGTCCCTAGCCCCTGAAACCTCACATGTGATCCACCTCGTCCGGCAGCTTGTAGAACGTCGGATGGCGGTAGATCTTGTCGGCGGCGGGGTCGAACAGTTCGGGCTTCGCGTCCGGGTCCGACGCGACGATGTGATCGGCGCGAACGACCCAGATGCTCACGCCTTCCATCCGGCGCGTGTACACGTCGCGGGCCATCTGCAGGGCGAGGCGGTCGTCGGGTGCGTGCACGCTGCCGCAATGCTTGTGATCGAGGCCGTTGCGGCTGCGGATGAAGACCTCCCACAGCGGCCATTCCTTCCTGTCGGTGCTCATGTCCGTCGTTCCATGTGATGCGTCTCCGGAGCTCAGGCGGCCCGCGCCTTCGCGGCGCGTTTCTCGGCGTGGGCGAGCGCGGCCTCGCGGACCCAGCGGCCCTCGTCGTGCGCGCGCACACGCTCGGCGAGCCGCTCGCGATTGCAGGGGCCGTGGCCGGCCAGCACGGCCTCGAACTCGGACCAGTCGATCGGCCCGAAGTCCCAGTGGCCACGGTCCTCGTTCCAGCGCAGTTCGGGGTCGGGGAGCGTGACGCCGAGGACGCGGGCCTGCGGCACCGTGGCGTCGACGAACTTCTGGCGGAGGTCGTCGTTCGAGATGCGCTTGATGCCCCACCGCGCGTTCTGCGCGCCGTGCTGCGACTGGCCATCGTGCGGCCCGAACATCATCAGCGACGGCCACCACCAGCGGTTCACGGACTCCTGCACCATCTCGCGCTGCGCGGCCGTGCCCTGCGTCATCGTGAGCAGCAGGTCGAAGCCCTGGCGCTGATGGAAGCTCTCCTCCTTGCAGATGCGGATCATGGCGCGGGCGTACGGGCCGTACGAGCAGCGGCACAGCGGGATCTGGTTCATGATCGCCGCGCCGTCGACGAGCCAGCCGATCACGCCCACGTCCGCCCACGAGAGCGTGGGGTAGTTGAAGATCGACGAGTACTTCGCTCGGCCCGTGTGCAGGGCATCGAGCAGATCGTCGCGCGACACGCCGAGCGTTTCCGCCGCGGCGTACAGATACAGGCCGTGGCCGCCTTCGTCCTGAACCTTCGCGAGCAGGATGGCCTTGCGCTTCAGCGTCGGCGCCCGCGTGATCCAGTTGCCCTCGGGCAGCATGCCGACGATCTCGGAGTGCGCGTGCTGCGAGATCTGCCGCACGAGCGTCTTCCGGTAGCCCTCCGGCATCCAGTCCTTCGCCTCGATGAACTCGCCCCGGGCGAGCTTCGCGTCGAACTCCACCTGGTAGTCCGCCGACTGCGTCGTGACCGCCTGCAGCGCGACGCCGTCGGCATCCTTCGGCACCGGCAGATCCATGGCTTGTGTGTACATGCGTGACTCCGTTATCCGTCTACGACCTGGGCCGGCGGTCGAGCACCCGCTTCGCCTTGCCCACCGTCACCCGCTCCAGCGCGAACGGCAGCACCACTTCCACTGCCGCCGTGACGCCGATCAGCGCCTTGATGTCGTGCGCGAGCGCGGCGGCGAGGCTCGCGCGATGCGCCTCCGCGCGATCGGCCGTGGCTTCGAGTTCCACCTGCACCGTCAGCGCATCGAGGTGTCCGTCGCGCGTGACCACCAGCAGGTACTGGGGTGCCAGCTGGGGCCGCCGACAGATGAGTTCCTCCACCTGGGACGGGAAGACGTTCACGCCGCGGATGATCAGCATGTCGTCGGACCGCCCGGTGATGCGCCCCATGCGACGCATCGAGCGCGCCGTCGGCGGCAGCAGCCGCGTGAGGTCGCGCGTGCGATAGCGGATGACCGGCAGCGCCTCCTTCGTGAGCGTGGTGAACACGAGTTCGCCCTGCTCGCCGTCCGGCAGCACCGCCCCCGTGGAAGGGTCGATGATCTCCGGGTAGAAGTGGTCCTCCCACACCACCGGACCATCCTTCGTTTCGATGCACTCGTTCGCGACGCCCGGACCCATCACCTCCGAGAGCCCGTAGATGTCGACCGCGTCGAGACCGCCACGACGCTCGATCGCGGCGCGCATCGCATCGGTCCACGGCTCCGCGCCGAAGATGCCGACCGACAGCGACGAGGCCGCGGCGTCGAGCCCCTGACGCTCCATCTCGTCGATGAGCGTGAGCATGTACGACGGCGTGACCATGATGATGTCGGGGCGGAAGTCGGTGATGAGCTGCACCTGCTTCTCGGTCTGGCCGCCCGACATCGGAATCACGGTGCATCCCAGACGCTCGGCACCGTAATGCGCACCGAGACCGCCGGTGAAGAGCCCGTATCCGTAGGCCACATGAACGAGGTCGCCCGCACGGCCACCCGATGCGCGGATGGAGCGGGCGACGAGATCAGCCCAGGTGTCGATGTCCCGCTGCGTGTAGCCGACCACCGTCGGCTTGCCCGTCGTGCCGCTCGATGCATGGACGCGCACGACGCGCTCGCGCGGCACGGCGAAGAGGCCGAACGGATAGTGGTCGCGGAGATCCTGCTTCGTCGTGAACGGGAACTTCGAGAGGTCGGCGAGCGTGCGGAGATCCCCGGGATGCACGCCGGCCGCCTGGCACTTCGCACGGTACGAGGCGACGTTGTCGTACGTGTGCTGGAGGCTCCAGCGCAGGCGCGAGAGCTGGAGCGCCATCAACTCGTCGCGGCTCGCGCGTTCGATGGGTTCGAGATCCCCCGGGGCGGGCGACTTCACCGGCATGGCGGTCTCCGCAGGGTGATGAGGTTCCTCATTCCGGCACCGTGGTCCTGTCTTTCAGTCGATGGGAGCGCCCCCGCAGCGTGGCGATCAGCACCCCGACCTGGTTGCGTACCTGCACGTCGTAGAGGCCGGTGCTGCCGGCGCGGGAGACCTCCTTCGCCTCCGCGGTCAGCACGTCATCGAGCTGCGCCGGCGCGAGGAAGTCGACCGTGATTCCGGCCGCCACCGTGAGCTGGTTGTAGCTGTTGCAGGCGAACGCGAAGGTGGAATCCGCGAGCAGCGTGATGTAGCCGCCATGACAGATGCGGAAGCCGTTCAGCATGTGCGGCTGCACGCGCATCGACATGCGCGCCGTGCCGGGGCCCATCGCCTCGACCTGCATGCCGAGGCCGGTGGATGCGGCGTCGCCGGCAAGCATCGTGCGGCCGACGTGGTCGGCAACGGCCTGGGGATCGCGTGGCTCAGCCATGGAACTTCCCTCCCGACCAGCGGCGGCGTTGCAGCGCGGGGGCGACGCGGTAGCGCTCCTCGCCGTAGTGATCCCTCAGGTGATCGAGCACCGTGGCCACGAAACCTGCCCCCAGGCGGTCGGCCCACTCGAACGGCGGCACGTTCCATCCGGTGCCGAGGCGCATCGCCGTGTCGACGTCCGCGACCGTCGCGATGCCCTGCGTGAGCACGTCGGCGGCCTCGCTCACGAGCATCGCCACCGTCCTTGCCACGATCATCCCGGCGATGTCGTCGATTCGGACGACGTCGACGCCGGCCGCCTGGAACGTCGCCACGGCATCGCGCCACGCGGCGTCGCTGCACTGGTCGGCGCGGGCCAACGCCACGCGAGGCGTACGCGCGAAATCCGCCACGAGGTCGATCAGCACGAGATCGGCGTCGCCCTCCTCGGCCGCGCGTCGCGTCGCCGTCCGGCCGTCGGACAGCATCACCCGGGCGGCACCGGCCTGCAGATGCAGATGGACATCATCGTCACCGGTGAGGCGCTTGACCCCGACGCCGCCGGCGACGATGCGCTTCACGAGCGGCTCCAGCAGCCCGAGATGCGTCGGTGCCGACGCGGCAGGGGCCGGGCCGCACGGCGGCTCGACCGTCGCGACCGGCGCGGCGACACCCTCCCCGTACCGATGGAACCCATGGCCCGTCTTCCGGCCGTGGCGTCCGGCGCGCACGAGTTCCTGCTGGACGATCGAGGGGGCGTAGCGGCGGTCGCCACCGAGCGCCTCGAAGACGGACCGCGACACCATCAGGTTCACGTCGAGGCCGATGAGGTCCATCAGCTCGCAGGTGCCCATCGGAAACGCACCGCAGTCCCGGAGCACCGCGTCGAGCGTCGCGGGATCGGTGGCCCCTTCGGCCAGCGTGCGCATCGACTCGCCGTAGTACGGACGCGCCACGCGATTGACGATGAAGCCGGGCGTCGACTTCGCGCGGACGGGCGTCTTGCCCCACGCCTTCGACGTGGCGATCAACGAGTCGGCCACCGCGGGATCGGTCAGCAGCCCGTCGACGATCTCGACGAGCGCCATCCGCGGCGCGGGATTGAAGAAGTGCATGCCGACCACGCGACCCGGCAGGCGCAGGCCCGCGGCGATATCGGTGATCGAGATCGACGATGTGTTCGTGGCGAGGATGCACTCGTCCGCGACGAGGGCCTCCAGCGAGGCGAAGAGCGAGCGCTTGGCGGCACGGTCCTCGGCGATCGCCTCGATCACGAGCGCGGCGCCGGCAGTCGCGGCGAGGTCGGATGCCATCGTGATGCGCGCCAGCACGGCGTCGGCCTCGACGGCGCCGAGGCGCTGCTTCGAGACCAGGAAGGCAAGATCCTTGGCGATGCCCTTGCGGGCGCGGTCGAGGGCCTCGGGCTGGGCATCGAACAGCACCACCGGATGACCGGCGCGCGCAGCCACATGCGCGATGCCGCTGCCCATGGTGCCCGCGCCTATGACGGCGACGACGGATGCGGGAGCGAGGGGTTCGGCCATGGCAATCACCTGCCCTGGAAGCGCGGAGCGCGCTTCTCCGAGAACGCGGTCACGCCCTCGAGGTAGTCGTGGGTGTAGCCGAGTTCACGCTGGAGCTCGCGTTCCAGCTCGAACTGCGCGTCGAGGGCATGGCGCTCGGCCGCCTGGATGGCCTGCTTGGTCCGGGCGTAACCCAGCGTCGGCCCCTGGGCCAGCTGCGCCGCCATCGCCTGCACGGTGGGCATCAGCTCGGCGTCGTCGACGCATTTCCAGATGAGGCCCCACTGCGCCGCCTGCTCGGCCGGCAGCTTGTCGCCGAAGAGCGCCAGACCCATGGCGCGCGGGGCGCCGAGCGAGCGCGTGAGGAAGAACGTCCCGCCGGAATCGGGGATGAGACCGAGCTTGCAGAAGGCCTGGATGAAGGTCGCGGAGCGCGCGGCCACGACGACGTCGCAGGCGAGCGCGATGTTCGCGCCGGCGCCGGCCGCCACACCGTTGACCGCGCAGATCACGGGCTTCGGCATGTCGCGCAACGCGGTGACCAGCGGCCGGTAGAAGGTCTCGATCGAGTGCCCGAGGTCGGGACGCTCACCGCCGGGCTTCACGGCGCGGTCGCCGAGATCCTGGCCGGCGCAGAAGCCGCGCCCGGCGCCGGTAAGCACGACGGCGCGGACGGCGTCATCCTCGCGGGCCGCCGCGAGGGCTTCGCGGACCTCCACATGCATGGCGACCGTGAAGCTGTTGAGCCGGTCGGGCCGGTTGAGCGTGAGTGTCGCGACGCCGTCGGCCGCCTCGTAGCGGATGCAGTCGTACGTTTTCATGGGCCGTTCCAGGGAGCGTGGTCCGGTCATTCATTGACCGACCGGTCGATCAAATGTAACGTCGGTTTCCCCTGAACACAAGCACGCCGCCCGAGCGACGGCGGCGCGACGGAGCCCCGATGAGCCATCCCCTGTTCGAACAGCACCGCCCGACCCTCGAACGCGCCGTCGAGGCCTTGCGCACCCGCGGTTTCTGGAGCCCCTACCCCGAGGTGGGCAGCCCGAAGAACTACGGCGATACCGCGGCCGAGGAAGGGCGCGTGGCGTTCGAGGCCCTGCTCGGCAAGCGCTTCGACCTCGGTCAGCCCGGGGAGACCGGCACGGTCGCCCCCGAGCACTCCCCGTTCGGCAAGACGCTCGACGTGAGCTACCCGGTGAACGACCCGCGCGCCCTGCTCGACGCCGCCATCGCCGCGACGCCTGCGTGGCGGAAGCTCGGTCCCGACGGTCGGGCCGGCGTGCTGCTGGAAGTGCTGGCGCGCCTCAACCGCCACAGCTTCGAGATCGCGCACGCGGTATCGCTCACTACCGGCCAGAGCTTCGCGATGGCCTTCCAGGCCGGTGGCCCCCACGCCCAGGACCGCGGGCTCGAGGCCGTCGCCATGGCGTGGCGCGAAACGACCGCTGTGATCGGTGACGCCGTCTGGGAGAAGCCGCAGGGCAAGAACCCGCCGATCGTGATGCACAAGCACTTCGAAGTGGTCGGACGCGGCGTGGCGCTGGTCATCGGCTGCAGCACCTTCCCGACGTGGAACACGTACCCCGGCCTCTTTGCATCGCTCGCCACCGGCAATCCGGTGATCGTCAAACCGCATCCGAACGCGATCCTGCCGGCGGCGATCTCCGTGCGCATCGTGCGCGAAGTCCTCGCCGAGAACGGCCTGCCGCCGGATCTCTGCACGCTTTGCGTCAGCACCGACCCTGCGGTCACGCAGCGCCTCGCCACCGACCACGCGGTGCGCACCATCGACTTCACCGGCAGCAACGCCTTCGGCCAATGGCTTGCCGAGCATGCGCGGCAGGCGCGTCTCTACGCCGAGATGGCGGGCGTGAACGTCGTCGCGATCGAGTCGACCGACGCCTACGCCGCGATGATGCGCAACCTCGCGTTCACGCTGTCGCTCTACTCGGGGCAGATGTGCACGACGACGCAGGCGATCCTCGTCCCGGCCGACGGCATCGACACACCCGAGGGGCGCATCCCGTTCGAACAAGTGGCGGAGGATCTCGGCGCCGCGATCTCCAAGCTGCTCGCAGACCCGGCCATGGCGTGCGGCGTCCTCGGCGCCATCCAGTCGGAGGCCACGCTCCGCCGCATCGACGACGCGCCCAACTGGGGCCGCGTGGTGCTCGCCTCGCGCACGCTGGTGAATCCCGATTTCCCGACCGCTGCAGTCCGCACCCCGGTCCTGCTCGCCTGCGACGCAACGAGCGAAGGCGGCTGGATGGAGGAACGCTTCGGCCCGATCAGCTTCGTCGTGAAGGTGCACGACGCCGCGCACCTGGCGTCGCTCGCCGAGCGTGTGGTGAACGAGAAGGGTGCGATCACGCTGGGCCTCTACTCCACGAAGCCGGAAGTGGTCGACGCGATGATCGAGGCGAGCCTGCGGGCGGGCGTCGCGCTGTCGATCAATCTCACGGGCAACGTATATGTGAACCAGTCGGCCGGCTTCTCGGATTTCCACGCCACCGGCGCGAATCCGTCGGCGAACGCGTCCTACACCGATGCGGCGTTCGTCACGGACCGCTTCCGCGTCGTGCAGCGCCGCCAGCACGCCTGACGAGGGGACGACCATGCCTTGTTACGAGATCGACGGGCTTCGGCCCGTGGTGGACCCCACGGCCTTCGTGCACCCGACCGCAGTACTCATCGGCGACGTCATCGTCGGCCCGCATTGCTACGTGGGCCCCGGCGCCAGCATGCGAGGCGACTTCGGTCGCCTGGTGATGGAAGCGGGGTCCAACCTGCAGGACAACTGCGTCATGCACGGCTTCCCCGGCACAGACACGATCATCGAGGTCGACGGCCACATCGGGCACGGTGCCGTCGTGCACGGTGCGCGCGTCGGTCGCAATGCCCTTGTCGGGATGAATGCGGTGGTGATGGACAACGCCGTCGTCGGCGAGTCCGCGATGGTGGCCGCGTGCGCCTTCGTGAAGGCAGGGATGGTGGTGCCGCCCCGGACCCTGGTGGCCGGCGTGCCCGCGAAGATCGTCCGCGAACTGTCCGAGCAGGAGATCGGCTGGAAGGCCGAGGGGACGCGCAGCTATCAGGACCTCACGAAGCGCTGCCACGCGTCGCTGCGCGAGACGACGCCGCTCACGGCCGTCGAGCCCGACCGGAAGCGGCTGCCGATCACGGACGTGATCCCGCTCGTGGAACGCCGCAAGACGGGCGACGCGGGCTGAGGCCGCGACCATCGCGTGCGGGAGGCGGACTGCCCGGCACGCGATCCGCCGTCACTGCGCCAGCAGTCCCCCGTCGACGACGAGTTCGGTCCCCGTGATGTAGGACGCCTCGTCCGACGCCAGGAAGAGGACCGCGTACGCCACTTCCTCGGGACGCCCCGTGCGCCCCATCGGCACGGCCTGCATCATCGCGGCGCGCTGCGCCGGATCCGCCGTGCTGACCGACGTGCGCATCGGCGGCATGTAGCCCGGGTGCACGGAGTTCACGCGGATGCCATGGATGGCGAACTGCACCGCCGCCGCCTTCGTGAGCACGTGGATCGCGGCCTTCGCGGCGTTGTAGCCCATGTGCACGAAGGTCTGACCCACGAGCCCCGACACGGACGACACGTTGACGATCGACCCGCCACCCGCCTTGCGCAGCTCGGGGATCGCATGCTTCACGCCGAGGAAGGTGCCGCGGGCGTTGACCGCCATCAGCCGGTCGTAGTGTTCGGTGGACAGGCGATCCGGGACAGCCCCGCTGATGCCGGCGTTGTTCACGAGGATGTCGATCCGCTCGAATCGGTCGGTGACCGCGGCGATCGCCGCTTCCCACTCGGCCTCTTCGGCCACATCGAGCTTCACGAAGAGCGCGTCACCGCCGCCGGCGACGATGTCCGCTGCGAGCGCCGTGCCCTCCGCTTCGAGAATGTCGGCCACCACCACCTTCGCGCCTTCCCGCGCGAACAACCGCACCATGGCCTCGCCCATGCCGTGGGCGCCGCCCGTGATGACCGCCACCTTGTTTGCGACTCGCATGACTTGTCTCCCCCGGAATCCGCGCCTCGGATGGGCGCCGTGGGGCGATCATGCCATGCGACGGCGCCCGCCCGGAGCCTCCTCCGGACGGTGCCGTTCGAACGAGATCAGGCGTTGCGTGCCTGCAGTTGACGCGCGCGGACACCGAGACCGACCACGCCGAGCAGCATGAGGGCGACGGTCGACGGTTCCGGCACGGGCGCGATGCGGTAGACGATGCCCCCCGTCCCGTTGGCGGGCGTGTTCGTGACGAGCGCGTACAACTCGCCCGTACCGTCCTGACCGAAGCCGTGCACCGTCAGCCCGTCTGGCAGCGTGCCGCTCGCAAACTGCGGCAGGAGGAACTCCTTGATCTCGCCGGTCACGAGATCCGCGTAGAAGAGCCGGCCGTCGACACGCGGCGGCAGGTTGCGGAGCGCGAGATCGCCGAAGACGTACTTCCCGTAAAGCTCCGGGATGTCGGTGCCGCGGTACACGAAACCTCCCGTGATGGAGATGCCGTCGCCGTGGTCGTACTGCAGCGTCCCGAGGGTGCCCTTGATGGGATCGATCAGCCCGACGGGATCGCCGGGCGAACTTACGGTCACGGTCCCGGTCCTGCGGTCGAACAGGAATTCGCCTTCCTTGACCGCCCAGCCGTAGTTGCCGCCGATGACGACCCGGTTGATCTCCTCGATGGTCCGCTGGCCGACGTCCGCGACGATGAGATCGCCGGACAGCGAATCGAAGCTGAAGCGGTACGGGTTGCGGAAGCCGTACGCGTAGGTCTCCTTCACCTGCCCCGGACCCTGGAAGGGGTTGGTCGTGGGAATGCGGTACTGGCCGTTCGCACTCACGGCATCGACGCTGCCGGTCGTGAGCGACGGGTCCACGGGGTCGATGCGGAGCATCTTGCCGAGCGGCGTCGAGAGGTTCTGCGCATTGCCGCCCGGCTCGATGTGGCTCGGTCCGACGTCGTTGGCATTGCCGCCATCCCCCAGGCCGAGGTAGAGATAGCCGTCGGTCCCGAACGCGATCGTGCCCCCGTTGTGGTTGCCGGCGTTCTTGCCGAACGAGATGATCTCGCGGCGCGAATCCGGGTCGACCACCTGCGGGTTCGCCGCGCTCATCTTCCATTCGTTGATGACGTTCTGGTAGTTCTGGGTTGCGCCGTTCGGCGCCACGTACGTGGGCGACGTGCCCGACGGAATGAGCTGGCTGTTGTACGTGTAGAGCGTGCGATAGCCGTGGCTTGTCGGGTCGTCGAACCCCGGGCTGAACGCGAGGCCGAGGAAGCCGCGCTCGTCGTTCGCGTTGGCGGGGTTCAGCGGCGGGGCCACGAGGCTGCGGATATCGAGCGCGCTCCCGGACTGGAGCACGCCACCGTCGATGACGCGCAGCAGGCCCGACTGCTCGACCACGAAGAGCCGGTCGAGATCCCCCGGAGCGCTGATGGCGTAGGCCGGTGCGGCCAGGCCCGTGGCGACGGCATTCAGGCGGATGGCAATGTCGCCCTTCGGGATCGGCGTGAGCGGGACGGCAGAGGCGGAATGCCCGGTCCCGAGGGTCCCGATGGCACCGAGGACAAGGGTCATGCAGGCGCCGGCGGCGCCCTGACGCACGAGTGTCATGAAAGTGGTCTCCAGAGTTGGATTCTTCCGGGCATGGCCCGTGGTCCTTCTCGCCGTGAATGCCCGGTCGGACAGGCGCGGTTCAATCGGCGGGCGCGGCGATCGGATCACACGATGCTGTCATCGGTCGGTCACTGCCGGCCGATCCGTCAGATCAGCCGGCCACCGCATCCGCCCACGGCACGCCGGGTTCGGTGGCGCCGGTGTTCGTCTTCCCCGACCGCAGCACGGCCGTCGGACACGCGAACTTCATCGGCATCGTCAACCGGTGCTGGGTCACGAATTCGAAGCGCGCCGCTAGCGCTGCCTGCACCGATGCCGGCAGCGCTTCGTCGCCGATGACGAGATCCCCCTCGCTCGCATCGATGCGGGGGCGATGGAAGGCCGTGTCGAGTCCTTCGCCGTAGTCCACCACGAACGACAGCAACTGCGCGACCGCGGGCAGGATGCGCCGCCCGCCGGACGCCCCGAGGGCGAACCTCCGGCTGCCGTGTTCGACCACGATGGGACAGTAGTTCGTGAGGCAGCGCCTGCCCGGGGCGATCGAGTTCGGATTGCCCTGCTCCGGGTCGAACCACATGATGCCGTTGTTCATCAGCACGCCCGTCCCGGGCAGACTCACCCGCGAACCGAAGACCGACAGCAGCGTCTGCGTGACCGACGCGATGTTGCCCTCGCGGTCGACGACGCAGAAATGCGTGGTGCAGGCCGGGGCCCGCGCACCGTCCTGGTCGCCCATCCGCGACAGGCGGAAGCGATAGGCCTCCTGCAGCGCTCCAGCATATGCGGCGTATGCCTCGGCGCCCAGCGGAGTCCCTGGCGCCAACCGCGCCGACAACAGGCTGAGCACGTGCGCGAGCGTGGGCCCTGCCGTGAGTTCCGGTGTGGCCGCCACGCGTGCGCCGCGGTAGTCGATCATGAGCGGTGCGACCTCGCGGGCCCGATACGCCGAGAGATCCTCCATCGACAGCCGACCGCCCAGGACGCCGATCTCGTCCGCGATGGTCCGCGCGAGATCGCCTTCGTAGAGGTCGCGCGGCCCCGCTTCGGCGAGCCGACGCAACGTCGCCGCGAGCTTCTGTTGCGGGAGGCGCATCTCGGTTCGCGCTGACCACGCCGACACCGGCGGCAGACCGTTCACCAGATAAGCGTCGCTGGAAGCGGCGTATCGACGCAGGTCCGCGGCGGCGGACGCGATGTTCTGCGTGGTGACCCAGTCCACGAGGAGGCCCTCGTCTGCCAGAGAGACGGCCGGTGCGAGCAGGTCGCGCCACGGCATCCGCGCATGCCGCTCGTGCGCGATCCGCATGCCGTCCACCAAGCCTGGCACCGCGATCGCGAGCGGGCCGTGGATGTTCCGGTCGTCGACCACCTGCGACCACGGGAAGAGATCCGAGGCCTTGCCCGCGCCGCTTAGCGGGAAGTCGGCGAGATCGAGCGAGCCGGGGGATCGCATCCCGAAATCCACCACCGAGAAGCGATTCTCCTTCGCGCGATACAGCACCATCGCGCCGCCACCACCGATCCCGCTCATCCAGGGCTCGAGCACGCCGAGCGCGAAAGACGTCGCGATGGCGGCGTCGACGGCGTCACCGCCATCGGCGAGCACCATGGCGCCCACTTCCGCGGCGCGACGATGCTGTGCGGCGACGATGCCCTGCCCGGTGCGGACGACGGATTTCGTGACGTGCAATGACGCGCTGAAGTTGTTCATCGAAGACCCTCCTTCGGAGCAAGTGGGGATGGCTGGATCGTACCCGCGGGAACCCACCACGAACACGTCTCCCGCCACCGTGCGCCACCGCACTCAACGCACGCTTGAATCCACCTTAAACCACGGGCTTTCGCCGATCGTGGGGCGTATGCTGAGTCCTCCGGACCAAGGTCAATGTATCGACATGCCAATCGAGAGTCCTGAATCGCGTCGATGGCTTGCAACACTGACCCGGCGCGTCCCCGCCGACGCCGACGCCGAGCAGATCGCCGATGCAGTCGTCGTCATCTGGCTCGAGATCAACCAGGCACTGCACCCCATCATCGGCTTCCGTGGCGTCGCGGCGCTCTACAACCGCAGCCTCAGGATCACCACCCGCGAGTATCCGTGGCTGGGCGACGGTCACCAGGGCGTGCTTGCCGCGGTGGATGCCTCGGCGCTGAAGGCCACCCTCCTCCGCCAGCCTCCCGACGTCGCGGCCGCCGGCGGCATGGCGCTCTTCGTCACCTTCCACGAACTGCTCGCCAGCCTCGTCGGCCCCTCGCTGACCGACCAGCTGCTTCGCGCTGTCTGGACCCAACCCTCGGGCGCATCGCCGGAGCAGGACTTCTCCTCATGAGCACGAAAGTAGGCATCAACCGGCTGGCCACCCGCGTGCCGGGGCTCGACGCGGTGCTGGGAGGCGGGCTGCCGGAGTTCTCGTTCAACCTGATCGCCGGCCAACCCGGTTGCGGCAAGACGACGCTCGCGCACCAGATCATGTTCGCGCTCGCGACGCCCGAACGGCCTGCGATCTACTTCACGGTGCTCGGCGAGCCGCCGCTCAAGATGCTGCGATACCAGCAGCAGTTCGACTACTTCGACAGCGCGGCGCTGAACGAGCGCATCCGCTTCGTGAGCCTGTCGGAAGAGGCCGTGGGCGGCGATCTCGATCGCGTGCTCGCGCGGATCGTCGAGGAAGTCGCCACGCACAATCCGGGGCTCGTGTTCGTCGACTCGTTCCGTTCGGTCGTCGTCGCGAACGAGAACGGCCACGGGCCGGCGACGAGCCTGCAGATGTTCGTCCAGCAGCTCGGCGTGATCATGACGAGCTGGCAGGCGACGACCTTCCTGATCGGCGAATACTTCAACGAGGTCGATGCCAACCCCGTCTTCACGGTGGCCGACGGCCTCATCTGGCTGCGGCAGAGCGTCCAGCGCAACTCGATGGTCCGGAAGATGGAGATCATGAAGATGCGCGGCCAGCCCACGCTGCCCGGCCTGCACACGTTCCGCATCGACCACACCGGCGTGCGCCTGTTCGCGCCCGCCAACGTGGTGGCGACGGACGTGAAGGTGGCGGATCCCGTGGCGAGAGCCGATCGGGTCCGACTCGGCGTCCCCGCACTGGACGACATGCTCGGGGGCGGACTGCCCCGTGGCTATTCGCTGCTCGTCGCCGGCCCGTCGGGTTCCGGCAAGAGCATCCTCGCGGCCTCGTTCCTCGCGGAGGGCGTGCGCTGCGGCGAGACCGGCGTGGTCGCCGCCTTCGAGCAGCACCCCAACCGCTTCCGCGATCAGGTGCTCGGCAATCTCATCGCGGGCGGCAAGGTCGGTCTGATCGACAGCCGCGAGCCGGACCTCTCGATCGACGAGATCCTGCTCTTGATCATGACCGAGGTGCGGCGCCTCGGTGCCACCCGCGTCGTGCTCGATTCCCTCACGGGCTTCGAACTGGGCCTCGCCCCCACGTTCCGCGCCGACTTCCGCGAATCGCTGCTGGGTCTCGTCACGGCGCTCGCGCGCGCCGGCGTGTCGGTGCTGATGACGTCGGAGCTGGAGGACCGCTACACCGACCTGCGCTTCAGCCCCTACGGCGCCGCCTTCCTCACCGACGCGATCATCGTGCAGCGCTACATCGAGGTCGACAGCCGCCTGCTGCGGGTGATGGCCGTGGTGAAGGTGCGCGCGAGCTGGCACTCCAACGAGCTGCGCCAGTACACCATCGGCGACGGCGGCATCGAGATGGGGACGATGCTTCCCGAGCAGGAAGGTCTCCTCGGCGGCCGGCCCACGCGGAAGCCGGTGCAGGCCATCGATGGTTCCTGATCCTCGCCGCGTGGCACACCACCCTTGACCCTGCCGCCCGAATCGCAGGAAGCCGGCATCGAGCGCGCAGAGGCGAAGCTCACGAGGCTCGGCGTGCAGGTCGAGTCGGTGCAGGCGCTGCTCGTCCGGCTGCTGCAGGATGTCGTGCAGGCGGAAAGCCGGCTGGAGGGACTCGACGCCGCGCGGCTGGTCGAGGTCAACGAACAGCTGGTGGTCGCGGCGATCAACAGCCAGGTCGAGTCCGAGGCATCGTCCCAGGCCCTCCTGCTCGCCGCGCAGTCGAGCGCGCATGACCCGCTGACGTCCCTGCCCAACCGCCCCGCCCTCCTCGACCGCTTCGTGCAGGCCATGGCGAACACGAAGCGGCGCGGCGCGCAGTTCGCCCTGCTCTTCGTCGACCTCGACGGCTTCAAGCAGCTGAACGATGCCTTCGGACATGCCTTCGGCGACAAGGTGCTGCAGCTGACGGCAAACCGGATGCTGTCCGTGGTGCGCGAGGTGGACACCGTGAGCCGCCACGGCGGTGACGAGTTCGTGATCCTGCTCGCGGAACTCACCCGGCCGGAGGATGCACGCACCGTCGCCGAGAAGCTCATCGCGGCCATCAGTGCCGCGATCCTGATCGACGGCCATGCGGTGAGCGTGACGGCGAGCGTCGGCATCGCCATCCACCCCGACCATGGCGAGAACTTCGAGACGCTGCTCGTGCGGGCGGACGCAGCCATGTACGAATCGAAGCGGCGCCACCCCGGCGGCGTCGCGATCTACGACCCGGTCGCGAGCGGGTCGGAGATCGCGATCCACGCGGGGGCCCTGCCATCGCCCGAAGCCACGCCCGCGGAGGCCGGCTTGCTGCACGCGCGCCTGCGGGAAGCGAACGAGCGACTGGTCCTCGCCGTGGTCAGTGCGCAGGAGCTGAAGGAGGCCGGCGATCTGGCCCGGCAGCACCAGGCCGAGTTCATGCAGAAGGTCGCGGAGGAACTGCTGAACCCGGTGGCACCGATCCGCATCGCCAGCGCGATGCTCGGGCACGAGCCGAGCGACGAGCCGCTCAAGCCGCTGCTCCCGCTGGTGCAAGGCATCGTCGAGAAGCAGGTCGGCGAGATCGCCCGCATCATCGACAACCTGGTCGACGCATCGACCATGGAACAGGACTCGTTGACTCTCCATCTGCAGCGGGTCGATCTCGCCGCCACCATCCCCGCCGCGGTGGCCGGGTATCGGCCGATGATGGACGGGCGTCGCCAGCGGTTCGATCTTCGTCTCCCCTCCGGGGCACTCGTCGTCGATGGCGACCCCGACCGGCTGGAGCAGATCATCGGCAATCTCCTCGACAACGCCTGCAAGCACACGCACGAGGCCGGGCGCATCCAGCTGTCGGTGTCGACCACCGACGAGAGCCTCGTGCTCACGGTCGCCGACAACGGCCTCGGCGTGACGCCACAGATGCTTCCGCACGTCTTCGAACCGTTCGTGCAGGATTCGCACGTCCTCAGCTTCGACGGCCTCGGACTCGGCATCGGCCTCATGGTGGCACGCGCCCTGACCCGCGCACACGGCGGGACGCTGGTCGCCTACAGCGCGGGCGCCAATCGCGGCAGCCGCCTCGTGATGACGCTACCGCTGGCACGCGACGCCGAGGCCTCCTCAGACGACGATCCGTCGCCCGGGCATGCACCCGCGCCGGACGAAGGGCGATAGGCCCGATGCCGCCCCCACCGACCCGTCATCGACCCGGCTCCGGGATGGCATCGAGCACCGCCTCGCCGTCGAACCGTGCCGGCACACCGCCCGTCGCTCCCGATGCGCAGGAGAGCCGCCTCGTCGCCTCGCTCCCCGACGCCGACTGGCAACGCTGGCGACCGCATCTGGAGGCCGTGCCCATGCCCTTGGGGCACGTGCTCTACGAACCCGGCGCGATGCTGAGTCACGCCTACTTCCCGACGACGGCAGTCGTGTCGTTGCTGTACGTCACCGAGAGCGGTGCATCGGCGGAAATCGCGGCGGTCGGCAGCGAGGGCATCGTCGGCATCCCGCTCTTCATGGGCGGCGGGTCGACCCCCAGCCGGGCCGTGGTGCAGAGCGCGGGCGCCGGATTCCGCATGCCGGGCGCCCTGCTGCGAGACGAGTTCGCACGATCTGGCACCGTGCGCCTCGCGCTGCTGCGATACACGCAGGCGCTGATCGCACAGATGGCGCAAATCGCCGTCTGCAATCGGCATCACAGCATCGATCAGCAGCTCTGCCGGTGGTTGCTGCTCAGCCTCGATCGGCGCACGGGCAACGAACTGGTCGTCACGCAGGAACTCATCGCGCACATGCTGGGCGTGCGCCGCGAGGGTGTCACCGAGGCGGCGCTGTCGCTGCAGCGCGCAGGCCTCATCAGCTACCGGCGCGGACACATCACCGTGCTCGACCGCACAGCACTCGAGCAGCGCAGTTGCGAGTGCTACGGGGTCGTCCGCGCGGAATACGACCGGCTGCTGCCGGACGAAACGACCGATCTGTAGAGACGTCCGCGGGCGCGCTTGCGACGAAATCCCGCGCCTGCGGTCCTTCCGGGACGCGTGTCGCATCGGATGTTCGCTGGCAGACATACATCGTCCTGACGGAACCGTAAGGTGGGCTCTGGTGATCCGGATGTCATGCCGCGAGGCAACTCTCGCGTCGATACCCGGAAACGAATCACTGCCGTGGAATCGGGCTATGGACAAGCACAGCGCGGATCTCCGGACCCCACAGCCGCCTCATAAGGAACACCCCATGAACCGTACTCTGATCTCTCTCGTCGTCACGGCGCTCTTCGCCGGCGCCGGCAACGCAGCGCTCGCGCAACAAGGCACCGAAGCACCGACCGCCGCCAGCAAGTCCGCCTACACCGCCGCCCAGGACAAGGCGCAGACCACGTACATGAACGCCGCGGCAAAGTGCGAAGCCGGCCCCGGCGCACCGACAGCATCTTGCCTGTCGAACGCCCAGACCGCCCGAACCAAGGCCCTGGCTGACGCCAAGGCGACATACGAAGGCAAGAGCGCGACGATGACGCCGGAGCCGGCGCCCCAGACAAGCGCGCGTTCGGGTGACGGCCCCACGGTCGATTCAGGCACGCAGGACGGCCTTCTCTCCGCCGAAGAGCGGAAGGAACAGCCCGGACAGGCGACCTCGTCTGCCGACTCGCAGGTCGTGCGGTCGGGCAGCGATCCGATCGTGCCCCAGCAGGGCGGAACACCGACGGGCACGTCACCTGACGACACCTCGAATGCCGGCAACCGCGCCCACGAGTCCGGTGAAGCCAGCCGTACCACGTCAGGCACCGACACCCCGCTCGTGACGTCCAGCAATGCCGAAGGCAGCCAGGGTGGCAGCGAACCCGCGATGGACAACCCCACCAGCCCGCCCACCACCCGCGACAAGACCTCCGCCAGGAGCTCGAGCAGCCGGGCCGACAAGGCTGCTGCCGACGCCACCGCCCAGGCGCAGTACAAGCAGGCGATGGCGAAGTGCGATGCCGTCTCTGGTGCCACGAAGTTCACGTGCCGCGAGAAGGCCGAGCAGGAACGCCGTGATGCCCTCGCGCAGGCCGCTGCGAACGGCAACAACGAAGCACGTCGCAGCCGCACCGGGCGCGACGACCTCAGCGCGAATGACGAACCCGAGTATCGGAACGTGTCGACGGCACGGGGCGACGCGAAGTAGGCGACCGTCCGTCCGGTGAAGCGCGGAGTTGCGATCCTCGGATGCAACTCCGGCAGCACCAAGAAAAAGGGCAGACCGAGGTCTGCCCTTTTTCTTGGCCGCGTCCGACGACTACTTCGCTGCACCCGCCATCGAGCGGATGTAGGCCACGAGCGCCCACCTCTGTTCCTCGGTGAGCGACTCGCCCCACGCCGGCATGATGTTCATCCCGCTGATCCGGCCGTTCGAGATGGTCGCGAAGATGTCCGCCGCGGAGAGATCCGTCCGCCCCTGCAATCCGGGGGCCCCCGTCGCACCGCCGGCGCCGTTCTCGCCATGGCAGTAGCTGCACGACTCACCGAACGCGGCGTGCCCGCGCTGCACCCGTTCCGGCGAGAGGAGGTCTGCCGGTTCATCGGCGATCGCGCACGCCATGCCGAACACGCAGGCGCACGCCGTGAGAGCGCGTCGAATCATCTTCACCGTCACTCCACCGTGAACGCGATCAGCGCGGCGCCGCCGTTCACCTTCGCCATCTCGGGGAACCACTGCGGTCCCGAGATCGCGGCGTACCCGCCCATGCCGCTCGGTACGACGATGTATTGCTTCCCGTCCGCGGCGTAGCTCACGATGCCCCCGCGCGATCCGGAGCCGGTGCGGAAGCTCCACAGCACGGCACCCGTCTCGGCATCGTGCGCACGGACGATGCCTTCGGCGTCCTGGTTGAAGACGAGGTTGCCGGCGGTCGCGAGGACGCCCGCGTACGAAGGCATCGCGTAGTCGATGCTCCACTTCACGTCGCCGGTCAGCGGGTCACGCGCATCGAACCGGGCTGTCGCCTTCCCGCCGGGTGGCGGGACGCGCTTCACGTCCTTGATCGACGAATAGTTCTGGGCGAGCGGCAGCTTGGAGGGATCCACGCGCGTGGGCGTCCACGTCATGCAGATCTCCATCCCGTTCACGTACCAGAGCTGCGTCTTCGGGCTGTAGGCGCCGGCGTTCCACTGACGCGCACCGCCCGTCGCGGGGCACTGCACGAACGGTTCGCCCACGCGGTGCTCGTGGCGCCCGATGAGCTCGCCGGTCTTCGGATGGATGTCGTCGACCCAGGTGATGTTCTTCGCGAAGCGCCACACGTTCTCGAGCTTGCCGTCGTGCTTGTCCATCACCCAGACGAAGCCGCCCTTGTTTAGGTGGACGAGGTAGTCGCGGCCGCCGCGCGAGATGAGCAGCGCTTCGTACGCGGAGTCGTAGTCCCAGGCGTCGTGCGGGATCTCCTGGCGGTACCACTTGAGCGCGCCGGTCTTCGGATCGAGGCTGATCACGCTGCCGGTGTAGAGGTTGTCGCCTTCGCGATCCTCGCCGACCCACGGGGCCGCGTTGCCCGTGCCGTAGATCACGCTGTCGGTGGTCGGGTCGTAGGTGCCGGTCATCCACGCACCGCCGCCGCCGTACTTGCCGGTCTCGCCGGGCCAGCTCTTCGGATCGTCCTTGATCGTGTCGAAGGCCCACACGAGCTTGCCCGTGTTCGCGTCGACGCCGTAGATCTGGCCGCGGGTCGCGAGATCCCCGGCCGTCGGGCCATACGTGAGGATGTCGCCGGCCACGACGGGGGGCGAGGTGAAATTGCAGCCGTGGCAACCCTTGAAGGCCGTGAGCTGGAGCGACCAGAGCTCCTGCCCCGTCTTCTGGTCGAGGGCGATCGCGCGGCCGTCCACCGTGCCGATGTAGACACGGCCGTGGGCGATCGCGACGCCGCGGCTCCACGCCGGGAACACCGCTTGCGACACCGCACTGTCCAGCTTCGGCTTGTACTTCCAGATCGTCGCGCCGCTCGCGCCATCGACGGCATGCACGACGTTGAACGCGGACACGTAGTACACGATGCCATCGAGCACGATCGGCGTGGCCTGGATGCCGTGCGTGATGTCGCCCGGCTGGTGGATCCATGCGACCTTGAGCCGCTTGACGTTCTCCCGCGTGACCTGCTCGAGCGGGCTGTAGCGCCACGCGTTGTACGTCCGGTGGTACTGGGGCCAGTCGTTCGGCTGCTCCAGACCGGGCGACTCGGCGAACGCCGAACCGGCAAGGCCCGCGAAGACGAAGGCTGCAATGGCGTGACGCATGGTCTCTCCCCGATGGACTCGTTGTCGTGCGGCGCATGGTACGCCAGCGCGCCAGGGGCCGAACCGGCCCATGCGCTGTCACAAAAACACTATCCCGGTGAAACGTGCCTGACGCGGAAGCTCGCCATCATCCGTCGAACTCATTCGCACGATCTCGCCCAGTGGACGACGACGACGCGCTACCTCACTACCGGTTCCGGACCATCTGGATCTCGGACGTACATCTCGGCACCCCCACGTGCCAGGCCGAACATCTCCTCAATTTCCTGCGCCACACGGAATCCGACACGCTGTTCCTCGTCGGTGACATCGTGGACGGCTGGCAAATGCGGCGTCGCTGGTTCTGGCCGCAATCACACAACGACGTGGTGCAGAAGGTCCTGCGCAAGGCGCGCAAGGGTACGCGCGTCATCTACGTCGCCGGGAACCACGACGAGGTGATGCGTCACTTCCTAGGCCTGGCCTTCGGCGGCATCGAGGTGTGCGACGAGTATTCGCACACGACGGCGAGCGGTCGCAAGCTGCTGGTGATCCATGGCGACCTCTTCGACGCGGTCGTGGTTGGCGCCAAGTGGCTCGCGCACGTCGGGGATCAGCTGTACATGTTCACCCTGAAGTTGAACCAGTGGCTGAACAGCGCCCGCGCCAAGGCCGGCCTGCCCTACTGGTCGCTGTCGCGCTTCCTGAAGGACAAGGTCAAGAACGCCGTCAGCTACATCACGCACTTCGAGGATGCACTGGCGTCCGAGGCGCGACGGCGCGACTTCGACGGCATCGTCTGCGGCCACATCCACAAGGCCGAGATCCGCGACATCGACGGCATCCTCTACTGCAACGACGGCGACTGGGTCGAGAGCCTGACCGCCCTCGTCGAGCTGGAGAGCGGCGAACTGCGCATCATCGACTGGAAGGCCATCGAGGAACTGCGGCAGAGCGACTTCACGGTCGGATCGATCCCGGGCGCGCCGGTCATTCCGAGGGGCGCCCCGGCGTACGCTCGGACGGCGGACGAGGCGCCGGTGCCGGCGCAATAGCGCGCGGTGTGCGGTGCGTGGCCTGTCATTTGGAGGGCATCCCACCTCGTAGATCGGGCTTCGGCCCGACCCGCATGCTCACTACGCGCCCTCGCACCCCGGCCTCACCGGCAGGCGCATCAAGGCCTGCCCCATCCGGATCCTGGCGCCCTCCTCGATCCCGTCCGCCAGGGTGAACCCCCGTGGCGCAAACACCAGTATCGTCGAGCCGTGCTCGAACCACCCCATCTCCTGCCCCTTCTTGTACGTGGCGTCGCAGGCCATCACATTCGGCCCGCGATAGCGAAGATGCAGCGGCGCTTCCAGGCAGTGCAGGCGGATGCTCGCGACCAGGATGGCCGCCACCGGCACCAGCGTGACCCGGTGCTCGGCCTCACCGACCCACGTCTGGATCACGGCGCGCTCGTTGCGGCAGAACAGCTGCTCGACCCGCTTCAGCGCGATCGGGTTCACGTTCCACGTATCGCCCGAGATGTAGGTCACCTGCCGGACCCGGCAGTCATGCGGCGCATGGAACCGGTGGTACATGTTCGATGTCAGCCGGAGGGTCACGTACGTGCCGTCGCGGTAGCGATCCTCGAGTTTCGGATCGCTCAGCAGATCGTGGAGCCGGTACGGGAAGCCCTTCGCCTGGAACAGCACGCCATCCTCGACCACGCCGCAGGCACCGACGATCCCGTCGCACGGGCTGGCGAGGACCTCCGGGTCCGGATCGACGCTCCGCGCCCCCGGCTTCAGCTCGCGGATGAAGCAGTCGTGCATGCTCCGGAACGTCGTCTTGCGCGCCTCGGTCAGATCGAGGCTGCCGAAGAATCGCCACACCGCGATCGACAGATCCCGCACCTGCGGCTGCTCGATCCTGCTGAACCAGCCCATGAACATCGTCAGCCAGCGACGCGGGATCCGGTTGGTCAGCAGGAAATTGAGATCCTCCTGCTGCACGAGACGAAGAATCGAATGGCGGATGGTCATGGTTTCGTAAAACGACACTGGTAAATGCTAGACATGGACTCGACCCTTGCTCTCTCCGTGCTCGGCGCGGCCACCCTGGCCGCCCTCACCCCGAAACTGAAGGCGCGACTCGCACTGTCGCGCGCCAAACACCGGTCGCTTGCGGGGCACGCCCGCATGAGCCGGACCATGGCGAAGTTCGTGCCGTTCTATGAATTCGACGGCGAACGATTCTTTCGCGCGGACGACGCGCCGCCGGATTTCGTGAGCCGGCGCATGGCGGGGTTCGACCGCCTCGCGGCCCTGTACCGGACCCGATTCGCGAAGACGGCGAGCCTCACCGGCGAGATCCGAGACGGCGTGTCGGATCTGCAGTTCACGGGCGCCTACCGCGTTCCCTTCCAGTTCAGCAGACACCTCCGCCGCCATCTCGACGCGGGCGCATTCGTGCAGTCCGCCTCCGGCGTGAAGGTGATCGACCTCGACGGCAACGAGTTCTACGACCTCACCGGGTCGTACGGCGTGAACGTCTTCGGCGTGGACTTCTACAAGGCGTGCATGGCGCGCGGCAGCGAAGCCGCCGCGTCCCTCGGACCGGTGCTCGGCGCCTACCATCCTTCCGTCGCTTACAACGTGCGGCGATTGCTCGAGATCTCCGGGCTCGACGAGGTGTCGTTCCACATGTCCGGCACCGAAGCCGTCATGCAGGCCGTCCGCCTCGCGCGCTATCACACGCGAAGGACGCACGTCGTCCGCTTCTGCGGGGCATACCACGGATGGTGGGGCGACGTGCAACCGGGCGTCGGCAATCCGATCCCGGCGCGCGAGACGTACACGCTGAAGGACCTCGACGAGAAGACGCTGCACGTCCTGCGCACCCGCAAGGACATCGCCTGCGTCCTCGTGAACCCGCTGCAGGCGCTGCATCCGAATGCGTCGGCGCCCGGCGATGGGTCGCTGGTCCACGGCCGCGAAGTCCGCGGCGTCGACCGCGAGGCCTACGCCGCCTGGCTCCGCAAGCTGCGTGAAGTCTGCACGGCACGCGGCATCGTGCTGATCCTCGACGAAGTGTTCGTGGGCTTCCGACTGGCGCCCGGTGGCGCACAGGAATACTTCGGCGTGCGTGCGGACATGGTGACCTACGGCAAGACCGTCGCCGGCGGCTTCCCGGTCGGCGTCCTGTGCGGCAAGCACGCCGTGATGAAGCGCTTCCGCGACGACCGCCCGGCGGACATCTGCTTCGCCCGCGGCACGTTCAACGCCCATCCGTACGTGATGGGTGGGATGCAGAGCTTTCTGGAACGCATCGAGGACGACGACATACGCGCGATCTATCGCGATCTCGACGCGACCTGGAATGCCCGGGCCGAGAGACTCAACGACCGCCTGACCGAAGCCAAGGTCCCGGTCCGCGTCGCCAATCTGTCGTCCATCTGGTCCGTCGGCTTCACCCAGCCGTCGCGCTATCACTGGATGCTCCAGTACTACCTCCGTGCGGAGGGG
>VYME01000074.1_pt1 | contig 53468 bp, 43 predicted proteins | sample 5115281 | NCBI WGS metagenome assembly VYME01 (sample SAMN12291780, study PRJNA351875) | freshwater metagenome | isolation source: freshwater lake | place: USA: Michigan, Wintergreen Lake | collected 2013-08-08
GTGGGGGAGCCGCTGCTGCTGGGGGAACTGCCGCTGCCGCTGGGGGAACTGCCGCTGCAGCGGCAGTTCCCCCAGCGGCAGCGGCAGTTCCCCCAGCGGCAGCGGCAGTTCCCCCAGCAGCAGCGGCTCCCCCACCCGCCACAGCGCTTACACCAGCACCCGCCGCAGGCGCACCGGCTCCACATGTTACAACGGTTATAACAACTGCAGCCACGACAGCGACTACTGTAGCAACAACTTGAATGGTTTTTTTCCTCGCCGCTTCTCGTCTGGCTTTGTCTGCTTGCCTTTTGTTTAAGAAAGCAACTATAAGGTCTGCACTGACCGCACCGCCCGTTGCATTGGAAATGGCTTGGGCGATTTGCGACTTCACATAACCCTCTGCTTGACTACGTGCCCAGGATTGAACCGTACCACCCATAAACAAGGTTTCAGCAAGCGATTTTACTAATTGAGCATTAGAAGCCTGTGAATTGGCACTCGCTTGGTAAGCCTCAGCACCTCGTTCGCTCATCTTTCCAACGTTGTTTAAGCTAGTTGACATTGCAGTTGTCACACGCTGAAAATCACGAGAAAACTGTTCTGAACTCGATTGGAAATCGTTAAAAATTTGACTGTTGTCCCAAGAATCAAATAAATCCCCAGTGCTTGCTAATCTGAAGCTTTGCGGGGCCATTACAACTGTTGAGTAATTTGACATACCAGCATCATAACTTGATGCAGAAGTTGCATCTGCACCTGCTCGCAGATTTGCCTGCCCGTTATAGATGGATTGAGTTACGACAATATTTCCATTAGCATCATAAGAAACACCCGCTCCACTCGCCGCTAACGAATTATAAACTTGGCTCATCCCGTCGCTTGTCGCCTTCTTGGCAAGGCTATTCAATGAATTTGCCAGAGCAAAATTTTGCGCACCGACCACTGACTGATTGAGTGTCGATAAGAATAGCCTTAATCCAGCTAAATCGTTTAAAAAAGAATTGGAAGCAGATAAGAAAGAATCGCTGACACTCGGAAAGGACATTCCGCTTCTTGTGATCAAATTACTTTCAACTTCGATATCTGTTTTTACTGGCAGCGCAGAAAGAATCGATACGAGATCAGAAGACTTGGAAGCAATAAGCGATACAAGATCGTTTCCAGAGAGACCACTTGTAATGGCTTCCTGAATTGAATCGGCTTTTTCCTTCAGCGTGTTTTGTGTAGTGGTCCATGTTACTTCCCCGTCCTGACGGAGAGCTTCCATTTTGGAAAGCCAAGTTGCTCTCGATTCAGACAAATCGGAAACCTCTTTATCACGCGCAAGTGCCGCTTGTGCTAATATCGAGACGGACTGAGCCTTCCATGAAGCATATTCATTCGTGTATGAGTTAACTTGACTTTCCCAATTTGAGATGGCGGGGACCACGGAAGAATTCCAAGTTGAGACCTTCCCAACCAATGCCGATGAGTAATTTACCCATGCTGTTTTATTTGCAGATGCATTTGAATCAAACGTCGTAAAACTTAGCGAAGTTGTTACCTTTTCCTCTAGAAAATCCTGGCTGACACAAATGAGTACTCCCCAAAATCCACACCCAGTTGCGGCATACGTGAAGGCATTATTCCCTGCGGTGCTATAACTTTCTCCCTTCCCCCAAGAATTCACGGTTACAGGATACGGATTATAATTACTACTATTTCCAGTCATATCGACTGCGGATACTGTCTGCGTATATTTATAGCTAGTATTTAAACCAAGCTTTTGGTTGATAAAAGTTTTTAAGCCAGCGATGTCCTTTCCATTATCATAATATGCTTTTATAGCTCCAATAACATCATGACTTGAGTAGTTATTCCCTACATTTGCAGCAAAAATTGTATTATTGAAATTCGATGAACTATAAATTTTCCCATTCCAATAGGTTTGATTTCCTGCAGCGACAGTTTCTTGCGAAATCAAGTAATTTTTCATAAGATTAGCTATAGTACTTAATGGACTCTTATTAGCAATCGCACCTTGCATTTGTACAATTAATGCCTGCAATTGTTGACCGTCACTTGTAAGTTGATTAACATCAATAATGGGTGCACCATTGGCATCAGTATTATAGAAAACAGAATTTGTTGAAAGATAAGACTGTAATTGTCCAATCTGGATACCTATCTGATCCCTAACATTTTTTTCATAACCTTTAATATTGGCTATCTGAGCATTAAATTGCGCATCAGTCGTCGCGATTTTTGATACTAAATTATTATAAGCATTGTTGGAGCTTGAGATCGCGTTATCATATTGCAACAACCCATTGGCAATCCCGTCAGCATGGTCCCTTTCCCACTGCTCACGAGCGATCCTCACTGCTTCCTGAGCTTGCTGAATGACATTCTGATTTGGATTAATTCCAAGATCAGTTTGCCCTTGACTTGAGTTTACCTCCGAGGAATTCAATGTAGATTGAGTATTAGACGCCAAAAAGCTTTCCCTTCTTAGCTGAATCGAAGTCTCTGCAGCTTGCATCCAATTTTGCTCTTCAATCGCTTTTTGACTTTGTAGTGCTTGATAAACGTACTGTTGGTATGCTTGGACAGTGTTATATGCATCGGAAGTATTTACTGAACTTACATAGGCAGCAATCTTTGCCTCGGAGGCTAATTGCCAATCAGAATACAATTGATACAGATGGGTATTTACAATCTTATCCCAATGGTCAAGAGACGTTGCTTCCTGATCTGCCACTGCATAAATATTAGAAAGATTCTGATTTTGAAATGGCTGGTCATTTAATAAAGGGACGACGGCCTGGCTAGAGACGGACATAACAGGGAATAAAAATGTAATAAAATAAGTGAAAATTAATACAGCACTGGTGGATTTCTGATTATTTTTCTGAGAAAAAAATGAAGCCAGACTTAGATTTTTCATTTTAGACATTTTTTTTTTCATATCAATTCTTCCTTTCACTACCACATCAAACCACCTAATCGACCAACTTTCAGCTAACTTTGGAATTCTTAATAGTAAAATTTGAACAGTTATAAAAAAAAACAAAATCAAAGTGCGCAAACATTCATTATACGTTCAAGCTTAGTATCCGCATTGGATTTTTAAAAGTTTGGTTTTATGTTTTAAAATTGGAATGTGTATAGCGAAATGCACTACGCATGTAGACGCCAAACAAATGAAGTGCAAGGAGACATAACAAATAAGCCAGAAAAAAGCCCACGTAAGCCTGATCATTTAAATTTACAAAAATAAAACCGATTAAGGAATTTATTTTTGTTTTAGGATATTCTTTATTTCTGTACTCAATATCAGATCATCCTCTGATATTGCCTTTGCCTTTTTAATACTTTTTTCATATCTTTCGAAAAGTTCAGCCTTTTTGAAAATTAACCCCAAATGTATGTAAGATAAAGCTACACTATGCAAGTTCTGGGTAGCTTTCGTATAACTCAAAATAGCCTCATCTATTTTCCCAACCTTTTCCAGCAGTCTTCCACGGATAAATAAGACTTCAGGATTAGTGTTTTCATGCTCTAAATAAGTTTTTGTTTTCATTAAAATATCTTCAGGCTTTTTCCCGTTCATATATTCCGACTTTATTATCCAAAGTAGAGCATTCAGATTCGAACTTTCTCTTTTATAAGCTTCATTAAAGTAGTTCTCTGCTAAAGTAAATTCCAAATCAAAATAATGTAATTTGCCTAACATCATCCCCGTATCTAAATAATTAGGCTGAATCGAGTATAATTCTTGCAATTTCTTCCGCGCAAGATCTCGTTTATTTTGCTGAAAAAGTCGAGTGCCCTCTGAATGAAGTTGACTTAATCTCGCAGAATCGGTGCAACCAACAAAGAGGGAGACTAACGAAATAGCCAGTATTTGTCTAAATTTCATACATTCCACGTTAAAGCATGTGATGCTTTAACAAATCTCTTCAGTATTTTTATGGTTAAAGTAAGTCCCATTCAATTAGGAATGATCATCGAATTAAAGAAAAAACAATCAAGGATTAAATTACCCATTCCTTTTTTTACCTAACATTGCTCTTAATGATATCCAAGCAAGTATCATCTCCTGCCATGCTTGGACTACCCTTGATTTTAAATATTTCCAAAGAGTTGTCCCAAATTTCTTCTGCCATTCCCATTGCATACGAAGACCAAAAGAAAGTAGATAGAGATAAATAATTACCCCTGCCATAATATAGAGAAAGCTAACAACACTAGGGCTTGCGAAGACAAGTAAAATCAAAAAAAGAAAGCCGAGATAAAATAATGAACTCTGCGTAATATGATATTTGATTCGTACGAAATAAAATCCAAACGGCACCACTAGAAAAAGCGATACTTGGAACGGCAAATAGAAAGCTCCAGGATAAAAAAACTGAATTAAGAAGATAGAAAAAGGATATGGAATCAGATAAGTTACCAGAAAACTTGATGGTCGGATCATCTGTCTTCTGGACAACAGGGATACTAAAAAGGTAAATGATGGAAGTAAGAAACACAAGAGTTTTCCTAAGAATGGAGGAAAAGTTGTGATGTTAGTTGTTTCTGCTCCATCTTCAATTCTGTAGCCTTCAGGTAAGGGATAAGATTTAACGAAATCAGTTAGGCTTCGTACAATTCTGGAAGAGTCACCCTCCAATTTTACTGCAAAACTCAAGGTCTGGGCACGGTTTTTATGATATATCTTGACTGGAACCTTTGCTTCACCAGTTGTTACTACGGTTGAGATCGGAAGAAATCTACCTTTCGTATTTTTGATGCGGATTTCATTGAATTCAGTGCGAGAATTTCTATATTTTTCCGCAAAACGTACTCTGACGTCTACCTCCTTTTCCCCATCTATGAACTTTGTCGCGACACCTCCCTGTAAGGCTAAACTCAATTCATCGCCAAATTGTGGGAGTGTTAGATCAGACACCATAAATAAAGTGGAATTTGGCCGGAGTTGGAGTTCCTCGCGAGCTGGTTTGTATCGTAAGATTGATTCCGTGACTCCCTCGAGGGATTTCACTTTTTCTGCTAATTCTTGAGTAAGGGATTCTAGCTCTTTTTGATCATAACCAATTATATCATACGTGACTTCTTGGAAAAAGGAGGAGTCTTGGTTGGAGGCAAAAAACAAAAATCCATCATCAGTTGAACCAATGCCTGCTTTTAGAGCGCGCAAGAACTCCGCGTCCGGCACATAACCATCATTTAATTCTATTAGAAAGAGTGAGTGCCCAGGATCAATCTTACTCACCACTTGTTTAACTCCTGGGACAAGAATCATTGCCTTTTCGGCTCGGAGCGAGATTTCATTCGTATGAGCGAATGCCGTTCCTGAAGGGAATTCGAGAAAAGCTACGGTCTCTCTCGCGTCCGATTCGATAGAATTCTTTAGATCGATTTTGGTAAAAGTATAAAAACTGAGGATTACGAAAAATATCAAACTCACAGGGAGGATATCCTTGTGGCTGAGTAGTGGCTCTTCGGTTTTATTTCTAAAAGCCAATCCCTTAGTAACAAAAAAATCGGAAGCCCTTTTATGGGACCGCTGTAAGTGAGCATTTGTTAAATCTATAAATAACCAAGTTCCCGATTTTAATAAACTTGTCGTTATGACTATAAAATAGATATCGAGAAGTAAAAAACAAACAATTGAGCTGCTTACGAGTGAGAGATAAAACTGACTGACCTCGGGAGATAGAAAGAACGATAAGACTGTTGCACCAATCAAATTTACCAGCAAATGAGTAAGAGGGAATTTCTTTTTGATCACTAGCTTTCGACTACTGTCAAAGGCAAAGCTGCGCTTGCGAGTGATCACCCAAAATATATTTCCAAATATCAATCCGTAGCAACTAGCAAGCGAGAGATGTGACCCCGATAGCTCGAGAAGTAATAAATAGGCGAAATACGCTGGAATTAGGCTGACGAGAAACGCAAGATAAAGATTAAAAAAGGATTTCTTTGCAAAAAAGAAAAATAGTAGAGATAGTAAGGCGAGACCTTCTAATAAGTATAATGACCTGAGGGTTTCTGTGAGGATTTTGGATTCGTCCTGGTTGTATTCGAGTTTTAAGCCGAGTAGGTTTTTCTTGTCTGCAACCGCACGTACTCCTTCAGATACTAGAACTTCATCACTTGATTCATTTTTATAAATGAATGCGGTGACTTTCTCTTCTGCATTCAGCCTGGCGCCAACATTTTCTTCTCGGGGTGATAAACTGACGTGCGCAATGTCTTTGATTGAGATAATTTGTCCATCTTTTGTTACCCGAATTGGCATCTCCCCGATTTCTAGCATATTTACAAATCTTTCTTTCATCTGGAGCCCATGAGAATCCTTGATGGTAGTCAGCTTACCTAGCGAATCATTTTGGTTTCTATCTTGGAAGGCCGTCACAATATCTCGGAGGCTAAGACCGTAGGCTTCCAATTGTTTGGCGTCACATGCCACTTGGATTTCGCGAATTTTTCCTCCCGCGACGATTACTTGGCTCACCCCATCAACGCCCTCCCAAGCTCGTTTGAAGGATTTTTCTACCAATTCGCGTAACTCGTCTTGGTTCATATTTTCCTTTGAAAATGAAATAACCATTAGTGGTGAGTTTGTTGGATCATAGCGAAACACTTGTGGTTTATGCACCTCACGCGGAAATACGGTTGCGACAACATCGATTTTCTCTCGGAACTCTAGAGATTTTTCCTTCAGCTTTTCGGCTTCCTCCATTTGGATTTGGATCAGAACAGAACCGTCTTCCGAGATAGAACGCATGCTTCGCACGCCCCCTACTTTAGCGATCGCCTTTTCAATCGGGGTAGTAATGTCGGCCTCGACTTTGCTTACGTCATAACCACTTGCCTCAACACGAATGGCTATCCCTGGATAAATTTTCTGATCGAGCCGGACAAGTGATATCTCAGATCTCCCAATGAATCCAAAAAGGGAGAGACCAAGCGCTATCATCAGGGAAAAAATAGGCCTAGCGCTAACGAATTTTAAAAGCACTTCACGCAAGGCGGTGTCTCATACCCTTCTTACGGTTTAAAAAATAAACAACAGTCGGAATCACAAAAAGAGACAGTATGACGGAAGTAATAAGTCCACTGATCACGACGACTCCGAGTGGAGCTTGGAACTCCGAGCCTTTACTGAGTGAAAGAACAATGGGCAACATCCCGAGAATGGTTGTCGCATTATTCATAAGTATGGGACGAATGACAACTTCGGTTGCCTTGTACAGGGCCTTTTTAGCGTCGCCAAGTTCCCGTAAGAAGAGATGGAAATATTCAAAGTATAACGAAGCGTTATCGACAACGACACCCATGAGTAAAATAAATCCCATAAAAGAACTGATATTTAGTGATTTTGAAGTTAGCAGAAGGGCTGGAAATGTCCCGATAAATATAAGGGGAATCGTGATCAGCATGATCAGCGAAGAACGATAAGATTCAAATTGCCCAGATAGTAGCATAAAGATAAGCAGCAGAGCTAATAAAAAAGACAAGATAACTTCTTTTAGCGACTCGTCTAATTTTTCTTTCTCACCAGTTGCTTCGATTCTCACTTCATCACTTAACTTTATAGAATCAATGTTTGCTTGGATTTCTCTTATTACATTGCGAAATGCAGGATTAAAACCAATCTTTAATTCGTTCACACGCAAATTACCGATTCTATGTATGGCAGTAACATTTTCTTTTTTCGAGAAGGTAACGAATTGCTCTAAGCTTACTGTTTCCCCGTAAGGTGTCGGAATTCGCAGACGACTCAGCTTTAGTTCTGTATCCGTTGCGGATTTTAACATCCCTATGCGAACTGGAATCGTAAGCCCACGCGTATCCATACTCGATGCTATAATGCCCTTTAGGGCGATTTTTACAAAGTTAGAAACGTTTGCATTTGTCAGTCCATATTGTGCAAGCTTAACCTGGTCAAAGTCAAGGTGGTATTCTAAACTTTTTTCTTCAAGGTCAGTTCGAATCCATTCGACACCAGCCAAACTTTCCACTCGCTTTTTGATCGCCAAAGCTGCTGCTTCCATAGCTTCCAAATCATCACCTATGATCTGATATTCGACCTCTTCTCTTTTTTCGGCAAGAATCTCTCCGAGAATATTTTCTTTTGTCGCGTAATCAATTTGGATCTCATTTGACTTTGATATTTTTCCTTTTAGTTCACGAACTATTTCTGTCGTGGACTTCGATCGGTCATCATGGAGGATTACCTTTATCTCCGCCTCACTTGTGCTTGTGATGGCATTTGGATTTGATTTAAGATTTTCTTCCTCGCCTCCTAGGTTTGATAAGTACGACTTGACAGCTGGATTTGCCTGGATCACCGATTCGATGTAACCGACATACTCAGAAAGAGCTTCGAGATCTGTGCCTTGTGGTAATTTTATATGAATACCAATTTCGCCAGTATCAATCCGAGGTAAAAATTCCTTATCTAAAAAAGGTAGAAGTGATAGGCTGAACACAAAGAGACTCATGATCAAAAGGAAAAAAACTTTGGGTGCTTCCAGGACTCGGGTAAGTAGTTTATGATAAAAAGTCACAACCTTCATTTCGTTATAGAACGAATATTTTACGATTTCCGAGTTGCCGAATTTCCGGTACCGGTAAAGAATGCTTGCGATTAGGGGAATAAACGTTAGCGCGATCACCAAACTGAAACTTAGTGTAATCATAATAGCAAGTGCCATCTCTCGAAATATCATCCCGAGCGTACTTTTAATAAAACCAATTGGCAAAAAAACAATGATTGTTGTAGAAGTTGCAGAAATGACAGAACCAAAAACCTCAGACGTTCCTTCTTTGACAGCTTCTTCGAGTTTCTTACCTAACATCAAATTCCGCTCAATCGCGGAGATTACGACATTACTCGAATCGAATAACATCCCGATTCCAAGAGCCAATCCGCCAAGACTCATCATATTAAATCCGATTCCTAGATACCGAAATACAAGAAAACTTGGAAGTAGAGTAACGGGAATCGCGAGAAGCAAAATACTTGGACTCTGGTAATTTTTGAGAATAAAAAGGAGGGAAAGGTAAGCAAGAATGGCTCCCAATACGAGATTGGTATAAAGACCATCGAGTGAGTCTTTTATAAAAATCGATTCGTCATAACTGACAATGGCAGTTACCTCATTTCGAAATAGTTCGTTTACGCTGCTCGTTATGCGGTACACGTCGCCCGCAAGGGATACGGTATTTTTTCCAGGCTCCTTATAGAGATAAAGGATCACCGCCTCGTCTCCGTTATATCTAGCAAGTCCAGTTCTTTCCTTATAACGTTCGGATATTTTAGAGAAATCGGAAAGCCGGATCCCAGCACCAGTGCCACTACCCTGTACAATTAAATTTCCCAAATCAAAACTGGACTCAAATTCGCCTATCGCGCGAACCGGCAGATCCTTTTTGCCGTATGGAAGTTGCCCTGCCGGATAATTTTTGTTATTTGTCGCGACGAGTAAACGAAGGTCTGCAGGTTGTACATGAAATGCATTTAACTGCTCGGGATCGATCTCTACAAAGACTTCCTTCTCATAACCGCCGACGACTTGTACGAGAGCAATCCCTTCGATACGGTCAAAATAAAGTTTCACATGATCCTCGATCCACTGCCTTAGCTTTTTTGGATCTCCGAGTGCCTTGGGTGAAAAAACGATTTCCATAAAGGCGGAACTGCTCGGATCAAATCGAGATATTAGTGGTTTACTTGCGTCTTGCGGGATTTGATCGCGAATAAGATCGAGCTTTTCCCTTACTTCAAGTAATGCATAATGCATATCCGTTCCGTTTTTAAAACGTAGATGCACAAAACTATAGCCTTCTCGAGAAACAGATTCCACTTTCTCTACGCCTTGAATTGTACCTACAACTTGTGAGATGGGTTTTGAAATGATATTTTCTATTTCACTTGGTGAAGAATTGGCATAGGAAGTGATAATAGTAAGACGAGGAAACTCAATATTTGGAAGTAAACTTAAGGGGATTTCACGGAGCGACAATCCGCCAAATAGACATAGACCCGCAAATATCATAAGGCTTGCGACCCGACGGCGAATCAGAAGCGATATGAACGAGTTTATCATTGAAATTTAGGTTTTACAAGAACGCCGTCATAAAGTCGGTTTAGGGGACTCGATATTAACGTCTCTCCTGCCACAAGGCCCTCTTTAACAATAATTCGATCTTCCCTCTTCTCTCCAAGTTTAATTGTTTTTTTATATGCTCGTTTGTCTTTTAAAACAAATACACTTCCCTCTGCATCATCGATGGAAACGAGGGTATTCAAGGGTACAAGCACTGCTTTCAAATCATTTCCGATGACAACTTCTGCTCTTACAAAAAGACCAGGCCTAAGCTCCGTTATTTTTCCGGAAAGTTCAACTTTCACCTCAGCAGTATGCGTTTTCTGATCCACTAGGGGACTTACGCGTTTTATGATTCCGTTGTATTTTTGGTTTGGCAGGGAATCGGCTGTGATATTGGTCCTTAGGCCAGATTTTACCTTTGCGAGATCGCCTTCGTTCACAGAAAATACAACATATACTCCGTGTGTCGAGATGAGTGTCAAAACAGAAGTACCTCCCCCACTCCCCGAATTCACGAGCTCCCCCTTCGTGCGACTAATTTTTGCGACAAGCCCCGTGATCGGAGAGACAAGAACAGATTCGCGGATCAGCATCTCGGTTGAAGCAAGATTGACTTCGCTTGCCTTGAGATTCTTTACAGCGACTTCAGTTTCCGATTTTTCAATTTTGGTGTTGATTGTTTTTATAAGTTCTATTTTTGTTTTTTTGTCCTGGGGAACGATATATCCAGCGGACACAATATCCTCATCGCGTATTCCGATTAAAATCATCTCTAAATCTCGTTTGGCGTTATTTACATTTATCTCGCGCGTATTTAGCTCGAGTTTGATGTTTTCCATATCCTCATCAGAAATAACTTTTTCTTTCCAAAGAATTTCTTTCTTCCTTGCAATCTCGCTGAATCTTTCAAACTCAGCAATAGTTTTAGTATATAGGTTGATGCGCTTATCGGCTTCTCCCAATTTGACCTCTACATTACGTCTTGCAATTTCAAGTTTATCGCGAGAAAGTTGGAGAAGAGCTCTGGAGGAGTCAAGGGCAGCCTGTTGTTTGGCTAGATCAAGCTCAAAAGTTAAACTATCAAGTTTGACTAGTTTTTGACCTTTCACGACTGAATCTCCTTCCTTCACAAAAAAGTTTTCGATTCGACCACTTACCTTGGAGTATATTTCAACTCGCTCAATAGGCTCAAGAATCGCCGAGTAAGAAAGAACAGGTGTAACTGTTTCCTCTTCAATAGGCACGGTTTGGACTGTGATAATACCACCTTCGTTTAAAGCCTCAGTCTCTTCCTTTTTATTTGAGTATTTCTCATATTGCTCGCTTGCGGAGAGATATTTCGAATAAAACATACGGTTAAAGAGCGGTAATTTGGCACGTAGTTCACCCCAAGTTAGATTGGTATATGCAAGAGTGATACCAAGATATACAAGTGAGCTTATAACAAGCTTCGAGAAAAATGGAATTTTAGTTAGGAAACCAAGCTTCTCTTTCAGCATCTCAAATCCAGTTTGCTTCGCCAAAAGCTAGATTGGGCATCTAATTCTGCTGAGATTTTGTATCTCATCATATTGTCAGTTTTCTCGACTCCTCCTAGACAAAGAAAAGTGGGAACAAAACTACGGAGGCAAATCTTAGCTCCACTCAAGAGGTTTTTCATTGAATCGTCCTAGGTGCAATTCTCGTTTGGAACTCTAAAGCCATAGCAGATGCTACTTCTTTCAGAAGCTCCGATTCATAAATAGTTTTATTATCAAAGGTAGAGCTAAGCATTCCGACCATCACACCCTCCGCATTATATATACTCAGGAAAATGTAATTATAGTCCTTTCTTTCGAGGATTTTATCATTGCTCTGAACTGAGATTGTGCCCTGTAAAAAAAGATCAAACCCTTCCTTTATACCCAGTTCCTTAATCTCAGCACTTACTAGCAGCCTTTCTGCCACATAACCTTGGTTCCAGTTCTCTCCTGCCGCAAGACGTAAACTTGTGGGTAAGCTACTCGACTCAGACTTCTTAGGATCAGTTTGCTTGATACTTTCATTAAAACTGAATCCGAAGAGCAAATAACCTCTTTGGATCAACTCGAACTTAAGTAGGTCATGGAAATCTTTGGGAACTGAACGAGGTGTCCGTATGTCACGATTTTCAATCAAGCCTAGAATCAATTTTTTTTTCGGAGCGGAAGATACGAGTGTCGATCGTACATGATATACATTGTTCTTACATCGGGAACCAAAACCCATCAAACAAAAGATAAGAATTCCGAAGGTAATCCTGTTTATTGCTATTTTCATTTTGCCTCCATACTAAAGTTAAACGTTGATCCTGTGGAAATATTGTTAACGTCTTTAGCAGATGTATCAACCGTCAAAATATAAAATGGGTAACCGGCAGGATTTGTATTCGACTGTAGTAAGTTAAAATCTCCTGAAGTTGATGCATTCCCGAAAGAGGTAGTTCCGTTACAGGAGGATTCAAGTTCTGAGAAGACAAGCGTTAACACGCGGCAGCCAAAGGGAAAAGCAGCCTGACAATCATTCCAAGTCCATGAGGACAATTGAACAACTGTGCTCGGTGGGGACTGTCTTTTGAGTCGAACCGCGCTAATCGTACTATTCAAATCCATATAATTAGAAAAAATCAATTTGAAGTTATCAGTGTTTACGTCGGTGCAAGATGCTGGGTTTGAGAAATTTGGACCGGTGCCAGTGCCCGTATCTCCTGCTCGGAACTGATACGATGTAGGCGATAGAACGGCTAGAGAACTATCCCAATAACAAGTTCCAAGTAGCCAGTTCCCACCTGCGGCATTTCCTGTACCTGGGAAGGTATTAGAACAGCCTTGCGACTCGACTCCTACAGCTTGTACAAATGGTGCATTCGTTAGCGCTCCACCCGCAGTAAAACTATAAACCAAAGCACCCGCAACAAAGATCCCGTCTTGGGATTTCGCGCCCGTACCAATGGTGATTGTATATCTAGTGCCGAAGATGAATTTGGCGTCAGGCGTGAAGGTTAAGGTTTGGTTATTTGCCGACCAAACATAATTGCCTGTAAAAGAAGGCGAAAAACTAATATTTGACTGCGTTTGGATTTGATTCATTGCCCTAGAAAAATTAAACACGAGTGGCGTTGAGTTCGGATTTCCAAGACACCCAGTGGTAACACTCGTCGTTACCAAATCGGCAATAGCCCCAGTTCCCGCGAGGCAGTTTGCAAGAGTATCGGAATTCAGTGTTAAACTAGTTAGAGACGGTAATAGATTCGAAGTTCCAACAAAAAAACTTCCAGACATAGGAATCTGCAAACGAATCCCTTGCGCATCTTGAGCTGTTGTTGAGACAGCCGCCGTTATACGCGCCTGGGAAGAAAACGGCAAGTCTGGGATAACGAGTAAATTTGTATCGGACTGCCAAACAAAACTGGCAGAAAACGCAGGTGAAAAGGCGATTGCCCCGATTGTTGCGGCTTTATCCATCGGGCGTGAGAAGGAAAAACTAAGTGAATTTGTACTTGGTGCCCCCATGCATGCAGTAGTCACCGAGCCTGAGAGTATATTTTGTTGGGGTGTTCCTCCCGCATTACACTCTGCGGTAGTTCCAGCAGATATTAGAACACTCGTAAGTTCTGGAAAATTTCCAGCCGAGGTCGCTTCGCCAACAGTGAAACTAGCAGAGAACACCTCTTTTAGATCATTACCATCTTTAGATTCACAATTTTTTGAGATCGTGTAGGTATACGTCCCATAACTCCACTGCGTACTTGGTACAAATGTTAAAGCATAATCACTTAACTCATAAAACCCCTGCGTCGCAGGTGAGATAGAAAAACTTTGCACACAAGTATTGATATTCATGGGTTTGTCAAATAATACGGCAATTTTTTGAGTGCGCGGAAGCCCTCTGTCACCCATTGCTGGAACGGCAGACAGGATCCGAGGTGCTTTATCGTCCCCGAGAAACGTAAAGAGTTTCTCGGCGTCGTTACCTGCATGTTTACAATCAACACTCAGAAAAGAGGCAGCAATGTTAAGGAATAGAAAAAAATATTTTAACATAATTTACTCTTCAAGAAATAATTCATACTCTTTCTTCTTTGTTCTTTTTGGTATTGTTTTCTTTTCATTTTCCTCATCTCCAAAGCTTTCTCGCTTTTCCAAATTGGAACTGTTTTCATTTTTCAAAAGCTCTCGCAAAACCGAATTGCCACCGTCTCTCTTGATTTCAAAAAAATGCATCTCACTTAAGGGATATCCCGTTGCGAAACTATATTCCATTCCTGATTCAAGATAACCAGATAAGGCTCCCGCCATCTCGTCAACAGCACGGTTCATTTCAAATTCGGCAGAAATCAGCTCCGACTCTTTGGCAAAGCCTCTGGCAAATTTACTTTGTATAGTTTTCCACAACTCATAATTCAAATAAAACTTCGAGTTTGATATTGATAAGGCATGCCAATTTTCACGATACTTCTCTCGCGCCTTGAAAGCTTCTGCCTGTACGGTGATCTCAAGCAATTTGCTTGATCTTATCGCATCGGAAAGTCCAATCTTTCCTTCATATATTTTTCTTGTGTATGACAAATCATCAAATAGGTTGAATGTACTACTATTGAACGCATTTTCCCCACGACCAACAAACTGGGGTCCAAATCCTGGGATTCTCTGAATTCCGGTTCCGTCGGTCTGAACGCCGTAATTTGTAGAAGTTTGGTTTGTAGTACTCCCTAGCTGTGTCTGAACAGAAAAACTGAATCCATAAACATCATTTTTTACAGGTAAAGTTCCATTCACGTTCTCACCGTAATATCAACCGACTGAAAATTTCGGCTTCCATGTATTCTCTGTGATCTCTTTTCTCGTTTTCAGGTTTTCGATGGCAATTTTTGCCTTACGAACCTCTGCTTTGTTTTCCAAAGCAAATGTTTCTTCGCTTTTCATAAAGTTTGGTGGATAAAGCACATAATCCCGAAGCAATGAATCCTTAAGTTGGATAGGGACTTCAATTGGTATATTAATTTGCTTTTTAAGTTCAATTTCGTTTTGCACGCGCAGTGATTTTGCTTTGAGAACGGTGAGTTCTAATTCCCGCAATTTGGTCTTTGATTCTAATTCTTGTAATTCTGTCGAAAAACCTTGAGTTTTTTCCTGAGAGGTATCATTTAGCTGACGGAGTGTTCGGTCGAAGGATTTTTCTGCTACGTAACTTTTTATATCGCTCGCAAGTAGTTTTAGATAGGCCTTTCTTATCTCTAGTGTTGTCTTTTCACAAGCGATCTTCCAGTCCTCATGATTAAGTAATTCTTGGAGTTTCGCAGATTCTATCTCTAATGCATTTTCCCCACCATCATAAATGAGTTGGTTTAGTTGAAGTCTAATATCATTATATTGGCTGTCCGGCTGGTTGACATTTGTATTACGAAGACCAAAATAACTAACACCTACGCGAGGAAGATAATTTCGCCATTTTTCCGTGGCCACCATTTTGAAAACCTCTCTTCTATCCTTAAGACTAGCTAAAATTACACTATTAGTGATACCAATGGCTTCTGCATCCTCCATATTTATTAAAAGTGAATCTTGTACATTGGTTGAGTTGGCCTTAATTTTAGTTATTGTCAGAATTAAAAGAAGTCCATAGACTAATCTTAGCTTATTCTTTTGAAAATTTATAAAAAAAAGAGTTAGCATTGTAAATAAAATTAGTTATTTCTTAAGCTAACTATCGACAACTAATCGCGTGTAATCGATACTTTATTTTAAAATCCTACAGAAAATAGACGCGAGAGTCTAGTTAGCTGCTACCAGAATCATTTTACATTCCTTTCTTGTTCAAATATATCTAGACACGAGAAATGTAGAGATTGACGCTTTGAATTTCATAAAGTTGTCCAAAATATTGCTAGTCAGTAATCCTTAAAATCCTTGATTAATTGGTATTGCTTTCAAAATTGGATGATTTCTACACGAATCTATCTTTGCTCTGATCAAATGTTGTCAACCTGACTTCCTCACCAAATAACACATCTGCTTGGTGTTAAGTCTTTCGAGTTACTTTGAGACAATCTGATGAATACAATTCAACTTTATATACTTGAAAGTCACCCGTTAATAATTTAATATATTGTCAGCTGCAAAAACGATCGATACTCTTCTCAAGAATGTTAATGCTTACATGTTTTGTTACATCTGTACTGCCCCCCACCCAAAACTGTAACGATAAATAGGTTAGTTTTCTCCAATATTAAGGAGAGAACACTATGGTAAGAAAGATCTGGAATTAAGTTTTGAGCAGGTCAATGAAGGAGAAAGTAGTTGATCTGTTAGTTGAATCAGGACATTCTCTAACTAAAAGCCTAGGTGCTGTTCATCTTTCAAAATCAAGTTTTTATTTCCAGCCAAAAGCCATTGACCTAGAGACAATGAACGAAATTCGAAGGTTCGCTTTTCGTTGGAAGCGAGAGGGATATCGAAGAATTTACCGAAGGTTAAGTAGCTCGTGTAGGACAATCATTCATATGAAAGTAAATAGTCTATATTGCATAGAAGGACTTAAAATATGGATAAAACCAACGAGAAAGAAAAGAAATGTATCCAAACGAGGTTTGATCCATGGACTTTGTTCTCGAACGGATAATTGATGAAAAAAAGCAAAAAATTTTAACAAGTATCGATCATTTAACACCGGAGAATTCTATACTTCTGGTAGATTATATTTTTTCTTCAAAAAAGTTGATCGGATATTTAAACCCTCTTTAGATACTTCCAAGAGCTTTTGTTTTGGATAATGGAACAGAATTTACATCGAAGGCCTTCTCAAAATTGGCGAAAGATAGAGGATTGTAAATTCACTTTATTGAAAAAGGAAAACCAACGCAGAATGCTTTTATAGTAAGTTTCAAAGGTAAATTTAGAGATAAGTGCTTGAATCCTCGCAACTTTAAAAATCAAAGAGAGATAACAGATGCACTGCGAATTTTCCTAAAGGAATAATTCGACGACCGTCTTCACTCTTCTTTGAATTAGTTGACTCCTTCTGAATTTAAACCCTTTTATGGTTGAAAAGTGTAGAGAAAACTAACATATCAAATGGTACTTAAAATGAGGGCAGGTCAATTCGGATTCCCAAATCTTCTTCCATATTGATAAGAAAAGGTTCATAATTTCCAAATACATTCTTAGAGTGAACCTCGAAGGAAGTTAAAATTATTACGAGGAATCCTGAGAATATTATAAAAATTAATTTTGTCATGGCGTTAGATAGCAATGGTTTCATCTCCATATTAGAATCCTCGTTAGTTTAATTTCTATTAGCAATGAGATGGTATTCAGTGTTTTTAAGGAAAATTAATGAAATTTTTGTTTATCGATGATTTCATTCTTCATCTCCTAAGAATGATAACCTTTCACCTAATTTATTTCATATATGTAGTGATTTTCCCCATAAAATACAAACCTGAGTTTGCAATTTCATAAACTAATCCTACTGTAAATGCATGTTTTCCCTCCGATACCCTAGCTTGTACGGAACCGGAGACACCTAACATTTATGTTGACAAACTTAAATTCCAAGATAAGATTTTCAAATTATAGAAATTTAGTGTAGTTAGTTTGGAAAAGTTAGATTAGAAAATCATTAAATCCCCTTTTCCTGAGGGGATATTTTTTACTCAAAGCTCAAATTTTTGCCAATTTTACTCCGATTTTTCAGTCTCCAAATTATTTAGGTTATCCGCAATTATTCAAATGATCTGACCTGCCGAGAAATAATTCGATGACAAATTACGAAGCTGACTTTCTTAAACAAAATCAGTAAAAGATATTTCCGAATCCTTGGAAAAGCAGACCTCAATAATAACCTACAATCGAAACCTGAAAAGCTCCCTACCCTCTTGAAGCTGAAAATTCTTCCAATCTGATCAATAATTGTATTTGAATTCGATCTGTCCAACATTGTGTCAGGAGGCTTGGTCAGGACTTCACATTTTATCATGTTAGAAGTTTATTTTGAGCCAGGCCTGCATTAGGCGAAGAATAAGAAAACAAAAATCAGTCCTTTATAAAAAATTCAATACCTGCTTTGACGAAGATATCAAAACTAATCCAGAAATTCAAATTCCAGCTCGTTTACTTTTTGCTTTTGAATTGATACGGGGAAATCTGAATCCGGTAACCTTTCAGAAGATAATTTCCTGCGACTGCCTCTGGATCTTTCTTCAAGTCATCTATTAGCTTCTCAAATTGTGAAGGATTAATTTTAAGTGGTTCCATTTTCCGAATTCCCTCCAAGCTTTGGTTATTTGCCTTAAGCAAACACGCGCAAGCATATGACAGATTTTACATGAAAGACAATAATATCAATAATTTTTAATTTTTATCGTTCGGGCTTTATAAAATATAATTATCCTTTCGAATGGAGAATAACAAATCTTCGGAGTATCATGTATTTGATGCTAATGAGGAATTCCGAATACTTGATCGATTAGATTTGAAAGTAATTCGATAGATAAAAGATAGAATCCAAGAGTTTTTATCTTTAAATCTCATGGCTTCGGATTGAGTTAAAAATTTTTGCTGCGTTAAAAATATTTCTAAATTAATAGTTTGACTTTTCATGCTATAAATAGTTTTGTCCCTTCCCATGAAAAAAATCATGGCTTTTCGTAAGGCGATTCACCTTCTCACAAAACCCTGCCTACCAAAAGATTCTATACTTAACAGAATGTTTTGCGAAATCATTTTCATTCTCACCTTGTTTTTACCTAAAAGATTCCTACTAGTCTCAGCAAAATCATTCTTCAGAAAGTATTTAAAACAGATCTACCAAGACAACTTGTGGTATCACCCCCCTCCCCTGCACTCAAGACGAGGATATACTTTCATAATTGAATATAAGGAGTTAGGGCACATACGCCTACGCGAGCAGAACTATCGAACTATATAAAAGCTCCATGCGCTCAAAGCACATGGCGAAAAATCGACTATCACGGGAAACCTCGGACGATTTGAAAGCATTTTATATCGCCCGTTATCATAAAGCTGGGATGTGTAAGGTGTGTGCTAAGGATAAGTGAGATAGCAAAAGAGGATACAATGAATAAAAATAGTTTCAAAAATAAGAAGAGTTCAAATGAGTCGGAATCGATGAGTGGCTTTCAAGAGGAATCAGTAAAGAGCCTTATCGCTCAAATCGATTTACTCATCTCACTCTACTCTCCCGAATATCAAGCATATGCTGTCACGATTCAATCCAGGAATAAAAATGTAAGACACGATTGCCTGAGGGAAGCAATGCTATCGGCTATGCGGAAACTAGAGCGAGATCACTTTAGGAACTTCTTCGTAGGACTGAGTTTTCCTTGTTTTGCCTTCCCGGGGAAAGCAGCTGATCTTAAAAGTTTAAATCACTATCATATGCTCATCTTATTGCCAAAGGAAGACAAGTTAATTGAGAGACTGGAGAGGCACTTCTGTGCTCAACTGAGATCTATACTCGGATTAAATGAAGGAGGTGATTCCAATTGGGAGCCAGACTTTTGGTATAAAGACTTTGTTGGTTCAAGCTGCGCAGCTTACGCCTGGTATTGCCAGAGGAGAGAATTATCGCTAGGATCCCGCTCGATCGACAAGGCAGAATACGCCCTACTCTCGTTTGGCTTTGTGAGTAGCCAAAATCAAAAAAGAAGCGCAAGGAACCAAAGGAGGATAGAAAAGAAGATTGGAAAGAATAAAGTGAATTCATCTCTCTTTCTTCGCTCAATCTCAAATATCCATAAAATTTCGTGTGCCAAAACCGATAGAATCCGTTTGCTAAAAGAATACTTAGCGGAATGATTGCATTTTCAATTTCACAATGCAAGAGAAGGAAACCCTTTCGCCAGTTTGAATCCTATTTAATGAGACATAGTTTTTTAGGGAAAATTCTCGTGATATTTCGAGTTTTTCCCATTAGCGATTCTTCAAAAATAATATGCTGTAACACAATCGCTCTTCACAATTGGCAGACAGATCTGCGGACATATCAAAATTTTTGTCGCTCTAATTTGAAATCCCGAAGCCCTACCAAGGTATCACCGTGATACCTTGGTCCTACCTATTTTTGTAGAAATATTGAAAATGGTTTGATCTTTTAAGAGTTAAATTTGAAGTAAATTTCATGAGAATTATTACGATCGCTAGCCTAAAAGGTGGAGTTTCGAAATCGTCTACAGCAATCTTTTTGTCTATTGCATTAGGCTTACTAAACAAGCGAGTTTTAGTGATTGATCTTGACCCTCAATCGTATTCACTAACTGACTTCTTTTTAAGGGATACATCTATTGAGGAAATCGACAAAAGAAATGCATACCAGGCTTTTTCTGATCGGAAACAATTGACCGAATGCATTTTTGACTGTCAAGGTATCTCGGTGATACCTTGCTCTCCTGATCTTCAAGACCTTGGTACAGAAATCCAAAATGATCCCGGCTTACTACTGAGAGCGAAAAAAGATATGTCCTCCTTAGCGTATGATTTTATCATAATTGATACGCCACCCTCACCAGTATACGAATTCAAAATTGGTCTTTATGCGGCTGATATAGTTCTATCTCCACTGACTTGGGACAGATGGAGTTTTTCAGGATTACTCAAAGCTCAGAACCAAGTAAAAAATATTGGACGATCGGGATTAAAGGCACCAATACACATTGCGTTGCCATCGATGGTAACGGATAAAACGCAGAGTGATGTTAACGAACTTCTAAAAAAAGCGAATTTTAGATCCAGTAAGTCATTCGTTACCAAGTCCCTGGCCGTTCAAACAGCTATTATGAAAGGTTCAAAACTAAAGGCGGGTTCAAAACCAGAATTGGAGTTTTTAAATTTAGCTAAGGAGATAATTTCTTTATGAGTAACAAAACCAAGAAAGAGTCTATGTTTAGCTCTATCGATCAAAACATTCTTATCTCCAATAAAGACACTCTTCGAATAACTGAACAAACGAATAAGACCTGGGAATTATCGCCGGTTAGAACCGCGAAAGTAAGTGACCTTTTTGATCATCCCGATAATATAAAATTCTTCGAGTACTGGGATAAGTCAGGGCAAGAGAATGAATTAAATTGGAAACGATTTGTAGAAAGAATTAATCAGACGGGAATTCATGATCCATTGATAATATTCGGTCCAAAAGCTATCCCTGTTGGATTTAATTTAAAACCAAATACTATCATTACCGGGCATAGACGTAAGAAAGCCTTGAGGCAACTCGGCAAGGACGACGCCCCTGTAAGATTCATCGAGGGTAGGATTACAAAAAGAGATCTCGATGCACTTATGCTTTCGGATAATTTCGATAGACGACAAATAAAGGACCCCGCTCAAAAGATTTTTTTACTCGTAAATCTTTTCCCAGAAACCTTTCAAAATGATAACCGCGGAGGGGACAGAAATGTAAAAATCGCGGAGACGCTGGAAGATGTCGCAGAAAAACAGGGCATCTCAGTGGTCCAATTAAAGAGGTATAAAGCTGTATATAGAGAAGCCGTAAAACTTGCGAATGCAAATAAAATTTTAAATCCGGAGCCGGAACATTTTAAACTTGCCATAAAGTCTCTTAACATTAACCGACGAGAAAAGGTCAGCGGCAAATCGTCAAAAGAAGTTGTGAAAGCGATTTTGAATAAGCTTCCCTTCATATCTCAGAAATTATCAAGTTCAGAGCGAAAGAAATTATTTAAGGAAATCGAGATCCTCATAAAATAGCGAAATCCATTCATGGTCACTTAAAATAAATGCCCAATTTTTTTCGTAAGAAAATAAAAAAAAGTGGTACCCAAAATCGGTACATGATATTCAGTATAACTATCTCTAACCGAGTGTGTTTTTCTGGTGATCGGAGGATGTGGTAGTCCTCCGGTTGCAAACTTCCAAAACTTAAAATCCAAAATCCTTTCCTTAATGAGACAAACCCTGAATTATGTCTCTTTTATACCTTGACAGAATTATCCTCATGAAATAATTTCGGTACCGACTGTTTGACACGGATAGTCACGGCACTACCACTTTGCCGATGAAACACATTCGGAAATCTCACTATTTCCGGAAGGCTTAAAAAACCTGCGTATTTGCTTTGGCCGAAGGCGTGTCCAGATATAGCGAACGGAAAAACAAATGGTTAGATCAGGTCTATGGATTCCTGTATGGATGGAATCATTGAAACTCACTCACTCACAACGAATGCTTTATGCAGAAATTGTTGCTCTCCATAAAGCTGGTGGATGTTTTGCATCGAACGCACATTTTGCAAAAGTCCTCGGTCTGAAAACGGATACAATCACTCGCATGATTTCTAAACTGCGAAAAGAAGGCTTCTTAAAACAGGTCTCATTCGATGGTAGGAAAAGAACTCTCGCACCCCTTAAATTCGATTCAAATTCCGCTGTTACCCCCGAACAGGCTCCAAGTCAGACTAGGATTCCAGTCCTGAGTAGAGTAGGGGAGTCCTCCAGGAGAGAGCTGGATTCCAAGCAAGCTCCTTGTAATCTTAAAGTACAACCTATAAAACAATATAAATCTTGGGAGGGATTCAAGGTATTTGTAAAATCGAATTTTTCGAAATCAACATTCGACCAGGTAACATCTGTCTTGTCACCAGAGTTGCTGAGTGGAAATCTGAAATTATATTACCTGAACTATATCAGGTAGGGGAGTGCTCTCAAAATGAGTGAACAAAAGGGAATTCTCGGTTTTCTGGAAAAGCGGTTAAATCATCCATTTATGGGAACTTTCGTTTTGGCTTTTGTTATATATAATTATGATGTTTTGATCATCTTTAATTATGGCTTAGAGAGTGGTTTTACGGAGCTTGCGATTCAGGAGTATAAAGGAAATTTTGAAACTTGGTATTTCAATAAGCGCATTCTAATTCCAGCCATGATTATGATTGGTTATACGATTTTCCTGCCTTGGTTTGATATTGGCTATTCTTGGTTTTTGAAATTCATAGAATCGGTAAAGAAAAACTGGCTAGAAAGAGGTAAAAAGGTCGAGCGGGAATATAAAATTCAATCCCTTAGTGTCGAACTCAATGATCTTAAAATTGAGAGGGCAAGCTTGAAAAAAGGGATAGAGTATTTGAAAGAGTATATTCTAAAAAGTGAAGACTCGGAAGATCAATACCTAGTTGCCCGATCCGATGGAACTTGTAAGATGAATGATTTGGTATCATTAGATGTAATAACGGCAACGGTCTCTGTGCTTAACGTAAAAAACTACCAAAGCTTTATCGGGAAAGTAATTGGTGAGCTTAGGGCAAATGTTTTATGTATTGAGCTCTTAAATGGTAAAGATTACTACCTTCAATATGATTTATATGAAAAGTTTGCGAATAAGCAGGTTTTTTGGAATCCGCAACTAAAGGAGTTTCTATCAGAAAATTTGGAGGGTAGGTCTGTCGAACTTGGGCATGTCAAAAAGCTGCCAAGTGGTAAATTTGAGAATTCGCAAATCTTGCCTTTTAAGCCAAGCCGTGAGGAAAAGCAAAAAGTATTCAATCTAGTTCTCGCCGAGGAACTGTGTCGATAGCGCTAAAAAGATTGACCGAGCTAATCTCTAATTGATGCCACGAACTCCTCGAAGATTACTTTTTTAGAGAGGTTGATAGAGAATCCCAAAAAAATATCGAAACTGAAGGACTTACCGGAACCGATATACGTAGAAATCAGGTATTTCAAGAATTGAATTCTTGATTGGTGGGAAGGTGAGAAACAAAAGTTTAAGGTAAATGCAAATATACTAAAAGAGATCGTTGAACACAAAGAAAGGCGAAACAAGATTTCAAGAGAGCGATCAGAGGTACAGAAAAACTTCCTGAAAGTAAGTGGGTTCGACCTACTACTTGAAATATGCTTTTCATAATGATCCTGTTGCTAGGAAACTGAAAGACATTAAAAAGTTTATCGAAGAGAAAGAGGCTCCAAAAGATTAAATATTTAGATTATTTGGTAGATATAAGTTAAACGAAGGAAGAATTTCTTACAAATGAATCTATCTGGAATTTAAATTGCAAAGAACACTTTTGTTTGGCAGAACTTAAACAGATTGCGGATATAGCTGGAAGTCAGGCAAAGTTAGAGTTTTTATTACAATCATACCCTGAATTAGATTTATAAAAAACCTGAATAAAATCGTTATTATAAGGTATCTTGTTTAAAGGAATCTCGCAATATTTGGAAATTTAGAAGCAATATTCAACTTTAATAGGACTCCCGACTTATTTATTTGAGTAAATGTTTGTTCATCACAAAACGATCTTATAAAATTAGAATAACTGGATGAAAATGATCGGTGTTCAGATTCTCGCTTAATGAGTGGGGCTTCATTTATGAATTGCAAAAGATCCCAATGAATTAAATATTCTAAACAGTTTAGATACTTAAATACATTCTTATTTGATAATGTTAAGCCATCCTTTCTTTTCAAATTTCCCTCTTCGTTTAGTTCAATAGCAGTTATACCTGCGAAAAAACTTTCCAATAATGCCACACCAATTTTATTTGTGAAACTCGGATTTCTGATCTCACTTTCTAATTCATTATATACTTTCATATAATCTAATAAATACTCCTCATTTTTTTGCCTAAGGGAACTTTCCAATTGATTTGTAGCTATTTGTGTCTGTTTACCAGCTTCCGTATTTGACTTTATTAGCTCCTCACGATTTAGCTTTAACTCATCTCTATTTAATCTAAGTTCTTCTCTCTGCAGGTGTAGAGTATATAGAATCGCGAGGAAGGTAAAAAACGAAAAGATACTATTTAAGGTTCCACCAACAAAATCTCCAAATTGACCCCAACTTTCATTATCATCCGTAATGAAAGGAAAATGCGAATGATAGAAACCATATACGAATCCTATAATTGCAAAGCCACATACGCACATAGCTATCACAAAAATTTTGAACCAATCTACCTTCAAATTAGAGCTTAACAATTTGTACCACTTAGCCATTTTTCCCGTCCTTTTTTCGCCTCCTGATCGTTATTTGTAACTGGTATTTCTTAAGAAAACGAAACATATGCGTTTGATGCGAAAAATCACCTCGGTCTCTTTTCAGTAATGCGTAAGTAGTATCATCCAAATCCAAAGTGATTCTAGGCATGGTTTGATTTAACGGTAAATTACTGCGATTTGCCAATCGAAAAACCATTGACGTGTGGCATTTTACGGCAATTTGTCCGTTTCCCGATGGCTCCAAAAAAGAAACAGGCTCGAAAAATGGCACCTAGCAAAAATCAGGTGAGGAAAAAAAGGCACAAAAAGCAGGTTACGGAAAACCCGACAAACCCTATAATCCCGACCGAAAATGAGATATCGGGTCGGGAACCAGATCTGATCATTTTAGAGAGTAGGGGAGGAAACCTCTTCGAACCTATCCCTGAAAACATGGCAATTATCCCGTTTCGGGAATTCGTAAACGTTTCACCATTTCAAGAGTCGGCCTTATTACTATTTCGTGCAGGAAAGTATCGAACGAACATAGGCCCATTAATTGGCAGAGGTCGCGATTGGTTCGCCTATCAATACAAATACCATGAAGAGTTTAGGAAATATACCGATCAGATCGAACTTCAGTTACTGGCAGAGATACGAGAGAATGCGGTTCCGGTTGCCGTAGGTATGTTTAGAATCCTCGAAGAGATTGCCAATGGTGATTATGACTGGGAAGACAAAATCCAAGCTGGTAAACTTGCGTTCGCATATTTGGAAAAGACCGGTCGCCTACCTAAGTTCGATGACAAAGAAGAGGAAGACAAAAAGATAGAGCAGGCTGTCCAGGCTCTTGCTAGCTCACTTTCGGAAAAGTTTGGGAGTGAACTTGCGATATGATCCAAAGGGAAATTTTACGAACTCTATTCGGACATTGCGAGAAGACCACCAGACCAGATCCAAATTGACCTCGTAAGGGCTCTGAGAGCGTTCCCTTGGGTGGCCCCGGGATTTAGACTAGCGGAGAGAGGGCAAGAATACTTCCTGGAAGCCTTTAAGAGCCATTTAGAGGACTGGAATGAACTTTGCGTGAATCCGAACAATGGACAAGGACTCACTCCGGGGGATAGGATTATCATCCCAGTGGTAGAGATCCCGAACAATGGCGATATAAAATCAAACGAATCGAAGGTGCACTCCAGACAAAGATTGCTACCGGACTTTTCCTTTTACGAGACGATTCAGATATTCTCTATGAGCAATTAAACGAATTCCCTTACAAAAAGTTAGATGGTCCCGATGCACTGGCGATGAGTCATAGGTTGATTGCAGAACGTATGGGGAATATGATGTCGATTGTCTTCCCAGAACAGGTTGCGAAAGCGAGAGAACGACTAGAGGCTCGAAGTGGAGGATTCGCAGAAACGGTTGTTCGTGGTAAAACTTTAGAGCAGTTAAGGCGTGAACAGTTACGTCGTAAAGGGTATTAGTTTTCTGTAATTGAAAAAAGCCCCTTTTTTCAATTACGCTAGTGTTCTTAAAAAAGGGTCTTAAAGAGGTTCTTTATATGGTTCTTAAAAAAGGCCGTCTTTTCAAGTACAGACATTTAAAATCCCCTACCTTTTTCAATGACTGTAAATGGATTTAGGTGTTAGGTTATTGCCTTGTAAAGGAAAAATAGCCTCTATTTCAATGACAGATTTTTGTAAATGGAAAATGGCGGGATTTTCATTCACAGAGGGAACCCTGGGCTAAAAAAAGCCCAGGGTTGGAGATTCAGTTACTAAGAACCCTAGGGAAAAAAGTCCCTAGGGTTTGGAAATCCCTAACAATGAGTCTTTGTTCTTTGATATCAGTAGAGCCTAGCGTAAAAATGTGCTAAGGTCTGAAAAACTTCGAAACAGATTTTTCCTAGGTCAAAACGAGTGTAAAAGTACTTTGTTGGTAAAGACCTTGATGAAAAGAAAAATACAACGTTAGAAAACCCAAACCTTTCCCTAATAGCAAACAGTTGTTCTGCATTGAAATAAGCCGATCTACAAATTATTCCTTGTTGGTCCACCAAAAGTCTGTTACTCAAATTTGAATTCTGCTTAAATAACAGGTCAAAATTTCATGTTGAAATCTGAAAAAATAGCTAACCGCCTAAAATAATTGACATTTCAAATGTTAACAGGCATTTTGCTCAATTGTGTTCAAACTCGGATTAGTGGATCGCATAATCAGTAGGACACATATAAAGTTCTGATTTTTGGAATCTGTGACTCAGGGGGCGAAGCTATACAAGTAACATTATTCAATTATTATAAAGTACATGGTTAAGCTGTTGCGAATTTCATATGGGTAGCCTTCGCTTGTTCTATAAATCAGCCAATTCGCATGAATTATCAATTGGTTTGCGAAATAAGTATTGATCTGTTTTCTTGTGCAAAAGTTAGGGCTGATCAGATGAGCACGGATGCATCACTAATGAAACAAGAATTACAATTTTTAAAAATGAATGGATTATAAAATTTGTTAAAAAACGGTAAATTTTTTGCGAAATTAATATTAATTATGTGCTAAAAACGAACCAATGTACTATTTCCGTACCCGGATGCAAGGCTAGACGTGGCGCGAATATCCTGCTCAACGAGTATGAATAAACGAGTTTCGTGACAATAATGTTATGCGCCATTTGTAAATTTTTAACTAAGAAGGAAAAATATGATTAAATTAACTAATGTAACAATTCACAGATTCAAAGGTTATGAATCAGAACAGAGTATTGAGGTAGACCAGAATGTAACTATTATCGTTGGAATGAATGAATCAGGCAAAACTGCTGCCCTCGAAGCTCTAGCAAAGACAAATTATTTTCAAGAAGACGATAAATTTAAGTTCGATGTAATTCATGATTATCCACGTCGATTAAAAAAACAATACGATAAAATAGGAGATGATGAGTCAGCTGTAACAAGCCAATATTCTATTTCCAAAGAACTTCAGGATGAAATAAATAAAGTCATCGGAAATAAGGTTTTCACAGAACAGACTTTCAAGCGAATTATCACTTTTAATAATAAAGCGACGATAATAGGAATCGACCCAGATCTGATATCTTTTCTTAAAAATAAATTTAAAGAATCAGGCTTAGAAATATCAAAAGAGATACTTGAAAATATTAAAAGTTCACATTTAATACTTAAATACATAAATGAGGATCCTAACCTAGAAAATTTACGCGGAATTTTAGAGAAGTTTCTTGAAAACAAATTCAAATGGGCCAATTGGCTAGGTGAGTACATTTATAGAACTTTAATTTCTCCAAATATACCCAAATATCTATACTATGACGAATATTATTCTCTTCCGTCGAGAATAAGTATAGAGTCATTAAAATCAAACCAGAATAATTCAGAAGAACTTAAAACCGCCAAAGCATTATTCGAATTAGCTGATATAAATGTCGATGAAATTTTAAAAGCGAGTAGTTTCGAAAATTTTAAAGCTGAACTGGAAGCTACGGAGGCTATTATTACCGATGAACTTTTTAAATATTGGGAAACTAATCAAAATTTAAACATAGAATTCGCAATAGATAAAATAGAAAAAAATGATCCACACTCAGGAAGAGGTATAGTTGAACATGTACTAGATATTCGTGTAAAAAACTCTAGAAGTAGGATGTCATTACCATTAAAAAACAGAAGCAAAGGATTTAATTGGTTTTTTTCATTTCTTGTTTGGTTTAAAAAAATACAAGAGGATAAGGCTGGAAACTATATACTTCTCTTAGATGAACCCGGATTAAATTTACATGCAAAAGCACAGGAAAATTTACTAAAATTTATCGAAGATTTATCATCTAATTATCAAATTATTTATACAACACATTCGCCATTTATGATTGATTCAGTTCATCTTGAAAGAATCAGAACTGTCGTTGAATTGCCTACTGGTTCAATGATTTCCGATTCAATTCAAGAAAAAGACCAAAATACTTTATTCCCATTACAAGCTGCTTTAGGTTATAATATGGCACAAAATCTATTCATATCGAAACATAATCTACTTGTCGAAGGAGTTTCAGATTTAATTTATCTTGAAGTTATTTCTTCGATTCTCGAAATGAAAGGTAAAAAGCATCTTGACCCTAAGGTTACTATTGTTCCTGTAGGAGGACTCGACAAAGTTACCACTTTTATTTCTCTTCTTCGTGGAAATAAACTAAATATAGTTTGCCTTCTGGATACTTTTAATGAACAAAAAGCTAAAGATAAACTAGATTCAATGATAAAGTCAAAAATTATTCATGAAAAAAACATAAGATTCTTTCATGAATTTGTACAAAACTATCCAAAGGCAGATTTAGAAGATCTCTTTAGAATGGAAGATTATATCCTAATATTTAATACTGCATTCAAGGGAATTTATAAGGAAATTGAAATTCAATACCTACAAAGGGACAATACTCGAATTATAGCTCAGATAAACTCAATTATTCAGAAGGATAGATATAACCACTATATCCCGGCTAATATGCTCGCGAAATCGATTCCAATTCAGGAAACTTTGAGTGATGAAACTCTCAATAATTTCGAAAGAGTATTTATCGAAATAAATACTCTATTTAGTAACTAATACAAACGGCGCTTAACATCCGTTACCCACTAGGCTTCGGGACTGCGCCCTCGCTCGGCCTGCCGCAAATTCCTCTCCGACGCTAACGCCTCCTCCATAGGCTCAGCTCCGAGAAACTTCGGGTAGCTATTTACGTTATGCGTAATGGTTGGAAAATTATACTTTTAAAACTGATGGAGTGGATAAAAATACCAAAGAAATCGATGTCGATTCGGAATTAACCCATTTGAAAAGGCCTTAATTGATAAGGAATTGACTGGAAATCAATATATCTAAACTCTGTGTTTGGATGCCTAAACCATGAGCCTTTCGGTGGCAGATCTGACTTTCTACTACTCAGATATATACCTATCTGAACATGTCAATTGTGTGTTAGCAATGGAGGCCTATTTAGACAAGGACTTGGATGCCAGCTACAATAAGTATTTAATAGATTATCTTCAATCAATAACCTCAGCTACTGAAGAAAATCTGAGTAAGGAAGATTTCATTCAGAAAATGAAAAATAATGCTCAGGCAAAAATAGCCTCAACTTATGAATGGCTCAAAAAAAACCTCAATTCAAAAATTCATAAGTCTTATCCCCCAAATGTCGATAGAATTGAAAAGATTGCTACAAGACTAAAAACAAAAGAGAATCCGGAAAAATTTAATTTTGAATACCTAAACGAAGTATTATTAATAGAAGAGGAGATTTTTGAAAATGGTGGAAAATTATAAAAATTTAAATGAAGCCTTACTTTCGTTATTTAACAAAACCAAAGCGAACGGTATTCCCGAAAGCAATTTATCAGATGTAATCAATTTCGTAAAAAAAGCAAAAATAAACGAACCAATGGTTCAATCATCCCAAAAACAGGGAAAAGTTCCACTTTCCGATCATATACTAGAAAATGAATTAGAATTTGCTCCTTTTAAAATCTAATACTCGATGCACAAAGAAGATGTTGCGGAATTAATATACAGTTACTCGGTCGGAATAAGTCTACTCCAAGCCGTCAGCAACAATTTAATCATACCTATAGATGCATCTCCTTTGGTTAACTTTCGAGATTCATTGTTTCATTTTCGCAAATTGTACCAATTCGAAGAGAAAACCGTAGAATATGCCTCTGAATTGGCCTCTATTCAAGAACATCTTATTAGAGGATTCAAAGATAATATACTGCTCATTACATCTTCTTTAAGGAAGAGATATCGATATATCTTGAATAATCACCCCCAAATAGCTGTTAAATCTGAAAAAGATAAAGTCAAGATCAGGAAACTCTTAAATTCACTAACTAGAATTGACGTAAAACTAAGAACATACTTTGAAGTAAATTCTCAAAAGGCACTTAAGCAAATTGTGGATGATTTAAATACCTGCATAGAGGAAATCGAAAACACATTTCATTCATGGCAAGTAACTAATGAATATCTTAGACAGCGTCATGAAGAATGAATTAAAAATGTAAAAAAAGCAATTTATTTTTTTAAATATCAAAAGAAGATAAGCCACCAACCACTACGCATAACAGCACCTTAACGCTTCGCTTCGGCACTACGGCCTCGCTCGGTCTACGACACATAGGCTTCTGGAACTCCCCTTGCATCCGCAAGGGGAGTTCCAGTCCCTAACGTCCCGATTCCGGGACTCAGGGCCAGCCTACGTCGGTTAGTCTAGTTCGTTATGCGACATTTGGAATTGTATGACTCAGGACATAGGTAACACTTTCTGGTTTCTCATCCCTTTAGAACACCTTTACAGGAGGGCTATGGGGATGCCTTGGAAGGAGAATCAGGTCGTGGATTTAAGATTAGAATTCGTTTTAGCGAGCTTTGAGAAAGGAGTTAATTTCACTCAGCTCTGTGCTGAATACTGCATATCTACCAAGTGTGGATACAAATGGAAAGAAAGGTTTCTTACTGAGGGAAAGGCAGGTCTTCTAGATAAGAAGAGAACTCCTAAGAACTCTCCGGCTAAAATTGCAGAAGAAACAATGTTAGAAATCATTAAGTTCAAAAACAATCTGATATTATGGTAGGTTGGAATACTGATTCGATTGTAAATGCAATAAGAGTATATTCTTTGTAAAGCCATACGGCGCATAACTTCGGCTGACACGTTCCGCTCGTGGCGATACCAGGCATTGTCTGTATCGCAACCTAATTGTGCTTCTTATAATGTCTTGGAGAAGCCTTCGCCTATTTTATAAATGGCGAAGAACAAAAAAACTCAGTCATCAATATTAACATCTGGAGGATTTAATATGAATAAAATAGGAACTGGTTGGATTTTAATCAATCTAACTTTATTGTCATTTACCGATTGTGGAAGTAGACAGCTTACTGATTGGCAAAATAATTCAAAGTTAGTAAAGACGGAATGCGAGGAAAATATTTTGTATATTTTTCCAAATCCTGCATTTAGAGAATGCTTCAAGAAAAATTTAAAGTCGGATTTCGATATTCATTTAGTAAATCTAAACGGGTATAGTCTATTTGAAATTCAGAAATCATATCTTCTAATGATGGATTATTACAATGCAGTTCTAGAATCGGCCAAGAAAGACATGGAAGATAGTAGCAATAATAGATTAAAAATTACTCTACTGGGTATCTTCACTACTACTGCAGCAACTGTTTTGGCGACAGCAAGCCCGGCAAATGCGGCAGCAGTAGCTGGTCTAGGAACAATTAGTACGGGTATTATAACTTATCAAGGTGTAATTTCTGAAGAAGGTGGTTCAAGGGAAGCTTTATACAGAGTGTATTTGAAATTGCTAGAAAAGCAGGAGTCCCTGAAACTAGAGTTTGGAAAGCGCTTTTTAATCGCATCGATTACTCCCCCTAACACTTTAGATAAAAATGACCCTTTTAATGCTGAGAATTATACCAAACCCGACAACTTAACATACATTGAAAATTACGCATATTTAAAATTGGTAATTTATGAATTATTTATTTTTGCATATAAAACCCCTTCCTTGTCCACAGAAAAAGAAATTGAGAAGATAAAGGAAGGTATTACAACAGCAAAAAAAGAAATAGCTAAAACTTATGAAGAACTCGATGTAAAGAATAGAAAAGTAAGCAATGAAAATGAAAAAAAGTTAAATAAAGAGAATGCAGATAAACAAATTAAATCCATTATTGATAATTTATTGTGATTAGCCGTAGCCAATTTGCATTTAGCAAGTAAAAATAAAAAGAAAATAGGGAAAGGAGAATGGCCCTCGAGGGCATTTGAAGAAAACAAATTGAAGAAGAGGGGAGAAGATCGATAGAAATCTTTTATGGAAGCGAGGAATAGGCATTGTGTCTAAGTTTAGGAATCTCCTCAACGCATTCTAGTAGATGCACAGGTGAACCAATATAAGAATAAATTTCCATTAAGAAGTTAAATGATTTGTACGGATACAGTATCCGGCTTACACAATCCTCTAACTTAATTTAGATTATTGATCTTCTTCCATTTTTAATTCTCGGATTCCTTCATGGAAAACTTGATAGGGAGATCTTTCATTCATATTTCTTCTTTGATGTGATTTATCGTTGTTATAGAACTTAAGATGAACCTGAAAATCTTTTTCAGTCTCATTCACAGTTTCATAAAAGTTGGTTCTACCTGCGACTCTAAAGTGTTCGTCGAGAAAAGTTCGATGAAGCAGTTCCACATATCCGTTGCTTAGTGGTCTTCTCTTCCATAGTATTCTCGTCCATTCTTTGTAAGAATCGTTCTAATTAGAACATTGTGTTCTTCGAAAAAAGGAAGGACTTCATTATTCAAAATTTGGACAGCAGTAATCGGCATTCTTAGATGTGTGAAGAGTTCCCCACGCATATCTGGAATAACAATCAATAACCGTCTGCAAATAGACTCTTCCTATTCCTTTCAAGGTTCCACCATAAAAGTATCTGTAGCCACTAAATCGCCTTTTAAATCAGCCTGAATGTGCCTATCTCGATATTCAGGATTGAATTTCTCAAGCAGCTTTCTTTGATTTTCATTTAATTCTATAGGATGCTCTTTATGATGTTGCTCGAGTCTTAAAAGTCGTTGGTGTTTCGTAAGAAGCTTAGTTCTTGTCCAGACTCCTCGGACTCCGCCTGAACTTACACTGTGACCTTTCAAATTCAATTGTTGGGCTACGCGCATGGAACCATGAGTTGGATTGATGAGGCTATAATCCAGAATCACTTTTAGAGTTCTTCGGACAATCGGTTTGGATGAGGGTTGCTAGTTCCAGAAACTCTGTCTATCAATCCTTCTGAACCAAACGTTTGATAGAGTCTTCTCGTCTCATAGAATTGCTGTCTGGCGTATCCCATGATCTTGCAGGCTTTACTTACATTGCTTAATTAGTTTGTTAATTCTAATAAATTTAGCTTTCTTCTCGCTGCTTTGGTGCTTACGTTGGTATTGGTGGTGGTCATGCATTTTCCCTCCTAGGAAATGACTTTGTGGTAAAAATCATTTTTCTAATTAGAGGATGTGTGATCACTTCTTCTTTACGAAACTGTCAGGTGAATACTATATTAGCTCAAATGATTCGTTTAATTTTTTTGCCGTGATCCTAACTTATTTTTCTACCGTTACCAACTAAGCAGAATTTCCAGGTCTCGGGAAACGACGGTTTGTCGAAGAGAATACATCAATTTTATGGGTGAAGGCCAATTAGATGAAATAAATTTTGCAAAATTTCGGCTAGTACGGTGAAATGCTGGAAGTTGCCTCCGATGCCAATAAGATTTTATTTTGGGACTTGTAGCAGGCGTTTACTAAGGTGTCACACTTTCGTTTCTGAGTCCATGGACGTTCGTATTTTCATTGGAATAAAAGCGAATAAATTGTTACGAATAGGCTAGGTTAAGAATTATCAATTTCCAAATAGGTCGATGAATTCAGTTTGGTCTATCATATGCTGAAGTTAGCTGGAGTGAAATCATGCCATCGTTTGTTTATCTACTTGAAGAAGAGTCTCACCCAGGAGAGGTTACGTTTCCCTGGACTAAAATTGGCTATTCAAAAAATCCTCCAGAGTGGAGGCTAAACGCCAATTTGAAACGAGGGAATCCACGAAATTTACGTTTTTTTGCAGTGTTCGAGTTTGAAGGCGATATAGTTGCTAGGAAAGCAGAGAAAGAAGCTCATAAAAAGTTTGAAGCCTATAGGCATCAGAAAGAGTGGTTCAATATTGAATCGGAAGTTGTCGCACATTGGTTTGTGGGAACTGGAGCAATTATGCGAACGGAGACACCAACTATTTAAATTTATTATGATTTTCCATTTTGCTCCTCATGTGTGGTGTATTGCCATAATTTCGAGTTATACATCTGTAATAGCCTTTTTTTAGGGTGCACATAGAGAATAAAAAAAACAGTTTTGTAAACTGCTGGCGAAATGTGAAATTTTCCGTATCTTCATGCTTGATCTGATAAAGCTTCCTGGCGGGATTCGCACCGCTTTGTTTCTATTTGACGCAAGGAAACGAGTCATGCTTAACCTCTCTCGGCAACGAAGTTATGACGTTTTGGAAGATAGCAATCGCATAATTTTTACATAGGGAAATAAACGTTTCATGGAAAAGTTTTAACAGGATTTTAACGAAAGAAAAGATTTAGAAAAATATAAAAACATTGCGCTGCTTTTATATACACTTAGGGTGACTGCGGCATATCATTGAGCTTCATAGCGTTAGCTCGAGTTGAGCGTTCATTGCTATGGAAAGTTATTGGATTTGAAGAAGTATCCGTAGATTCTGTAAGATATACTTTGCGACAGCTATCATTGGTATTTTAGATTTATCTACAAGTAAAGTCTTGAAATATCAAAAGCTCTTGCATAGAATAGACGAATGATTGTGTAACCCATGTGACTTGTTCAAAGTGTTACCGAAGTGCCTTCTCACTAAATCGTATATCGCCTGTCATGTGACATAACATACATTATGGGAAGTCACAGACTGCATCACGTAATACTCTACCTTACTCAGGAATCAGATAAAAGATCACCTTGGGGAGGTTCCAATGTGGAGCTTACTTTGGACCAGAGACATGCTATTATTAAGATACTATCAATGGCGTATAACTTTAACTCGAAAAAACAAAAATCCATTTTAGCGGATGGAGCTTGTAGAACTTGCCAGGTTTAATAGAATCTATGCAACGAGTGTTTTGAGATTCTATTCCTCCAATCAACAGAAGTCAAGAACGATAAAAAGAACTGGCAGATCAGCAATCTATGGCGAAGACGTTAAGAAAGCCCTAGAAAAGATTTGGGCTATCAGGGATTACATTTGTGGAAAACGATTAGCTCCTTCACATCGAACAGAAAATTTTTATCATTGTTCGCAGAAACACACGTTATCTGAGATATGACCAGGCTGAGCATGCAACTATCCTGACGAGTCTCTCTACTCATCTCAATACATATGTCAATTATTTCCAACCAATCATGATTATCCTAAAAATGCCATATCAGAGGCTTTTAGCTTCTCAAGAAGTTGATGAAGAAATTAAGGCTAAAGAGAAGCAGCTCTAGCAAAAATTAAATCCAGCAGAACTCAAGAGAAGGATAAATGAATGCCAAGAACAATTGATTCACTTAGCTGCTCCCCTACGTGCTCCGAATGAAATCGTAAACGTGCGTAGAAGGAAAATGGTAAACCATACGAAAGCTCCTAATGAACGAAACCATAACACGAAAAATCCAAACCCATTTCTAGAAAAACAAAAATTCGAGGAATTAAGAAGAGCAGCGAAAACTATCTGGGATCAGAGAAAAAAAAGTTGATAGATTTAAGATTGAATAGTATAGTTATCGTTACTTTTGAATACCAATATTTTGAAGAAGTGAATCGCAACTTTGAGTGACATCTAATTGACCCTATACGAGTCGATTGGGAATTTGGAAGAGATTCTTGATTGGATTTAAATCCTGTACTCGAAAAAAACTCAGGTATCAAACCTCAACTTAATGGAATTTCCTTAGTAGAAACAAAGGTTCTATGGCGAAACGCAATGTACTTAGTTATACAAAAGACCGAAGCGAAAGCACCTCAGGTCACAAAAAAAGAAGACAAACTCTAACGCGAAACTTATGGCACCGAACGGTTTGTGTCACATAGTCTTCTGGCACTCCCCTCGCCTGATAAATTGATCTGTCCGGATGCTAAAGTTCTTTTTTGAAGTCGGTAGAAGAACATCGTTTAAAGCTAGCTCGCAAGCTAAATGCAATCAAATCTTGATTATGGAAAGTTTGGATATTCCAACAATATAAGAGGCTTCGAAATTTGGAAGTATAACGGCGGTCTAATGATCCCATAAAAAAAACACAAACGGGTTCTAAAAAAAAGTATTGCATTTATGCTTTAAACTTGCTAAGCTAGGTGGAGAGCTACTCATACCGATTATGCGAAATTAATCGGTCACCTTTCCGTTATACGCATCTTGATAAATTAATGAGAGAAAAGTTATGACAATGAGCACTTTAAAATTCATAAGTTCAATAAAGGGATGGGTGTCCGCTATTCTGCTACCTTTGGCAGTATTCCTGATTGGGAGAACTTATAACGAACGAGAGTTGGCTGTGTCACAGTCAACTCTGATTGCAACGTATATTCCGTATCTCACCAAAGCCGAAACACGGACCCTTGCTATACCTGGCTTAGCCCTCGGCCTTAGGGACAAGCCGGAGACAATGGATCAACTAAATGGGCTGCTCACTAGCTTACCCGAAGGTCCCGAGAAAGCTGACTTTCGCCGACTCGTTGCCCTCGTCCAAGGCAAAAGAGTATCTCCGGGAATCAGTACTAGCAGCACCTTTAACGGATATTGCACAGGTGGTGAATGTGACGCCGGATTTTATAGCGATCAATCCGGTGTCGCCATCTACAACATCGCTCTCAATCAAAAGGAAGTCCAATCGGCTACATTGAATATCGTAGGATGCAAAGATGATGATTTGCCGGTCAAACTCCGTGGTAGACTGCGAGGCGTCGATCTTTTCGAAGAGGCGCTGACAATCCCACGCGGTCAATCCCAAAAACCGTGGCTGAACGCTGGAGTTCCGCCTGCCAATTCCGGATTCGAATTTAAAAATTGCGCGCCACAATCCTTCAAGATCACGAATTCCAAAGCATTAGCATCATTTCAAGAGGGCGATAATCAAATTCAATTTCAACTTGTCGGGCATCCGGGTCGCACCTGGGTTGTCTTCCTCAGTTCGACGCTCGAGGTCTCGGTGGACTAATAAAAGTAAGTAGTAACACCATGTCACTTCGCATAATAAAACATAAGCGCACTTCTTCGCACAAACTTCGCCCACAGAAGCACGTTATACGAACGGCGGCTGGTAACTTATCTGTTTATTATTTTCATCTCGAAATCCAGAAATCAACAACCCTCTCATTTTCTACGCAGGAGTGTAAAACATGACTAAATTTCTAATCGTTACCAAAAACTTGAGGGAGATTCCTGCCTTCAGCGTACACTCTTCAGAGAAAGGCAATGTTGTTCTCTTGCGTCGACAGCACTCTGGCCCCACAATAACTGACGCTGAATTCTATTTTCAAAGGATTAATGCGAGTCAAGGTGAGTCTTATGAGCATATTCTCTTAAATCAATGGTATAAGACCAAACTCTTTAGCGATGGCTCTGTTATCACTATTCAAGAGTGGGAACGATCAGAAAGCCCTTTCATCAAGGAAAAACATGACTACGTAGCAGAAGCATGGGAAAAACTGCGAGGTCACAAACTTGCCGCTTCACTAATTTTTTGTGGCACTCTTATTGCAGCAACACTACCCTTTATTAAAGATCTTAAGGATCTCATTTCAAAAAGCAGCAATAGCGAAAGCAACTGTAAGCTAGTTGCCTCCGAAAGAAAAAGAACCCGCTGGCACAACTTCTTCCCAAATTCAAGCGACTTTATCAACACTGAAGACAAAATTTGGTATGAAACTAGTCACCGCTTCGTAGAGCGCGAGCGCACTTCCGATTTTGTTGTTCTATATGACGTGACGCGTGACATGTGGATTCGGTTGCTGGAAAGGCAAGTTGAAGTTAAGCATCCAGGTACCCACGGCATATGGATGACTCTCGCGAACTCAGATCAATCGGAAATGAGAGGTTGCTGGATTGAATAAAGTAGCAGCGGCTTTTACCGGCTTTCCTTCGCATAGGTGTTGGTATCGACGCGTCTTCTCGTAGAGCAAGAAGCGTGATGGAGGCCAATGTTCCCTAGGCCGAGCGAAGGCAAAAGTCACAATTGTGGCGCTTTATACGTTGGCCAAGTTACGCGAACTGATTAAAGACTTTTTCATTTTAGCATTTAAATTTTGCATTAAATTAAACGTACCTTTAGCAAATTCTTCATAATCCTCGCAAATAATTTTTTATTTTAATTCTACTATTTCGGTTGAATTGGTCGTGTGTAGAATCTTTCGCAAAATTAGATTCAAACTCTTGAAGGCGAATAGATCTTGGCTTTCAAAATTTAATTTTTCTAATCTACTTACTTCAAGATATTTTTGTTAGCCCATTGGGAGTTAGCGATATGCCTTAATCTTCCTATGAATGTTTCGCCTTCAACATCGCAACAGTTTCTCTCATAGAAATATTTGGTACTCTAGCAAATACATTCCTGTAAAAGTGAACCATACATCGTTGCCAATCAGCTTCCGGATAGAAGTCAGGGAAAGATTCAACAAGTCCATGGCATTTATCTGAAATGATTAATTTCACTCCTGTTAACCCTCGCTCTTTCAAATTTTTAAGTAATCCATAACAAGCCTCATTGTCCTCCTTGCCGCCTTCCAATGATCACAAAACCTCTCTAAAACCTTCAGAATTGACTCTTAATGCGATTAGAATCGATATGTTACGGAATTCACCGCCCCAGGTTTTCTCCAGCTAAATCTCATCGAGATAGACGTACGGGTTTTTATCGTCTAGTTTCCGATTTCGCCATTCCTCAAGCTGAGAATATATTTTTTTGATTAGATTGTTTATCATTCTGAGGTAAACTCTAGTTCCCCATAATTGTTCAGTGACATCTTCTATACGTCTTGCAGATACTCCTGCTAGTTACATTTTAATGAGCGTTTCCTCAACAGAACTTTCTCGACATTTGTATCTTTCTGTAATTCAACTCTACCAGACTTTGTTTCGAAATTTCTAGTAAAGCTACCAGATCGGTAATCTACTCGAGCTTCTGTTCATTCAAAAGGCCTAGCGTTTAATAAATTCTTGGCTTGATGATCGAGGAGCTTACACACGGTTTGCTCAACAATTACCCTTACTTGTCAACAAAGATCTGTTACTTTCTTTTCTTCATTGAAGGAAATTTTTTCGTCAACTTTGTCTTTTGTATACATAGGGGTTCTTCAATAAGTAGGTGTTTTCCAATTAACATAACGGCTTCTAGGAGAGCTTTTTTACATTTTGCGAGAGATTTTTGACGGTACCCTAATTCTTTTTTAACTTTTTCGGCAAGTTTCTTTATGTTTGAATTAATAGAGATAATTTTATTCCAGGTGCTGGTTGCTGCGACACCGATCATATCGGCTAGCAAAAGTATTCGTATAAAAATTGTAATGCAGATAATACATAACGATTTAGCTCACTATTCCTTCAAATTGTAACCATATAGCTTCGACATTATAAATTTTCTTTGATTGCGTTTTCCATGATTACTTTAATTTATTTCTGAAATGATTTCTTATATTTTCTGGAATTCTCATTTCCCATTCTTCCTTTTTTATATGAAAGCCATGCCATTGTCCTTGAGGATTATCGCCTTCATAAAAAAATTCTATAAAGGTATTACGCCCGTCATCGAAATTATATAATTGTTTTGCTCTTTTTTTGAAATCCGGAATTGCATTATCGAGGAATTTTTGAGCTTCTCTACTATTACAAAGCAAAGGTGATGCACCTATCTGATGCCCAGCGCCATTTTGCCCATGCTTTTTCGATAAATTAAATTTCCGTTTGGGGATATTTTCAATTATCCATCCAAATAGACTTTCTATTTCTCGGCACAATGTAATTTGAATTTTTTCAAATTCGAAATTCGAACGAACATTCAAGATTGTTTTAGTTTCTCCCTTTTCAGATAAAGAAATCAAACTTAATTTTGGGTGAGACGTTATGGAGGAAATGGCACCATTTTTTACAGGCGTTAGGAATGAATTCTCTTTGGCAAAATTGACCTCAAAAAAAAAGCTCTGATTTTTTTTTACAATCGCGTCATCCAAAATTAAAGATAATAAATTTCCACTCGATTCAATAAAGTTAGTATCCAAGTCGGTACAATTTTTATTAAACTCATCGATCTGATCTTGATTATAAAAAACGGTTGCTTTGTGCAAATATACAAACCCGACAAGCTTATAAATTTGCTGAAGATAGTTATCGGGATCACTAACATAATGTTCCCAATTTAAGTCAATGTAGAAATGTAAATCCTGATACATTAGAAACCCATTAAGTATTTTCTATCGATTGTAAACTGATCAAAAAACCCTTCTGGAGTGTATCGAATTTTACCATTATCCTCAATATTAATTTTAGTTGCAATACTGCAATGCTCAGTTTCATTTCTATCAAAATGATAAATCGAAACATTTTCTTTTGATATTCCCTTCTGGACTTCTTTGAATTTTTTACATTGGACTAAGATTCCATTAATGATATGATCGCTGTGCGTTTCTATTACGATTTGAATTCCTGCCTGAGCGGCTAAACAAATCAATTCTACTAATTTTGCCTGCCCATTCGGATGAAGATGTGCTTCTGGATTTTCGATTAGCAAGAGTGCATCCGGTTGTGAAGATAGAATGGCGACAAGTATAGGCATAACATATGTTATTCCAAAGCCTACGTTACTTGCCCGAAATGGATTAGTCTTTCCTTCTCTAGATTCTGTATTAAATTGATATTTTAACTCATAACCTAAATTGCCTACATCTTGAACTACAATATTTACGCCTTCGCAAATTTCTCTTTCCCAAGCTGTTGTTTGGCTAAATAAATCGTTGGCTTTTGAATTCTTATTACAAAGAGCACTAATGACATCTTTGTATTTATTTCGATCTAGAAAATGTACGAAATATTCTGCTTGTCCCTCAAGGACAGAAATCTGCTTATGAATATCAACAACCACATCATCCTTTTTATACGAAACTTGAGGACCGAGTCTCGCTGCACTAATAAATTGAAAGGAATTGTTGAATATATTTTCTTTTTCTAATATTTCCTTTTGAGAAATATGGGTAGCATCTAACGATTTATATATGAGTGTCTTCTCTGAGTCCGAGTCCTTATTTTCAAATGAATACAATAGGTTTTGATTATCAGTTAAAATCTCAAAGCTTATCTTATTATCTTTGCTAAACTGGTATAACGCATCCTTTGCTGTGCCGACAGTCACCGGGTTAGATTTCAAGTCTAGGTATTCGAAATTTGAATTTTTTAAGTAGGATTCCCTTAAGAGTAATAGCGCGTGAATTGCAGAGGATTTCCCTACTCCATTGGCTCCGCAAAATACCGTTAAATTAGAATATTCTAAAAGAGTATCCTTGTGGGTTTTGAAATTTATTATTCGTAATTTCTTTATCATTATTTGAACTTACTTAATATTTTATCGAATTCTGTATGACGATTTTTGACATTTTCTTTGGTCGCTGTACTGGTAGTAATAGCCGCCCAAAGCTTTTCGTTACTCTGAATCTCTGCGAACTCTTTAATAAATTTTACTTTATTTGTTATTAATTTTTTTCTCTGCTCATCGGAAAGTCTCGCAAAGTAAACACTTACTATTTCGAATAGAGCTTTATTTATCGGTTTACGTTGGCTATCTGAATTTCTTGGTTTTCTAAATGCCTCGATTCCGAAAATTGTAAATGCTAATTCCATACTATTTAAAAATGCCTTTGCGATTTTATTTTGCTCGCTCTTACTCTCTGGAATCGCATTCGTTCCTAACGTCAAGAATGAATCCATATCTGGTTCATACTTTCTATAATCCAAAAGATAAAATGTAATAAAACGAGTTACGAAATCTAGTTCTTCTTGTCTTTTTGAAGGAAGAGAATGATCGGTGACCGTACGAAACATTTGTCCTTCCTTGGTATCCTCGGAAACAAGTGACTCGATAAAATCCATTCTGTAACCTTGAAATAATGCAGTTCGAATTTCCTGAGGTTTTAATTCAATTCCGCCTTGATTTATCCTACTAAAAATATTATATTTTACTTGTTCGGGAGTTCCCTTGCCGATTAAATTTATCGTTACTTGATTAGTTTGTATTCTTCTCTGAACTTCTTTGGGTAATTCATCCCATGATTTTCCATCGTACTCATTTCTAAACTCTAAGTCTTGTAATTTGAAGGATTCTTTATATCCGCTTAGCGTTTCTAAATCTTTCTTTTTATCACCTAGTATAAAGTGTTCGAGCGTGCTTATTCTTTGTAAACCGTCTACTACTCGCCATTTCTTATCATCTCCCTCGTCAAAATAGAATAATGGGATTGGTAGATTAAGCATTAACGATTCTATAAAACGACTTTTCTTTTTTAAACTCCAAAGGTTTGGTAATCTTTGAAATTTTGGAATTAGAATTTCATTGTATTCTAGCATTTCAACTAACTGTCCAATCGTTCTTGGAATAATGTTTATATTAATATCATTCGGATCAAATGGTACTTCGATTTTGATATTTTCATTACCTTCTTCCTGATCGAAAGGGTCTTCTTCATTATTAATTGCGTTCGTCATTTTTTATTGTAACTTGCTAAAAAAAGTATTTAATGCTCTCTCTTTTTACTAGGACCCTTGACCTTCACCGGGAGTTGCTTCGTCTTTTTGGGAAGCGTAAACTACCGAAAACAGCAGCGAACTCTCCTCCTGGAACAGATTGGCCATTTTGGGAAGCCATCGCCAATGCGCGATCCTTTTTCTCTGCTGAGGCGTTAAGGCCTTTAGACCCTGGATTTATCTTTCCAACATGTAGCTGTTTTTGTCGATCTGTTTGGTTGTGTAAACTAAGTAATCTGGTACCACCCAACCAAAATTGCGAAAAAAGCTTCACGCATCGGGGTTCGTGAAAATTACCTTTTGGATCTTAGTATCTTTTGTAAACAATCGCACGATGGACAGATTGCGTCCGGTAGAGTGCACACAATTATTTGAACGCCTTTCGCACAAAAAGCCACCTCCTTAGCAAACGTCTGCTGGGAGGCGAATAAATATTTATTTCTTCATCACCCAAACATTACCCTGACTAGCATGATTCGCTCGCAATCTCTTTGGATCATCCTGTGCTTTGCCATCTATACTACTTCGAATGTCGGCGATGATATTACCGACCAAGTAATAGCTGTGGCTCGTTAAGTCTATGTCCTGCACGACTGGTGTGCAATCAACTTGATGTACTTTATTGTGCAATAGTACAGGATGCGCTGCGCCCGATCCGCCTAAGCGTTCCGGATTGCCTTTGGTGTAATCAGAAATCACCATGGCCTTGTCTTTACGATTATGATAAATAGTCACGTTGCGGGCGATTTGATCTATCGTGTACAAAGGTTGGTCCTGTTCAAGGGCGTTATCATCTACATCGGGTGCACATAAAAAAATGTGTTCGAACAGGCGTGGCAAAGTATTACCCGGGGTAAAATCTGCAGTGCGCGCAAGTGCACTTTGCAAAAGGAAATTGCCCATGGAATGACACAACAAATGAATATCCTGACCGCATAACTGGCGACCTCCTTTTTTCGCGCGATCGCGCAAATTAGCCAGAAAGTCTCGTGTTTTTAAAAACGCCCGCCCGACAGCGGCACCTGATCCGGTTGCCTCAGAACGATCCGATTTATACGACACCCACGGTAGCGCAAGACCATCTGAAGGCCAGGTGAACAAAATGACTGTGACATCCTGCGTTTTATCATGAGCCTTAGTGTTTTGTAACATTAGTTGCAAGGCCATCGCTGAACCAACGGCCGCGTACCAAGAGACATTAAAACCATGAATGTAAATCAAGACGTCACTGCTTTTTTCCATCACTCGCATGACATCAGTGAACATTTCCTGCGAACCCAATTTCACACTTTCTTGCGATGCTTGCGCAATATCTTGTGATAGTGTTTCCTGATAGGCAGCTATATTGGCTTTCTTCGCGCATTTGCCTAAATACTCTGCCAAATTAATGCCATTGCCGCTTCCGCAATTTTTGACTTTCGCGTTTAAGTGTTTGGCGATTTGTTCCTCATCGGCATTGACGGTGACTGCGCCGAAACGTAAATTTTCCATACCATCGTCGCTAAATTTTTTACCATAGCCAATAGGGTTCCATCGATCTGAACCGATATGATTGCGATTAGTGGCGTAATACAAAGTAATTGTTACCATAATTCACTCCATTGATAAATTGAATTTAGCGACTAGATATTCGTCTGACGATAGGGACAATTAACCGTTCAACAATCGAAGCCAACCAAGTTCCTGCGGCGCACATGGGTCAAAACCGCAAGGCAATTGCATGCTTGTTCGCGGCTTAATGAAAGAGCGCGGCACTTAGTCATCGCAAAATATCTAGACTATATTTGTTTATACCGAGAAGCAAATATGGCAACAAAATTAAAGATATTCGAAAACCATTCTCAAATTTTTCTGACTCCTTTTTTTTAGCAATATATTGAATCTGCGATTTCAATGCCATATGCACACCATTTGGTGACAGACTCGTTTAATTCCAGTCATACGAACAGTCCGATTGAGAACCGAACAGTAGTCCATTCTCCCACAAAACCGAATTTGTGTCGCAACAGTCAAGACCCACATTCTTGATTTTCCAAATATGGGAGAACTTCTATTTTTCATAACTAAACATGGCTTTTGTTATGATCAATTATTTATCTTCAAAATATTAGAATCTAGTTGTAGGCGATTTTCTATAAATTGAAATTATCTAAATTTAGGATAATTAAGTATCTTGGATCAGATAACTATTATGCTACTTACCGGTGTTAATCCTATTCACTTGGAATCCACGGCCGAACTATATATTCAAGTAGCAGGATCAGTATGATCTGTCCACTTTGCACAGGATCAAGCCTTCTTTTTGAAATTGAAGGATCGCAGATTTGGATTTCCATTTGTCCAGAATGCCAAGATAACTTGCCGACAGAAATTGGCGAAGTAGCGATGCTATTAGATTTTGCAAAAAAGGAAGGAAAGTGAAAATCTTTCAGGAAAGGAGTAGCCACAATTTTTTTCGGTTTTTTTAATGATTAAAAGTAAAAGGAAGAAAATATGTATAGAAAATTTGTTAGCTTGGCCTTAGGAATATTAACCATTTTGGTATCGAGTTGTGCATCTTTTAAAGCAAACAATTTGCCTGCGGCGCAAGAAATTGACTACAAAGCAGTAAAAACTGACAAGATAAAAGTTTTTAGCCGATGGAATTACGAAACTACGACAGCCGATGGAGCTATTTGGGCAGCTGCACATAAAAGCTGGTTTGATAAGGCTATCATAGAATCTGGTTGTTGCGTAATCGTTGAGGGCCCGAAAGATGCCACACTCGTCGTTGATGGAACTGCTGTTGATCATCTTAATCCATGGACGATTATTCCTATCATTTTCAATGGGGCTTCGCTCACAATCATTCCATTTTGGCAAACGATCGTAGTAGATATTAAAGTGACAGCTAACAAAGGAAGCAAACAAAGTAACTATGCTCTCAATGACTCTTTTACTTATGTCTCCTGGCTTCCGATGATATTTGTTTTTCCATTTACTGGTGGCCCTACAAAGAATAAAGAAGAACTATTTTTAAACACTTATCAAAATTTAGTGATTCAGCTCAAACGAGATGGTAATCTCTGAAGACAAACGATATTCCTTTACTGTAACAATTGGAGCCTGGTCCTAGGAAACTTGAAGATTATTTGATTCCCATCGGTCGACTAGAGGGAGTTGGTGGATTTAAAGCGGTTTCTTAATTTTTAGTATATTCCAATTGAGAACATATTCGGATTTTGAAGGTTGACACTTTTTTTAAGAAGTTAGGTAATGGTTGCATGAAAAAAAAGATAATCTCATTGTTTATGGTGGCTTTTTTCACTCTTTTATGTAAAGGAAAGGATAAAAGTGATGACTCCAATTTTTTGCTTCTTTATTTCTTAACAAACAGCAGTTCTGCTACGAGCACGGCAGTCGTGACAACTTTTGCTGGAGCTGAGACGTCAGGCTTAGTGGATGCTACTGGCACCTCTGCCAGATTCAATAAACCTTATGGTGTAGCGATCGATAGTACGGGCAATTTTTATATCGCTGATACCGCCAATCATTGCATTAGAAAAATTACGAGCACTGGTGTTGTTACGACTTTGGCAGGATCAGCATCTGGAACTTCTGGTTTTGTAAACGCAACGGGAACCGCTGCTCGTTTCAACTCACCATATGGGATTGCAGTCGATACATCAGGAAATGTTTACGTAGGAGATTCGCTAAACATGGTAATACGAAAAATTACGAGTGTAGGTGTTGTCACAACTCTGGCTGGTGGAGCGGGTGGAATTGGTGCCGTTGACGGTACCGGAACAGCCGCTAAATTTGACCAACCTCAAGGTGTGGCCATAGATAGTTCTGGTAATTTATACGTTGCTGATAGTCAAAATTGTGCTGTAAGAAAGGTCACAAGCGCGGGTGTTGTTACAACCTTGGCTGGATCTACCTCCGCTACTTGCGGTTTTCAAGATGGAACAGGTACTGCTGCACGATTCACACAACCAGGCGGTATTGCCGTCGACAGTTCTAATAATGTTTATGTGGGAGATACAAACAATAACGCCATTCGAAAAATAACGAGTGCGGGCGTTGTTACAACTTTGGCAGGCTCTACGTCTGGAGCCTCAGGATTTGTGAATGGAACAGGGACTGCATCTCGTTTCAATCAACCTTATGGTATCTCCGTTGATAGCACTGGCAATCTCTTTGTCGCAGATTCCACAAACAACGCCATAAGAAAAGTCACGAGTGAAGGAATTGTGACAACGTTAGCCGGATCAACTTCAGGCTTGTCTGGGTATTTGGATGGCATTGGATTCGCATCTCGATTTAAACAGCCGTATGGCATTTCCGTGGATAGTTCTGGAAATATATTTGTAGGTGATTTTGGAAATAACGCTATAAGAAAAATTGTACCGTAACATTCAAACGATTCCCATTTGCACTCTCTGACCTTTGGCAATTAAAAATTCCAAAGGTCACTTTATTTAAACGAAGACTCTAATTTAGTATTGGAAACGTGCATAATTGAATCATGAAAAGACAAAATTAAAGGAACTATTTAATGAAACAAATTTCTATCATCATACCTCTCATTTTCATTCTACTCTGCTCCAAGTCTGAAATTCAGGGCGATAAAAAACAGGAAGCTATAGAGATCAATAAAAAGGCGATGGCAGTGGCAAATGAAAGTCCAAATGAAGCCTTGGAACTTTTTAAAAAAGCTGCCATCTTAGACCCACAAAATCCTGATTATGTGAACAATCAAGGAGCAATATATTTAACATTAAAACAATTCGATAAAGCCATACCGCTGTTTAATTCCGCCATTCAAAAAGAAGGCAAATATTCCAGGGGTTATTATAATCTCGGTGTTAGTTATGCTGAGATGGGTGATTTTAAAGAATCCATAAAAAATTATAAAAAAGCGATTCAATTCTCGACCACTGAGAATCCAGAAATACATTTTAACTTAGGCGTAGCTTATACAAAATTGAAGAAGAAAAAGGAAGCTATCCAAGAGTTTAAATTATTTCTTGCAAAGGCTCAAACATCTAATCAAGAAGCTGTCGAAGTGGCTAAAAAGAGAATCCAGGAACTAGAGAAAAAGTGAACTTTATTCCAAAGTCAATAATCCGACCAAAACAATAAAAATGATACAAGGAAAAATACTAATTAAAATTCTCTTTCTTAGATTGAGTTTGGTTACAATACCCGCATTTTTGATGACGAAATAAAAACTAAGCAAAAAGCTTATCAGCAATAGATATGAGTTGAAACTTACAAAGATTTGACGAAACCAATGATCTGGTAGAAACTTATTCGTAAAAAAATAGCTAGTGCTTATATTCATACTAAACATTGTAAATTGCCATGGTAGAAAAGATGTGAATCCCAAAAAGGATGCTATCCTCCAATCCAGAGAAGGCTCGCCAATCACAAAATTAGCAATTTTAAATGAGATGATCAATATTGAAAGGTAACAACTCACCAAAAAAAGTGCAATTAATTGGTTGAGCGGATAATGATTTAAAAGGTAAATCGTATAACTTAATTGCTTGAGTTCCACAAGAGCTTCATTTGTCATATTTTGATGTCGGTACATTTCGAATCCGTATAGATATAAAATATTGCTCAAGACCAAAATCACAATCTGAATGCAGATAACAGATAGAAAACTGGATTGGAATAAAGATTGTAAATCCATCGATTTGAATACATCCGTATTCCTCGAAAAGTTGAGTCGGATGTTGAAGAGAAAATTATGAAGACCCTTTTTTAAAATTGTTTTAAATTCTTCGATCATCTTTCCAATTTCCTTTTTCCAAAACTTCTCCCCTCTCATTTTCCATTTGACCGATTCCATTTCTTTTCCCATTTAAGGCTTCCCCGATATATCGTTTGCCATCTGGAAAAAAGAGGATCCCAAAACCTGAAATGAGTTTTCCATTTTTATAGACTCCTCTCCGCTTCTTACCTTCAATTCCAAGCAGAGCCTCTCCTTCTAACAAATCAACCTTCCACTCCCCCTCTAGGCCATACCGACCAATCTCAAATTTTCCAAACCCGTCTCGTTTGTTTTTTCGAAATTTGCCAGAAAACACATTTTGGTTCGGATAGGTGTAGATACCATAACCCTCTACTTGGCCCATATCCCAATCCCCTTGGTAAACACCCTTGTCTTTGAAATCCATTTTCCCTTTGCCGTCGGGGATTTTATTGGTTAGCTCGCCGGAATAAATTTCACCAGTCGGGTATTGGATCTTTCCGATGCCACGCGAGCAATCGTCCGAGAGGCAAGTAATGGAATTAGAAAATTGGTTTTCCCGGTATTTGCGATAACCATAGAAGATTGAACCAGTAAGAAAGATGAGAAAGCCAAGGGAGAATATAATTTTCTGGGTTTTAGAGAGGCGATGGAGTGAAGGTTTAAGCATAGTTTTCTCTGAAAATAAAAATCTCTCTTATCAATTATTTTCACTTAATATCCAAGATGAAACGCTTTCAAAAACACATTTGGAAGGCGGGTTTGCACTGCAATTAAAGAAGAAGGTTGTTGGTAAATATGAAACAGGAAGATCATTTTTTACAAAAGGTTCAATTTGAAATCTTACTCGATATTTATTCGGTTGATTTTCTAATTCTACAAAAATTAAAATTTCTCGTGAGTTCACAACCAAATCCCGAGGAGTTATTCGTTGTTTTAATCCTGTTTCTTTAAACATTGCATACTCGAAAGCTCGTTGGTTGAAAAAGAAATCGCAAACATCTATATTATACAGAAAATCCAAATACCGGTCTTTTTTGTAAAAAAAAAACACATGGGAAGCTTCTGAGACATTATAATGAAATTCCTGTCCAAGCAATTTTTTTAAATTTTGGCACTCTTTATTCTTTAATATTCTGATAAAATCCTCAAATAGATTTACATTCGTTAGATTCGAGTGATTTTCGACCAATGGAAGGCTAGATACTTTTTGATTTTCCTTAGTTTCGCTTTGTTTGCCTAGGCAAATCAGAAGAAATGGAAAAATCAACAAAGGAAGTAAAGACTTCACTATTTTTTTCCAGTCCAGTAATCGTAGAAATCTGATCTTGGCATTGTTTCCGCGTTGGCTATAGGTGTTCCCTTCGAATAATCAACACCGAAAGACTTAATATGTAAATGAGCACCTGTTGTAGATCCAATTTTCTTAGGAGTAGCTCCTAACCAAGTACCCGCTGGTAACGGTTTTTTCGACTCCAGAGCATCGGTTATTTCTTTGCTAATCGTAGTCAAATGAACCAAATCTGCATATGAGGAAATTTCTCCTTTTTCATTCAAAAGAGCTATCCGTATTCTCGTACCATGTGCAACATCAGCAGAAATTAATGGGTTATTTTTCTTTGGATCAACACCTTCTATGGCAACCTCGAGAACTTTAAAAGAAGTATTTGGGCCATACCACATTGATCCTTGCCCTTGGTTATAATTTGGTATAACGCCAAGACCAAGATCAACTTTATATTTCCCTTCATTGGGCACATATTTCACTGCCATCCGCTTAACTTTTTTGACAGTACCAGTCGCTTCGTCAATCAATGGAAGCTTCGTGACTGGATCTATCGCATCATCATATAAAAATTCTTTTATTTTTTTTGAAGGATTAGCTGGATCTGTTTCCTCTTTAAAATCATGATACTCTACACGCGTCGTATCCTCAAGTCCTTTCCCGTTATCATAGTGGTATTTATTTCTGAAATCTGGCATATCAGCTGCTTGATGTACGTTGGGAGGGATCGCGGGAGTGGCTGTCACGATCTTGACTTCAGTTTTATAAAAACCTTTAACAGATTTAGGTCGAGCCGTTGCATTTTTAGCAGTTTTGAATTTAGAAACTTCTGCGAATCCATACTTCTTTGCTAAATATTCATCTCTGAGCATCTCATTATTAGTCTTTTGCTCAACACTCCCGACATCATCTTTATACCATTTATTAATTTTCTCATTTACTTCATTTAACAACTCTGTCTTTCCTGGATCGGCAAAGCCATTAAGAAAATTCCTAGCTTTTTCTGCTCCACCGTTTTCTAATACGAAAGTTTCCATCGCCTTGTGATACGCTTCAATGAATGTCATCTTATTGCCAACAAGATCATCGTCGTTTAGTGTTCGAATTTTTTTACCCCGTTCAGTAACGACTACATCGCTATTAGATTCTGTATCCGTAGCAGGAGGATCCGTCGGTTCCTCAGAATCTTCTACCGAACTTACCGCTTCCTCTTCTTCAACCTCTTCTTCCGTTTCCCGGTCATCCTCTTCCTCCTTTCTTCCAATGGTAAAGAGATAAGCACCGAGCATTCCTGTTAGTCCTAAGGCAGCGAGGTCATCAGGATTCGAATTTACAAAATCAACGAATTCATTGGTCTCGTCAATGCTGAGTCCTGCTGTTAAATCAGCAAATGCCTCTTGGCTGATTCCAAAAGTAAGTGGGTTGTTCAAATCGATCGAGTTTACGATATCACTCGGTGTAGAACCATTGATCGTCGTATTCCCGTTGGAATCGGTTGTTACTTGATTTCCGTTGATATCGGTAGAGATGCTCGCACCATCCGTTCCCACTTGCACATTCGTTCCGTTTGAGCTACCGGATACATTTCCAGTTACGTTTCCGGAGGAATCAACTACTACAGTGGTTGTCACACCGCCAGTCGTATTCGTTACGCTAGCCCCACTAGTTCCTACTTGCACATTCGTTCCGTTTGCGTTACCAGAGACATTTCCAGTGACGTTTCCAGAGGAATCAACTCCTACAGTGGTTGTCACACCGCCAGTCGTATTCGTTAAGCTAGCCCCACTCGTTCCCACTTGCACATTCGTTCCGTTTGCGCTACCGGAGACATTTGCGTTTACATTTCCATTTGCATCAACGCTTGCAACCGTAGTTACACCACCATTGGTACTAGTTACACTAGCACCATCTGCTCCTACTTGCACATTCGTAGATCCATTGGAGGCCGTGACAGTTGTCGATTGCCCTGATCCGAAACTAACACCATAAGTTCCACTTGGATTTGTGGTCGATACACTCCCAGTAAAAGTCCCATCAGTTCCGACGTTTAATGAAACGTTGCTACCACCCGTAGTATTTGTGACTGCTAAGCCATCGGGTCCTATCTGCAAATTTGTCGATCCATTCGAGGCGGTAACAGTGGTTGGTTGACCAGATCCAAAACTTACTCCGTAGTTGCCAGTTGCCGATCCATAAGTACCGGAAACATTGCCAGTTAAATTTCCGTTAGTATCCACTCCCAAAGTAGTTGTTGTATTGCCACTAGTATTCGAAACATTCAATCCACTAGTTCCTACCTGCACGCTAGTGCCGTTTCCAGTTGTTGCCGTTAAATTAACTTGTGTTGGCTGCCCGTTGCCAAAAGTTGCTCCGAATCCTGTGTTCGCAGTGAACGGTATTGAAATGTTTCCAGAAACTTGACCGTTAGTGTTTACGCTGACTCCAACTCCTGGCCTTCCCGCTCCACCTACGGTAACCCCAACCGATCCGCTAACGGATCCTGTTGGAGAGACACCGACTCCTGCAGTTACTCCGCCAGCGGATACGCCAATGGAGGCTCCAAAGTGACCATCCTGTTGCGTTACATTTATACCTACTGGGCCTCCGGCAACTGAGGCTCCGTTGATGAAACCAGCTAACGCCCCATTGTTACCACCAAGCTCATATCCAGCAGCAGTTTGAACTGCGGTATTAACACCAACAGCAATCATAGCAGGAGTAGACGCTACAACAGCATTCACAGAAGCAACCACGACTGTAGGTATATTCACGATAATTGCAGGTAGAGTGGTCGTGATGAAAGTTCCAACTGCAGACGCAGCGGACGCGACAGCACCCGTAAAAGTCCCAGCGGCTACGGCAGTTCCCCCAGCAGCGGCGGCAGTTCCCCCAGCGGCAGCGGCAGTTCCCCCAGCGGCAGCGGCAGTTCCCCCAGCGGCAGCGGCAGTTCCCCCAGC
>VYME01000075.1_pt1 | contig 53463 bp, 52 predicted proteins | sample 5115281 | NCBI WGS metagenome assembly VYME01 (sample SAMN12291780, study PRJNA351875) | freshwater metagenome | isolation source: freshwater lake | place: USA: Michigan, Wintergreen Lake | collected 2013-08-08
GGGCGGGATGGGACCGAAGAACATCAGGGTTTCCGGCGCGCCTGAACGATCTGCGCCACGATCGATACGGCGATTTCGGCGGGCGACAACGCGCCGATATCGAGTCCGACGGGGCCGTGAATACGTTCCAAGGCCGCGTCGTCGTGGCCGAGTTCCTTCAGGCGCGCGAGGCGTGCCGCATGCGTTTTGCGCGAGCCGAGCGCGCCGATATAGAAGGCGGGCGATTTGAGGGCGGCGTCCAATGCGGGATCGTCGATCTTCGGATCGTGGGTCAGCGTGACGACGGCGCTGCGCGTGTCGGGCTTCAACTCGGCCATCGCGTCGTCGGGCCATTCGTTCGAAACGGCGTATTCTTCGAAACGTTGCGACGTGGCGAAGGCACGGCGCGGATCGATCAGCGTGACGCCGAAACCGGCCATTACGCCCATACGCGCGAGCGGATCGGCGATATGGACCGCGCCGACGACGATCAAACGCGGCGGCGGGTTGTGAACCTGCACGAAGACCGGCCCAGCGCCGGTTTGAAGCGTGCCGGACTCGTCGCGCGCCAGCATGTCCTGCATGCCGAGTATCATGTCGACGTCGAGGCACAGCGGACCTTCGGTGCCGTCCTTGAAGATCAGCTTCTGCGCGCCGGAGCGCAAATTCGTGGCGAGCGCCACCGGCCGCTTGGCGCGGCGGGCTTCCTGCAAGGCGTCGAGAATGGCGGCGTCCATCGCGTCAGCCCAACCGCTCGACGAAGACCTGGACCTTGCCGCCGCAGGCGAGGCCGACTTCCCAGGCTTGCTCGTTGGTCACGCCGAAATCGAGCAAGCGCGGCTTGCCGTCGCCGATCGCGGCGAGCGCTTCCTTGATCACCGCACCTTCGATACAGCCGCCGGAGACCGAGCCCAAGAACTTGCCCTCGCCATCGACGGCCAGCTGCGAGCCCACCGGCCGGGGCGACGAGCCCCAGGTCGTCACCACGGTGGCGAGCGCCACTTTGCGGCCTTCTTTGCGCCAAGCTTCGGCTTGGTCGAGCACGTCTTCGGTCATGCGGCCATCCCTCGCCAAACGTAACGGCCCCGAATGCGCGGGGCTCCGCCCAGGGCTTCGACCAGCGCTTCGAGCGAGTCGAGATTATGGACCGGGCGGAATTCGTCGACATACGGCAGGATCGCCCGGATCCCCAAAGATTTGGGTTCGAAGCGGTCGTATCGCAAGAGGGGGTTGAGCCAGACGAGCCGCCCGCAAGATTTGGCGAGGCGCTCGGCCTCCACCGCCAAACCGTCGCCCGCTTCGCGATCGAGCCCGTCCGTCACCAGCAGCACCGTGGGCGAACGCGCCAAGCTGCGCCGCGACCAGCGCCAATTGAATTCGCGCAAGCAGGCGCCGATGCGCGTCCCGCCGGACCAATCCTCGACCAGCTCGGCGATCTTCGACAACGCCTTGTCGACATCCTTCTGGCGCATCGCGCGCGTGACGTTCGTGAGGCGCGTGCCGAACAGGAAGACCTGCACGCGCGCCCGATCGGTCGCCAGCAGATGCAGGAAATGCAGCAGCATGCGCGCGTAGCGTTCCATCGAGCCCGAGATATCGAGCAGCACGACCAAAGGCGGCTCCTCGACGCGCGGCGCTTTGAAGGCGAGGGTCGCCATATCGCCGCCCGAACGCAGCATCGCGCGGATCGTCGCGCGATGATCGAGGCGTCTTCCGCGTTTGTCGGGGCGATGGCGGCGCGTGCGCCGCAGGGGGAAGGGCGAAACGAGCCGCGCCATGGCGCGTTGGGCGCGCGCGATCTCGTCGGCCGACATCTGCTCGAAATCCTTCTTTTGAAGGAGTTCGCGGTCCGAGAACGTCATCGCCGCGTCGAAACGCTCTTCGTCCTCCTGCTGCTCGGCGGCGGGCGGCGCGCGGTCTGCGTTGTGGAAGGCTTCGGCTACGCGGCGCAGCGGTTCTTCCACCTCGCCCTTGTCGTCGCCGACGGGCGAGGGCGGCAGCAGCGTGCTCATCGCGCGTTCGAGCAGTTTGGGATCGCGCCAGAACATGCGGAACGCTTGGTCGAACACCTCGCGCTGATCGCGGCGATTGACCAGCGTGGCGTGCAAAGACCAATAGAGATCGGATTTGCTGGCCACGCCCGCCGCACCCACGGCGCGCACGGCTTCGATCGCGCGGCCGGGCCCTACGGGAATGCCGGCCGCGCGCAGCAGCCGCGCGAAGCGCACGATGTTCTCGACCAGCGTGCCTTCGCCGTCGCTCATGCGGCCGTTTCTTCCACCGCTTGCAGCAGCTTCATCGCGGTCGTGCCGCGGATGCGCGCGATATCGTCTTGGTATTTGAGAAGCGCGCCCAGCGTGTCGTCGATCGTCGCGGGATCGAGCGCGATGCGGTCGAGGGCGACCAGCGCGTTGGTCCAGTCGAGCGTCTCGGCCACGCCGGGTTGTTTGAAAAGCTCCTGCCCGCGCAGATTCTGCACGAAGCCGACGACTTGGCGCGACAGCTTCTCGCCCACGCCCGGGCATTTGGCGCGCACGATCTGCAACTCGCGCGCGGCGTCGGGAAAATCGACCCAAGCGTAGAAGCAGCGGCGCTTCAACGCGTCGTGGATTTCGCGCGTGCGGTTCGACGTGACGATGGTCAGCGGCGGGGCCGGGGCCTTGACCGTGCCCAGTTCCGGGATCGTCACCTGCCAATCGGACAGGACTTCGAGCAGATAGGCCTCGAACGGTTCGTCGGCGCGGTCGAGTTCGTCGATCAGCAGCACCGGCGGGCCGGCGGGATCGGGGGCCAGCGCTTCCAGCAACGGGCGGCGGATGAGGAATCGTTCGGAGAAGATCTCGCTTTCCAGCGAAGTCTTGCCCGCATTGCCCGCTTCGGCGAGGCGGATCTCCATCATCTGGCGCGGATAGTTCCACTCGTAGACGGCGGCGGAAGCGTCCAGACCTTCGTAGCATTGCAGGCGGATCAGCTTGCGGCCCAGGCTCGCGGCCAGAACTTTCGCGATCTCGGTTTTGCCGGTCCCGGGCTCGCCTTCCAGGAACAAGGGACGGCCGAGTTTGAGCGAGAGCAGCAAGGCGGTCGCGAGGCTGCGATCGGCGACGTAGTTCTTGGCGGCGAGCAGGTCGAGCGTGGCTTCGACCGTTTTCGGCAGTTCCATGGGAGCCCGGTGTCCAGATACGACGAAACCCCAGCATCGCACGCCGCCGGGCCGCTCCGGAAGGGCCTTAACTTCGATCCGCGTCGCATTGATTAGACCCCGATTGTATTCGATCGGGCCGGAGGGCGAGACCGTCAGTACCGCTGCGGCGATCAACTCGTCGGCAATGTCTTGTTCATCCCGCATTAATTGTTTCGACGTAAGTTTTGGCATCAGCTTTTCTGCGGGTCCAATTTACTCCCCCAATCTTGGAGTCCGTCATGCAACTCGTCGTTGCCCAAAAAGGCCGTATGGGACTACGCGGTCGCGCCATGGCCGCATTCGCCGTGATCGCCACGGTTTTCGTTATCGCGGCGCTGGTCGATTTATTCGGCGACCGCAGTCGCATCATGGCCGATCGGAACGAAAAGACGCGCGAGCTGGCCGAAGTCGGGCAAGGCATCGCCGCGTATTTTCATTCGTTGGAGACCAGCGGCGCTTTGCCGCGCGATGAAGCGCAGAAGCGCGCTTTGGCGGCGCTCGAGCAGTTACGCTACTCGGGCAGCGAGTATTACTGGGTCAACGACTACAACGCGCGGGTACTGATGCATCCCTTCGTCAAGGCGATCGTTGGCATCGACCTTGCGACGGCGCAGAACAAGCGCTTGCTGCCGTTATTCCAGGAATTCGCCCGAATCGCGCGTGAATCCGGCGGCGGCTATCACGATTATCCGTGGCCCAAGCCCGGCGCGTCGGAAGACCAGCCGAAAATCTCCTACGTCAAAGCGTTCCAGCCTTGGGGCTGGGTCATCGGCACGGGCATCTATGTCGATGACGTGGAGGCCGCTTTCCGGGTCGAGGCGATCAAACGGGCGATCGCGCTTCTAGTTATTGCGGCGATCATGATCGCGGTCGTATTGCTGCTCGACCGCACGCTGCTGCGGCCGCTTGGCGCGCTGATCGGGACCGTCAAGGAGATCTCCGCCAGTAGACTGGACGTCAGCGTGCCCGCTGTTGCGCGCGCGGACGAGCTGGGTGAAATGGCGCGCGCGATCGAAGTTTTGCGACGGAACGCCGAGACACGTCGCGACAAAGAAGCTGAGGAAGCCGCAGAGCGTGACCGCCAGGATCGCGAGCGCGAGGCCATGGAGCAGCACGCAGCCGATCTCAATGCGACGGTTTCCGGCGTGCTCGAATCGCTATCGGAATCCGCGGCCGCGATGCAGAACTCGGCGCGCATCATGAGCGAAACCGCCGCCCGCGCGCGCGATCAGGCTGGTACCGTCACGGAAAACGCCACACGCAGTTCCGACAACTTGACCACCGTCGCCGCGGCGTCCGAACAGATGCTCGCTTCGATCCGCGAGATCGGCCGTCAGGTCGCTGAATCGGCCAAGATCGCGGCCGACGCCGTGGCGGAAACCAATCGTACCGACGAAATCGTCCGCGGGCTGGTCGGCGCCGCCGGCCAGATCGGCGACGTCGTGAAGCTGATCAACGATATCGCATCGCAGACGAATCTTTTGGCGCTCAATGCGACGATTGAGGCGGCGCGTGCGGGCGAGGCAGGCAAGGGCTTCGCGGTCGTGGCCTCGGAGGTGAAGAGCCTTGCCGGTCAGACATCCAAAGCGACCGATGAAATCGCAGCCAAGATTGAGGCTGTGCAAGGCGCGACCAGCAAAGCATCGGGATCGATAGCGAAAGTCACGTCGATCATCGCTCAAATCAGCGAGATCGCGGCCGGAATCGCCGAGGCGGTCGATCAGCAATCGGCGGCGACGCAGGAAATTGTCCGTAACGTTCAAAACGCCAGCGAATTGACGAGCGCGGTGACCAACTCGATCGCGGGCGTCTCTGCGGGCGTGGGCGAAACCGGCACCGCTGCGGAGGTCGTGTTGTCGTCCTCGGGCGGGCTTGCGGAGCAATCGTCGAGCTTGCGCCGCGAGGTCGAGAGCTTCCTCCGCCAAATGCAGGACAGCGGCGACCGGCGCAGATTTGAGCGACTGGAATGCAGCATTCCTATCGGTATCAACCGTGGTGACGCGCGCCACAGTGCGACGGCCGTCAACATCTCCATGGGCGGCTTGCGCGCTGCGGTCGAACTTCAGGGCGCGCGGCCCGGGGAATCGGTGGCGATCATGTTCGGGCAGGTCAAGGTCGCCGCGCGGATCGCGCGGGTGGCGAGCGATGGGTCTGTGGGCCTTATGTTCTCTCTCGTCGGCGACGAACGCGGCCAGGCGTTTATCGAATCGCTGGTCGGGGACATGCGCGGCAGAAAGGCGGCCTAGGTCGCCGCCCTGTCGCTGACGATGCGTTGCCGTGCGTCGTTAGATCGGAAAAGAAAAAGGCCGGCGCCCCGAAGAGCGCCGGCCCGTAGTCTTGGTACGGGGCGGTCTTAGGCCGCCGCCACCGCGCGTTTGGCCATCACGCCGATCAGATGGGCGCGATACTCGGCCGAACCGTGGATATCGGAATTGAGACCGTCCGCCGACGCCTTGACGCCGTCGAGCGCCGAGGCCGCGAAGCTCTTGGACAAGGCCGCTTCGGCTTCCTTCCAGCGGAAGACCGAGGATGCCGCGCCGGTCACCGCGACGCGCGCGCCGCCGGCCGTCTTGGCGACGAACACGCCGACCAGCGCGTAGCGCGAGGCGGGCTGGTCGAACTTCATATACGCGGCCTTTTCGGCGACGGGGAAGGAGACCGAGACGATCAGCTCGCCCGCGTCCAGCGCCGTTTCGAACATGCCGCGGAAGAAATCGTCCGCCGCGAGTTCGCGCTTGTTGGTCTTGATCGTGGCGCCCAGCGCCAGGCACGCGGCCGGATAATCGGCCGCCGGATCGTTGTTGGCGATCGACCCGCCGATCGTGCCGCGATGGCGCACGGCGGGATCGCCGATCCCGCCCGCGAGTGCTGCGAGCGCCGGGATGGCCTTTTTCACGTCGGCGGAAGCGGCGACGTCGGCGTGCCTGGTCATGGCGCCGATCGTGACCTTCCCGCCGGCAACGGAAATCCCGGCGAGGTCCTTGATGGCGCCCAGATCGACGACCGCGCTGGGGCGGGCGAGGCGCTGCTTGAGGGTGGGGATCAGCGTCTGGCCGCCGGCGAGCGGCTTGGCTTCGCCGTCGGCGCCGAGCAGTTTCACCGCGTCGGCGACGCTGGCGGGTTTGTGATAGGCGAAATCATACATCGTCCGTCTCCCTCACTCGGCCGCGGCGCGGCGGCCGGAATTCAGCAGCGCCCAGATCTTGGCGGGCGTCGCGGGCATGTCGATATGGCGTACACCCGTCTCGCGCAGGGCGTCCACCACCGCGTTGATGACGGCGGGGGGCGAGCCGATCGCGCCGACTTCGCCGACCCCCTTCACGCCCAGCGGATTATGGGTGCAAAGCGTGCTTTGGGTGGCGACATCGAAGCTGGGCAGGTCGTCGGCGCGGGGCATCGTGTAATCCATATACGAGCCCGAACGCAGCTGGCCGTTGGCGTCGTAGACGCAGGTTTCCAGCAGCGCCTGGCCGATGCCTTGGGCGAGGCCGCCATGGACCTGGCCTTCGACGATCATCGGATTGACGACCCTGCCCACGTCGTCCACGGCCGTGAACTTCACCACCTTGGTGACGCCCGTGTCGGGGTCGATCTCGACCTCGCAGATATGACAGCCGCCGGGGAAGGTGAAGTTCTTGGGATCGTAGAACGCGGTTTCTTCCAGGCCCGGCTCGACCGTGTCGATCGGGTAGTTGTGCGGCACATAGGCGGCCAGCGAGATTTCGCCGAAGGCTTTGGCCTTGTCGGTTCCCGCGACGACGAATTTGCCGTCCTTCAGCTCGATATCGGCCGGGGCCGCTTCGAGCAGATGGGCCGCGATCTTCTTGGCCTTGTCGACGATTTTGTCGAGCGCCTTGACGATGGCGGTGCCGCCCACGGCCAGCGAACGCGAGCCGTAAGTGCCCATGCCGAACGGGATCTTGTTCGTGTCGCCGTGCGAGACCTCGATCTGATCGATCGAGATGCCCAGGCGATCGGCGACCAACTGCGCATAGGTCGTCTCGTGGCCTTGGCCGTGGCTGTGGCAGCCGGTGAACACGGTGACCGAGCCGGTCGGATGCACGCGGATATTCGCGCATTCGTAAAGACCCGCACGCGCGCCGAGCGATCCCACCACCGCCGACGGCGCGATACCGCAAGCTTCGAGATAGGTCGAAATGCCGATACCCCGCAGTTTGCCCTTCTTCGCGGCTTCCGCGCGGCGCGCCTCGAACCCGGCCCAGTCGGCGATTTTCAGCGCCGAGGCGAGGGTCGCCTGATAATCGCCGCTGTCGTACTGCAAGGCGACCGGCGTCTGATAGGGGAAGGCGTCGGCGGGAATGAAGTTGCGCTTGCGGATTTCGACGCGATCCATGCCCATCTCGGCGGCGCAATTGTCGACGAGGCGTTCGAGCAGGAAGGTCGCTTCCGGACGGCCGGCGCCGCGATAGGCGTCGACCGGCACCGTGTTGGTGAATAGGGCCCGCACTTCCGCGTAGACGACCGGCGTGGTGTACACGCCGGCAAGCAGCGTGGCGTAGAGATAGGTCGGCACCGCCGGCGCGAAGGTCGAAAGATAGGCGCCCATATTGGCGTCCGTCTTCACCCGCAGCGCCAGGAACTTGCCGTCCTTGTCCATCGCCATTTCGGCGTGGCTGACATGGTCGCGGCCATGCGCGTCGGACATGAAGGATTCCGTACGATCGCATGTCCACTTGATCGGTCTGCCGACCTTCGCCGATGCCCAAGTCACGGTCGCTTCTTCGGCGTAGTGGAATATCTTCGAGCCGAAGCCGCCGCCGACATCGGGGGCGACGACGCGCAAGCGGCTTTCGGGGATCTGCAGCACGAACGCGCCCATCAGCAGACGGATGACGTGCGGGTTCTGGCTGGTGGTGTAGAGCGTGTATTCGCCCGTCGCACGGTCGAAATCGCCGATCGCGGCGCGCGGCTCCATCGCGTTGGGGATCAGGCGGTTGTTGACGAGATCGAGCTTCGCGACCTTGAACGCCTTCTTGAAGGCGGCGTCGCACGCGTCCTTGTCGCCGATATGCCAGTCGTAGCAGACATTGCCGCCGTCGTGGATCTTCGCTGCGCCCGGCTTCACCGCATCGGCCATCGTGCCGATGGCGGGAAGTTCGGCGAGCTGCACGTCGATCATCTCGGCGGCGTCTTTGGCCTGTTCGCGCGTTTCGGCGATGACCACGGCGATCGGATCGCCGACATGGCGCACTTTGCCTTGGGCGAGGACCGGGTGCGGCGGCTCCTGCATCGGCGAGCCGTCCTTGTTCTTGACCAGCCAGCCGCAGGGCAGGCCGCCTTTGCCGTCGGCGGCGAAATCGGCGCCGGTGAAGATCGCGACCACGCCCGGCGCCTTGGCGGCCTTTGACGTGTCGATCTTGCCGATCGTCGCGTGCGCCACCTGGCTGCGCAGGAAATAGGCGTGCGTCTGGCCCGGACGATTGATGTCGTCGGTATAGTTGCCGCGCCCGGTCAGAAACCGGAAATCTTCCTTGCGCCGGACGGCGGCGCCGATCCCTTCCGCTCCCATGTCATCCTCCCTGAAACCGCGTGTCGTTTTATGAACGTCGGTGTGCCCGCATCTTTTTGTCGTGCGGTTGGGATCAGTCGGCGGCGGCCTTCGCCCCCGCCATCGCCTTGGCGCCGGCTTGCACGGCTTTCACGATATTGTGATAGCCCGTGCAGCGGCAGATATTGCCTTCGAGCCATTCGCGAACTTCGTGCTCGCTGGGATTGGAATTGCGGTTGGCGAGATCGACCGCGCTCATCACCATGCCGGGCGTGCAGAATCCGCATTGAAGCCCGTGATGTTCCTTGAACGCCGCCTGCATCGGGTGAAGTTCGTTGCCGTTGGCGAGGCCTTCGATCGTCGTGACGTTCGCGCCGTCGGCCGCGACGGCAAGGACGGTGCAGCTTTTGACAGACTTGCCGTCGACATGCACGACGCAGGCGCCGCACTGGCTCGTGTCGCAACCGACATGCGTGCCGGTCAGCGCCAGCTTCTCGCGCAGCAACTGGACCAGCAGCGTGCGGCCTTCCACGTCGGCCGAAACCGCGCGTCCGTTCACGGTCAACGAAACTTTGGGCATGGTGCTCCCCCCATGTGTACGAACTGGCAAATGTTCGCGTTGATCAAGTCTCCCGCGCCGAACGGCGCGGCGTCAAGCGCGCGTGCGTGACGGCGGCGATTATCGAGAGGCGAGCCAATACACCGCCGCTAGAACGGCAACCAAAGCCGGAATCCAGACCATCGGCGACAAGCCGCCGCTCGCCGTCGGCGGCGCGGCGACCGGGGCGGCGGCGCTTGTTTGCACTGCGGAATCGTCGTTCCCCGCCGTTGCGGCTTGCGCAACGGCAGCGGGGCCGGCGCGTTCGGCCATCGCGGCGGCGAACTTGCCGAAGAACTCGTCGGCCAGCTTTTTGGCGGTGGCATCGATCAGGCGCGAGCCAAGCTGCGCGATCTTGCCGCCGACTTGGGAGTCGGCGGTGTAACGCAGGATCGTCCCGCCCGGGCCGTCTTCTTCGAGGTTGACGACGGCCGAGCCCTTGCCGAAGCCCGCGACACCGCCTTGGCCTTCACCCGCGATCTTGTAGCCCTTCGGCGGATCGATATCGGAGAGCGTGACTTTGCCCGAAAATTTGGCAGACATCGGGCCGATCTTCAGCGCGACCTTCGCGGACATTTCGGTGTCGCTGCTTTTGATCAGCTCGTCGCAGCCCGGGATGCAGCGCTTCAACACGTCGGGATCGTTCAATCCTTCCCAAACGGCTTGGCGTGGCAAAGGCAGTTTGTACTCGCCGGAGAGGTTCATGGCGGTCCATCGTCGTCGTTGTCGAGGGCGAGCGCAGGATTTAGCAAAAATCCGTGGAAAAGACGACCCGCAATCACTATCTATTTCATAGATCCGGCGATGAATTCCAATCCGACCGGCATTTCCGTTCAGGGAGGTATCTTGAAGATGAAGATTGATCGTCGTTCGGCTTTGGCGCTCGGCGCCGGCGCCGCCTTCGCGTTGTCGGCTCCCGCCATCGCGCAAGGACGCCGCGAACGCATCACCGTCGTCACCGGCGGCACGGGCGGCGTGTTCTACCCTTATGGCGGCGGCCTCGCGAAAATTTTCTCCGAGAAGATTCCGAACGTGCAGGCGACCGCGCAGGTCACCGGCGGTTCGGTCGATAACTGCAAGCTGCTCGATCAGGGCGAGGCGGAGCTCGGTTTCTCGACGATGGACAGCGTCTACGACGCAGTCAACGGTGTGGGCGCCTACAAGGCCGACGGCAAGCTCGACGTGAAGGTCGCGGCCCTGCTTTATGACTCGTTCTTCCACGTCGTCGCCAGCCAATCGTCGGGCATCACCAATATCGCCGGCATGCGCGGCAGGCGGATTTCGGTGGGTTCGGCCGGCTCGTCGACGGAATCGATCGCCGACCGCGTTCTGGAAGCGGCGGGTCTGAACCCGGCGCGCGACATCACGCGTGACAATCTGGGCGTGGCGGAATCCGCCGGCGCGCTGAAGGACGGCAAGATCGGCGCATTCTTCTGGATCGGCGGCATTCCGACGGCGGCGGTGCGCGATCTCGCGACCGGCGGCCAGCCGGCGATCCGGTTCATCCCGACCAAGACCGAACTCGACGTGCTCGACAAGAAGTGGCCGGGCCTCTACCGCTCGTTCAACCTGCCGGCCGGCTCCTATGCCGGACAGACGGATGCGGTGCTGGGCCTGGGTGTCGCCAACGTGTTGGTCGTCGGCGGCAAGACGCCGGCCGCGACGGTGACGAAGATGCTCGAAGCCATCTTCGACAACCTTGCCGATGTGCAGGCGATCCATCCCGAGGCGCGCAAGCTGACGCTCAATGGCGCCGCCCAGCGCGGCGCCGTGCCGTTCCATCCTGCGGCCGAAGCGTTTTACAGGGCGCGCGGCGCGCTGTCCTGATCGTCGATCGGATCGGACATCATGGGGCCCGGAGCGATCCGGGCCCCTTTTTCTTTGGCCGGATACCGCGCGCGCGGATAACATCCGGGCTCATACGAATACGAGACGCACCGGAAGATGAACGGGCGTCCATCGAACGGGTTTGGGGGCTTAGTGCGCGCGATGGCCGATTCACGCAGTTTGTCGAACGAAAATAAGGTCGAACTGAGTGCGGAGGAGTTGGAACGGCTGTCGTCCGACAGCGAAGGCGGACCCGCGCGCCGCGCCAGCGGCTGGCTCGGCTGGCTGACCGGAATCGGCGCGTTCATCCTGGCGGGCTACGCGCTGTACTGGACCCAGTTCGCGGTCAACACGACCGTCTATCGCGCCAGCTTTCTGGCGCTCTCGCTGGCCTTGACCTTCCTGCTTTATCCGCTGGTGCGCGATCTGCGCGACACGCGCAAGGCGACGATCGAGGAGTGGTGCGTCGCGGCCGTCGGCGCCTGCGGCATGTGGTTCCTTTATCTCGAAGGCCGCGTGTTCGAACGCAGCGCGCTCGCCGGGGCGGTCATGGTCGCGATCGGCGCCGCGTTTCTCGCTTACCCGTTGCTCGTTCGCAGCCGCTTTTTCGTGCGCACGCAAATCGTCGATTGGGCGCTGTTGGCTTTGGCCGTCGCGACCGCGTTCTATCTCGCGGACAATATCGAAGTCTACAAAACCCGCCCGACGCGCCCGACGGCTATGGAAATCGTGCTCGGCGCGGGATTGATCCTGTTGATCCTGGAGGCGACGCGCCGCACGGTGGGCTGGATCCTGCCCGCGATCACGGTCGCGTTCCTGCTCTATTGCTATTTCGGTCCCTATATTCCGGAACCATTCGACCATCGTGGTTTTAGCGTCAATCGAATCATCGGGCAGAACTATCTGACGCTCGAAGGTATTTTTTCGACGCCGATGGACGTCGCGGCGACGTTCATCATCCTCTTCACGCTATATGGCGCCGTGCTCGATCGCGGCGGGGCGGGGAAGTTTTTCATCGACTGGGCCTTCGCGCTGTTCGGCAAAAACGCGAAAGCGTCGGCGCCGGGCCGGGCGGTCGTCGCGTCGGGTTTCTTGCTCGGCACGGTGTCGGGATCGGGCGTCGCCACGACGGTGACGGTCGCCTCGCTCGCTTGGCCGATGTTGAAGCGCGCGGGCTACACGCCCAACGTCGCGGGCGGAATGCTGTCCGCCGCCGGGATCGGCGCGACGCTTTCGCCGCCCACGCTCGGCGCGGCCGCGTTCATCATCGCCGAGTATCTCGACGTCGATTATCTGATGATCCTGGTCTACGCGACCGTGCCCACGATCCTCTATTACGTCTCGTGCTGGCTGATGACGGAAGCCGACGCGCGCCGCTTGAACGTGCGTGCGATCAAAACCTCGGACGCCTCGCTTTGGGCGCTGACGATGAGCCAGGGCTATCACTTCCTGTCTCTGGGCGCGATCGCGGTGTTCCTGGTGCTGGGTTACACCTCGTTCCTCGCGGTCTATTGGTCGATCGTCATCGCGTTCGGTCTGTCGATGCTGCGCAAGGAAAGCCGGCTCGTGACGCTACAGGCATTCTACGCGGGCTGCGCCGTCGCCTTCTTTGTCTGGGGCTTCGGCTCGACCGAGATTCCCGACCGTCTGGACGTCAACGAAATCTTCGATGGACGCCTGTCGACGTCGATTTTCTGGGGGGCCGTGGTCGCGGTGGCGATATCCGGCTGGCAGGCCTTGTCGGCCGTGCGCGGCGGTCGTGAACCCGAGCCCGAATCGACCCGTATGATCGAAGCGTTGGTGGACGGGGCGCGTTCGACGCTCGGGATCATCGCGACTTGCGCGTGTGCGGGCATTATCGTTGGCGTGGTTAACCTCACCGGGCTCGGCCTCACCATCTCGGGCATCATCGTGCAGTTCGGCGGCGGCGAGCGCCTGATCGTCATCACGCTTGCCGCGATCGCGATGTGGGTTCTGGGCCTCGCCGTGCCGGTGACCGCGAGCTACATCATCGCCGCCGTCATGCTCGTGCCGGCGTTGACGAAGGTCGGCATTCCCGAACCGGCGGCGCATATGTTCATGTTCTATTACGCCGTGTTGGCCGACGTTTCGCCGCCGACCGCGCTGGCGCCGTTCGCCGCGTCGGCGATCACCGGCGGCCAGCCGTTCAAGACGATGATGCAGGCTTGGAAATACACGTTGCCCGCGTTCGTCGTGCCCTTCATGTTTTGCCTGACGCCGGAAGGCATGTACCTGCTGATGCTCACGCCGGAGGGCAAAATCCCGTCCGACGTCGCCGAATGGGGCCTGGTCGCGATCACGCTGGTGACGTCGTGCTTGGCGCTGCTGGGGCTGTGCGTGGCGCTGACCGGCTACGCGCGCGGGCCCGCGACCGGGATCGAGCGGATCGTCTGCCTCGTCGGCGGCTGCCTGCTGCTCGCCGCCGACCGCACGACCGATATGGCCGGGGCGGGGTTCCTCGCCCTCGGCCTGGCGATGCACTGGGTGCGGACGAAGAAGCTATCCGCGCCGGTTGGCTAGCTTCCAGAGCAACGGCCCGAACAGGGCCAAGGCGGCGAGGGCGAGCAGCGAGGCCGACAACGGGCGCGTCAGGAATACCGTCATGTCGCCCTGGCTGATCGTCAGCGCGCGGCGAAGCTCCTGTTCGGCGAGCGGACCGAGGATCATTCCGATGATGACGGGGGCGGTGGGGAAGTCGAAGCGGCGCATGAAATAGCCCGCCACGCCGACTGCGTAGAGCAAGGCGAGGTCGATCACGCTTTGGCTGATTCCGTAGGTGCCGATCGTCGCGAACACCATGATGCCGGCGTAGAGCCAAGGTTTTGGAATCGCCAGAATCTTCACCCAAACCGCGACCATCGGCAGGTTCATCACCAGCAGCATGACGTTGGCGATGTAGAGCGATGCGATCAAGCCCCAGACCAGCGTCGCTTGCGTTTCGAACAGCAGCGGGCCCGGATTGATGCCGTAGCTCTGGAACGCCGAAAGCATGATCGCCGCGGTCGCCGAAGTCGGCAGACCCAATGTGAGCATCGGCACCAACACCCCGGCGGCGGAGGCGTTGTTGGCCGCCTCGGGGCCGGCGACGCCCTCGATCGCGCCCTTGCCGAATTCCTCGGGCTTCGTCGAAAGCTTCTTTTCGATGTAGTAGGACAGGAATGTCGGGATCTCGGCGCCGCCTGCGGGCAAGGCGCCGATCGAGAAGCCGAGGCCGGTGCCGCGCAGCCAGGGCTTCCAGCTGCGTTTCCATTCCTCGCGCGTCATCCACAGCGAGCCGGACATCGGCAGCAACTCGTCCTTGCCGTGGGCATGGCGCGAGGCGAGCCACAGCGTCTCGCCGACCGCGAATAGCCCGACCGCGACGACGATCACGTTGATGCCGTCGAGCAGTTCCAGAAGGCCGAAAGTGAAGCGCGCTTGGCCGGTTTGCAGGTCGATACCGATCAGGCCTAGCCAGATGCCGAAGGCGAGGCTGGCGAGACCGCGGATCGCCGAGTTTCCCAGCACCGCGGACACGGTGACGAAGGCGAGGATCATCAGGCTGAAATACTCGGCCGGGCCGAAATTCAGCGCGAGCTCGACGACCAACGGCGCAACGAAGGTGATGCCGATCGTGCCGATCGTGCCCGCGACGAACGACCCGATGGCCGAGGTGGCGAGCGCGGCGCCCGCGCGGCCGCGCTTGGCCATCTTGTTGCCTTCGAGCGAGGTGATGATGGTGGCGCTTTCGCCCGGCGTGTTCAGAAGGATCGACGTTGTCGAGCCGCCGTACATGGCGCCGTAATAGATGCCCGCGAATAGAATGAAGGCGCCCGTCGCGTCGACTTTGTAGGTGATCGGAAGGAGCAGCGCGATCGTCAGCGCCGGTCCAAGGCCCGGCAGCACGCCGATCGCCGTGCCCAAAAGCGTACCGATCAGCGCGAAAAGAAGGTTGGTGGGGGTGAGGGCGACCGAAAATCCGGCTGCGAGATCGGCGAGCGTTTCCATCAGAGCACCAGCTTTTCGAAGATACCTTCGCCGATATTGATGCCGAGGCCGACGGAGAATCCGAGATAGGCGATCGCGGCGAGCGCAAAGCCGACGGCGAAATCGGCGAGCGGACGCTTGGAGCCGAAGCAGCGCGAGACGCAAGCGAACATCAACGCCGATGCCACAGTGAAACCGAGATCGGCGATCGCGGCCAGATTGACGGCGAGGCCCAGCGCGATCCAGAACACCGCGCGCCAATCGGGCCGCAGCGTCAATTCGGGATCCTCGTGCGACCAGCCGCCGCGCAACCCCTGGACGAACAGGGCGATGCCCAGCAGCGCCATGGCGCCGGAGATGAAGAAGGGGAACACCGCAGGGCCGACGCGCGCGTAAAGCGGCGTCGCCGGGATCTGCGCCGCTTCGTAATAGACGATACCCGCGAAGGCCAGGACCGCGATGCCGACCCAGCTGTCGGCGGTGAGCTTGAAATTCATTTTTCCCCGGCGCAAAGAAAAAACCGGCGGTACCGCCCTTGGAAAAAGCGGTACCGCCGGTTTCGCGTTCGGATCAGGTGGCGAGGCCCAGGCTCTTGAGCACGCCCTCGATGCGCGTGACTTCGGCCGATACGTAGCGGCCGAACTCGTCGCCGGTCATCAGGATCTGTGTCCAATCGCGCTTCGTGCACTCGTCCTTCCATTGCGACGAGTTCGCCATCCGCTCCACGAGCGCCGTCAGCGCCGTGCGCTGGGCGGCGCTGAGACCGGGCGCGCCGAATACGCCGCGCCAATTGGCGAGCTCGACGTCGATGCCCTGTTCCTTCAGCGTCGGCACGTCGATCCCGGCCTGACGCGCGGGCGCCGACAGGCCGATCGCGCGCAGGCGGCCGGCCTTGACCTGTTCAGAGAATTCGCCCCAGCCCGACACGCCGGCCGTGGTCTGGCCGCCGAGCAGCGCCGCCTGGGCGGGGCCGCCGCCAGCGAACGCGACGTAGCTCATCGCCTTGGGCTCGACGCCGAGATTCTGGCCGATCATGCCGACAAGGATATGATCCGTGCCGCCGGCCGAGCCGCCAGCCCACGACACCGAGCCGGGATTCGCCTTGACGGCAGCGGCGAGGCTGCGCATGTCCCTGTGCGGCGAATTCGGCGGCACCACGACGATCTGATACTCGCCGGTCAGACGCGCGATCGGCGTCGCGTCGGTGATCTTCACCGGGCTCTTGTTGGCGATCAGCGAGCCGATCATCACCAGCCCCGCGACCATCAAAATGTCGCCCTGGCCGCGCATGCCCAGGAAACGGGGCAGGCCGACGGCGCCGCCGGCGCCCGGCACGTTCTCGAATTGGAAGTTGTTGACGATGCCCGCGGCGCGCATCGCCTGCTCCATCGTCCGGCCGGTTTGATCCCAGCCGCCGCCCGGCGCTGCGGGAATATACATCCGCAGACGATCCATGGTCTGGGCGAAAGCGGGCGCCGACATGCCCGCGAAAGCGCTGGCGGCGAGGGTGGTTTTGAGGAAATCACGGCGGAGCATCATGTAGGGGCCTCTCCTGAAGGATTGAATACGCCGGGCTTCGGTAAATGGCCTGGCTCTGATCGGGAGAATTTAGCGGAGCCGGCCGCGCAAATGCAAGGTATTGCCTTGCCGTCGCTTGCCGGGCGGAGGCAGGGATTGTAGGGTCCGGAAATCTCAATCGCGCGGGGATCGTGGCAACGGCGTGGACGGATTGCGCACCTTCGATATCAGCGCTTTCTTCGTCCGGGCGGTGGACGAGGTCACGCGCTCCGATGCGCTGCTGGTCGGGCTGGCGCTGGTCGCGGGGCTGTCGATTCTGGGCCTCGCCATGCAGCTCCACCGCCGGCTGGAGGAGCTGTCGCGCATCCAGTCGCGGCTCGAGGAGCGCGAGCAGCGCTTCCGCGATTTCGCCGAGACGACCGCCGATTGGTTCTGGGAGCAGGACAAGCATCTGCGCTTCACTTGGTTCTCGACCGGCGGCCAGGATCCGTGGGGGCTGGGCCTCGCCAATCAATACGGCATGCGGATCGAGGAAACGCCGTTGATGGGCGTGAGCGACGCCCAGTTGAAGTCGCATCTGGCCCTCCTCGAACGGCGCGAGCCGTTCCGCGACTTCACCTTCGAGCGCGTCGATAGGCTCGGCCGGCGGCAGTTCTTTTCGGTCTCCGGCAAGCCGTTCTACGATTTCGACGGCAATTTCGCCGGCTATCGCGGTTCCGGCCGCGATCTCACGGCGGAAATGGAGGCGCGCCAGGCCTTGGCGCTGGCGCGCATCGCGGCCGAGGACAGCGAGCGGACGCTGCGCGACGGCATAGAATCCTTGCGCGACGGGTTTTTGATGCTCGACGCCGCGGGCCGCGTCATTCTTTGGAACAAGCGCTACGCCGAGATGTTCCCCTATGTCGACGGCAAGCTCGAACCCGGGATGCTGGGCTTCGATCTGATGATGCTGCACGCGAGCTCGCCGATTTACGACATTCCCGTCAACGCGCGCGAATCCTGGTCGATGACCGCGCTGGCACGCCTCAATAACGGCGCGCGTTACGAACGCACGCTGGGCGACGCGCGCACGATCCGCGTCATTGGCATCCCGTCGCACCAAGGCGGGCAGATCCATATTCTGCAGGACGTGACGGCCGAGCATCGCATCACGCAGGCCTTGCGCAACGCCAAGGAAGCCGCGGAAGCGGCCAACGAAGCGAAGTCGAACTTCCTGGCGACGATGAGCCACGAGGTGCGCACGCCGATCAACGGCGTCATGGGTATGGCCGGGCTGCTGAACGAGACCGCGCTGGATCCCACGCAGCGCCGCTATGTCGACGCGATCCGCGACGCCTCGGAAGCGCTGTTGCAGATCATCAACGACGTGCTCGATTTCTCGAAACTCGAGGCCGGCCGTTTGGAATTCGAGGATCTGCCCTTCGATCCGCGCGCCTTGGTGCGTGCGACGGTCGATATCGTCCAGCCGCGCGCGCGCGCCAAAGACCTGACCCTCGATTGGCATTCGACCGACGATGTGCCGCAGCGCCTGATCGGCGATGCGGGCCGTTTGCGCCAAGTTCTGCTCAATCTTCTTTCGAACGCGGTCAAGTTCACCGAGCGCGGACGCGTGGACGTGGAAATGTCCGCCCGGCCCGAGGCCGACGGCCGCAGCCGCCTGATCGTGCGCGTGATCGATACCGGCATCGGCATCGCGTCGGACCGGCTGCCGCTATTGTTCCGCGAGTTCGAGCAACTCGACGGTTCCATCGCGCGCCGGTTCGGCGGCACGGGATTGGGGCTCGCCATCAGCAAGCGCCTCGTCGCGCGGATGGGCGGCGACGTGCGTGCGGATTCCAGGCCCGGCCAGGGCAGCGTGTTCTCCTTCGCCGTGCCCTTGCGCTTGGCGGTGGAGGAGCGCGCCGACGCTGCCCGCAAGGACGTCGACTGGTCGCGGGAGTTCGCGGCGGTGGCCGCCGGGTTCGGCCGGGCGGTGCGCGTGCTGATCGCCGAGGACAATCAGACCAACCGCATGATCGTCGAGGCGATGCTGGAGCCGTTGGGCGTCGAGATCGGCACGGCGGAAAACGGCTTGGAAGCGATCGAAGCGCAGCGCGCAAGTGCTTTCGATTTGATCCTGATGGATGTCAACATGCCCGAAATGGACGGGTACGGGGCGACGCAGACGATCCGCACGCTGCCGGGTATCGCCGGGCGGGTGCCGATCGTCGCCGTCACCGCCAACGCGTTCGAAAGCGACCGCGAAAAGGCGCTGGAAGCGGGGATGACCGACTATGTATCCAAGCCTTTCCGCAAATCGGCCTTGTTGCGTGCGATGACGCTGGCGCTCGCGCCGGCGGCGACCGGCCGGCCCGACGCAGCGCAATAGGTCACGGCCGAAAACAGCAACGCTCTGGCGAAGCGGCTTCGGGCGCCTTACATAGTTCCGATGCGACGTCGTTCCCAGCCTTCCGATCCGCTCAACGTTCCCGGCGTCGATCCCGCGCAGGACGCGGGCATGGTCCGCCGCCTGCTGCCCTATCTCTGGCCCAAGGATCGGCCCGAGATCCGGTTGCGCGTGGCGATCGCGTTGCTGATGCTGGTCGGCGCCAAGCTGGCCACCGTGACGGTGCCGATCTTCTACAAGCGCGCGGTGGACGCGCTATCCGGGGCGGGCGGGGCGGAGATCGTCGTGCCCATCGCCATCGTCATGGCCTACGGCGCCGCACGCGTCATGTCGCAGGTGTTCACCGAATTGCGCGAAATCGTGTTCGCGCGCGTCGCCCATCAGGCGATGCACCAAGTGGCGCTGGAAACGTTCCAGCACCTCCATCGACTGTCGTTGCGCTTCCATCTCGACCGGCAGACGGGCGGCCTCAACCGCGCCATCGAGCGCGGCACGGCCGGCATCGAGAATCTGCTGCATTTCCTGATCTTCCAGATCGTCCCGACGATTCTCGAGATCGCGATGGTCTGCGGCATTCTATGGTGGCTTTACGATTGGCGCTTCGCCGCGGTGACGCTCGTCACGATCGGGCTCTACGTCGCCTACACTTTCGCGATTACGGCTTGGCGCTTGCGCTATCGGCGCAAAATGCTCGAAGCGGAGGGCGAGGCGTCGACCAAGGCGATCGACTCGCTGCTGAACTACGAGACCGTCAAATATTTCGGCAACGAAGCGCATGAAGCGCGGCGCTTCGACGTGTCCTTGGACTCCTACGAGCGCGCGGCGATCCTGTCGAAGACCTCGCTGTCGCTGCTGAACGTCGGACAGGGCTTCACCATCGCGATCGGCTTGACCGCGGTGATGCTACTTGCCGCGTCGGAGGTAGCCGCGGGGCGCATGACCGTTGGCGGCTTCGTGCTGGTCAACGCCTATCTCATACAGCTTTACTTGCCGCTCAATTTCCTCGGCATGGTCTATCGCGAGGTGCGCCAGGCGCTGATCGATATGGCGTCGATGTTCCGTCTTCTGCACGCGAAGGAGGAGATCGTCGACAAGCCCGGCGCGCCCGCGCTGAAGGTCGAAGGCGCGCGTTTGCGCTTCGAACATGTCGGCTTCGGCTACGATCCGCGGCGCACGATTCTGCACGGCGTCGATTTCGAGGTGGAGCCCGGCCAGACGATCGCGATCGTCGGGGCGTCCGGTGCGGGCAAGTCGACGATCTCGCGGTTGATGTTCCGATTCTACGACGTCGAGAGCGGGCGAATCCTGATCGACGGGCAGGATGTCCGCGACGTCACGCAAGCGTCTTTGCGCGCCGCCATCGGCATCGTCCCGCAGGATACGGTACTGTTCAACGACACGATCGGCTACAACATCGCCTATGGCCGCCCCGACGCTTCGCCGGACGAGGTGATCGCCGCCGCCAAACTCGCGCGCATCCACGATTTCGTCGTGTCGCTGCCGGACGGCTACGAATCGCGGGTAGGCGAGCGCGGCTTGAAACTGTCGGGCGGCGAACGCCAGCGCGTGTCGATCGCGCGCACGATCCTGAAGCGGCCCAAGCTTCTGGTATTCGACGAGGCGACCTCTGCGCTCGATACGCGCACCGAAAAGGAGATCCAGGAATCGCTGCGCCAGATTTCTGCGGGAACGACGACTTTGACCATCGCGCACCGCCTGTCGACCGTCGTCGATGCCGACCAGATCGTCGTGCTCGACAAGGGCCGCGTCGCCGAACGCGGCCGCCATACCGAGCTGTTGGCGCTCGGCGGGCTCTACGCCCAGATGTGGCGCCGCCAGGTCGAGGTGCAGGAAGCCGAAATCCGCGCCGAAGCCGCGCGCCTCGCCGAGAAGGTCTAGAGCGCGACGACGTAGCTGTCGAGATCGGGTTCCTTGGCGATCAGACTCGACGCCGCCAGAAATTCGGCGAAGCGCTTGTAGCGCGTGCGGTCGATCGCCGCGGGCGAATGGGCGAAACGCGGCAAAGTCGCGCGCCACGCCCGGCGGTTGAGTTCGTTGTCGAGCTGGCCGCGGCCCTTCAAGAACAGCTTCCACGCTTCGTCCGGGTTGTTGACGCAGTACTGGGCGCCGCGCTCCACCGCGTCGAGGAAACCGCGCAAGGCCGGATCGCCGGCGCGCGCGCGGCTCCGGTGCGCGGTGAAGATCAGCGCGTCGTGCAGCGGCACGCCGTGATCCTCAAGATAGAAGGCGCGACCTTTCGATCCCTCGAGCTCGAGCTGGAACAGCTCGAAATTCCGGAAGGCGCCGATCACGCCGTCGACGCGCCGCGTCAGCAGGGCCGGGGACAGGGAGAAGTTCACGTTGATCGCCTGGACTTCGTTCTCCCGCACGCCGGCCGAGGCCAGCATCGCGCGCATCAGCGCAACCTCGATGCCCGAGATCGAGAATCCGATGCGCCGGCCGCGGAAATCGGCGAGCGTCTTGATCGGCCCGTCGGCGAGCACCGTGATGGTGGACAGTGGCGTGTCGATCAAGGCGCCGATGCGCGCGGTCGGAATCTCCTGCACGGCCTGCATGATCTGGGTGTGGGGGTATGACACGGCGACGTCGCCGCGCCCGGCCGCGACCAGACGCGGCGGATCGTTGGGATCGGCCGGCGGCACGATCTTGGCATCAAGGCCCGCTTCGCGGAAAAATCCGAGTTCTTGCGCCGCTAGGATCGGCCCATGGTTCGGATTGACGAACCAATCGAGCAGCACCGTGAATTCCTTCCCGGCCTGCGCGCGTACGATCGACGGAACGGCAAGCAAAGCGGCGGAAGCGAGAAGCGTACGGCGGGAAAACTTCATCGGTCGATCCTTTTCGGGTCCCAGGGAACGAGCGCCGTCATCAAACGATCGATTGCGGCGTAGAAAATCAGCGCGAAAGCGGCGAGGACGATCAATGCCGCGAAGACGAGATCGACGCGCATCTGCGCATTGGATTGCAGCATGACGAAGCCCAAACCTGCCGATGCGCCGACCCATTCGCCGATCACGGCCCCGATGGGCGCGATCGCGGCGGCCACGCGGACGCCGGAGGCCAGCGCGGGCAGGGCGGCCGGGAAGCGCAGTCGTAGCAGGATCAGCGATTTCTTCGCTCCCATCGTGCGGGCGAGATCGAGGAAGCCGGCATTTGTGCGCGCCAGCCCGTCGTAGAAGGCGGAGGCGACCGGGAAGAAGATGATCAACGCCGCCGCCGCGACTTTCGACGCGATGCCGTAGCCCAGCCACAGCACCAGCAATGGTGCGATCGCGAAAACCGGAATGGCCTGGCTCGCGACGATCAGCGGCAGCATCCATTCGCGCAGCCCGCGCGACATCGCCAAGGCCAGCGCGCAGGAAAGCCCCGCGAGCAAGCCGACGAGCATGCCGAGCACGATTTCCAGGAGCGTGATCGCGGCGTTTTCGGCGATGAAGCCGGCATTGTCGATGAAAGCGGCGGCGACGCGCGCCGGGCCGGGCAGGATGTAATGCGGCACGCCTGTCGCGGCGACAAGCGCTGACCACGCCGCGACGAAGCCGGCGACGATGACGAGCGCGCGGATCATGCGGCACCTTCGGCGATCTCGCCGATCAGCTTGGTTTCCAGCGCCAGTAGCGAGACGTCGTCAAGGGCGCGCGGCGTGGCGCCCGGCGGCGACAGCACGGGGCCAAGCTTCACCGGGCGTCCGGCCAGCACGCGGATGTCGTGGCCCAAGCGCAGGGCCTCGCGCGGGTCATGCGTCACCAGCAGCACCGTACGGCCCGCCAACAGCGTCGCGGCGAGTTCCTGCAAGCGCCAGCGGGTTGGCGCATCCAGCCCCGCGAAGGGTTCGTCCATCAGCACCACGTCCTGATCTTCGTAGAGCGTGCGCGCCAAGGCGACGCGCTGGCGTTGGCCGCCGGAAAGCTCGTGCGGGGCGGCGTGCGCGCGGTCGGCGAGTCCGACTTGCGCCAACAGATCGCGGGCCTTCGCCAACTCGGCCTTTTCGCCGCGCAGCGCGGCGCCGAACGTCACATTGCCCAGCGCGTCGAGCCAGGGGCAGAGCAGGTCGTCCTGCGCCATCCAGGCGACGCGGCGCAGTTCGGGCGATACGGCGCCCGCACCCACCTCCGCCAGCCCCGCAAAGGCGCGCAGCAGCGTCGACTTGCCTACGCCCGAGGGCCCGAGCAAGCAGGTGAAACGCCCGGCCGCGAAGTCCGCGTCGAGGTCTTCGAACAGCGGCGCGCCGTCATAGACGAGGCGCGCGGATCGGAGATGGAGCGAAGGCGGTTTCCGCATTCCCTACGCCGGCATGACCCGGATCAGGTTTGACGGGTATGATCTCAGCCGGCCCGATGCCGGCACCCCGTGCGAACGGACCGGCTATACGACGGGTTGACGCGGCGCGCAAGGGGCTCCAGCTTTCTCGTCATGGCATTGTTCATCGGTTCGGAAATCTATCGGCGCTCGCGCTACGGTTCGAACCACCCGCTGGCGATACCGCGCGTGTCGACCTGCATCGATCTCTGCCGGGCGCTGGGCTGGCTGCCGGCGGAACGCTTCGTGGACAGCCCGATCGCGACGCGCGACGAACTGGTCCGGTTCCACGATCCCGCCTATGTCGATGCGTTGATCGCCGCCGAAGCGGCGCAAAGCGTCGACGACGCGACGTCGGAACGCCACAATATCGGGCGCGGCGGCAATCCGGTCTTCGGCGAGATTTTCCGCCGCCCGGCGACCGCGTGCGGCGCTTCGCTCGCGGCAGCCGAACGTCTGGCGGCGGGGGAAGCCACGCGCATCTACAGCCCGGCCGGCGGAACGCATCACGGGCGCAAAGATCAAGCCTCGGGCTTTTGCTATTTCAACGATCCCGTTCTCGCGATTTTGCGTCTGCTCGATCGCGGCATGTCGCGCGTCGCCTATGTCGATATCGACGCGCATCATTGCGACGGCGTCGAAGCGGCGATGGCGGGGGAGGAGCGCGTGCGCCTGTTCTCGATCCACGAGGCCGGACGCTGGCCGAACACGGGTGCCGCGCATGAAACGGCGGGCGGGATTGCGGCGAATTTTCCCGTACCCCCCGATTTGAACGACAGCGAGTTCGCGCTGCTGGTCGAGGACGCGATCCTGCCGGCAGTCGCGGCGTTCAAGCCGCAGGCTTTGATCGTACAGGGCGGGGCGGATGCGCTCGCCGACGATCCGTTGTCGAATCTCGGCCTGTCGAATTTGGCGCTATGGCGCGCGGGTGCGGCTTTGCTGTCGCTGGGCGTACCGACGCTGATTACCGGCGGCGGCGGTTACAATCCGTGGAGTGTCGCGCGCGCTTGGACCGGGATGTGGGCACAAGTCGCGGCGCACGATATTCCCGATCGCTTGCCGCCGGAAGCCGAAGCCTTGTTGCGCTCGCTGACCTGGCATCGGCGCAAGGACCAAGTCCGGCCGGAGCATTGGTTCACGACCCTGGCCGACGAACCGCGCGACGGGCCGATCCGCGCGGAAATACGCGCCCTCTTGGGTAACGCGCGTGCGGCGTGATAGGAATCGCGGCCATGATGATCCAGCGTCGTCTTTTCCTCGCCGGGCTATCCGCGTTCGCTGCGGCGCCGGCCTTTGCCCAAAATGCCGCCGGCGTGACCTTCGAGAAAGGGCCGCTGGAAATCGTCGGCGGCGGCAAGACGCATAAATTCACCGTCGAATTCGCCGACAACGACCAGCGCCGCACGCTGGGCCTGATGTATCGCCGCCAAATGGCGGCCGACGCAGGTATGTTGTTCGATTTCAAGCGCGATGCGCCCGTCGCGATGTGGATGCGCAACACGCTGATCCCGCTCGATATGCTGTTCGCCGACCGGACCGGTCTTATCACGCATATCCACGAGCGCGCCGTGCCGATGGACGAGACGACGATCGAATCGCGCGGCGTCGTGCGCGCCGTGTTGGAACTCAACGGCGGCACCGTCCAGCGCCTGGGGATCAAAACCGGCGACCGGATGATCCACGCGATGTTCCCGAAGGGCTAGGCGTACAACGCCTTTAATTATTTGCGCCTATAGTTCTGAATCAGGCAAGGGCATCTCTAGCTATCGATGGCAAAATTTGGCTAAAAAATTCGTGAGCTAGCGTGGTCGTATCCGGTGCCGGGAGCATTTTTCTCCGGAGTCTTTTACTTATAGTCGAGAAATTAGTAGAGTCGATTGCCGCGAGGATTTAGTGTACTGAGTGATGTCACTTAACTGTTGGCAGTGATGAGCGAGAGCATGGCGCGAAAACGCTCAAGCCGCAAAGTTACCGCGACGGCTGTGCCCATTTGGGCGTTGAGCATACTTGAGAATTATGTTGATCGATTCATTCGGCAGGGACGATTGCTGCGATTGTCGATCGAAGGGATTTCGCTGCTTCCTGGGAGAGCTGGTCTAGTTAAGGCGCTCCACAACTTGGAGGCCGTAAAAAGAAATGTGCCGTTCAACAAGAATCACCCGGAAATTAAAAGAGCTGAAAAAGATAGAAAATTTGCACAGCTTGAAGTAGAGAATGGCTTTCCAATATTATACGAGCAGTCAACAATCGCAATGTGGGGATTGCTCGAATCGTTCGTGAAGCATCTCCTTGCTGAGTGGATAAAACATATTGTATCTGCGCGTAATATTGACGCGATAAAGAACCTTTCCATCAAGTTGGGAGAATATGAATCACTCGACGATTCGGAGCGCTGTTTGTGGATTATTGATTCGCTAGACCAAAGCAGAAGTGGCCGCTTGAAAAGTGGTGTTAATCGTTTTGAGACTTTGTTGGAGCTTTTCGAGCTTGGTGGTGCTGTCGAAGAAAATACGAGAAAACTCCTTTTTGAACTATCTAAAGTTCGCAATGTTATTGTTCATAAGAGTGGAATCATTGACAGGCAATTTGTTTCTGCATGTCCTTGGTATGGAGCAATAGTTGGGCAGAAAGTTGTGTTAAATGAAGTGAAGTGGCTCGAATATGCCGTGGCATGTGATCGATATATTTCGACTATAATCGGAAGGGTTACTTTATATTTTAAAAATATTAATCAAAAAAGTAACATGAGTGATCGCCCAGTATCTCGAATTGCGCTCGTTAAAGTCTCTCGAAAGAATACGCGAGGTTTGGCGAGAAGTCGGCGGGCAAAAGCATAGTCCAAATGCTTCTTCATGTTTAGATGTCATGGTTCGACAGGCTCACCATGAGATTTAAACTTAGGCCTCACCCTGAGCCCGTCGAAGGGCGAGGCCGGGCCAAGAACATTGGCTTTCTTAAGCGCCCTTCAGCGTCGCGATATCTTCCAGCACGAGATGATAGACGCGGCCGGTGAAGAACTTCATCGCCGCGCCGATCTCGGTGCGCACGTCCTGGCGCACGGGGCTGGCGAGGGCGGCATGCATCGCCGCGAGGTCGTCGAACACCAGATCGAAAACCATATAGACCGGCGGTGCGCCGGCCTCCGTCTCTGCGGGCTTGCGCAGGCGGACTTCGCGAATGCCGGGATAGCGGGTGATCGCGGGCAGAATCGCATTGCGCGCGAGCGCGTCGAATGTCGCGCGGTCGGCTTCGGCAACGGTACCTTCGAGGACGGCGGATCGGACGATCAATTCTGGCTCCCGGGCTTACTTCGACGCGTCGCGGATGCCCGCTTCGAGCAGGCGTGCGACCGAATTCTCGGTCGCGGTCAGATGCGCGTCCATCAACGCGATGGCGCGCCCGGCGTCGCGTTTCAGCGCCGCGTCGGCGATCGCGGCGTGTTCGGCGTGCACGTCGCGCACTTCGGCGTTTTTCTCGCGATGGCGCAGCAGACGGACCTTCCGATAGCGCTCCGAGTGATCGGCGAGCATGTTCCAGAAGCGCAATTGCCAGGGCGAGCCGCAGGCGGCGATCAAAGCCGTATGAAATCGGCGATGCAGCGCTTCCCATCGCGAAGCGGTTTCGCGATCTCCGTCGGAGGCGGGCAGGACGGTACGCGTCAGCAGATGTAGGCTCGCGACGATTTCCGCTTCCCACTGCGCGTCGCCGTTCGCGATCGACGCGGCCAGGCACATGCGTTCGATCTCGCGGCGCGTCGCCATCAGGTCGCGCAGCTCGGCGATCGACACATCGCGTGCGCGCGAGCCGCGATTGGCTTCGCCTTCGACCAGGCGCTCGGAGGTGAGGCGCATCAGCGCCTCGCGGATCGGGGTCAGTCCCAGATCGTAACGGTCCTGCAGATCGGCCGCGCGCAGGCGTTCGCCGGGCATAACGTCGCCGTGAAGGATTTCGCGGCGAAGCACGCGATAGGCGCGCTCGGATTGGGATAGTTCGTCGATTTGTTCCATGACAGGCGTCATTTTTCGTATTGACTCTCAGATTTCATAAAATTAGCATTTCTTCATACGAAGTCAAGTGCGCGATCGACTTCCGGCGTCGTTTCGCGTTTCGCGGCAGGGGGTTGCAGGATGGCGAAGGGTGGCGCGGCGCACTGGGGGCTGGCGACGGTCGAGGCTGCCGGCAGGCCGGTTGCGGTGCTGGAAGTCGGCGACAAGCTTTATCGTCTTGGGCCATCGTTGGCCCGCGTGGGCCTCGCCGGGATCGACAACGTCGTCGATGTTTTCGCCGATTGGGGCAAGTCGCAGATCGCGCTCGATAAGGCCGCGCCGCTGGTCGATGCCGCCGATACGGTGACGCCGACGCGTCGCCTCGCGCCTCTGCTCTATCCCGGCAAAATCCTGTGCGCCGGCGCCAACTACTTCGATCATCTCGCCGAGATGGGCATGCCGGGCGCCAAGAAGGAAGACCAGCGTCTGTTTTTCTTCATGAAGCCGCCGCGCAACGCGATCGTGGGCGAGGGGCCGACGGTGCATCAGCCGATCGGCACCAAAGCGTTCGACTGGGAAATCGAACTCGCCGCCGTGATCGGCAAGCGCGCGCGCAATGTGCCGGTCGAGGAGGCGCTTTCGCATGTCGCGGGCTACATGGTGTCGATCGACTTTTCCGCGCGCGACCACAACCGCGCGCCCGAGACCTTCTACAAGCTCGACTGGGTCGCCGGTAAGGCGAACGATACGTGCTGCCCGACGGGGCCGCGCTTCGTGCCCGCGTCGGCGATCGCCAATCCGCAGGATATCGGTTTGAAGCTGTGGGTGAACGGCGAGCTCAAGCAGAACGGCCGTTCGACCGACATGATCTTTTCGATCGCCGAGCAGATTTCCACGGCGTCGAAGATCATGACCCTCGATCCGGGCGATTTGCTGCTGACGGGCACGCCCGCCGGCGTGGGCGTGCCCAAACAGACCTTCCTGAAACCCGGCGACAAGGTCGACGCCGAGATCGAGGCGATCGGCAGGTTGTCGGTCGTCATCCAAGAATCGCGCTGAACCCTCCAACATCCAAGGAGCGAAAAGCCTATGAAGTCGTTTCTGAAGATCGCCGCCGCTGCGCTGCTGCTCGGCGGTCTCGCGTCGGCGCCCGCCTTCGCGCAGACCGAGATCCGCATTTCGACGGCCGCCCCGGATCAGTCGCCGCTGAGCGACGCCTTCCGCATGATCAAAACGCGGATGGAAGCGAAATTCCCCGGCCAGATCCGCGTGTCGGTCCACACCGCAAGTTCGCTGTTCCGTCAAGGCACCGAACTGCCGGCCCTGCAACGGGGCAATCTCGAGATGGCGAGCCCCGTCACGTTCGAGATCGAGGGCCAATTGCCGGAATACGGCGTTTTCAGCGCCGCCTATCTGTTCCGCGACGCCGATCACCTGATCAAGACGTTCCGTTCCGACATCGGCAAGGAATTCGTCGACGATGTCGCCTCGAAGATGGGGATCGTCATCCTCGATACCGCCTATCTCGGCACGCGCACGGTCAATCTGCGTATGGACAAGCCGGTGCGTCTGCCCGGCGATCTGGCGGGCGTGAAGATGCGCATGCCGCCGGGTCCGGCATTCCAGATGCTGGCCAAGGCGCTGGGCGCCACGGCCGTGTCGATGCCGATCACGGAGGTCTATCTCGGCCTCAAGACCGGCTCGATCGACGCGCAGGACAACCCGATCAACATGTCGCGCGACTGGAAGTTCAACGAAGTGACGGCGCAGGTGATTTTGACGCGCCACCTCGTCCAGCCGGTGTTTTTCGCGATCGCGAAGCCGTTCTTCGACAAGCTGACGCCCGCCCAGCAGGCGGAATTGCGCGCCGCGGCGCGCGAAGCGGCCGATTTCGAGATCGCCAAGACGCTGGAGGACGAGAAGTCCGCAACCGAAACCTTCCGCGCCGCGGGCATCAAGATCGTCGAGCCGGACATTCCCGCATTTCGCGCGGCGGTGATGGAGCAGTACAAGGAATCCGGGATGATGGCGCGCTGGAAGCCGGGTCTGGCCGAGAGGGTCGAGGCGATCCGCTGAGACGAACGGCCCCGGTGCCGCGCCGGGGCCCTTTTCGATCGGAACAGGCGATGTTGCGACGCGTGTTCGACATTTTCCGGGCGACGGCCGAGGCCGTGTCGGCGCTGCTGCTCGCCGCGACCTTCGCGGTGACGCTGACCGGCGTGTTCATGCGCTACGTGATGAACCGGCCGATATCCTGGGCCGACGAACTCGGCATGATCATGCTGATCTGGGCGATGTTCATCGCCGACTCCTTCGTCACGAAGGACAAGGATCACGTGGCTTTCGACATCGTCTGGGACATGGCGGCGCCCGCGGGGCGGCGCGCGATTCTGATCCTGCAGGGCGCGTTGTTCGCCGCGATCTTCGCCTACGCTTGGCCGCTCGTGGCCGATTACATCCTATTCCTCTGGCGCGAACGGACGTCGGCGCTCGAATGGCGTCTTGACTTCGTCTACTCGTGCTTCCTCGTCTACATCGCCGCATGGGTCGTGCGACTGGCGTTCAAATGCTACGACGCGATCTTCGGCGATTGGCGCGCGCGGGTGCGCGACAGCGATCCGGCCGATCAAACCAACAATCTGCTCGGCTGAACCATGTCCGTCGGAATGACCGCGCTGCTCTCCGTCTTCGTCGTCGCGGCGGTGTTGCGCCTGCCGGTCGCGGCGTCGATGTTCGCCTCGGGCATCGCGTATCTCGCCGTCACGCGCCAGGATATCGGCCTGCTTGCCGACCAGACGCTCAACAGTACGCTGGGATTGAGTCTGCTCATCGCCGTGCCGCTTTTCGTGCTTACGGCCAATATCATGAACGCGGTCACGATCTCCGACCGTCTATGGAACGCGGGCAGCGCGTTGGTCGGCCGATTGCGCGGAGGGCACGGTCACGTCACCGTTCTGATGAACCTTGTGATGTCGTCGATGACCGGCAGCGCGGTTTCGGACGTCGCCGGGGCGGGCATGGTCGCGGTCCGGATGATGCGCAGCCAAGGCGGCTACCCCGCGGGCTTCGCCTGCGCGATCGCCGCTTCGGCGTCGCTGCTTGGGCCGCTGATTCCGCCCTCGATCCCGATGGTGCTTTACGCGCTGCTCTCGGGCGCGTCGATCGGCGCGCTGTTCCTGGCCGGGATCGTGCCGGGGCTCTTGATGGCGGCGTCGATCTCCGCCTGGATCTATATCGTCGCCAAGCGCCGCGATCTGCCGCGCGGCGAAGTGGTGCCGCTGCGCGCCGTGCCCGGCGTGCTGTTGCAGGCCGCCGTGCCGATGACCTTGCCTGTCGTGTTGCTCGGCGGCATTTGGTTCGGCGTCTTCACCCCGACCGAAGCGGCGGCCGTCGCCGCTTTTTGGGCCGCGTTGATCGGCTTCGTCTGGTACCGGAATCTCTCTTTCGCGAAATTCGTGGCGGTGTTCCGCGAGTCTTCGCGCCAGTCGACGATCGTGATGATGCTGATCGTGTCGTCGTTCATCGTGAATTACGCGATCACGAACGAAGGTGTGGCCGACGCGGTGGCGCGCTGGTTCGCCGCGAACGAATTCTCGCAAGTCGGATTCATGCTGGTCGTGAATCTGATGTTCCTGGTTCTGGGGACGGTGCTCGACGGCTCGGTCATGCTGCTGGTCTTCGTGCCGATCCTGCTGCCGACGGTGAAGGCGCTGGGTATCGACCTCGTCCATTTCGGCGTCGTCGTGATCGTCAACTTCATGATCGCGATCATCTCGCCGCCCTACGGATTGATATTGTTCGTGCTGTCGGCGCTGTCCAAAGTGCCGATGCGCGAGATCAACCGTGAAATCTGGGCCTTCATCCTGCCGCTGGCCGTGGCGCTGCTGCTGCTGATCCTGTTTCCCGCGATTACGTTGTTCGTGCCGCATCTTTTCGGCTACGCGACGTGACCAAGCCGGTCGCCTTCGTTACCGGTGCGGCGCAAGGGATCGGGCTTGCCGCCGCCAAGCGCTTGGCCGAAGACGGATTCTGGGTCTTCGCGATGGATCGCATGGCCGATACGCTCGCCGCCGCTTGCGCCACGCTGCGCGACGCCGGGCTCGATGTGCTTGCAACGCCTTGCGATGTGTGCGATCGCACGTCGGTCGTCGCGGCGCTCGACCGGGCCGATCGTGTCGACGCGATGGTCACCGCGGCGGGGATCTACAACGACGCGCAATTCCTCGATCTGACCGAGGATCAATTCCGCCGAATGCTCGACGTGAACGTCGTCGGCACGTTCATTCCGGCGCAGGAAGCCGCGCGCCGCATGAAGCCGGGCGGGCGGATCGTCACGATCTCCTCGCGCGGCGCGCTCGGCGGCACACGCTTCGCGCACTACGTCGCGTCGAAGGCGGCGGTGATCGGCCTTACGCGCGCCATGGCGATGGAATTGCGCGCCAAACGGATCGCGGTCAACTCGGTGGCGCCGGGTTTCACGGATACGCCGATGACGCGGTCGGCGCCGCCCGAGATGTTCGCGGCGTGGGAGAGCCTGGAGCCGTCGGGCAAGGCCGCTTCGCCCGACGAGATCGCAAGCGCGATCAGCTTTTTTGCGTCGCCCAAAACTAGCTTCGTCACCGGCCAAACGCTGTTCGTCGACGGCGGCAAGTCGCTGGGCGGCCTGGGCATCTAGCGTCCGTCGTCTCAGACGGTTTTGATCTTCCCCAAGAAATCGTCGAGCGCCGCGTTGAGCGAACGGCTGTCATGCGCGAGCGCGCCGACAGATCCAAGGACCCGGTCGGCCGCCGCCTCGGTCTGCGTGCTGGAATCCGCCACACCTGCGACGCTCGTCGTGACCTGACGCGTACCCGTCGCGGCCTGCTGGACGCTGCGCGAGATTTCCTGCGTGGCGCTGCCTTGTTCCTCGATCGCGGCGGCGATCGCCGTCGCGCCGCCGTCGATGCGGCGGATCGCCTCGACGATGGCATTGATCGCCGCGACGGTCCGATCGGTCGAGGACTGGATATCCTGCACCTGCCGCGCGATGTCTTCGGTCGCTTTGCCGGTCTGGGTCGCGAGATTCTTGACCTCCGACGCGACGACGGCGAAGCCCTTGCCGGCGTCGCCTGCGCGCGCGGCTTCGATCGTCGCGTTGAGTGCCAGAAGATTCGTCTGCTCTGCGATCCCGGCGATCAGTTTGACAACTTCGCCGATTTCCTGGGCGCGTTGGGCGAGGTCGGTGACCAGCGCGTTCGTGCTCGCGGCTTGCTCCGCGGCTTCCTTGGCTTCCTTGGCGCTCGACTGGACGCGCGAGGAAATCTCGTTGATTGATGCGGTCAACTCCTCGGTCGCGGCGGCAACGGAGTTGACGTTCTCGGTCGCTTCCTGGGCGGCCGATGCGACGCTCGAGGCGTTGCGGCTCGACGACGTTGCGATCTCGCGCATCGCGTTGGCGGTGCCCGACAGATCCGAGGTCGACGCTTCGAGCTTTCCGGTCAGATCCTTGGCCACGGCGTCGAGATCGGCGCAAAGCTTGGCCAAAGCGGCGGCGCGTTTGACTTGCGCTTCGCGCTGGGCGGCTTGTTCGGCGCTCAGGCGTTCGGCGTTCGCGGCGCTTTCGCGCAAGGCTTCCAGCGCATTTGCGACGCTGCCGAACTCGTCGGCATGGCGCCATTTCGGCACCGGCGTGGCGTAATCGCCCGCCCCCAGTCGGCCGATCGCCGGGATCAGCGCCGCGAAGGCGGCGACGACGCGGGTGCGCACGGCGAACATCGCGTAGATCGCCAGCGCCAGAACCAAGACCATGACGGTGGCGGAAATCGCGAAATCGGTGATGGCTTGCGTGCGCATCGTCTCGGCGCGCGCGACAGCGAGATCGAGCGCGAGGGTGCCGATCGCGACCATCTTTTCGAACGGCGCGTTGCACACCGTCGTCCATTCGGCTGCGGGGGCCGCCGGCTGGCCGGAACCGAGATTGGCGAGCATCGTGTCCATACGGGCGTTCGAGGCGTCGGCGGCTTGCTTCGCTTCGGCGACGGCGCGGGTCAGCAAAGGCGACGCGCCGGGGTTCTTGAGCAGATCGCCGAGCTCTTCGAAACGATCGGCGGTGATCCCGCGATAGCGGCCGATTTCGCGCTGCTGTTCGGGCGTCAATGCGGTGCCGGCCGCGATGGTCGGGCGCAGAAAAGAGCATTGCGTCCCGAAATTCGAACGGATCGTCCAACTTGTCACCCGGAACTGCACGAATTCGGCGAAAGTCGGGTCCGTGCCGCGCACGGCCGTCGCGAGACGGTCCGAGGTCTGGTCGAAGCGTGCCACGATGTTGTCCGCGGCCGTGACCCAGTCGTTGATGGCGGCAAGTTGGCGTTGCGCGCGCGGCTTCGCCGCTTCGCTGTCGACCGCGGCGCCGCGTGCGGCCATCGCGGCCAACAGATCGCGCATCTCGGCCACGTCGCGTTCGGCGCCGGCGATGCCAGAGCGGCTCAACGAGTCGAGCGCGCGGCCGACCCGTTCGTCGACCCCGCGGCGGATCTCCGCGATCCGAGGCCTGGGATCGTCTTGGGTCTGCAAGGCCGTCGCGATCGACCCGCGCTGCTGACGCAACGGCGACAGCGCATCGAAGATCGCGCGGTCGGCCTGGGTCAACGCCGTGACCGTGCCGCTGTTCAGAAAGCGCGCCGTCGCCGTCCAAATGTCGACCGTATTCAAGTAGATCAGCGCCAATGTGAGGGCACCGAACAGCGTCATCATACGGTTCGAAACGGAAGTCGTGCGGGCGGACGCCATTTTGCTTTCTCCATCTGCGCGGAAGATCGTCGGGTGTCGCCTTACCTTTTTCGCGGGAAGGTCTTAAAAAGACGTTGCCATCCAGCATTATTTTTCCGCCGCGCGGCCGTTCCGGCCGCGGAAACGGCGCGCCTTCGCCGAGAAAAGCCGTGTCGCGGCAGATGGTTGCCACCGCCGCCGGGCCCGTGTAGGGAAAGGGTGACCGGGGAAACGGTGTGTAGCTCAGCCTGGTAGAGCGCTTGCTTTGGGAGCAAGAAGTCGCGAGTTCGAATCCCGCCACACCGACCGGCTCCGAACCCGCGGGAGCGTTCGCCTTGAATCTCGGCCCGTTCTACCAGCAGGCATTCATCACGATCCGCGACACCGCGTTGACCAAGCTGACGCGCGCGCTGGACGAGGTGCGCTACCTGATCGTCGGCGCCAACGACGGGACCCGCGGCGATCCGCTCTACCATCACACGGCGAAGCACAATTGGCGCGGCGTTCTATTCGAGCCATTGCCGGTGCCGTTTGAGGGGTTGACGAAATCCTATGCCGGTCGGGCGGGGGCGACGCTGCGCAATCAAGCCGTCGTCGCCGACGCCCCGGGCGGGCGCCGCAAGTTTTTCAACGTGCCCTTTTCGTCGACCAACTCTTCGTTCCGCCGCGACGTGATCGTCAAACACGCGGTCGTGCCCGGCTTCGAGGACGTCGAGACGCGCATGGTCGAGGTCGACGTCGACTGCGTGTCGGTCGCCGAATTCGCGGCGGAATCGGGATTCGTGCCGCCCGACGTTCTGCTCACCGATACCGAAGGTTACGACCACACGCTGTTCGGCGCGTGGTGGGGGCTCGGCTGGCGGCCGGCTTTCGTCGAAGTGGAGGTGATCCACTTGGCCGAGGCCGAACGCGCCGCGATCCGCGATGCGCTGAACGGGGCGGGCTACGAGCTGTTCTGGATCGACGCCGATCTTTACGGCCTGCGCCGCGACGCGTTCGCGGCCGAGGACGTCGCGATGTTCAAAGCCTTGCGCGACCAAGCGCTGGCGACGATGGCGGTAGCCAATATGCTCGCCCAGGCGCAGGCAAAGCCGCCGGGCTGAACCGATCGCGCTGCGCCTTTGGCGGACGGCGATCAGTCGTCCAGGCCGGGCGTCGCGAGCAGCGGCGCGTCGGCGACCTCGACGAGATGCGCGCGCTCGAAGCCGTTGAACGCGGTGCGCAGCGCTGCGCCATAGGCGCCGAGCTGGCCGATTTCGATCCAATCGCCTTCCGCGATATCGGCGGGCAGCGGGAACGGTCCCGCCATCCGGTCGGCGGAATCGCAGGTCGGGCCGAAGAATTCGAAATCGCGGATCGGCGCATCCGACGCGCGCAAGGAACGCACGGGGAAGCGGAAGCCGGGATAGCCCGCGTCCGACAGCGATCCGTAGATGCCATCGTTGAGATAGAGCATGTTTCCGCGTCGCGCTTGCACCTGCACGATCACCGAACCGCCGCCGGCGACCAGCGCGCGGCCGGGCTCGGCCCACAATTTCGTGCGGCGCAGATGCGCGGCATTTTCGTGCGCGGCCTCGATTTCGGCGAAGAAGGCGCCCAGCGGCGGGACCTCGATGTCGGGATAGTTCACCGGGAAGCCGCCGCCGACGTCGAGCAAGTCGACGCGCACGCCGGCTTCGCCCGCTACGCGATCCGCCAGTTCGATGGCGCGCGCATAGGCGGCCGGATCGACGCATTGCGAGCCGACATGGAACGAAATCCCGAGTTCGCGCGCGAGCGGACGCGCCCGGCGCAGCAGCGCGACTGCGGCGTCGAAGTCCGCGCCGAATTTGCCGGAAAGATCGTAGCGCGCCCCGCCCTTGGGCAGAGCCAAGCGCACGACGAGGGCCAACTCGTGCGGCTTCGCCTTGGTTTCGGCGAGCAGCTTGACGAGTTCGTCGTCCGCATCGAGCACGAAGTCACGAACCGCATGGCGCGAATAGGCTTCGCGGATCGCGGCGCGGGCGCGCACCGGATGCATATAGGCGATATGGGCTTGTGCGCCGAACATCGAGCGCACGAGCGCGATTTCGGCGGGCGAGGCGCAGTCGAAATGGCGCACGCCGCCGTCCCACAGCGCGCGCAGCACGCGCGGATCGGCGTTGCACTTCACTGCGTATAGGACGTCGCCGGGGAAGCCCGCGACGAAACGGCGCGCGGCCATGCGCAAGGTTTCCGGGCGCAGCGCGTGGACCGGCTCCTGCGGCTTTTCCCGCGCGACGACCGCGTCGACCGTCGGCAGTTCCGCCGGAACGGGCAAGGGAAGGGCGGCGCTTCGGCGCTTGAGCGGCGAGACGGCGATACGCAGATTGGACAAGGCCATGGACAGGCATCCTCACAAGCAAACGCGCCTGGAAGGACGGAACTCGGACGGATGCGTTGCCGGAGGGCTGAAAAACCCCCGAGGTCGATCGCGGCGAAATCCCGTTCCCTCCGGGGCGCAAACCCCGAAAGGACGCGTGACGTCGTTGCTTGACCTCGAGCGCCGGTGGTCGAGAGACGTGGACGTTCTTCGCGAACTTCCCGTCCTGCCTCTTAGCGCTGCCTCGTGGGCCTGGGGCACGTGCGACTTGCGTCGAACGCTTTATGTGACCTAAAGGGATTTCGATTCAAGCGACATCGACGCAAACGAAGTGTCCGCTGGTCTGCGTCGGGTGCATGTCACTTTTCCGCCGCAATTCCTCAGCGCGTGGCGACGAACGCCAGGTACTCCCAAACGATCGTCGCGGCGGCGAGCGACGTGATCTCCGCGTGGTCGTAGGCGGGGGCCACTTCCATTACATCCATGCCGATCCAGTCGATGCCGCCAAGCGCGCGTAAAATCGCTTGGACTTGCCAGGTCGCGAGGCCGCCGATTTCCGGCGTTCCCGTCCCCGGGGCGAAAGCGGGATCGAGCGCGTCGATATCGAAGGAGAGATAGGCAGGGGCATCGCCCAGCACGCGGCGGATTTCGGCGGCAACGAAAGCGGGCCCGCGCGTATGGACCGTTTGGGCATCGAGGATCGTCACCCCCTTGCCGATCGTCCAATCCCAGATTTCGGGGTCGACCGGGCTGCGGATGCCGATTTGAATCATTTTGGCGGGATCGACCAAGCCTTCCTCGATCGCGCGATAAAAGACCGATCCGTGGCCGAGCACTTGGCCGAAGCTGGTCGGCCACGTATCGATGTGCGCGTCGAAATGGGTGAGCGCCACGGGCTTGCCCAGGCGTTTGCGCAACGCGCGCAACAGCGGCAGCGTCGCGCCGTGATCGCCGCCCAGAGCCAGTAAATGGCCGATTTTCAAGGCTTGTGCCTCGATCTTGGCATAGCTCGCCGCGATATCGCCAAGCGCGATCTCGAAATTGCCGATATCCGCGATATCGAGCGACGCCGGATCGAGGCGCGAACCGGGATGCGCGCCGTCGCGCAACATGACGGACGCCGCGCGAATGCCCGCCGGCCCGAAACGCGCGCCCGCGCGGTTGGTCGTCCCGAGATCGAGAGGTACTCCGGCGATGCAAAACTTCGCGCCGGGCGAGCGGTTTTCGAGTCCGAGGAAACTCTGCGGCAAGGCGAAAGTGGGCGGTATGGCGGCCATAAGAAAGAGAACTTAGCGTCCCGCCGCCGTCGTCGCCACCCCGTCACAAAACATTGAAGTAGAGATTCCCGCCGATCGCGGCGCGCAGCGTGCGGGGCACGTGGCGCAGCCGAATTTCGGCGAGAAGGCCGAGATAGGTGCAAGTCGAGACGAGATCGTAGACGCCCTCGGGCGGCAGGCCGTCGCCGCGCTTGGGTTCGAGCACCACGGCGTAGCGCGGACCTCTGCCGTCCGGCTTCAAACCGAACGAGCGCGCCCCATAGGTAACGCAGTGCTTGATGCGCACGCGGATCGGCGGCGCCACATCTGGACCGGCGAGAATCGCCGAAAAGCGGCGCGCCGCAACGAAGCCCAGGAGATTCTGTGCGGGATTGACGGGCCGCCAGGCTTGGCCGCCGGGCAGTTTGAATTTCGGCACGACGATCACGGGCGCGGCGAGGGCGGGCGGTGTGCCGGCGGTCGCCGCGTGCTTTTGCGTTCCGGAGATTCTCATGTCGCACCCTGTTTTTTATATTGGCGAAAATAATATATATTTTTCTCTATATAAAAGAAACTCTATTAGTTGAGTGTTAAATATTCTAGATATATCCATAAAGGGTACCTGGCCGGCGGCAACGGGCGGATCGGCCCTCGCCGATAAGGGTTGCCTTCGGACGCGCGTGACGCCATGTTTCGGAACGCCGGGATCGCCCCCGGCAAGCGAGCCGTTTCACGAGCCAGACCGAGCCCGAGCCAGACCGCCATGAGCAAGCCCGCGCGTATCTACCGCCCGTCCAAGAACGCCATGCAATCCGGCAAGGCCAAGACCCAGAACTGGGTCCTGGAGTTCGAGCCCGGGGCGGCCAAGCGCGCGGATCCGCTGATGGGCTGGGCGGGTTCGGCCGACACCGACGGCCAGATCCGGCTGGTTTTCGACACTCAGGACGAAGCTTTGTCCTACGCCCAGCGCCATGGCATTCCCTGCGAAGTCGCGGTCCCGCACGCATCGCGCGTGAGAGCCAAGAGCTACGCCGACAATTTCAAATACGACCGCGTGCGCTGAATTGCCGACGGCCGGACCCCGTAGCTCAGCTGGATAGAGCACTTGCCTTCTAAGCAAGTGGTCGCAGGTTCGAATCCTGCCGGGGTCGCCATCGCATGCCTGCGACGAGGCCAGCGGCCCTAAAGTTGATATTTCTGACGTTTTGACGCAATTTCCGGCGTCGAACATGGTCACCTTGCCGCCTAGAGAGACGCCAGAGACGCGTCAACGCACGTTGGAAATCTTCGCCGCCGCGATCGAGCGCGTGTCGGGCGGGACGACCGACGTGTCGCGCGCCGCGCGTTTGGCCGCCGAAACGGGCGACCGGATGGATGTATCCAACGCCAAACGGCAATTCGAAAAGTTGCCGGGACCCGAGCGGCGGGAGGTCGGGCGCGTGGCCAAGACGCTCGCCGAAGAAATGCGCGCGGGCGCCAAGGTCGTCAGGATCGTGGAAAACATGGCGGCCGACGAGGATGTCAGCCTCGAGTTGATTTGGCCGCGTTAGTGGCCACGCTCGAACAAGCTTTGGCGCTGCATCGGGCCGGCCGGCTGGAAGAAGCCGCCGCGGTCTACGCCCAAATTATCGCTGCCGACCCCGATGCGATCGACGCGTTGAACCTCTCGGGCCAGATCGATCTCGCCTATCGCCGTTTCGAAGCGGCGTTGGGCAAGTTCGTCCGCGCCCGCACCCTCGCGCCGGGCTTTGCGGACGCGTGGATGAACGAAGGCAACGCGCTGCGCGGCGCCGGGCGTCCGGCCGCGGCGCTGGCTGCCTTGGAGCACGCGGCGGCGCTCTCCCCGGGGCATGCGCTGATCTTGTGCAATCGCGGCTTGGCCAAGCTCGATTTGGGCGACGCCGACGGCGCCGTTGCCGATATCGCGGCGGCCGACGCGGCGCTGCCCGGCGTCAAGGCGCTGCGCGAAAATCTTGGCGTGGCGCTGAAAGCGGCCAACCGGCCGATGGCCGCGCTGGCGGTGTTTGCGGCGAACGGGTCGCTCGGCTCGGCCGCGAGCGTGCGCCAGGATTTGCTCGACCATGCCGGCGCCATGGAAGATTACGCGACGGCGCTGGCGCGCGAACCCGGGCGTCCCGAACTCGAAAGCAACCGGCTTTTCACCGCGAACTACGATCCGGCGGCCGATGCCGACGCGATCAAGGCGCTCTATGCCGCCTGGGGGGCCGCCCGCGGGCGGCCGCCGCTCGCTTCGGCGCCCGATCTTTCGCTCGAACGGCGGTTGCGCGTTGGGTTCGTCTCCGCCGATTTCCGCCGCCATTCGGCGCGGCACTTTCTGTGGCCGCTGATCCAGCATTTTCCGCGCGAGGACGCGGCGCTCGTCGCCTTCGCCAGCGATCCGGCCGCCGCCGACGACTGGACGCGGCGCTATCGCGGCGCGTTCGACGAATGGCACGCGATCGCGGATCTGGACGACGACGCAGCCGCCGCCGCGATCGCGACGGCGAAGATCGACGTCCTGGTCGATCTGTCGGGGCACAGCCAGGGCAATCGTCTGGGCGTATTCGCGCGAAAACCCGCCCCGGTGCAGGCCACGTGGCTCGGCTACGGCGGCACGACCGGGCTTGCCGCGATCGATTGGTACATCGGCGACGACCGCCTGGTTCCGCCGGGGGCGGAAAGCGCGTTCGTCGAGCGGGTCTGGCGTTTGCCGCGCACCGCTTTCGTCTATGCTCCGCAGGATGCGATGCCCGATCCGGGGCCCGCGCCGATGTTGCGCAACGGCTATCCGACCTTCGGCTGCTTCAGCCGAACCGTGCGCTACAACGAGCGCTGTTTGCGCCTCTGGGCGCGCGTGCTCGCGGCCATCCCGTCGGCGCGGCTCGTGCTGAACGCGCTGGTGTTCCGCGAGACCGAAACGCGCCAATTGTTCGCGCGCCGCTATGCCGAATGGGGCGGCGATGCGGCGCGTCTCGATCTGATCGCGACGTTCCCGCAATCCGCCACTTGGGCGGCTTACGGCGATATCGACGTGGCGCTCGATCCGTTCCCGCACAACGCCGGCGCCACGACGTTCGAAGCGCTCTGGATGGGCGTGCCGGTTCTGTCGAAGCGCGACCGCGCGCCGTTGGGACGGTTCGGGGATTCGATTTTGGGCGCTTGCGGTCTGGGCGATTGGGTCGTCGACGGCGACGACGCGTTCATCGCCCGCGCCGTCGCCGCCGTCGCCGATCCGGGGGCGCTGGGCGCGCTGCGCCATGGGATGCGCGCACGCGTGGCGAAATCCGCCCTGGGAGACGCGCGGCGTTACGCGCGCGATTTCGCCGATGGGTTGCGCGGCATGTGGAAGCTGCGATGCGAAGAACGCGCCTAGCGCGTCAGGCGACGATATTCACCGGCGTCGCGGCGTCGCGCCCGGCCTGCGGTTTCTGCGCGGGCGGGGTGCCGAACACGCGCGCGACGGTACGGTTCTCGTCGTTCGACAACACGATATCGACGAAGACACGAAACGAATTGTCGAACAACCCGACATTCTGGGAATAGGGCGAGGGCGGCAGGCTGGGAAGCTGGCGGCTTTCGCCGTCGCGCTGATTCTGCGCCTGCGCCTGTTCGGCCAAGGCGGCGGCCCGGTCCTGCTGCTGGCGGATTTTGGCGGAGGCGGCGGAACCAAGCGCCGGTGCATCGGGCGCGCGCGCAGCATCGCCGGCGCCGCCCGGTTGTGTAACCGGCGCCGGTCGGGTGAGACCCGTGAAGGTCGTCGTCGCTGCGAGAGGCGGCAAAGCCACCATTTCTTGGTTCCTCTGCAACAGATAGGGCACAATTCGAGCACCCTTTCCTGTAATTCAATATATACTTAACATAGACGCGTTGCAATATGGGGAATTCAGGCCGCTTTCAGGAATGGTTAAGTTCATTAAATTAATTTAAATCAAATACTTATTCGTATCTTTTAATCTTTTCCCGGATCTTTTTTGCGCAATAGCTTCGAGAAAACCTCGACATCGGGCGCCAAAAAATGCTGAGCGCGTGACTCCATCGCCCGGTAGCGCGCGAGCGCTTCGCGACCCATCGCCGTAACTTCGGCCCCGCCACCGCGCCGCCCGCCGGCACCCGCCGCGACAAGCGGTTCGCGGAACGCCCCGTTCATCTCCGACACCAGCAGCCACGCGCGGCGATAGGACATATCCATCGCGCGGGCGGCAGCCGAAATCGAGCCGGTCCGCGCGATCGCGTCGAGAAGATCGGCTTTGCCCGGGCCGATCGCGATCGCCGAGCCCAGCAGGACGCGTAAGCGCGGTTTGGAATCAGCCGCCATACAGCTTGTCCGGATCGACAAGGACGGGTTTGTCGACGACCAATGCGCCGTCGCGCACAACGCGGAAGAAACAGTCGCGACGGCCGGTATGGCAGGCGACCCCAGTCTGATCGACGCGCACTAGAATCGCGTCGCCGTCGCAATCGACGCGGAACTCGACCAGACGCTGCGTTTGGCCCGAGCTTTCGCCTTTGCGCCACAGCTTCATGCGGCTGCGCGACCAATAGCAGACCGTGCCGGTCGTCAGCGTTTCGGCGACCGCCGCGCGATTCATGTACGCGACCATCAGAATCTCGCCCGTATCGTGCTGCTGGGCGATCGCGACGACCAGCCCCGTAGCGTCGAACGCGATCTCCGCCAGAATCGGGGCGAGATCGGGCGTCGTCATTTCGCTCCCTTGGCGGCCGCGCGCAGGCGCGCGAAACCCTTGTCGAGATCGGCGATCAGATCGGCAGGATCCTCGAGACCGGCGTGCACGCGCAGCAGCGGGCCGGGCCCGCCCCATTTGGTCGCCGTGCGGATGCCGTCGACCTTGCTGGGCAGCATCAGGCTTTCGAAGCCGCCCCACGAAGCGCCCATGCCGAAAAATTCGAGATCGTCGACGAAGGCGGCCAGCGCGGCGCGCGGCGTCTCCTTCAGAACGAACGAGAATAGGCCCGAAGCGCCTTTGAAATCGCGCTTCCAGAATTCGTGGCCGGGGCACGAGGGCAAGGCCGGGTGCAGCACGCGATCGACTTCGGGCTGCTGTGCGAGCCAATTGGCGAGCTTCAAGCCCGTCTCGTAGTGGCGCGGCAAGCGCACGCCCAGCGTGCGAAGTCCGCGCAAGGCGAGATAAACGTCGTCCGGCCCGACGGCGGCGGCGAGATCGTCCACGCCCGCGCGAACGGTCGCGTAGAGACGTTCTTCGCGGATCGAAACGACGCCCAGCATCACGTCGGAATGACCGCAAACGTATTTGGTGCCGGCCTGGATCGAAACGTCGACGCCGAAGTCGAGCGGACGGAAGTAAAAGGGCGTCGCCCAGGTGTTGTCGATCGCGGTGACGACGCCCTTGGCTTGGCAGGCAGCGGCGATCGCCGGCACATCCTGTACTTCGAAAGTCAAGGAGCCGGGCGACTCAAGCAAACACAACTTCGTGTTCGGCTTGATGAGATCGGCGATACCCCCCCCGATCGCCGGATCGAAGTAGGTCGTCTCGACGCCGTAGCGCTTGAGAAAGCCGTTGCAGTAGTGGCGGGACGGGGCGTAGGCCGTATCGACGCAAAGGACGTGGTCGCCCGATTTGGTGAAGGCGGTCAGTACCGCGAGGATGGCCGCGGCCCCCGAACCGACCGCGAAGGACGCGTAGCCGCCGTCGAGTTCAGCCATCGCGTCGGTCAGCGCGAACGTCGTCGGCGTGCCGTAGCGGCCGTATCGCATCTGATTTTTCGTCTTGGTCTTTTGCGCCGCTTCCAGCGCGTCAAGTGTTGGGAACAGGATCGTCGACGCATGATAGACGGGCGGGTTGACGACGCCGAAATTGGCGTGCGGATCGCGGCCCAGGGTGGTGAGTTTGGTGTCGGTTTTCATGCGCGTCGGGCTCGTTTCGAAGATCGGAAAATCAAGATCGATCCGATCACTATAGCGCCATGTTTCTAACGGGGGTCTTTCGTTTTTTCGTATCGATACAAACCATTTGAGAGCGGTACGGAGCGCGTGCTAGCGTGATCGCTCCTGGCGGGTAACGCGCGATTGTTTCGGACGATCTCGGCCGGCAGGGGGGACACGATATCACTGGAAACCAGCGCCCCATTCCCGGGGCGCCCAAGGGAGATTGGTTCATGAAAGCTCTTGCCAGCGCCATTGCGGTGGCGGCCGTTGCCGTCGCCGCGTTGCCGGCCCAAGCCCAACAAGGTTCGGGCTCGCCGACCCTCGACGCCGTCAAGGCGCGCGGTTCGTTGATCTGCGGCACGAATACGGGCCTCGCGGGCTTCGCGCTGCCGGATGCGCAGGGCGTTTGGCGCGGTCTCGATGTCGATCTGTGCCGCGCGGTCGCCGCCGCCATCTTCGGCGACGCGAGCAAGGTGCGCTATGTCGGCACGACGGCACAGCAGCGATTCACGGCGTTGCAGTCCGGCGAAATCGACCTGCTGGTCCGCAACACGACCTGGACGCTGTCGCGCGACACGTCGCTCGGCCTCGACTTCCTCGCCACGAGCTTCTACGACGGCCAGGGCTTCATGGTGAAGAAGTCGCTGAACGTCAAGTCGGCCAAGGAATTGAACGGCGCGACGATCTGCGTCCAGCCGGGCACGACGACCGAGCTCAACCTCGCCGATTACTTCCGCGCCAACAACATCCGCTTTACGCCGGTCGTGATCGAGCGTCTGGAAGAGAACATCGCCGCCTATCTCGCGGGCCGCTGCGATTCGTTCACGACCGACGTGTCGGGGCTCGCCTCGATCCGCGCCGCGAACACGCCGGTCCCCGCAGACCACGTGATCCTGCCGGAGGTGATTTCGAAAGAGCCGCTCGGGCCGGCCGTCCGTCACGGCGACAATCGATTTGGCGATATCGTGAAGTGGGCGTTCTTCGCGATGCTGGATGCCGAAGAGCTCGGCCTCACCTCGGCGAATATCGACTCGCAGATGAACTCGACCAACCCGTCGATCCAGCGCTTCGTCGGCGCCACAGGCGGTTTGGGCCAGATGATGGGGCTCGACAACAAGTGGGCCTATAACATCGTCAAACAGGTCGGAAACTACGGCGAGAGCTATACTCGCAACATCGTTCCGCTCGGCATCGAGCGCGGCGTGAACAATCTTTGGACCAAGGGCGGCTTGATGTACGCGCCGCCGTTGCGCTAAGCGATCGCGACGGGTTCCGGACGGGGCGGCAAGCCGCCCCGTCCGGCCCGGTTTTTGAATACCTCCGTGCCGCGCGATCCCGCCGTCAGAGCGGGCCTCGCGGCGAACGGGTTACGCCTCAGGCCGCATCGCCGGCACGAAGGCGGGTGTCGAGACGAACAGGTCAGCAAAAAAGGAGAGGGGCATGGCCGATATCGCGGCGAGCTCCGGGGCACGCGGAAAACCAGCCATCAGGCTGTCGCTGAACGACCCCACATTTCGCGCCATTTTCTGGCAGATCGTGGTCGTCGGCATTATCGGGCTCATCCTTTGGTTCCTGATCTCCAACACGCTTCATAATCTCGAAGTCCGCAAGATCGCGACCGGCTGGGGTTTCCTGAATCGCGAAGCCGGTTTCGCGATCGGCGAAACGCTGATCGAATACGGGCCCGAACATAGCTACGGCCGCGCTATCGTCGTCGGCATCTTCAATACGCTGCGGGTCGCCGTGATCGGAATCGTTCTGGCGACGATCCTGGGCACGTTTGTCGGTATCGGCCGGCTGTCGAAAAATTGGCTCGTCGCCAAGGTCTGCTCGGTCTATGTCGAGTTCATGCGCAACCTGCCGCTGTTGGTGCAGCTGTTCTTCTGGTGGGCGCTTTTCCAGGACTCGTTTCCGGGGCCGCGTCAGGCGCTGGAGCCGATCACCGGCTTCTTCCTCTCCAATCGCGGCATCAAGATGCCGGTCCCGGCTGAGCACTGGATCCACGCCTGGATGGGGATCGCGTTTTTGATCGGCGCCGCCGGCGCGATCGTCATGCGGCGCTGGGCCGCCGCGCGCCAAGCGGCGACAGGCGAGCAGTTTCCGGTCTTTTACGCCACGCTCGGCTTGATCCTGGGTTTGCCGTTTGTGGTGTGGCTGATCGGCGGCGCGCCGGTGGCGATGGAATGGCCCGTCTTGCGCGGCTTCAACTTCCAAGGCGGCTTGACGCTGACGCCCGAGTTCGCGGCGCTTCTGGTCGGCCTCGTCACCTATACGGCAGGCTTCATCGCCGAAATCGTGCGGGCGGGCATTCTTGCCGTGCCGCACGGCCAGACGGAGGCGGCGTCCGCGCTCGGCATCCGCCGGGGCAAGATGCTGCAACTCGTCATTCTGCCCCAGGCGCTGCGCGTGATCGTGCCGCCGATGACCAGCCAGTATCTCAATCTCACCAAAAACTCGTCGCTGGCGGTGGCGATCGGCTATCCCGATCTCGTCTCGATCGCCAACACGACGCTGAACCAGACCGGGCAGGCGATCGAAGGCATCGCCATTATCATGGCCGCGTATCTGACGGTTTCGCTGTCGATCTCGCTGTTCATGAACTGGTACAACAAACGTATCGCCTTCAAGGAGCGCTGAGCGATGGCCGGAATCCCAGCTTCCGCCGGCCTCAATCCGCCGGCCGCCCCGAACAAGGCGATCGAGTGGCTCAAGGCCAATCTGTTTTCGAACTGGCTCAACACCGCGCTGACGCTGGTCGTCTTTTACGTTATCGCGCGCACGCTGATGGGCTTCGTGCCGTGGGGCATCGTCAACGCGGTTTGGATCGGCACGCCGGAGGAGTGCAAGGCGGCAAAGGGGATCGGCGCTTGCTGGGCCTTTTTCCCCGAGAAGTGGCGCTTCATCCTGTTCGCGACCTATCCGTTCGATGAACAATGGCGTCCCGCGCTCTCCTGCGCGATTTTCCTGTTCCTTTACGTGTTCAGCGCCCAGCGCCGCAATTGGAACGCCAATCTCGGCTATGTGTGGGGCGGCGGGCTGCTCGCCATCGCCATCCTGATGTGGGGCGGCGTGCTGGGGCTGTCCTACGTGCCGAACGAGCGGTGGGGCGGGCTCGTGCTCACCCTGATCCTCGCGACCTTCGGTATCGCGCTCGCGTTTCCGCTCGCCATTTTGCTCGCCCTCGGCCGCCGGTCGGATATGCCGGCGATCAAAACGCTGTGCATCGCCTTCATCGAATTGGTCCGCGGCGTGCCGCTGATTTCGGTTCTTTTCATGGCGTCGGTGATGTTCCCGCTCTTCCTGCCGGAAGGGATCACCATCGACAAGCTGCTGCGCGCCCAGGTCGGCATCATCCTGTTCGCCGCCGCCTATCTGGCCGAAGTGGTGCGCGCCGGTCTTCAGGCGTTGCCGAAAGGCCAGTACGAGGCCGCCGACGCGCTGGGCCTGTCCTATTGGCAGGCGATGCGGATGATCATCCTGCCCCAGGCGCTTCGATTGGTCATTCCGCCGACCGTGAACACCTTCATCGGGTTGTTCAAGGACACCTCGCTCGTCCTCATCATCGGCCTTTTGGACATCCTGAACGCCGCCAAGACTGCCGCCGCCGATCCGCTTTGGCGCGGCTACGGACCCGAGGTATATTTCGGGGTGTCGCTGCTGTATTTCGTCTTCTGCTTCGCGATGTCGAAGTACAGCCAGAAAGTCGAAACCGAGTTCAATCGCCACAAGCACCGCTAAGGGAGCCACTCCAGATGTCCGCGACCGCCGCCGCCCAGCAATCGGGCCAGCCGATCATCAAGCTCTCGAAGCTCAACAAGTGGTACGGGGATTTTCACGTCCTCAAGAACATCGATTTCGAGGTCCATAGGGGTCAGAAGATCGTCGTCTGCGGCCCGTCGGGTTCCGGCAAGTCGACGATGATCCGCTGCATCAACCGCCTCGAAGAGCACCAGCAGGGTTCGCTGGTGGTCGACGGGATCGAACTCACCAACGATCTCAAGAATATCGAGGCGATCCGCCGCGAAGTCGGCATGGTGTTCCAGCATTTCAACCTGTTCCCGCATCTGACGGTGCTGGAGAATCTGACGCTCGCGCCGATCTGGGTGCGCAAGGTGCCGAAGGCCGAGGCCGAGGAAACCGCGATGCACTTTCTCAAGCGCGTGCGTATTCCGGAGCAGGCGAACAAGTATCCGGGCCAACTTTCCGGCGGCCAGCAGCAGCGCGTGGCGATCGCGCGCTCGCTGTGCATGAAGCCCAAGATCATGCTGTTCGACGAGCCGACCTCGGCGCTCGACCCCGAAATGGTCAAGGAGGTGCTCGACACGATGGTGGAACTGGCGCGCGAAGGCATGACGATGATCTGCGTGACCCACGAAATGGGTTTCGCCAAGGCCGTCGCCGACGCGGTCGTGTTCATGGACAAGGGCGAGATCGTCGAGGCCAACGAGCCGCACGCTTTCTTCGCCAATCCGCAGAACGAGCGCACGAAGCTGTTCCTGTCGCAGATCCTGAATCACTAAGGATCGCGCACCTCTGAAGCGAAAACCCCCGGACGCAAATCCGGGGGTTTTTCTTTCGGTCTTACGCCGGGCCGGTGGCGACCGGCGGGCCGTCGGGCAGGCCCCATTCCGACCAAGAGCCGTCGTAAATCGCAACCTTGTCGACGCCGATGAGATGTAGCCCGAAAGCGAGGCCGCAAGCCGTGACGCCCGAGCCGCAGGTCGTGGCGATCGGCTTCTTGGCGTCGATGCCCGCCGCCGCGTAAAGCTTGGCGAGGTCCTCGGCCGATTTGAGCTGTTTCGTGGCGGGATCGACGAGATCGGTCATCGGCAGATTGCGCGAGCCCGGGATATGCCCGCCGCGCAAACCGGCGCGCGGCTCGGGTGCCGTGCCTTCGAAACGGCCCGCCGCGCGCGCGTCCAAAACCTGCTCGGCCTTCGTCTCGATATTCGCGACGATTTGCGCCTTCGAGCGCACGAGCTCGGGGCGGAACGTAGCGACGAAGTTACCGGCGGCACGGGAGGTGGTACCCGCCTCGGTCGGCCGGCTCTCGGCGAGCCATTTGGGCAAGCCGCCGTCGAGCAGCGCCACATTGTCGTGGCCGAAGATGCGCAAACTCCACCAAACCCGCGCGGCCGATTGGAAGCCGTAGACGTCGTAGACGATCACGCGCGTCCCGGCCGATACGCCGAGCTTGCGCATCTCCGCCTGGAAAACCCCCGGCGCCGGCAGCATATGCGGAAGGTCCGTCGCGTGATCCGCGATGCCGTCGATGTCGAAGAACGAAGCGCCTGGGATATGCTTCGCGGCGAACTCCGCGCGCGCGTCGCGCTTGACCGTCGGCAAATGATACGTGCCGTCGAGCACGCGGATATTCTCGTCGCCCAGATGCGCCGCGAGCCAATCGGTCGAGACGAGGCTTTCGGGATGCGCGTAACCCATCGTTGACCTCACTGGAACGGGGTGGGTACCGGAACCTTCGGCGCGTTCGCATCGAGCCATTTCGGGATCGGCAGGTTCTTGGCGCGCAGAAACTCCGGATTGAACAGCTTCGACGCGTAACGCGCGCCGCCGTCGCACAGGATCGTCACGATCGTGTGCCCTGGCCCGAGCTCCTTGGCCAGCGCGATGGCGCCCGCGACGTTGATGCCCGACGAGGCCCCAAGGAACAGCCCTTCCTCCAGCAGCAAGTCGAAGACGATCTGCAGCGCCTCGGCGTCGGCGATGCGATAGGCGTGATCGACCTTCAAGCCCTCCAGATTGGCCGTGATGCGGCCCTGGCCGATGCCTTCGGTGATCGAGCCGCCTTCGGATTTGAGCTGGCCGGTCGTGAAGTAGGAGTAGAGGGCGGCGCCGTAAGGATCGGCGAGGCCGATCTTGACCGACGGTTTCAACGCGCGCAGTCCCATCGCCGTGCCCGCGAGCGTGCCGCCCGAACCCACGGCACAGATGAAGCCGTCGACCTTGCCCTGAGTCTGGCGGAAAATCTCGGGCGCCGTCGTTTCGATATGCGCTTGGCGGTTAGCGACGTTGTCGAACTGGTTGGCCCAGACGGCGCCGTTGGGATCGGACTTCGCGATCTCTTCGGCCAGGCGCCCCGACAGCTTCACGTAGTTGTTCGGGTTGGCGTAGGGCACGGCCGGCACTTCGCGAAGCTCGGCGCCAATCAGGCGCAGATAATCCTTCTTCTCCTGGCTCTGCGTGTCCGGAATGACGATCACGCTGCGATAGCCGCGCGCATTTGCGACCAAGGCGACGCCGATGCCGGTATTGCCGGCGGTGCCCTCCACGATCGTGCCGCCCTTTTTCAGCAGGCCCTTCTTCTCGGCGTCGAGCACCATGAACAACGCCGGCCGATCCTTGACCGAGCCGCCGGGATTCATGAACTCGGCCTTACCGAGGATTTCGCAGCCGGTTATCTCGCTCGCCTTGCGCAGTCGGATGAGGGGCGTGTTGCCGATCGCTTCGACGAAGCCGTTCCGGATATCGTTCAAGTCCGTATCTCCTTGGTACCGAGCCATGTGGCGCGCAGCCGCGCGCGATTCAAGGCCAACGCCTGAAGCGCCAGCAGCGTGAAGGCGCTGCCCAGCCGCCGCCCGTCGAAGAAGCTGGCGAAGGCGTCGTCGAAATCCTCGACGAGAACGCGGATATCCTCGCCCTCGTGGGGAAGGCCGTGGATACCGCCCGCTTCGCGCGCATCCACGCGCGCGACGTAGATGTCGCAGCACTCGCTGGAGCCGCCGGGCGATGCCATGGTCCGGCAGGCGAACTCGATCTCGCGCACGTCGAGGCCGGTTTCCTCTTTCACTTCGCGTTTCACGACCTCGATGGGATCTTCGCCGGCCTTGCGCATCCCGGCCACGCATTCGACCATCCACGGCGCCTCGCCGGCCGCATAGGCGCCGATGCGGAACTGTTCGATCAGCACGAGCTGTTCGCGTACCGGATCGTATAGGACGGCCGCGACCGCGTGGCCGCGCTCCATCAACTCGCGGCTGATGGCGGGGCTCCAGCCGCCGGCGAACAGGCGATGGCGCAGACGGTACTCCTCGACTTTCAGGAATCCGCCATAGCGTCGTTCGCGTGCTAGGATTTCGACGTCGTCGTGATTCATGGCGGCGAGTTTAGTCCGAAGCCGCAGGGGAATGCCATGTCCGGTCCGGGGCCCGTCGTCGTCACCGAGAAAGGCGTCAAATACGCCAACAAAGTCGAGGCCGCGGGCCACGAACTGATCTGCGACGAACCCGTCGCCGACGGCGGCGCCAATGCGGGGCCGCAGCCCTTCGAATACGTGCTGGCGGGGCTGGGGGCGTGCACGTCGATGACCGTGCGCATGTATGCGGACCGCAAGGGCTGGCCGTTGAGAAACGTCGTCGTACGGGTGACGATGGAGAAGATCGCGGCTCCCGACGGCAAAGGCAAGATCGATCGGATCGTTCGCGCGATCGCGCTGGAGGGCGATCTCGACGCAGAGCAGCGCGCGCGGATGATCCAGATCGCCGAGCATTGTCCGGTACACAAACTCCTGCTCGGTCAGAAGATCGTCGAGACAGTGGCCGCTTAAGTCCCGATCCGCAGCGGATCGACCAAGCGCTTGAGCGTGGCGAGCACCGAGAGCGGCACGATAGCGCTGGTCTTCGGGTTGTCGGGCGAGGGCAACCCTTCGGTGGAGACCGAAAACCTCACGCAATCGGCGACGATGTCGAATTCGTGAACGTTGCGGGTCAAGCCGGGTTCGGCCCAGATTTCCACCTGCGTGCGGTCGGGACCGGGGCCGGCGAGGCTCAAGGCCGCCGCGACATTGACGTTCGCCGGAAAGCCCTTCGCGGCCTCGCGCGCCGTGCCCGCGAAGATAAGCGTCGGCTTGTCGATCGCGTCGAGATCGATCTTGTTGGCGACGACGTAGGGCGCGCCAGACCAACCTTTCGGGGGCTTGCGATTGCGCATCGTCGCGCGTTCGATCCGGCCGAGCGCCGCCGCCGCGACGGCGTCCAGCGCCAGCAACGCGCCGGTCGCGACGATCAGCTTGGCGCCACTGCGCGCGGCGATGTCGACCAGGTCCATATGATCGAGCAACGCCGCCGCATTGACCGTGACCAGCGGCTTGCCGTCGGCGAAAGCCGCCAGCGCCACGTCGCGCAACGCGGCGCCCGCGGCGCAGTCGACAACCAGATCGGCATCTCTGGCGAGATCGGCGACCGTCATCACCGGCGCGGCGATCGACTTGGCGCGCAGCGCGGCTTCGGCCTTGGCGATGTCGCGCGCGGCCATTCCGGCCAGCGCCAAGCGCGGTTCGCCGGCCGCCAAACGCGCCGCGACGGCCGTGCCGATGGCGCCGGTCCCGACGATTCCGACTTTCAACATGGGAAATGAACTTTTCATGCGGCGCGCAGTGGAACGCATGGCGGCTTTGCGATCAAGGCTTGCTTGCGGCTGCGCGAAGTCGCGGCATGAACGGCGGCCGCGTCGTTGGAGTGTGCTCCCACCCATGCCGCGTCCGTCGGGGGGGCACCCGCTATTGGGCCACAGCCGATGTGCTGTCGGCTTCGGGGCCGGACGGTGATGTCGTCAATATCATGCGCGGCAGCATCATCGACCAGACGGCGCTAATCGACGCGTTGAATATCGGCAAGATCGCCAGCGCGGGTCTCGATCTGCTCGACGGGGTGCCTGCCGTACCGCTCGAACTTGCCGCGGTCGAGAAGCTGAAGGCATTTTTGGCGGACAAACCGTTCGTGACGACGGCTCCGCCGGAAGCGTTCAATAATTCGGGCACTATCCGCTTCTCCCGTCAAAAAAACAGTCCGGAATCAGCCGTTTATCCATGTCGGCAAGGGGATTTTTATGGCGCGGCCGCTGATGTATAAGGAGCGACCTTTTTCGAGGAGCAAATCCGCGTGCGATTCCGATCCATTCTCGCCGGTACCGCTCTGGCCACGCTGCTGGGTGCGGGCGTTGCGATCGCCCAGAACGCCAATTGCCTGACCAACGAGGAAGCCGTTGCGATCAAGGCCCGGATGCTGCAGACCGAGTTGATGGTCGCGACCCTGTCGTGCCGTCGGGCGGTCAGCCATGAGGCGGCCTATAACAACTTCATCGATCGGCACTCGTCCGAGCTGCAACGCCATAATCGCGTGATCCAGCAGCATTTCGGCCGGACCGGCGGCAACGCTCAGCGTCGCTACGACACGTTCACCACGGCGCTGGCGAACGACGCGTCGAACCGTTCCCTGGGGGCGGCGGATTTCTGCGAAACCTCTTACAAGCTGTTCGACGCGATCGCCGCGGTCGAACGCGGGCGTCTGGGCGCATATGTTGCCGCCCTAGGCCGCGATGGCGGCTTGCGCACCGGCGAGCAGTGCGGCCGCGACCCGGCCATGCAATTCGCGTTGGCGCGCTGACGCGCGACATCGGTTGCGATGAACGAACAGGGCCGGTCGCAAGACCGGCCCTGTTTTCGTTCGCAACGATCGGTCCAACGAAAAAGGGCCGGTCTTGCAACCGGCCCCGTTTCGCAGCGCCGTAAGGCGGGATCGTTACTGGAGAACGATCTCGACGCGGCGGTTCTGCGGCTCGCGCACGCCATCGGCGGTACGCACGCGCAGTTCGCTTTCGCCGCGGCCGATCGTGACAATCTGGTTCGCGGGGATGCCCTGGCGGACGAGCTCGTCGCGCACCGAGGCCGCGCGGCGCTCCGACAGGCGCTGATTGTACTGCGGCGTGCCCGACGTGTCCGTGTGGCCCGTCGCGGTGATGCGCGTGACGCTGCCCTGGCGGGCAGCCGTCGCGGCCTGACCGATGATGCGGGTCGCTTCCGGCGTCAAGTTCGAACGATCGAAGTCGAAGAAGACGAGGAAGTTGCGCTGGATCTGCGGAGCCGGCGCCGGGGCTGCGGCCGGGGCGGGCGCCGGGGCCGGGGCGGG
>VYME01000076.1_pt1 | contig 53337 bp, 54 predicted proteins | sample 5115281 | NCBI WGS metagenome assembly VYME01 (sample SAMN12291780, study PRJNA351875) | freshwater metagenome | isolation source: freshwater lake | place: USA: Michigan, Wintergreen Lake | collected 2013-08-08
CACGAAGGAATTGAGGGGGGCGAGTTTCTCGTTCATCGCGTCGATCTCGCGCTCCAGCCGTTCGACCTGCGCTTCGACGATGCGCAGCGGCGGGTATTTGGGATCGGGCGTTTCGGGCGTGCAGAGATCGGCCCCCAGATCGAACAGATCGTTCTGGATGCGCGCGAGCATCGCATCGGCTTCGCCCTTCGTGTGCAGACGCGCGAGGCCAACGCAGGCATTCGCCTCGTCCACCGTGCCAAACGCGGCGACGCGCGGGTCGTCCTTGGGCACGCGGGCGCCGTCGCCCAGCGAAGTTTCGCCGGTGTCGCCGCCCTTGGTGTAGATGCGCGTGAGTCTGACCATCGATCGAATTCTCTAGCCCGCGTATTTGCGCAACAGCGCGTAAGACAGCATCAGCAGCAGCGCCAGTGCCTGGAGACCCACGCGCCAGCGCATCATGCGGTTGCCGTTGCGCCGGTTGAAATCGCCGCCTTGCGCCATGCCGCCCATGCCGGTGAACAGCGTGGCGACCACCGCCAGGCACGCGGCGCCGATCAGATAGGGAAAGACGGCGAGAAGGAACTGCATGGCGTCACCGGCGGCGGAATTTGAAGTCGCCGCGCGCTTCCGCCAGGTCGGCGAACAGCGTCAGCAATGATTTGAATTGCGGCCCGATCTTGCGCCCGGCCTTGGCGGCGTCGCGCCAGGCGATTTCGAACGGACCTTCGACGTCGCGCAGCAGCGTATCCCACAAAGCGTCGAGATTCGGCGCGAAATAGGCCGGAAACGCCAGCTCGGCGGCAAGCGTCGCGTAGACTTTTTCCATCGAGTCGTGCGCGGATGTCAGGACGGCGCGTTTCATTTCGGCACTTCGCGGAACGTGGCGTAGTGATCCACCGTCACATAGATCAGCCGGTCGTTCGAAAAGACGAGGCGCTTGGCGTTGCGGCGTCCGCAGGCGAAATCGAGATCGGCCTCCGTCCAGCGGCGTCCGGCGGCTTCGGGCAGACGTTTTTCGCGGTTGAAAAAGCGATCGCCGCCGATCGCCTTGCCCGGCGCCACGCGGCACAGATCGCCGCCCGGGCGCCAGCCGAGCTTTCCGGCGTCGTCCTTGTCGATGTAGCGGTCGGCAGGCAGGCGGCCGGTCGCGCGGATCGCTTCGACCGTCGCGACGAAACCGTCGACATCGTTGAGCCGCATTTCCCGCGCGAAGCCGCGCAGATCGGCGGCCCAGACGGGGCCGGCGAGCAGCGCGAGAACCGCGGCGAGAAGAACGAAAATCCTTTTCATCGCGTGCTATATAGCGCGCAATCGCCGCTTCGGACAGATGGGCCGCATGTCTTTCCTCGATCGGATCGCCGAGTGCAACAAACACGACCCCGCCGCCTACCGCCCCTTCTTCGCCGCCGGGCGGCAAGCGGGTTCGGTGCGCCACGAATTGGCCGAGCGCCTGGCGAAGATGCCGGCGATTTTCGCGGCCGACGGGAGAAGCGTGACGCTGCTGCCCGAATTCGACACGGTCGAGAAACGCAGCGCCGCGATCGACAAGGCGGTGCGAATCCTCGAATCCGAAGGCGTCGTCACGGGACGGCGCAACGAAAACTATCCCGCCTGCCCCGAATGGGGCCGGCCCCATGATTTCGTCATCGAGCGCGCGGCCGCGCCGCATTTCGGCATCCGGTCCTTCGGCGTGCACATGACGGGCTACACGCGAAAGGAAGACGGCATCCATATCTGGGTCGCCCGCCGGGCGCGCTCCAAGCCGACCTATCCCGGGATGCTCGACAACACCGTCGCCGGCGGTCAGCCGGCCGGCATGGGGTTGATCGACAATATGGTGAAGGAGTGCGGCGAGGAAGGCGGCATTCCGCCGGCACTGGCGCGCAAAGTGGTGCCGGTCGGCGCCATTTCCTATCGCATGGATGCGCCCGACGGGCTGAAGCCCGACGTGCAGTTCTGCTTCGATCTGGAATTGCCCGCGGACTTCACGCCGCGCAACGCCGACGGCGAGATCGACGAGTTCTTTTTGTGGCATTGGACGCGCGTCGCCGAGACGGTCGAGCGCACGCGCGAGTTCAAATTCAACTGCAATCTCGTCCTCATCGATTTCTTCGTGCGCCACGGGCTGATCGGCCCCGAGCATCCCGACTATCTCGCGATCGTCGAAGGGATGCGGCGCTAGAAATCGAATCCCAGCCGCGCGCGGATCGCCTGCGGCGTTTCGCCCGCCTCGCGAAGACCGCGGATCGACGGCGATTCGCGGCGCTTGGCCAGACGGGCGCCCGTATCGTCGCGCAGGATCTTGTGATGGCGCCATTCGGGTACGTCGAGGCCCAGCAGTGCCTGGAGCAGGCGATGGATATGCGTCGCCGGCAGCAAATCCTCGCCGCGCGTCACGAGCGACACGCCTTGCAGGTGGTCGTCGAGCGTCACCGCCAAATGGTACGACGTGCCGATATCCTTGCGCGCCAACACCACATCGCCATGACTCGCCGGATCGGCGGCGAACGCGCCGCGGTCGAGATCGCGCCATTCGAGCGGTCCGGTCAGCCCTGCGGCCTTCGCGACGTCGAGGCGTAGCGCGAAGGCTTGACCCGCTTCCTGGCGGTGCGCGGCTTCCCGCATCGGAAGATGGCGGCAAGTTCCGGGATAGATCGGTTCCGCTCCATGCGGCGCCGACGCCAGCCGCGCGATATCGGCGCGCGTGCAGAAACAGGGATAGACCACGCCCATCGCTTTCAAGCGGCCGATCGCCGACGCGTAGTCGGCGCGATGCTCGGATTGGCGGCGCACCGGCTCTTCCCAGCGCAAGCCCAGCCAAACGAGATCTTCGCGCATCGCCGATTCGTGTTCGGGGCGGCAGCGCGCCGTGTCGATGTCCTCGATCCGAAGCAGGAACCGGCCAGCGGCCCGTTTGGCCTGATCCCAGGCGAACAGCGCCGAATAGGCGGAGCCCAGATGCAGCAGGCCGGTCGGCGAGGGCGCGAAACGCGTGACGATCATGGCAGGATCGACACTAACACGCGCCGCTGGTAGGAAAGGCGCATGTCGAATATCCAACTCGATGGGCCGCGCATGGGCCCGGCCGCCGGGGGCACGCCCCGTTCAATCGTCGCATTGCTTCACGGCCTGGGGTCGGACGGCAACGACCTGATCTCGCTGGCGCCGATCTTCGCGCGCGCTTTGCCGCACACGGCCTTCGTCGCGCCGAACGCGCCGTTCAAATGCGACATGGCGCCCTATGGTTGGCAGTGGTTCTCGCTGCTCGACCGCAACCCGGCCAAGATTTTGGCGGGGGTACAGACCGCCGCCCCGATCCTCGACGCGTTCGTCGATGCCGAGCTCGCCAAGGCCGAATTGCCGCCCGCGAAGATCGCGCTGCTGGGGTTCAGCCAAGGCTCGATGATGTCGCTTTACGTCGCCCCGCGCCGGAGCGCGCCGATCGCGGGTATCGCCGGCTATTCCGGACGGCTGATCGGCGGCGGCTCGCTGGCCGGCGAGATCAAGTCGCGCCCGCCGGTGCTGCTGGTGCACGGCGACCAGGACCCGATCGTGCCCTTCGAATCGATGGCGGCCGCGCAAACGGCGCTGACGGCGCTGAACGTGCCCGTCGAAACGCTTGCCTGCCCCGGCTTGCCGCATTCGATCGACGAAGCGGGTATCGCCAAGGGCCTCGAGTTCCTCGTCCGCGTTCTGGGCTGATGGTGCCGCGCCTCGGTTGCGGGGCGGCGATTCTGGACGGCGCCGGCCGGATGCTGCTCGCCCGGCGGCTGACCGAGCCCGAAGCCGGGTGCTTCGGCCTGCTCGGCGGCAAGATCGAACCGGGCGAAGCCGCGCGCAACGCCATCCTGCGCGAGATCGCGGAGGAGATCGGCGTAAGCCTGGAGCTGCAAGGTTTCCTGTGCGCCGTCGATCTGATTTTGCCCGGCGGTACTCATTGGGTATCCGTCGTGGAACGCGCGCGGATCGTTTCGGGCACGCCGCAAATCCGCGAACCCGAGAAACTCGCCGATCTGGGATGGTTCGCGCGCGACGCGCTGCCGCAGCCCTTGACCCAAGCGGCGATCGCGGCGATCCGGGCGCTCGGCTGAATTCATGCCACCGCAATATTCGCCGCCATCCGACATATTGTGTTCGGACCGCGATTCGCCTAACAATTAGTACGCTCTACGACGTTGTTTCCGCCTTGGCGTCTCCGCCGGGACCGATCATCGGCGAGTCGACAAGGCGGCCTTCGACCATCCTCGAGGGAGTGATCTTGTCGTGTACGTTTCGGCCGATGCCTGTCCAGCGCTGGTCTTGAACGCCGATTTCCGGCCGCTGTCCTATTACCCCTTGTCGGTGTGGTCCTGGCAGGACGCGGTCAAGGCGGTGTTTCAGGATCGCGTCAACGTAGTCCACGAATACGACAAGGTCGTGCGCTCGCCGACCCATGCGATGCGCCTGCCCTCGGTCATTTCGCTGAAAGAATACGTGCCGGCGGCGCGCCGCCCCGCGTTCACGCGGTTCAACGTGTTTCTGCGCGACCGCTTCATCTGCCAGTATTGCGGCGACGGCTTTCCGGCGCACGAATTGACCTTCGATCACGTCATCCCGCGTTCGCGCGGCGGGCGCACGACCTGGGCCAATGTCGTCACGGCCTGTTCGTGCTGCAACCTCGCCAAAGGCAGCCATTTGCCGCACGAAGTGGGCATGTTCCCGCGCCATGCGCCCGAAGCGCCGACCTCGCTGCAATTGCAGGAGAACGGCCGCGCCTTCCCGCCCAACTTCCTGCACGAAAGCTGGCGCGACTTCCTCTATTGGGATTCCGAGCTCGAATCGGCTTAGTCGACGGTGCGCAACCGGGCGCGTTCGCCGCGGCGCGCGGCGTGGCGCTGCGCCACAAGGCGCCGGCGCGCATGCTCGACGCAGACCAACAGATCCTCGCGCGTCACGCGGTCGCGATCCATCACGGCCAGCATGACCGGATCGCGCAGCATCTCGTCCAAACGCGGCTCGTCGTAACGAAGGTCCCACATCACAGCCTCCCACATCGGCTGCGAAGGGTATCGCCGCGGATCATGGCGAAATCCTGGCGACGGATCGGTGATTTCGGGGAAGTCGCGTTACGTTTTGCGACGCGCGTTACGCGCGCTTACGCGATACGCCGGTTGGGATCGCGCATCAGCGCGTCGATATGGAAGCCCTGGAAGATGCGGATGCCGCAGGCTTGGCCCAATTCGAGCGCTTCGGCGTTTTCGCAGCGTGCCATGATCAGGCGGCCGGGCTCGGCCTGCGCGATTTTTTCGGCCACGCCCGCGTCGCGCCACTCGGCCGGGCGTTCGGTGCGATAGAAGATCTTGATGAAATCGGCGCCCATTTCGGGGCGCGCGAACATCGGCAACGTGTCGAGCGTGATGCCGTCGAGCAGCACGCGATAGCCGGCGTTGCGCAGAAATTCGCACGCGGTCAGATACTCGGCGAAATCCCAAAAAACGTCCAAGCGCGGGATCTCGACGATCAGCTGGCTCTTCGGAATGAAATTCGCGATACGCGTGTCGAACTCGCGGAACGTCGACGACATGATCGTCTGGACGTTCAGATTGAGCGACACGTTGCCCGATTGGCGCGTGACGAAGCCGTCGAACATCGCGCGCAGCACGCGCTGGTCCATCGTGCGGGTCAATTGCTGGAACAGCGGCTTGACCGCGCGAAGATCGTTCTTGGGCGCCACCAATTGGCGCAGATCGTTCACGCCGACGAAGACCTCGCGGAAGAACGGGCGGATCGGCTCGCCGGGCGCGATCGCGCAGGCGATCTGGCTTTTGAGGAATCCGGTGATGTCCGCCTTGCGCAGCAGATCTTCGAGCTTCGACAGCGACGACGTCGTCAGCGGCTGACCTTGCGACGCGCCGATCGCCGTGCCTGCCTTCTGCAACAGGCGCTGACGGCGTTCCTGGAAGGCTTTGTAATCCTCGTAGATCTTCGAAACGATCGCCTCGAAATCCGCGAAGGTGTCCTTGAACGCGAACAGCTCGTAGGCTTGCGCGGCTTGCCCTTCCTCGAGGCCTGCCGCCGAGGCGTGGGTGCGCAGAATGCCTTTGAGATCGTCCTCGATCGAATCGAGGTGGTAGCGATGGTCGCGGCGGAACAGCAGCACGATGTTGTAGTTGTGCATCGCGTAGACGCCCGCGTCCGAACCCGCGACGAGCTGCTGCAGCGCCTTGATGATCTGCTGGAAATTCTCGCGCCGGCGGCTGAACCACGCGGGCGAGTTCATCGCGATGATGGCGCCGTAACGATATTGGATATCGTCGGAGCGCTTGACGCGCTCCATTTCCGTAAGGAGGGTTTCCTCGTCCGTCTGGTCGCCTTTGGGGTCCATCATGGCGTCAGATCCCCGGCCCCGCGCCGGACAACGCGGCCGGATCGAGGCGCCGCGCCCAGGGCAAGCCGCGCACGCCCGAGGGAGCCGACGGCTGGTCGCGCCACTTCTTCAAAATGCCGATCGCTTCGGGCGTGCCCATACGATCGAACAGCGCGACCGCCCCGTCGGGCGCGCCCTGCGGCTTTTCGCCTTCGGGCAGCAGGCGGCCTTCGCTCGACGACGTGCGGCGCACGAGCTGCGCCAGCGCGAGGAAATGCGCGCGTTCCATGCCCAAAGCCCGGCACGCGACGGCGAGCGCGCGGCCGTCGGGCTGGTAGAGCGAACGACGCGCGATCTTGATCGGCAATTCCGCGAAGCGGGCGAAGATCGCTTCGAACAGCGACACGTGGCCTTGACGCAGCGTCTTGACCAGAATCGCGGGATCGTTGAGGCGTTCGCTTTGGATCGCGTCGGCCAAATGGTCGGTCGCCGTTCCCCAATCGTAGGATTGGGCGTGATCGGCGGCGGCCTGCACGCTCGCTTCCTCGATCGCCCATTCCATCTCGCCGGCCCATTCCACGGCCCAGGCGTCGAAAGGATGGCGTTCGCGGATCTGCCGCTTCAAATCGGCGGCGACCCAGCCATAGAGACGTGCTGCGACGTCGCCCGGCAGGTCTTCGCGCGAAACGAGCGGACGTTGCAGCCCGTCGCGCTCGCGCGCGAATTCGGCGAGATAGGCGTATGTGGCTTCGGCGATGCGCGAAGAGCGGTTTTCGAGCAGCTCCTTCATAACGTCGCTATCGCCGCTTTCGACCAGCGCCGCGGCGACCGCTTCGGAAACGCCGTCGCGGCTGGCGATCGCCAAGCGATGGGCGGCCCCGCGCTGGCGCACGATCTCGATCAGATCCTCGTCGGCTAGCGCCGCGCTCATCGTCAGCAGCGGCCTGGCGACGGTGATCTCGTCGTTCGCCAGCGCGACGACCAATTCCTTGGGTGCGTCGGGCGTTTCGGCGAGGCGTTCGGCCAAGCGCAGTTTGATGTCGGTCTCGATGTCGCGCACCAAACGGCGCACGATATCGGCGGCGATTTCGTATTCCGTGCGGTCGAGCGCCATCGGCACGTCGGCGAGAATCTCGCCGAGTTCGTTGCCCACCGTCGCACGCGCCGCCCGCTGACCCGTTTGGGCCACGCGCAGCAGATCGTGGATCTTGCTTTGAATCAGATCGTCCATGCCGCTGGTCGAACCCTACGCCCAACCGCGAGTCGAGGGCAAGGGATAGAGAACAGCCGCAAGACATTGTCAGATAAAACGAATCTCCCGATCGTCGAGGCGTCCTCTGAATCTGCATTGTGCGAGTAATTTGCACTTGCAATTCGGAATCTATGGCGCTACCTTCCGTCCGCAATTGCAAATCATTCGCAATACAGAGGCTCGAAGGAAATGACCCTGATGACCCCCCAGATTTCGCGTCGCGCATTGCTCGGTAAGGTCGCCGGCCTTGCCACCGCCGCGTCCGTTCCGGCTTGGGCGCAAGGCGCCGCCGGCGGCGTGGTGAATCTCTATACCGGCCGGCATTACGACACCGACGAAGCGATCTATACGAATTTCACCAGAGCGACCGGCATCAGGGTCAATCGGATCGAAGGCGAGGCCGACGCGTTGCTTCAGCGCATCCGCACCGAAGGCGCCAACTCGCCGGCCGATGTGTTCGTGACGGTCGATGCGGGCCGTCTGTGGCGCGCCCACGCCGCCGGCGTTTTGCAGCCGGTGAAGTCGGCGGCGCTGGAAGCCGCGATTCCCGCCCATGTCCGCGAGCCGGAAGGCCATTGGTTCGGCCTGTCGAAGCGCGCGCGCGTATTCATCTACGACAAGGCCAAGTTCAACCCGGCCGACGCTCCGACCTACGAATCGCTCGCCGATCCGAAGCTGAAAGGCAAAGTTCTCACCCGCTCCTCGACCAACATCTACAGCCAGTCGCTGACCGGCGCCATGATCGCCGTCCACGGCGAAGCGAAGACCGAGGAATGGGCGCGCGGGCTCGCCGCAAATCTCGCCCGTCCGCCGCGCGGCGGCGATCGCGACCAGATCTACGCAGTCGCGGCCGGCGAAGGCGAGATCGCCGTGGTCAACACCTACTACTACGCCAATATGTTCCGCTCGAACGACGCCAGGGACAAGGATGTGCTGGCCCGCACCGGCCTCATCTTCCCGAACCAGAACGATCGCGGCACGCATGTGAACATCTCGGGTGCCGGCGTCGTCAAGACCGCGCCCAACAGGGCGAACGCGATCCGCTTCCTCGAGTATCTCGCCGCGCCCGAGGCGCAGACGATCTTCGCCGAAGGCAACAGCGAATACCCGGTCGTGCGCGGCACGAAGCTGGTGGCGGCGCTGCAGCAGTTCGGCGAGTTCCGCGAGGATACGCTCTCCGCGGCCACGTTCGGCCGCAACAACGAAGCCGCTTTGCGGCTCACGGACCGCGCCGGCTGGAAGTAAGGTTTCGAGCCCCTTACTTCCCGCTTCGCGGCGTCGGGCCGCCGTCCTCCCCCCGCTCCCGGGACCGGACGGCGGCCCGATTACTTTTTCGGGCGCGCTTCGCGACCGCGCGTTAGATTGCGCGCCCATGAACTACCGTCACGCCTTTCACGCCGGCAATTTCGCCGATGTCGTCAAGCACGCGACCTATGCTTGGGTGCTCGCGCGTCTCGCTGAGAAGCCCAAGCCCTTCGCCGTGCTCGACACCCATGCGGGGCTGGGCGAATACGATCTCGAAGCCGATCAGGCCACGCGCACGGGCGAATGGCGCGACGGCATCGCCAAGTTGCGCGACGAACTTCCCGAAGCGCCCGAATCGCTCCGCCCATACGCCGCAGCCCTCGCCGATCTGCCGCCGCGCTGGTATCCCGGCAGCCCGCGCATCGCGCGCCATTTCCTGCGCGCCGAAGATCGCGCGATGCTGTGCGAGCTGCACCAGGTCGACGCCGCGACGCTGCAACGGACCTTCGCGGGCGAAAGCGGGATCGAGATCGTCGCCGACGACGGTTATGCCGCCGTGAAGTCCAAGCTTCCGCCGCGCGAACGGCGCGGCGCGGTGCTGATCGACCCGCCTTTCGAATCGCCCGACGAATTCGACAGGCTCGCGCGCGCCCTTCGCCACGGCTTGAAACGCTTCGCGACCGGCGTGTTCCTCGCCTGGTACCCGATCAAGGATCGCGAGGGGCCCGATGCGCTGATCGCCGCGTATTCCGACGGCGAAGTGCGCCGCGTGACGCTCGCGGAAATCGAATGGCCCGCGAAACCGGACGCGAAAGGCTTGCGCGGCTGCGGCGTTCTGGCGATCAACGCGCCGTGGCGCTACGAAGAGGCGATGCGCGAGGTTTGGACGTGGTGCGCCGCGCGGTTCAAGCCGGGCGCCAAGGTCGAGATCCGCGTTCTTGCGGGAGAATGAAATGCTGATCGTCCAGTTCACCGACACCCATGTGCTGGCGGACGGCAAGCGCGTCTACGGACGTTTCGACAGCCACGCGATGCTGGACCGCGCGATCGGCGCGATCGTGGCGCTCGATCCCAAACCCGATCTCGCTTTGCTGACCGGCGACATGGTCGACCGCGGATCGGCCGAGGAATATGCACGGCTCAAGAAACTGCTCGACCGGCTCGACATGCCGCTCGCCCTCATTCCCGGCAATCACGACGCGCGCGACGCGCTGCACGCGGCCTTCGGCAAGACCGCGATCATGGGCGCGGGCGAATTCCTGCATTGGGTGCGCGACGATCTGGGGCCCTTGCGCATCATCGGCCTCGACACGCTTGTGCCCGGCAAGGTCAACGGCGAATTGTGCGAGAAGCGCCTCGCCTGGCTGGAAGCCGTTCTGGCGACGGCGCCCGGACGGCCCACGCTGATCGCGACGCATCATCCGCCCTTCGACACGGCGATCGGCCATGTCGAGGCCTGGCCGTTCGCGGGCGCCGCGGCGTTCGAGAGGATCGTCGCGCAGAACAAGCAGATCGTGCGCATCGTGTCGGGCCATCTGCATCGCCAGATGGTGGCGCCGTTCGGCGGCACGATCGCCAGCGTGTGCCCGTCGACCGCGCATCAATTCGCGCTCGATTGGCGCAAGCGGGCGCCCGCGACGTGGACCGACGAAGCGCCGGGCTTCCAGCTGCATCTCTGGGATGGGACGAAGCTCATCACCGCGACCCGCGCCGTGGGGCCGTTCGAAGCGGTCGCGCTCTGATTCGAAAACGAAAAAGGCGCGGAAGCCATCGCTGCCGCGCCCTTTCCCCTTCCGCTTGCGCGGAACTTATTCGCCGGGCGCGGGGCCGACCGGGCCGGTCAATTCCACCGTCACGGCCTCGGGACCTTTGCGCGCCGTCACGACCTTCATGCGCACCGGCTGGCCGGGCGCCAAGTTTTGGAGGCCGGCGTTGCGCAGCACGGTGATGTGGACGAACACGTCCTTGCCGCCGCCATTGGGCTGGACGAAGCCGTAGCCCTTGAGGCCGGAGAACCACTTCACCACGCCGTCCATGTCTTCGGCGTTTTCGAGATTCACGGGCGGCTGGTAACCGCCGCCGCCGAAGCCGCCACCGCCGCCGCCACCGAAGCCGCCGCGATCGCCGCCGCGATCGCCGCCATAACCGCCGCCCCCGCCATAGCCGCCGCGATCACCGCGATCGCCGAAGCCGCCCTGACGCGCGCGCGGCGCCGGCGCCCGCGAGGTCGAGTTGTCGACTTCGAGCACGCGAAGCACCTGGCGACCCTTGGGACTCTGACCGATCTCCACCGTCACCGACGCGCCTTCGCCGACCGATTCGTAACCGGCCTGCTTCAACGCGGAGAGATGGAGGAAAGCTTCCGGCGAACCGTCGCCGGGCGTCACGAACCCGAAACCCTTGGCGGTGTTGAACCACTTCACCGTGGCCCGCATCGTCCCGTCACCCGAAGGCATATTCATCGTCCTCAGTGTTGCGTCGTCGGGCGTTGACCGGCACGACGTCTTCGTTTCCCTGTCCGCTCGCCGCGATTGCTGTCTCCGTCCGCCCTTTGCAATCTCGTGCGCGTTTACGGCGGATCGGGTGTCTTTCTTTTCGAAGACGATCCTGTTCCGCTACCGTTGAATTTAGCAGCGGGCGGGAAAACCGCCAAGCGGGGAAAACCGCCTTGGCTTGTACGGACAAGAAATGCGTGACGGCCGCCCGTCGCCCTTTGGGGGAAATACACCGCCGTTCGGGATATCATATATCCCGTTATCAACCGCCGGGCGGAACACCAGGGAATGTGTCCGCTAGCCGCGCTGGGCCAAGGCGAGGCGGATCGCGAGGGCGACGAAAAACAGGCTGGCCGCGCGATTGAGCCGCCGGCGCCAAATGGCCGATACCCCGACCTTGCGCCGCGCGGCGCTCGAGAGCACCGCGACGCCCGCGTTGACGGCCGTGCCCGAGACGTTGAAAAGCAACCCCAGCACGGCCATCGCCAATGCGGGCGACGGATGATCGGCCGGAATAAATTGCGGCAGGAATGCGAGGAAGAACAGCGCCACTTTCGGGTTGAGGGTGTTGGTAATCGCCCCTTCGAGGAACGCGCGCCTCAACGGCACCCGCGCGCGCGGCGCGACGACATTCTCGCCCGTCCCCGCGCGCCACATGCCCCAAGCCATGTAAAGGAGATACGCCGCCCCGGCGAACTTGACGATCGCGAAGGCGGTTTCGGAGTGGCGCAGCACCGCGCCGATCCCAAGCGCGGCGAGGCCCGTATGGACAAGGCACCCCGCACCCACGCCCAGCGCAGCGGCGATCCCCGCCGCTTTGCCCTGGCCGATCGCGCGCGTGGCGACCAGCGCCATGTCGGGGCCGGGCGTTAGATTCAGCGCCAGCGTGGCGGCAAGAAACATCGCGAGCAATGCGGGATCGGGCAGCGGATTCATCGGCGGATCGACTCGAAGACGAGTTCGGCTGCCGCGAGATCTTCGAGCGCGGTGCCGACGGATTTGAACAGCGTGATCTGGTTGTGGAAGGATCGTCCCGCCGCGCGGCCTTGCGCGAGCTCGGCTAGCTCGCCGGCGATCTGCTTCTCGTCGAGCGTGCCATTCGCCAAAGGCTGGACGATATCGCCCGCTTCCTTCGTCGCCCCGGCATAGGTATCGACATAGACGCGCGCGCGCGCCACCGCTTCGTCGTCGGCTTCGCGCATCTGCGGCGTGAATCCGCCGACCAGATCGAGATGCTGGCCTTGGCGCAGCCAAGCGCCGCGCACCAGCGGCTCCTTCGCCAGCGTGGCGCAAGAGATCGTGTCGGCCCAGCCCACGCCTTCTTCCAGCGAACGGACCGCGCGCGCCTTCAACCGTCGGCCGTCGAAATTCCTCGCGAGGCGTTCCGCCTTCGCGAAATCGCGCCCCCACACGACAAGTTCGCCGATCGGCCGGACGCTGGCATGGGCCACGATCAGATGCGGCGCGAGCGCGCCCGTGCCCACCATCAGCAGTCGCGACGCGTCGGGGCGCGAAAGATACTTGGCCGCCAGCGCCGAAGCGGCGGCGGTGCGCTTCAACGTCAGCATCGAGCCGTCGATGACCGCGAGCGGCTTCCCGTCGCGCGCGGAGATCAGCACGTAGCTGCCCATGACCGACGGCAAGCCGCGGTCGCCGTTCGACGGAAAGACCGTGACGATCTTGATGCCGGCGTAGCGGCCCGGCTGCCATGCGGGCATCAACAGAAGCGTCGCAGGCGCGGCGTCCGGCACGTCCATCGTATGATGATGGCGCACGGGCACGACCGCGCCGCGCCGGAACGCGTTGCGCAAGGCTTCGACCAGCGGGCCGACATCGAGAATGTTCTCGACCTGGCTCGCCCCGACGATCAAGGGACCGCCCGTCCCGTCCCGCATGGCGCCTCCTCGCGCATCGATCCGGCGCCATGCCGGATGGCGGCGCCGGATCGACTATAGCAAGACCGCGAACGCGCGAAAGCGTCAGCCCTTGGCGCCGAACCACTTCTCGTCGAGCTTGTCCAGCAAGCCTTCCGCGCGCATGGCGGCGAGATGCTTGTTGATCTCCGCCATGATCGGCGCGTCGCCCAGGCGCGCGTTGATGCCGACGTCGCGCTGGTCCCAAGCCGAGGAGAATTTGAGTCCGAATCGTTCGCGGCGGCTGACGTTGTAGCGGATCACCGGCAAGGTGTTCACGACCGCCTCGACGCGACCGATTTCAAGGTCGCGCAACGCCGGCGGCAATTCGTTGTAGGTGCGCAGTTCCTTCACAACGCTGGCGTAGCCATCGCGCACGAAACGCTCGCCCGCCGAGCCGACTTGCACGCCGACGACTTTACCCGCGAGATCCTCGGGCTTGTCGATCGACAGGTTCGGACGATAGGCGGCGGCGATCGCGGTTTTGTAATAGGGGTCGGAGAAGGCGATGCGCTCGGCGCGTTCCTTCGTCCACGTCATCGCGGTCAGCAGGATGTCGACGCGGCCCGAGGTCAAAGCGGGGATCAGCCCGGCGAATTCGATCACCTGCCATTCGGCCGCCACGCCGATGCGCTTGGCAAGCTCGGTTCCGAGCTCGACGTCGAAGCCGGTCAGCTTGCCGTTCTCGACGAATTCGAATGGCGGAAATGCGCCGCCATTGCCGATCACGAGCTTGCCCGCCGCTTTGACCTTAGCGAGCGTATCGGCGGGAATTTGCGCCATCGCGGGCAAGGCCGCGGCGGCGGCGAGACCGGCGAGAACGGCGCGCCGGCCGGGCTTGAGTTTGCGGATCATCGGATACTCCTTTTCTTTCTGGCTGGAACTAAGCGTCGCGCCCGCCGGACAGGATGCGGGCGAGGAAAGCGGCGGCGCGCGGGCTTTTGGGAGCGGCGAAGAATTCCCCAGGCGGCGCGATTTCCAAGACACGCCCCTCGTCCATGAACACGATCCGGTCGGCGACCTCGCGCGCGAAGGCCATTTCGTGCGTGACCACGACCATCGTCATGCCGGCGGCGGCGAGTTTGCGCATCACGCCCAGCACTTCGCCGACCAGTTCGGGATCGAGCGCGGACGTTACCTCGTCGAACAGCATGGCCGCGGGCCGCATTGCGAGCGAGCGAGCGATCGCCACGCGCTGCTGCTGCCCGCCCGATAGCTCGCCGGGATAGGAATCTGCCTTGTTCGCGAGACCGACATCGGCGAGCAGCGCCCGGCCGCGCGCTTCGGCGTCGGCGCGCGGGATGCCCAGCACATGGATCGGCGCCTCGACGACGTTGCCCAGCGCCGTCATGTGCGGAAACAGATTGAATTGTTGGAAGACGATCCCGATCTTCCGCCGGACTTCGTTCATATGCGATTCGGACAGACGCTGGCGGGCGCCCCCGCGCTCCGGTCCCAGGCCGACGTGGTCGCCGCACACGACGATTTCCCCGTGTTCGAACGGCTCCAGCCCGTCGATACAAGCGAGCAGCGTGCTTTTTCCCGAACCCGATGGCCCGACGACGCAAACGACCTCGCCTTGCGCCACGTCGAGATCGACCCCGCGCAGGATGGCCGTTTCGCCGTAGCTCTTGTGCAGATTGCGTACGCGGATCGTTTGTTCGCTCATGCCGCCTCCGGACGGACGCGGCGCGCGGGGATACCGTCGCGCATCAGGAAACGGCCCTTCGCCATCGTATGGACCACGTCGCCGCGCGCGGCGGCGAAGACGATCTGCGCGACCGGATCGTGGAGCGGTTTGAGCGAGGCCGCGTCCGCCGCGAAACAGGCGATATCGGCGCGTGCACCCGCCGCGATCCGCGTGCGTGCGACGCCGAATGACGCCCCGCCGCTGATCCCGGCCGCCAGCGCTTCGTGCGGCGAAAGCCATTTGTCCCGCCCGCCCGCGACGCGCGACAGCAAGCAGGCGTGCTTGATCGCTTCGTGCATCGACTGGGAATCGTTGGACGCCGCCCCGTCGGTGCCGATGGCCAGCGCCACGCCGGCGTCGAGCGCCGCGCGGATCGGCGCGATACCGCTGCCCAGACGCAGATTGGCAACCGGGTTATGGACGAGCGTGGCGCCCGTCGCCGCCAGACGCGCCGGATCGTCCGCGTCGAGATGCACGCAATGCGCGAGCGAAGTGCGCTCGCCAAGCGCGCCGAGCTTCTCCAGATGCGCGATCGCGCTTGCGCCGAACATCGCCCGGCACGCGGCCGCGTCCTCGGCCGTCTCGCAGACATGCATATGCAGCGGCGCCTTCGCGGCGCGCGCGCGCGCGACAAGAGCGTTCAGGAAATCCGGCGACGCGCGATCGGGCGCCGACGCCGCGACGGCGATCCGCACGCCGTCGTCGGTCGCGAGGGCGGCGTCGAGCAGCGCGAGGCTTTCGGCCGGACTGCCGGGCGAGGCGCCCGAGGATGTCGGCTTGTCGCGCAGCATGATCGCGAGCGTCACATCGAGTCCGCTGCGCGCCCAGGCGCGACGCGCCGCGCGCAAGCCCCGGCCGGATTGCGGCGTCTGACGGAAATGGTCGAGTACTGCGACGCAGCCTTCGCGGGTCATCTCGTCCGCGCAGGCGTCGATCGCCGCCTCGATCCCCGCTTCGTCGAGCGCGTCGAGGCCCCGCCAGGCGTCGGCGAGCCAGGCGTCGAGCCGCGCCATGGGCGCACGCCCGCGCGCCAACGCTTCAGGCGAATGCGTATGGGCATTGACGAAGCCGGGAACGAGCAGCAGGCCGCGCGCATCGACGATCTCGGCGCCGTCCGGCGCGGCAATTCCGGATCCGATCGCGGCGATGCGCTCGCCCGCCACCAGCACGTCACGGCCGCGCACGAGACTCAGATCGTCGTCGAGAAAGGATGCGGCGCGGAAAAGAACGGCCATCGGCGTCACCTGATCCGGAAGCGGCGTTCGAGATGGCCGTTCAACGCGACCAAGGGCAGCGTCAGGGAAAGATACATCAGCGCCACGCCAGCGAAGGGGCTGAACGTGTTCGCCTGCCAGGTCATGATGTCGGTGCCCGCGCGCAGCAGATCGGGGATCGCGATGACCGACACCAGCGAGGTGTTCTTCAACAGCGTGATCGCCTCGTTGGTGATCGGCGGCAAGACGCGGCGCAAGGCCTGCGGCAGCACGATGCGGCGCATAGCGAGCGCCGTCGACATGCCGAGCGAGCGCGCCGCGCGCATCTGGCCGCGATCGATCGATTCGATGCCGCCGCGCACGATTTCGGTCACATAGGCGCCGTTGGTCAGCGCCAGCGCGAGGATCGCGACGGTCTTGGCTTCGAGAAGGATACCCGCGGACGGCAGGCCGTAATAGATGAACAGCAACGTCACCAGCAGCGGCACGCCGCGCATGACCGTGACGTAGAACAGACTGATCGCGCGCAGCGCGGTGTTGCGCGCGACGCGCATCAGCCCGCCGATCAATCCGATCGCCAAGCCGAAGAACGCCGAGCCCAAGGCGAGATAGGCGGTCGTCACGGCGCCTTTGGCCAGCGCCGGCAGCGACTGGACGAACAAATCCCACTCGAAATCCAAATCCGCGACCTCCGCGCGCGGCGCCGCAACCGGTCGGCGCCCGCGTGGATTGGAATTCAGCAACGCGCGTGCCATCGCCCGGTGCCGGGGCGCTAGGGCGCTCAATGGCATGTCGATTGCTGCTCGGTCGCGTGGTCAGCCCAAAACCTGGGCATACATTCCGTTAATCGACGGCGGAGGGATATTCATGACGACGGCGGCAATCGAGGGCCTTCCCGCCCTCGAAGCGCGGATCGCGCGCGATCTCGACATCGTCGCGTATCCGAAGCGCGACTGGGTGGCACCGGTCCTGGCGCCCGACGGCAAAGCTGCGCTCGATTGCGCGATCGTGGGTGCCGGGCAGTACGGCCTCGCCCTCGCCTTCGGTTTGAAGCGCGAAGGGGTCGCGCGCGTCGCCTGTTTCGATCGCGCGGCAGAAGGCTTCGAAGGCCCATGGATGAGTTTCGCGCGCATGTCGATGCTGCGCACGCCAAAGGATCTGACCGGACCCGAATTCGGCATCCCGTCGTTGGGCGTGCGGTCATGGTACGAATCGAAGTACGGCGCGCGGGCTTGGGAAGAAATGTTCCGCATCCCGCGGCCGGCGTGGATGGAGTATCTGCGCTGGTACCGGCGCGTGACCGGCGCGTTCGTCCATAATCGCCACGATTGCGCGCGGATCGAGCCGCTGGGCGACAAGCTGTTCAAACTGACCTTCGCGACGCCCGACGGCGATAAGGCCTTCTACGCGTCGACGGTCGTGATGGCGATGGGCGCCGAGGGTTCGGGCGGGCGCGCGGTTCCCGACTTTATCCGGACCGCGCTGCCCGCCGCGCTCTACGCCCACACCAACGACGCCATCGACTTCGCGCCGTTGAAGGGCAAGCGCATCGGCGTTCTGGGCGCTGGCGCGTCCGCGTTCGACAACGCGACCGCCGCGTTGGAAGCAGGGGCGGCCAGCGTCGATCTTTGTTTCCGGCGCGCGCAACTGCCGCGGCAGAACCCGCGCCGCTGGATGGAGTATCCGGGCTTCCTCGCGCATTTCGCGTCGCTTCCCGACGCGCAGCGTTGGGCCTATATGCGCCGGCTCTACGCGATCGGCCAGCCGCCGCCCAAACCGACCTATGATCGCGCGCTGGCGCAGCCGGGCTTCAGGCTGTGTCCGTCGACGCCCTGGGACAAGGTCGAAAGCCCCGACGGCAAGACGATCGTGATGACGAGCGGCGACCGTCGAATCGAATACGATTTCGCCATCGTCGCGACCGGGCTTTACGTCGATATCGCCAAGCGGCCCGAATACGCCGCGATCCGCGAACATGCCGCGCTATGGAAGGATCGCTACGCGCCGCCGCCGGACATGGCGGATTCGCGGCTCGGCAATTTCCTCTATCTCGGCCCCAACGGCGAAATGCTGGAGAAAGCGCCGGGGGCGGCACCCTATCTCAATCGAATCTTCAACATTACCCGCGCGTCGGTCATGAGCCTCGGCCCCGTCTCCGCGTCGAATAGCGGGATGAAATACATCGCGCCGCGCATCGTCGCGGGTGTCACGCGAACCTTGTTCCTCGACCAGGCGGATGCGGCGTATCGTCAGTTCCTGAACGGCGATCACGACGAGATTCCGAATGGCGTCTGAACGGCTGGCGAGCCATGGCCGCTACCCCTATTCCGCCCTGCCCGACCGGCCCGGCTGGTCGTGGCCGGACGGCAAGCGGCTTGCGGTCTATATCGCGCTCAACGTCGAAGTCTTTCCGTTCGGCGAAGGCATGGGGCCGGAGATCGCGCCGAAGCAGCCCGAGCCCGACGTGCAGAATTTCGCGTGGCGCGACTACGGCAATCGCGTCGGATTCTGGAACGTGCTCGAAGCGCTGGACGGGTTTCCGATCAGCGCGTTGACGAACACAGCGATCTACGACGAGGCACCGGCGATTCCCAATGCGCTGCGCGCATGCAAGGCCGAGATCGTGGGCCACGGCCGGACGAACGCCGAGCGCCAATCATCGATGGACGAGACGGCGGAAGCCGCGCTGCTCGCCGAGTGCCGGGCGCGCATTGCCGCTGAGGAAGGAGCGCCGCCGCAAGGCTGGATGGGGCCGTGGGTTTCGGAAACGCGAGTCACACCCGATCTGCTCGCGGAAGCGGGCTATCGCTACACGATGGATTGGCCCGCCGACGATCAGCCGCATTTCTTGGCCACGCGCAGCGGCCGGAAGCTGTTGTCGATCCCTTATGCGCGCCACACCAACGATCTGCCCTGCCTGTTGGGCGCCAAATGGCCGCCGGCGGTGTGGGCCGATGCGGTCATCGACATGTTCGACGAAATGCTTCGCCTGTCGGCCAAACGGCCGCTGGTGTTCAACCTGTCGCTTCACCCTTATCTGGTGGGCGTACCGTTTCGCTTGCTGCATTTGCGCCGCGCGCTTGCGCATATCGCCGGGCATCGCGACGAAGTCTGGCTGGCGCGTACGGGCGACATCGCCCGCCACGCGCTGTCGTTACCGGAAGGAACGATCGTTTAGAAGGGCGAGCCCGTCGGCAGCGGTATCGGCGGCGGCGTCTCGGCCGCCGCGCCCGCGTGCTTGGCTTTCAGTTCCTGAAGCTCAAGATCGAGCTTCGCGGCTTTGCGCGCCATCTCGCGCGCGCGCTTGCGGGCAGTCCCGCCCGCCAGCCACGCGACGACCGCACCGAACAGAAAACCGATATAGAGGGTGCCCACCAGCGCCACGAAAACGGGCATTTGCGCTTGCGGCCCGACCGGCCACAAATCGACGGTCAGGTCGCCGCGATTGTTGAGCGCAAACAACCCCGCGAGCGCCGCGAGCGTTCCCGCCAAAATCCAATAGAGCGTGCGCAAGGGACCCGCGCCCGCCCGGTCAGGCGGCCGGCTTGGGCTGTTCGTTCAGCTTTTCGCGCAGTTCCTTGCCCGTCTTGAAGAACGGAATATGCTTTTCCGAAACCTCGACCGACGTGCCGGTGCGCGGATTGCGGCCGGTGCGCGAGCCGCGGCGCTTGACCGAGAACGCGCCAAAACCGCGCAGTTCGACGCGATGACCGCGCGCCAAAGCGGCCGCGACTTCATCGAACACCGTCGAAACGATACGCTCGACATCGCGCTGATAAAGGTGCGGGTTGAGTTCGGCCAGGCGCAAAATCAGCTCGGATTTGGTCATCGCCCCAACACCCCGTTGAAATCGCTAACGAATACGCAGTTCAGGGTGCCAGACGGCCACCAGCCCGTCAAGCGTAAGCCGTTCGGGAAGATAGGTTTTTCCGAAAATGGCCCGAACGGCGCTCTTGGCGGCCCCGCCAAGCCAGTCTTCGTCGCGCCAAACGCGGATCTCGCGGGCGGGCAGATCGGCCGAAATGCCTTTTTCGTCGAGCCAGGCGCGGGCCTCGGCCAAGCCCCCGATTCCGTCGATCAGGCCATTCGCGGCGGCTTGGCGGCCGGTGAAAACCCGCCCGTCGGCCAGTTCCTTGGCCTTTTCGGCGTCGAATCCCCGGCGTTCGGCGACCATATCGACGAACATCGCGTACATGTCGTCGACCAGCCCTTGGGTGGCGCGCCGACCGTCATCGGTCAGTTTCTCGAAGGGCGACGGCACGGCCTTCAAGGGGGCGGATTTGATCGCTTCGGCCGACACGCCCAGCTTGTCGAGCAAGCCGGTCACGTCGGTCGTCTGCAAAATCACGCCGATCGACCCGGTGATCGTGCCTTCGCGGGCATAGATCCGGTCGGCGGCGATCGCGACCATGTAGCCGCCCGACGCCGCCGTTTCGCCCAGCACCGCGACGACCGGCTTTTCGGCCGCGACCTTGCGGATCGCGCGATAGAGGCTTTCCCCGCCAACGACCGTGCCGCCGGGGCTGTCGATGCGCAAGACCAGCGCCTTGGCCTGGTCGCGCGCCATCGTGTCCTCGACCGCGTCGAGCAGGTCCTGATCCTGCAGGATCATACCCGCCACGCGCAGTTCGGCGACATAGGGGCTGAACTCGCGCGCCAGATCGCTGCGCCCGGCGGCGATCGCGACCGCACCCAAGCCCAGGACGATCGCGGCCGCGCGCCATAGCGAACGCGAGCGGCGCAGACGCCGGCGGTCGACGATCAAATCGGGGTCGGTCATCGGGTCCTTTCCGCGCCGGAACTTAGCGCATCAGGCTCCACTCGGAATTCTGCGGGAAATGACGCGCGACGAAACGATAGGTCGTGCGGACCAGCTTGTCGATACGCCCGTCGCGCTCCATCGGGATGTTCTTCCATGCCGGCAGGATGTCGTCCCACAGCATGAAGCGCTGATGCAGCTCGTCGCGCTTTTCGCGGATGTAATTGATCACTTCGGGCAAGCGCTTCAACACGTTGAAGACCTCGCCCGTATTCGCGTCGACCTGCAGCAGAATGCCGGAAATGTCGTCGACCGGCTTCTTCATCAGAATCCGGATTCGGCCGATCTCCTCCTGCACGCCGCGCTCGCGCTTGTAGACGTTGTGAAGGATGTTGAAGCCGGAATAGACCTTCTGAATTTCGCCGAAGCGCTCGCGCAGCGCCTCGATATAGGCGCTTTCCTTGGCAAGCTGCTCGATCTTGTCGACGACCTGATTCTTGTTCGCGCGGCCCAGGCCAAGCTTCTCGGCAAGCACTTCGAAAGCTTCCTGGACCTTCTTCTTAGACTCGGGATTGTTCGCGATGGACTCGAGCTGATGCGAGTCGCCGAATTCGACGGGCTTGCCGTTGATCCAGGATAGGATCGACACCGAAATTCGCGCGTTGGCGCGCGCGACGTGATGCGGCTCGACGCGCCACGACGCCGTTCCGTCGAGGATTTCGGCGGGAATCGAATCGCCCGGCTCGATCCGCCGCGCGTATTTCATCGATTTTTGGACGACGTCAAGAAGCTTGGCGTCCTCGCTGTCCTTTTCGATCTTGAACTGGATCAGCACCGCGTCGAGCGGCAGCGCCGCCATGATGTCGCCCAGCGGCACGTGCAGACACACCGTGTCGCCGTCCTTGCCGAATCCGAAATACGCCCCCTTCACCTGGAAGACGGCGTGGTCGAAGGCGAAATGCCGGCTCTTATCCGCTTTTTTGGGAGGCGGAAGCTCGGCAGGCGGCTCGTTGTTTGTAGCGGCGTCGGTCATCGTTTCGACTGGCTTGCCGTCGCAATTGCGAATCAGTTTCCATTGCCCGGAACAATCGGGTTCGGGCCCACGGGTTTAACTCGCAGGACTTCTCCGGGTAGTCAATAGCCCTGGGTCCGGTCGACCAGATTCCGGAGCGGCCGGCCGGCCAGACAGGCACGGATATTTTCGACGATCTGCGGCGCGGCCGTTTCCGCGTTGGTCAGACTGGCGATGTGCGGCGTCAATTCGACACTGTCATGCGTCCAGAACGGGTGGCCGCTCGGCAGCGGCTCGGGACGGGTCACGTCGAGCAGTGCATATTGCAAATGCCCGGAGTCGAGCGCCGCGAGCAGATCGGCATCCACGACATGGCTGCCGCGCGCGATGTTGATCACCGCACTCCCTTTTGGCATCGCCGCGAATGCCCTGGCATTCAGCAAACCTTGCGTCGCGGTCGTCAGCGGCAATACGCAAACCAGAACATCGCACCGCGCCAGAAACGGCATCCAGTCCGATTCCCCCGCATACATACGTACAGATTCGGGGCCGCGCCCGGTCCGCGACCAGCCGGCGACGTCGAAGCCAAGGCCTTGGATCGCCCGCGCGACCGCGCCGCCGATTTCGCCCGTCCCCGCCACACCCACGCGGCACGCCGCGGTGACCGGGGCGGGCAGCGGCTTCCAGCGCCCGTCACGCTGGAGCGCGGCATAGTCGCGCATCTGCCGGTGATGGCGCAGCACGCCGTAAAGCGCGTACTCGATCATGCCCGCGGTCAGCGTGGGATCGGTCAGGCGCACGAAGGGTACATGCGCGGGGAAATCGGGATCGCCGATGATATGGTCGATCCCCGCTCCCAGCGACGAAACGAGCTTCAAATTCGGATACCGCTTCAGTTCGCCCGGCGGATATTTCCACACGGCGGCAAAATCGATCGCGGCGGGATCGGGCACGTCGGGCCATTGCACGAATTCGAGTTCGGGCGCCAAACGCCGCAAAACCGGCCGCCAAAGCTCCGCGCGGTCGGATTCGGACAGAAAAAGAAGCTTCACGTGCGCATCCCCGCGTCCTCGACGACCTTATGCTCGAAGGCCGCCGCCATCAGCGCCTTCGTGTAGGGCGCTTGCGGCGCATCGAAGACCCGGGCGGCGGGGCCGTGTTCGACAGCCTTGCCGTCCTTCATCACCAGCACGTCGTCGGCGAGGGCGCGCACGACCTTCAGGTCGTGGCTGATGAAGACGTAGGCGAGTCCGTGCTTGGCCTGCAACTCGCGCAACAGATCGACGATCTGCGCCTGTACCGACATATCCAGCGCCGAGGTCGGTTCGTCGAGCACGACGAGTTTTGGCTTGAGCACGAGGGCGCGCGCGATCGCGATACGCTGGCGCTGACCGCCCGAAAACTCGTGCGGATAGCGATGGCGCGTCGAAGGGTCGAGGCGGACTTCGTCGAGCGCGGCAACCACCCGCGCATCGCGCTCGGCTTCGCTCAAGCCCGGCTCGTGGATCGCCAGACCTTCGGCGACGATTTCCGCCACCGACATACGCGGGGAAAGCGAGCCGTAAGGGTCCTGAAAGACGATCTGCATTTCCTTGCGCAAGGGCCGCAGATCGGACCCGCGCAGCGCCGCGATGTCGCGCCCGTCGAACTCGATGGCGCCGTCCGCGCGCTCCAGCCGCAGCAGCGCCAGACCCAGCGTCGTCTTGCCCGAACCGGATTCGCCGACCACGCCCAGCGTATGCCCGGCCTTCAAATCCACGTCGATCCCGTCGACCGCCTTCACATGGCCGATCGTGCGGCGGAACACGCCCGCTTTGATCGGAAACCAGACCTTGATTCCGTCCCCGCGCAGAACCGTGCGCGCGTTCGCGTCGCGCGGGCCCGCCTTGCCCTTGGGCTCGGCCGCCAAAAGATGGCGGGTGTATTCGTGTCGCGGCCGGCCGAATACCTCGGCGACCGCCCCGGTTTCGACGATCCGGCCCTTGTTCATCACCGCCACGCGATGGGCCAAGCGGCGCACCACGCCCAGATCGTGGGTGATGAACAGGATCGCCATGCCGAGCTTTTCCTGAAGCTCCTTGAGCAGCTTCAGCAGCTGGGCTTGGATCGTCACGTCGACCGCGGTGGTGGGCTCGTCGGCGATCAGGATGTCGGGCTCGTTCGCCAGCGCCATCGCGATCATCACGCGCTGGCGCTGCCCGCCGGACAATTGGTGCGGATAGGCATCCAGGCGCCGCTTGGCCTGCTCGCCCAAACCGACAAGCTGGAGCAGCTCGACGATCCTGGCGCGCGCGGCCTCGCGGCCCAAGCCCTTATGGATCGTCAGCGCTTCGCCGATCTGCTTTTCGATCGTGTGAAGCGGGTTGAGCGACGTCATCGGCTCCTGGAAGATCATGGCGATGCGGTTGCCGCGCACTTCGCGCAAGCGGCCCTCGCCCGCGCCGAGCAATTCCTCGCCGCGATACTCGATCTTGCCCGACGGATGCGAGGCGAGCGGATAGGGCAGCAATTGCAGCACCGAGAGCGCGGTCACGGACTTGCCCGAGCCCGACTCGCCGACCAGCGCGAGCGTTTCGCCGCGATGCAGGTCGAACGAAACGCGGTCGACGGCGGCGAATTTCGCCGCGCGGCCCATATCGAACTGGACCGACAGATCGGTGACGCGCAACAGGGTTTCGCCGATCGTCATTCGTTACCGGCCTTGAAGGTTTTGCGGGGGTCGAAGGCGTCGCGCACCGCCTCGCCGATGAAGATCAACAACGACAGCATGACCGCCAGTGTAAAGAACGCGGTGAGGCCGAGCCAGGGGGCGTTGAGGTTCGCCTTGCCCTGGGCCAGCAACTCGCCCAGCGATGGCGAGCCCGGCGGCAGGCCGAAGCCCAAAAAGTCGAGCGAGGTCAGCGCCACGACCGAGCCCGACAGGATGAAGGGCATGAAGGTCAGCGTCGCCACCATCGCGTTGGGCAGAACGTGGCGGAACATGACCGACGCGTCGGACGCCCCCAGCGCCTTGGCCGCGCGGACGTAATCGAAATTCCGAGCGCGCAGGAATTCCGCGCGCACGACGCCGACCAAGCCCATCCACTGGAACAACAGCAGCAACCCCAGCAACCACCAGAAATTCGGCTCCACGAAGGCGGCGAGGATGATCAGCATGTAGAGCTGCGGCAGGCCGTCCCAGATTTCGATGAAACGCTGGAACAGCAAATCGACCCAGCCGCCGTAATAGCCCTGCACGGCGCCGGCCGCGACGCCGACGATCGACGACAGGATCGTCAGCGTCAGGCCGAACAGCACCGAAATGCGGAAGCCGTAGATCAGGCGCGCGACGACGTCGCGGCCCTGATCGTCGGTGCCGAGCCAGTTTTCCGGCGAAGGCGGCGCCGGGGCCGGAACCGGCAGATTGCGGTTGATCGTCTGATACGAGAAACGCACCGGCGGCCAGACCATGAATCCGCCCTTCGCCGCGATCAGGCGCGCGACCTCGGGGTCGCGGTAATCGGCTTCGGTTTCGAAATCGCCGCCGAAATGGGTCTCGGGATACTCGACGAAGATCGGCACATGCGGCTTGCCGTCGTACAGCACGAAGATCGGCTTGTCGTTGGCGATCACTTCGGCGAACAGCGTCACGACGAACAATGCCGCGAAGATCCAAAACGACCACCAGCCCCGCCGGTTCGCCTTGAAATTGGCGAAGCGGCGGCGATTGAGGGGCGACAGGCGATCCTGCAAGGCCATCAGCCGCGCCGGTCGAAGTCGATACGCGGATCGACGAGCGTGTAGGCGATATCCGAAACGATCTTCATCAGCAATCCGAGCAGGGTGAAGAAGTAAAGCGTCGCGAACATCAGCGGATAGTCGCGATTGACCGCCGCTTCGAAGCCGAGCAGGCCCAGCCCGTCGAGACTGAAGATGATCTCGATCAGCAGCGAGCCGGTGAAGAATATCGAAACGAAGGCGCCGGGAAATCCGGCGATCACGATCAGCATCGCGTTGCGGAACACGTGGCCGTAGAGCACGCGGCGCTCGGCCAAGCCCTTGGCACGCGCGGTCACGACATACTGCTTGCCGATCTCGTCGAGAAACGAGTTCTTCGTGAGCATGGTGAGGCCGGCGAACCCGCCGATCACCATGGCGAGCACCGGCAACGTCATGTGCCAGATGTAATCGACGACCAGGGCGGGCCAAGACAGCGTACGCCAATCGTCCGACAATAGGCCGCGCAGCGGAAACCAATCGAGGAAGCGACCGCCGGCGAACAGCACGATCAGCAGCACGGCGAACAGGAAACTGGGGATCGCGTAGCCGACGATGACCACGCCCGACGTCCACACGTCGAAGCGCGAGCCGTCCTTCACCGCCTTACGGATGCCAAGCGGGATCGACACGAGATAGACGATCAGCGTGGTCCACAGGCCCAGCGAGATCGAGACCGGCATTTTCTCCAGGACCAAGTCGATCACCGGCCGATCCTTGAAGAAGGAGCGGCCGAAATCGAAGGTCAGGAATTTCGTCATCATCGCGACGAACCGCTCCAGCGGCGGCTTGTCGAAACCGAATTCGCGTTCGAGCTCGGCGATCAGGGCGGGGTCGATGCCTTGCGCGCCGCGATATTGGCTCGTCGATCCGCTCGCCTGGGTTTGGCGCTGGGTTTCCGCGCCGCCCGTGCCGGAAATGCGCTGCGTCGCGTCGGTCGACAGGCCGCGCATCTCCGCGATGATCACGTCGATGGGTCCGCCGGGCGCGGCCTGGATGATCGCGAAGTTGACGATCATGATGCCCAACAGCGTGGGCACGATCAGCAGCAACCGGCGAATCAGGTACGCGGCCATTCGGGTCGATTAGCGTCCGCGCTTGGCGCGCAGCGCCGCTTCGCGCTGCGGATCGATCCACCAGCTGGTCCAATCGAACCCGGCGCGCGCGGTCGTCGCGGGCCAGCCGAACTTATCCCAAGCGGCGACGCGATCGACGCTCGAATACCAGTTCGGCACGACCCAATGGCCCCATTGCAACGCGCGATCGAGCGCGCGCACGCGCTGGACCAGCGAATCGCGATCGGGCGCCGAAATCACGAGTTCGATCAATTCGTCGATCACCGGGTCTTTGATTCCGGCGATGTTGCGCGAGGCTTTCTGGTCCGCCTTGGCGGATGACCAATAATCGCGCTGCTCGTTGCCCGGCGACTCCGACTGGCCGAAAGTCGACAGCATCATGTCGAAATCGAAATCGTCGACGCGATTCTGATACTGCGCGACGTCGACGGGGCGGATGCGCGCCGAAATGCCCAGTTTTTCCAGATTCTGGACGAAGGGCGCGATGATTCGTTCGAACGCCGCCTGGCCCTGCGGCAGCAGGAATTCGAAGCTCATCGGCTGGCCTTGGGCGTTGACGAGCTTGCCGCCCTGCACGCGCCAGCCGGCTTCGCGCAGAATGCGTGCGGCTTCGCGCAAACCGCCGCGGTTTTCCGGCGTGCCGTCGGATTTGGGCGGGTTGTACTCGGTCGTGAAGACCTCCGGCGGCAGCTTGTCCTTGAAGCGCGTCAGGATCGCCAATTCCTCGCCCTGCGGCAGCCCCTTCGCGGCGAGTTCCGAATTGTCGAAATAGGAACGCGTGCGCGTATAGGCGTCGAAGAACAGGTTTTTGTTCGACCATTCGAAATCGAAGGCGTGGGCGAGCGCCTGGCGCACACGCCGGTCGTCGAAGGGCGCGCGGCGCGTGTTGAACACGAAGCCTTGCATGCCCGACACGCGCGTTTCGGCGATTTCGTGTTTGCGCAACAACCCGTTGCGCAGCGCGTCGGTTTCGTAGGCCTGGGCCCAGAAGCGCGCGGTGTTTTCCTGTCGCAAATCGTAGCCGCCCGCGAGGAACGCCTCGAGCGCCACTTGCGCGTCGCGATACCAGTCATAGCGGATCGTGCCGAAATTGTAGCGGCCGCGATTGACCGCCGCATCGCGCGACCAGTGGTTTTCCACCCGGCGCAACGTCACCTGCCGCCCCATCTCGAAACTTTCGATGCGATAGGGGCCGGAGCCCAGCGGCGCTTCGGTCAGCGGCCGGTCGAATTCGCGGCCTTCCCACCATTTGCGCGACAGCACCGGGATCTGCCCGACGATCAGCGCCAGTTCGCGGTTCTGCGCGTTGCGGAACACGAAGCGCACTTTGCGCGGGCCCGTCCTTTCTACCTTCGCAACGTCGCCGTAATAGCTGCGATAGAAGGGCCGGCCTTTTTCGCGCAGGGTCTGAAACGACCAGATCACGTCATCGGGCTCGATCGGGGAACCGTCGTGGAACCGCGCCTCTTCGCGCAATTCGAATTCGACCCAGGACCGGTCCGCGGGCGTCTCGACCGTGCGGCAGATCAGGCAATACACGGTGAACGGCTCGTCGTCCGAGTTGACCATCAGCGTTTCGACCGTCAACGCGACCAAGCCGGTCGCCGTGCCCCGGATGATCCACGGATTGAAGCTGTCGAACGTACCGAGGGCGTGAAACTTGACCTCGCCGCCCTTGGGCGCGTCGGGATTCACGTGCTGGAAGTACCGGAAATCGGCGGGATACTTGATATCGCCGTGCATGGCGATCGCGTGGCGCGGGCCGGTCCCCGGGCTCAATTCCTGGGCGGCCAGCGGGGCGCAGAGAAGCGCCGCCGTCAAAGCGGCAGCGGCGAAGCCAAGGGGGGCGTACAAGGGCGTACTCCTGATGGACGACGTGCTCCCTTCTATCATGGCGCGCGGCCGCGGGAATAGAAACGGCATCGGTTACCCCCTGATCCCGCGCGGATTTTGGCGATCGCGCCGGCGGCATCCGGCGGTTACGGTTTCAGCGGGGAAACCGTCTGAAATATTTCCTCTACTTTAATTGGCTTGACTTGACCGGACGATCTATCGATATCGGAAGGACCGCGCCCGCAGACGGAAAGCCCGCGACGGCGTCGGTCGAAAGATCAATAAGGGAGGACGCTACAATGATCCGTCGTGAGTTTTTGTTCGCCGGCGCCGTAGTCGCGGCGATGGCATTCGCGGGCCCCGCGCCCGCGCAGACGCGCGGCCCCACGATCGGCGTCAGCTGGTCGAACTTCCAGGAGGAACGCTGGAAGACCGACGAAGCGGCGATTCGCGCCGCGATCGAGAAAGTCGGCGGCACCTATATTTCGGCGGATGCGCAGTCTTCGCCCGGCAAACAGCTGACCGATATCGAAAGCCTGATCGCGCGCGGCGCCAAAGCGCTGATCGTGCTCGCGCAGGACGCGCAAGCCGTGCGCCCGGCGGTGGAGCGCGCGCTGAACGAAGGCATTCCCGTCGTCGGCTACGATCGCCTGATCGAAAATCCGCGCGCCTTCTACCTGACATTCGACAACGTCGAAGTCGGCCGCATGATGGCGCGCGAGATCCTGAAGGCGAAGCCGGAAGGAAACTACGTGTTCATCAAGGGCTCTAGCGCCGACCCGAACGCGAATTTCCTGTTCCAGGGCTCGATGGAAATTTTGAAACCCTCGATCGATGCCGGCAGGATCAGGAATGTCGGCGAGGCCTTCACCGACGGCTGGCTGCCCGCCAACGCGCAGCGCAACATGGAACAGTTCCTGACCCGCAACCAAAACCGCGTCGACGCGGTCGTGGCGGCCAATGACGGCACGGGCGGCGGCGCGGTCGCCGCTTTGGCCGCGCAAGGTCTGGCCGGATCGGTTCCGGTTTCCGGCCAGGACGCCGATCGCGCGGCGCTCAACCGCGTGGCGCTGGGCACCCAGACCGTGACGATCTGGAAGGACGCGCGCGAATTGGGCCGCACGGCGGCGGAAATCGCCATCCAGCTGGCTGGCGGCACGGCGGTCGACAAGATTCCCGGCGCGATCAAATGGGCCGAGGGCCCGTCGAAAGTGTCGATGAACGCGATCTTCCTGAAACCCGTCCCGGTAACGCGCGACAATCTCAACGTCGTGATCGACGCGGGCTGGGCGACGCGCGCCGCCGTCTGCCAAGGCGTGCCGGCGGGCCGCGTTCCGGCCTGCAACTGATCCAAGCAACGCGGACGGGCGCCGACGCGCCCGTCCGCTTTTTTCTTAGCGGCTTATGAACGACAAACTGCGTCAGCTCGAATTCGATCCGCGGCTCGCGGGCATGTTGGGCGCCCTCGCCGCGATCTGGATCGGCTTCGATTTCCTGTCCGGCGGCGCGTTCCTGACGCCGCGCAATCTTTGGAACCTTTCGGTCCAGACCGCCTCGATCGCCATTATGGCGTGCGGCATGGTGCTGGTGATCGTCACCCGAAACATCGACCTTTCGGTCGGCGCGGTGCTGGGCTTCGTGGGCATGCTCGTCGGCGTGCTGCAAGCGCGCTTGCTGCCCGATCTTATCGGCCTCGAACATCCGGCGACCTGGCTGATCGCCGTCGCCGCCGCGATCGCCGCGGGTACGGCGATCGGCCTGTTCCAGGGCGCGTTGATCGCCTATCTCGGCATTCCATCGTTCATCGTGACGCTCGGCGGCCTGCTGGTCTGGCGCGGGGCGGCGTGGTGGGTCACGCAAGGCCAGACCGTGGCGCCGCTCGACGGGCGGTTCCAGCGCATCGGCGGCGGGGCGACCGGCGCCGTGGGCGAAACCGTCACCTGGGCGATCGCCGTGATCGCCTGCGCGGCGATCGCGGCGGCGATGCATTACGCGCGCAACCGCCGCCGCAGTTTCGGATTTCCCGTACGGCCCGCCTGGGCGCATATCGCCGTCATGCTCGCGGCCTGCGCCGCCGTGATCGGGGCGGCGTGGATCGCCAACGCCTATGCCGTGCCGCCGGGTATCGCGCGCCGTCTGGTCGAAGAGGCGGGCGGAACCTGGCCCGCGGGCGGCGTATTCATCGCGCATGGTTTCGCGATTCCCGTGTTGATCGCGATCGCCGCCGGTATCGCCACGACCTGGCTCGCCACGCGCACGCGCTTCGGGCGCTACGTCTTCGCGATCGGCGGCAATACGGAAGCCGCCGAACTCGCGGGCGTCGACACCAAGCGCACGCTGATGCTCGTCTTCGGCGCGATGGGCGCCTTGTGCGGTATCGCGGCGTGCGTGTCGGCGGCGCGCCTCAACGCCGCGACCAACGCGGCCGGCACGCTCGACGAGCTTTACGTGATCGCCGCCGCCGTCATCGGCGGCACGTCGCTGGCGGGGGGTATCGGAACGATCGCGGGCGCGATGCTAGGCGCGCTCGTCATGCAATCGCTGCAGTCGGGCATGATCCTGCTGGGCGTCGACGCGCCCTTGCAGAACGTCGTGGTCGGCGGCGTGCTGGTGCTCGCCGTGTGGGTCGACGTCGTGTTCCGGCGGGGGATCAAATGAAGCCCAAGCTCGTGGAGATGCGCGACGTTTCGATCGCTTTCGGCGGCATCAAGGCGGTCGACCGCGTCTCCGTCGATCTCGACGAAGGCGAGGTCGTCGCGCTGCTCGGCCATAACGGGGCGGGAAAGTCGACGCTGATCAAGATTCTGTCGGGCGCCTACCGCGCCGATTCGGGCGAGATCCGCGTGCGCGGCGATACGGTCGATATCGCGAGTCCGCGCGACGCCAAGCGCTACGGGATCGAGACGATCTATCAGACGCTGGCGCTGGCTGACAACGTCGACGCGGCGGCGAACGTCTTCCTGGGGCGCGAGCGCACGACGCGGTGGGGCACGCTCGACGACGCCACGATGGAGGCCGAGACGCGCAAGGTGATGGCGCGGCTCAACCCGCATTTCCGCCGCTTCACCGAACCGGTGCGCGCCTTGTCGGGCGGCCAACGCCAATCGGTCGCGATCGCGCGCGCGATCTATTTCGACGCGCGCGTGCTGATCATGGACGAGCCGACGGCCGCCTTGGGGCCCGCCGAAACGCGCCAGGTCGGCGATCTGGTCGGCGAACTGAAGCGCCAAGGCATCGGCATTTTCTTGATCAGCCACGACATCCACGACGTGTTCGATCTCGCCGATCGCGTCGCGGTGATGAAGAACGGCAGGCTGGTCGGCACGGCGCGCGTGGGCGACGTCACCAAGGACGAGGTCCTGGGAATGATCATTCTGGGCAAATGCCCGCCGGGTGCGGTGCCCGGCCCGGGAGCCGAAGGCTAGATCAACGCAACGCCGCGACCGCCGCCGCCGCCATACGCGCATCACCCGCGGCGATCACGTAGCCGGGCGAATCGGTCGTGAGCGCCTTGCCCTGCCAATCGTGGATCGTGCCGCCCGCGCCCTCGACCACCGGCACCAGCGCCGTGAAGTCATAGATGCCGAGCCCCGCCTCGACGACGAGGTCCACGCCGCCGCGCGAAAGCAAGCCATAGGCGTAGCAATCGCAGACCGGCAGCGGGCGTTTGACTTGGCCCCGCAAGCGATCGAACGCCGCGAAATCGGCATTGGTCGAGACCGGCACGGCCGAATAAAGCGAAGCGAGATTGAGATCGGGACACGCGCGCGTCTTCACCTCGCGGGTCCCCTTGGAATCGGTGAAGCGCGTGGCTTGGCCCGTGGCGCCGATCCAGCGTTCGCCCAGCGCCGGACAATCGATCACGCCCAGCGCCGGCCGGCCCTCGATGGCGAGGCCGATCAACGTGCCGAACAGCGGATTGCCGCTGATGAAGGCCTTGGTGCCGTCGATGGGATCGAGCACCCACACGCGGCGCGCCTCAGTCCGCTCGCGCCCGAATTCCTCGCCCAGAATCCCGTCGTCCGGGCGTTCCTTGGCGATCAACTCGCGCATCACCTTTTCGGCCGTGCGATCGGCGATGGTGACGGGCGAGGCGTCGTCCTTGTCGTCGACCTGAACGGCGGTGCGGAAATAGGAAAGCGAAACCTTCGCGGCCGTTTCGGCGAGACGATGGGCGAATTCGATATCGGCGGGATCGATCATGACGGGCGGCACTATGGCGCTTCGGCGACCGCTCCCGCAAACGAAAAACCCGGGCGCGAGGGCCCGGGTTTCGTCGTCGCGCGAAACGGCGAAGTTCAGCGCGTCGGAACCGGCTTGGGGCCCGCGTAATCGTAGAAGCCGCGCTTGGTTTTGCGGCCGAGCCAGCCGGCTTCGACGTACTTCACCAGCAGCGGGCACGGGCGATACTTCGAATCCGACAGTCCGTCGTACAGCACATGCATGACGGCGAGACAGGTGTCGAGGCCGATGAAGTCCGCGAGTTCCAGCGGGCCCATTGGATGGTTGGTGCCAAGCTTCATCGCCGTATCGATGGATTCGACCGAGCCCACGCCCTCGTAAAGCGTGTAGACGGCTTCGTTGATCATCGGCAGCAGGATGCGGTTGACGATGAAGGCCGGAAAATCTTCGGCCGTCGCCGACGTCTTGCCGAGCTTGGCGGTGAGGTCGCGGATCGCCTCGTAGGTTTCGTTCGACGTGGCGATGCCGCGGATGATCTCCACCAGCTGCATCACCGGCACCGGGTTCATGAAATGCATCCCGATGAATTTCTCGGGCCGGTCGGTCGACGCGCCCAGGCGCGTGATCGAAATCGACGAGGTGTTCGATGCGACCAGCGCCTCCTTCTTCAGCGCGGGGCACAGCTTCTTGAAAATCTCGCGCTTGATCGCCTCGTTCTCGGTCGCCGCCTCGATCACGAGATCGGCGTCGGCGAAGATGGCGTAGTCCGTGCCGGTCTTGATCTTGCCCAGCGCCGCGGCTTTCGCCTCCTCGGTCAGCGCGCCCTTCTTGATCTGGCGGTCCATATTGGCCGTGATCGTGGCGATCGCCTTGCCCAGCGAGTCGGGGTTTGCGTCGAGCAGGCGGATGTCGAAACCCGATTGCGCCGCGACATGCGCGATGCCGTTGCCCATCTGGCCCGCGCCGACGACGCCGATGATCTGGATGCCCATGATCGATCCTTCCTGGGGTTACTTCTTCGCCGGCAGCGCGGCGGTGAATTCGGGGGCGAGCTTGAACAGATCGCCGACCAGGCCGTAATCGGCGACCTGGAAGATCGGCGCTTCCTCGTCCTTGTTGATCGCGACGATCGTCTTGGACGCGGACATGCCCGCGAGATGCTGGATGGCGCCCGAAATACCGACCGCGACGTAAAGATCCGGCGCCACGACCTTGCCGGTCTGTCCGACCTGATAGTCGTTCGGCGCGTAGCCCGCGTCGACCGCCGCGCGCGATGCGCCGACGGCGGCCCCGAGCTTGTCGGCCAGCGGCTCGATATAGGTTTTGAAATTCTCGCCCGAGGCGAGGCCGCGCCCGCCCGACACGACGATTCGCGCGGCGGTGAGTTCCGGGCGTTCCGACTTCGTCAGCTCCTGGCCGACGAATCTGGAGAGGCCGGAATCGGCGGCGCCCGGTACGGCTTCGACGTCGGCAACACCGCCCTCGGCGATCGCCGGCGGGAAGGCCGTGGTCCGCACGGTCAGAACCTTGATCGCGTCCTTGGAGCGCACGGTGGCGAGCGCGTTGCCCGCGTAGATCGGGCGCACGAACGTGTTCGCGTCGACCACCCCGACGATGTCGGAAATCTGCGCGACGTCGAGCGACGCGGCGACGCGCGGCAGCGTGTTCTTGCCCTGCGCGGTCGCGGCCGAGACGATATGCGTGCGGCCGGCGGCGAGCTTGACGATCAGCGGGGCCAGATTTTCGGCGAGCGCGTTGGCGAGCGACGCGTCGTCCGCGTGCAGCACCTTGGCGACGCCGGCAATCTTCGCGGCGGCGGCGGCGATGGCGGCCGTGCCCGCACCGGCGACGAGGATATCGACCGGGCCGCCCAGCTTGGCGGCGGCCGAAACCGCATGCAGCGTGGCGGGCTTCAGGCCCGACGCGTCGTGATCGGCGAGAACGAGAATCGACATGTCAAATCACCTTCGCTTCGGTCTGGAGCCGCTCGACGAGCGTCGCCACATCCGGCACCTTGACGCCGGCCGAACGCTTGGGTGGCTCTTCGACCGACAGGGTTTCGAGGCGCGGCGCCACGTCGACGCCCAGCGCATCCGGCGTCAACGTATCGATCGGCTTCTTCTTCGCCTTCATGATGTTGGGCAAGCTCGCGTAGCGCGGCTCGTTCAGGCGCAGATCGGTCGTAACGATCGCGGGCAGCTTGACGGCGATGGTCTCCAAACCGCCATCGACTTCGCGCGTCACGGTCATATTCTCGCCGTCGACGGTCACCTTCGACGCGAAGGTCGCCTGCGGCCAGCCCAGCAACGCCGCCAGCATCTGGCCGGTCTGGTTGCTGTCGTCGTCGATCGCCTGTTTGCCGAGGATGACGAGCTTGGGCTGTTCCTTGTCGACCACGGCCTTCATCAGCTTGGCGACGGCCAGCGGCTGCAATTCGGCGTCCGATTGCACCAGCACGCCGCGATCGGCCCCCATCGCCAGCGCCGTGCGCAGCGTTTCCTGGGCTTGGGTCGGCCCCATCGACACGGCGACGATTTCCGTCGCCACGCCCTTTTCCTTCAGACGGACCGCTTCTTCGACCCCGATCTCGTCGAACGGGTTCATCGACATTTTGACGTTCGCGAGCTCGACGCCCGTCTTGTCGGCCTTCACGCGGATCTTGACGTTGTAATCGACGACCCGCTTGACCGCGACCAGCACTTTCATTCCAGCGACTTCCCCGGATATTGCGAGAGGGTGCGCGACACTAGACCCCCGAAGTGCCTGGGTCAACGGAGCACGGCCGCAGCGCAATACGGGCGCAAGTGGCTTTTATTGCTGGTCTTTCGCCGTATCGATCGCGACGAAAGCCGGCGCCAAGCGGGCGGGAGCCGCCCAAGCCAGCTTGTCGAAGGCGCCGCAGCGCCGGCAGATCGCGTGCCACTCGGCATGCGGGTGGCCGCAGGAATCGCATGTCCAGGCCGGATCGCCGGGCGCATCGGCCGCGCGCGCGAGCCAGGATTTCGCCACGGAAGCGACGCCGCCGGATTCTTCCTCGATGCGGGCCATCAAGCGGCACAGGCTGGCGCGGGGCTCGCCGCCCTCCGCGTCGATCGCGGCTTGGGCGTGGCGCCTGGCCTCGCCCCACAATTCGGCGGCGAGCGACGCGTCGGCCAAAGCCGCATGCGAATAGGCATGCGCGGGGGCGAGCTTCGCCAGACGCTCCACCTGCTTTATCCATTGCAACGCGTCGGAAACGGGGCGCGCCTTGCGATAGGCGTCGAGCAATTCGGGATGGGGCGCGCGCGTCCACTCTTTCTCGACCAGCGACGACGCGGCGCGCGCGCGCGCATCCTTGGCGTAGAGCGTCGCGAGCGTCGCCGCGACTTCCGGCCGATCGGGCGCGAGTTTGAACGCGCGCTCGGCCGCGCGGATCGCTTCGCGCCGGTCGCCCTTCGCCTCGTGCTGACGCGCCGCTTCGTGCAACGCGGCGGCGCGCTTCCTGTCGGCGTCGGGGGCGGGCAGCATCTGCTGGCGGCGCGCGGCGTCGATGGTCAACGCGGCGTCGTCCCAGCGCGCGGCTTTGGTTTCGAGGTCGATGAGCGCGCCGGAGACCCAGGTCGCATCGGGCCGCAATTCGCGCGCCCGGCGCGCGAGGCCCAGGGCTTCGTCGTTCCGCCCTTCGCGCATCGCGATCGCGACGAGGCCGCGCAGCGCCGCGAACTCGGTCTCGGGCGCGGCGCGCATCGCTTCCAGATGCTTGCGCGCGGACGCTTCGTCGCCCGCCAGTTGCGCGGCTTGGGCGGAGAGCAGAAGCGACGCGGGCGGCGCACCCAGCAGGCGGTCGGCCAGAGCCGCTTCGCGCAAGGCCGAGCGCGGATCGCCCGCCGCGACCGCGACCAAACCGCGCGTCAGCGCGGCATAGCCGTGACGTTCGCGCCGCGCTTGGCGCCACATTTTGACCCGCCCGGGCGCGCCCGCGATCCAGCGCCAGAGACGGTCGACGGCGATCAGCAGGAAACCGGCGATCGCCGCGAGAAGGGCGAGCGCGCCGAACGACGAATCCAAGCGCCAGCCGGCGAACTCCAACGTGGCACTGCCCGGCGTGCCGCCGAGCCACACGGCGGCGAGCATCGCGCCGAGGGCCAGAACCAGGATGACGAGGACGCGGCGCATCCGGGGCCTTACCCGCCCGACGCGAGACGTTGCAGCGCCGATTCCACCGCCAGCCGCGCGCGCGCGGCTTCCATCCACTTCTCGGCGGGGACGAGCCAGGCCGGCCCTGGGGGGTCGAGGGCAGCCAGCGCCCCCGGCAGATCTTCGACCGCCAAACGCGCTTCGGCGCGCGCCACGCGCGCGGTGGCGCTATCGCCGTCGATCTCGCCCACGCGCCGGATCGACAGGAATTTCTGCACGCGTTCCAAAGTCTCGGCCAGGACCGGCGTACCCGCGGCGGATTCCACGCGCGCCGCCGCGACCACGGCATTGGCGATGGCGGGGAAACGGCGCGCCAAGCCCGCGCGCGTTTCCACGCCGCCCGACCGCGCCTCCAATTGCTGAAGCAACGACGCCGCGTTTTCGGGCGCGAGGCCGCGCACCACCGCCAATTCCGGCGCGAAGCCGCGCCCGGCCAAGGCCGCCTCGCGCAACTGCCCGACCGCGAGCAGGAATTCCGCGCGCTTCACGTCGGCGCGGTCGCGCTCGCCGCCTTCGCGGATCGTCTGCGCTTCCGACCGGATCGCCGCCAGCGTTTGCGCCAGTTCGCGATTTTCCTGCGTCAGCCGGGCGATGGTGTCGGCCAAGGCCGGATCGGCGGCGGGTCGCAGTTCGAGCGCCGCCAGACGTCGTTCGAGCGGCGAAAGATCGACCGGCGCCGCCGGCGGCGTGGCCGCAGCGACCGGCTCGGGCGCGGGTCGATTTTCGAGTGCGGTCAAGCGGCGGTCGAGCGCGGCCAGGCGCAGATCGATCGCACGCAGCGCCGTCGCGGATTCCGACGGCATCATATGCGTCTGCCAATAGGCGAAGGCGAACGCGCCGGCCACGCCCACGACCAGCGCCACGGCGACGGCGCCGATGGCGGGACGTTTGGCGGCGGGCTTGGGCTCGGGCATGTCCGTCTCGATTCTGAAGGCTTCGGGCTTGGGCGTGTCCTGCGGCGGCGTTTCAGCCGCGAGCGCGTCGATCGCGTCCAGCAACGCCGGCTCGGTCGGCTGGGCCGCCGCGCGCTCGGACTTCCAGTGTGCCCCTTCGACCCGGGCGGCGTCGAGCGCGGCTTGCGACAACCCCACGGCCGTCACGCTCTTCAAGGAATCCAGCAGATCGGCCTTGCGGACAAGCTGCACGAAAGTCGCGGCGGTGCGCGGACTGAAAAACGCGACGGCGTCGAGCGCGCCGGATTTCAGCGCCTCGACCGCCGATTCGGGCAAATCGCGCGCGGTATCCTGACGATAGAGCTGCACGCGCCGCACGTCGTAGCGATCGGCGCCCAAATCGCCCGCGAGATCGCCCGCGACGGCCGATCCGCTGACATGCAGCAAGGCACCCTCGCTGGGCGCAAAGTTCATCCGCACCAGATTGGCGAGCGCCACCACGTCGCCGCCCGCCGAATGCACGTCGCGGAAGCCCATATCGCGCGCGGCCTGCGCGGTCGCGTCGCCCACGCAATAGGCGGGCGCGTCGCGCGCGGTCGAGACGCGCGCGAAACTGCGCACGCCGTTGATCGACGTGAACAGAAGCGCCCGCACCCCATCGAGTTCGACGCTTGCCCTATCGTCGGGCACGATGTCGAGCAGCGGCGCCTGGACCGCGTCGTAGCCGCGCATGGCGAGCGTCAGCGCGAAGACTTCGCTTTCGCTGCGCGGGCGCGTGACCAAGACGGTGAGGCGGCGCTTTTCGGTCATACGGCGAAGTATCCCGGCCCGGCCCGGCGCTTCAATTCCTCGCCCGCGTCGCGGCCCATCGCGTCGGCGTCGGCGATCCGGCCTTCGCGGAACGTGGTCATCAAGCCCGTACCGTCGGGGCGCACGACCAGACCGTCGAGCCGCAAGCCGCCCTTGCCGTCGAGGATCGCCAGCGCGCCGATCGGCGTTCGGCACGATCCATCCAAGCGTTCCAGAAGCCCGCGTTCCGCGCGCACGGCAACATGCGTATCGGCATGATCGATCGCCGCGAGGCATCCGCGCGTCCGCGTATCGTCCAACCGGCATTCGATGCCGACCGCCCCTTGCGCGACGGCGGGCAACATTTCCGCGGGTTCAAGAATCGCGGAGACGGCATCGGCCTTGCCCAACCGCTTCAACCCGGCGAGCGCCAGGAACGTCGCGTCGGCCACGCCGTTGCCGAGCTTTTCGAGCCGCGTGTCGACGTTGCCGCGGAATTCGACGATGCGGATGTCCGGGCGCTTGGCGCGCAATTGCGCGGCGCGGCGCAACGAGGACGTGCCGACGACGCAACCTCGCGGCAAGGCCGCGAGCGACTTCGCGCTTTCGCGCGCGATCAACGCGTCGCGCGGATCCTCGCGCGCCAGCACCGCGACGATGCCGAGTCCTTCGGGCAGATAGGTCGGCACGTCCTTCATCGAATGGACGGCGAGGTCGACCTCGCGCGCGAGCAGACCTTCCTCGATCTCCTTGGTGAACAGACCCTTGCCGCCCGCTTCGGAGAGATTGCGATCCTGGATGCGGTCGCCCGTGGTTTTGTAGACGCGGATTTCGACCGCCAGCGCGGGAAACGCTTCCGTCAGAAGGCGCTTGGTCTCGTGCGCTTGCCACAGGGCGAGCGGCGAGCCGCGCGTGCCGATTCGCAATGTTTCCGTCATGCGTCCCCAGCCTTGCTTTCATTCTTTATCGCAAGGGAGCGGTCGGCTACACAAGCGCCATGACTTTGGTGCTTGGCATCGAGACGAGTTGCGACGAAACGGCCGCCGCGCTGGTCGATTCGAGCAAAACGCTGCGCTCGCAGAAATTGGCGAGCCAGATCCGCGCCCATGCGCCCTATGGCGGAATCGTGCCGGAAGTGGCCGCGCGTGCGCATCTGGCCGTTCTGGAAGACCTGGTGCGCGACGCGTTGGCCGAAGCGAAGGCCGGTTGGAAGGATATCGACGCCATCGCCGCGACCGCCGGCCCCGGCCTGATCGGGGGCGTGATCGTCGGCGCTACCTTCGCCAAGGCCGCCGCGCTGGCGCGCGGACTTCCCTTCATCGCGGTCAATCATCTGGAAGGCCACGCGCTGTCGCCGCGTTTGATCGCGGACGTGCCCTTTCCATATCTGCTGCTGCTCGTCTCCGGCGGGCATTGCCAATTGCTGATCGTCGAGGGCGTAGGTCAGTATACGCGCTTGGGCACGACGCTGGACGACGCGGTCGGCGAAGCCTTCGACAAGGTCGCGAAGCTGCTGGGCCTGCCCTACCCCGGCGGCCCGGCGATCGAGAAACTCGCGCGCGAAGGCGACGCCACGGCCTTCGATCTGCCGCGCCCGTTGAAGGGCCGCAAAGGCTGCGACTTTTCGTTCGCCGGTTTGAAGACCGCCGTGCGCAACACGCTCGACAAAACGCCCGGCGCGAACGCCGCCGATCTGGCTGCGGCGTTCCAAATGGCGGTCGCCGACACGCTGGCCGATCGAACGGAAAACGCGATCGGCGCGTTCCTCGGCAGATATCCGCATGGCAGGCATCTGGTCGTGGCGGGCGGCGTCGCCGCCAACAACGCGCTGAAAGAGCGTCTCGCGCGCGTCGCGAACAAGGCGGGGCTGGAACTCGTAGCCCCGCCCGTATCGCTTTGCACCGACAACGCGGCGATGATCGCGTGGGCGGGGCTGGAGCGTTTCGCGCTCGGCGCCAACGATCCGCTCGACTTTCCCTGCCGGCCGCGCTGGCCGTTGGATCCGAAGGCCGCATGAGGAAAGCATCCGTCATCGGCGCGGGCGCTTGGGGCACGGCGATCGCGCAAACCCTGTCGCGCGCCGGGCTCGACGCCGTGCTTTGGGCGCACGAGGCCGCGACGGTCGACGCGATCAACGCGACGCACGAGAATCCGGTTTTTCTCAAGGGCGTCGCGCTCGAAAAAAATATCCGCGCCACCGCCGATCTTGCCGCCGCCGTGAGCGGCGCCGATCTGCTGGTCTGGGTCACGCCCGCCCAGCATCTGCGCGCCACACTGACGAAAGCCGCGATGCATCTGCCGCCGGGCGCGCCGTTGATCCTGGCGACCAAAGGCGTGGAGACGGGAACCGGCAATTTGATGAGCGATATCGCCGCCGAATTGGCGCCGGGCCGCGCCATCGCCGTGCTGTCGGGGCCCAGCTTCGCGCGCGAGGTGGCGCTGGGCAAACCGACCGCCGTGACGATCGCGGCGGCCGACGGCGCGCGCGCCGCCGAACTCGCTTCCGTCTGCGCCACGCCGGCCTTCCGCGTCTATTCCTCGACCGACGTGCCGGGCACGCAAGTGGGCGGCGCGGTCAAGAACGTGCTCGCGGTCGCGTGCGGCATCGTCGCGGGCAAAGAATTGGGCGACAACGCGCGCGCCGCGTTGATGACGCGCGGCCTTGCCGAAATGGTGCGCTTGGGTGTCGCCATCGGCGGCAAGCCCGAGACGCTGATGGGTCTGTCGGGCCTCGGCGACCTCTCGCTGACCTGCAACAACGACCAATCGCGCAATATGCGTTTCGGCATGGCGCTGGGGCGCGGGCTGACCAAGGATCAAGCTCTCGGCGATCCGAAGCTCGGCCTTGCGAATGCCGCCGTGGAAGGTATCGACGGCGCCATTTCGGTCAACCAACTCGCCAAGCTGCGCGACGTCGAGATGCCGATCTGCGCCGCCGTCTACGAAATCGTCCATCGCGGCGCCGATCCGGACGCGGCGATGCGAAGCCTGCTGGCCCGCCCCCTGAAGGAAGAGCGCGCATGAAATATTGGCTGATGAAATCGGAGCCCGACGTCTATCCCTGGTCGAAGCTGGTGAAGGACGGCACGGGCAATTGGGACGGCGTGCGCAACCACACCGCCAAGCTCAATCTGATGGCGATGCAGGTCGGCGACCGGGCGTTTTTCTATCATTCGAATATCGGCAAGGAGATCGTCGGCGTGATGGAAATCACGAAGACCGCGCATCCCGACCCGACCGCCGAAGAAGGCCCGTGGGTACAGGTCACGGTGAAACCCGTGGAAGCGGCCAAGACGCCGCTGACCCTTGCCGATATCAAAGCGGCGCCCGAACTCGCCCAGATGGCGCTGCTGAAATATTCGCGCCTGTCGGTTCAGCCTGTGACGGCGGCGGAATGGAAGTTCATCTGCAAGAAGCTGGGCGTCAAAGCATGACCGTCCTTTGCCGCCTCGACGAGATCTCGGACCCCGGCAGCGCCGGGTTTCTGATCGAAGAGGCCGGCAAGGACCCGCGCGAGATTTTCGTCGTCCGCAAGGACGGCCAAGTTTACGGTTACGCGAATATCTGCCCCCATGCGGGCGTGGCGCTGGCGGGCGGGGCCAATAACTTCCTCGCCCCATCGGGCGAGTATATCCAATGCGGGCTGCACGGCGCGTTGTTCGCGATCAAGAATGGCGCCTGCGTCGCGGGCCCCTGCCGCGGCCGGTCGCTGACGAAACTCGATATCCGCGTGGTGATCGGCGATCTGGAATGCCCGGCGATCGTCTGGAACGACGGGGCATAGCCCGGCGCCCTGCGTCCCCTTGTCACGCCGCGGAATGCGGTAAAGCGCAACCGGTTCGGCTTGTCGAACCCGGCCGTGCCGGATAAAACCGTCGGGCGACGGGGTTGCGATCAACCGGCCCCGCCAGAATTCGCGCACCAGACGCTACGCCCAGGGAGAGCCGCCGATGTCCGACGAATTGTTCCCCGTTCCCGCCGATTTCGCCAAAAAAGCATGGGTCGATGCCGCCAAGTATCAGGCGATGTACGACAAATCGATCGCCGACCCGGTCGGGTTCTGGGGCGAGCACGGCAAGCGCGTCGACTGGATCAAGCCCTTTAACCAGGTGAAGGACGTTTCCTACACCGGCGACGTCCATATCAAATGGTTCTACGACGGCACGCTCAACGTCGCGGCAAACTGCACCGACCGCCACTTGGCCAAGCGCGCGAACCAGACGGCGATCATCTGGGAGGGCGACGATCCGGGCGAATCGAAGCACATCACCTATAAGGAACTCCACGAGCAATCGTCGCGCATGGCGAACGTGCTGAAGAAGCACGGCGTGAAGAAGGGCGACCGCGTCACGATCTATCTGCCGATGATCCCGGAAGCGGCCTATGCGATGCTGGCCTGCGCGCGTATCGGCGCGGTGCACTCGATCGTGTTCGGCGGCTTCTCGCCCGATTCGCTTGTCGGCCGAATCCAGGATTGCGATTCGAACTTCGTCATCACAGCCGACGAAGGTTTGCGCGGCGGGCGTAAAGTGCCGCTCAAGGCCAATGCCGACGCGGCGCTGAAATCCTGCCCGTCGGTCAAGAAGATGCTGGTCGTGAAGCGCACCGGCGGCAACGTCGCATGGGAAGCGGGCCGCGACATCTGGTGGCACGACGAAGCCGCGAGCGTTTCCGCCGATTGCCCGGCCGCCGAAATGTCGGCCGAGGACCCGCTGTTCATCCTCTACACCTCGGGCTCGACCGGCAAGCCCAAGGGCGTGCTGCACACCTCGGGCGGCTATCTCGTCTTCGCGTCGATGACGCATCAATACGTCTTCGACTATCACGACGGCGATATCTACTGGTGCACGGCCGACGTGGGCTGGGTCACGGGCCACAGCTATATCGTCTACGGGCCGCTGGCCAACGGCGCCACGACGCTGATGTTCGAAGGCGTGCCGAACTATCCCGACGCTTCGCGCTTCTGGCAGGTCGTCGACAAGCACAAGGTCAATATCTTCTACACCGCCCCCACCGCCATCCGCGCGCTGATGCGCGAAGGCGAAGGCATGGTGAAGAAGACTAGCCGCGCCAGCTTGCGTTTGCTCGGATCGGTCGGCGAGCCGATCAATCCCGAAGCCTGGCTTTGGTATCATCGCGTGGTCGGCGACCAGCGCTGCCCGATCGTCGATACGTGGTGGCAGACCGAAACGGGCGGCATTCTGATCACGCCGCTGCCCGGGGCCATCGCGACCAAACCCGGTTCGGCGACCAAGCCCTTCTTCGGCGTGAAGCCGATCCTGGTCGACAACGAGGGCAAGCTGCTGGAAGGCGCGACGGACGGCAATCTGTGCATCGCCGATTCCTGGCCCGGCCAGATGCGCACCGTGTTCGGCGACCACAAGCGCTTCGTCGAAACGTACTTCTCGACCTTCAAGGGTTACTACTTCACAGGCGACGGCTGCCGGCGCGACGAAGACGGCTATTACTGGATCACCGGCCGCGTCGACGACGTGATCAACGTCTCGGGCCATCGCATGGGCACGGCGGAAGTCGAATCCGCCCTCGTCGCGCATCCGAAGGTCGCGGAATCGGCGGTCGTCGGCTATCCGCACGACATCAAGGGCCAGGGCATCTATGCCTACGTCACCCTCAAGGCCGGCGAACACCCGACCGAGGAGTTGCGCAAGGAACTGGTCGCTTGGGTGCGCAAGCAGATCGGCCCGATCGCCTCGCCCGATTTGATCCAATGGGCCCCCGGCCTGCCCAAGACGCGCTCGGGCAAGATCATGCGCCGCATCCTGCGCAAGATCGCCGCGAACGAGCATTCGGCGCTCGGCGATACGTCCACGCTCGCCGATCCGACCGTGGTCGACGATCTGGTGAACAACCGGATGAACAAGGCCTAAGCGCCCGCGTCATTCCGCTGGAACGTTAAACCCCGCCGGTCGCCCGGCGGGGTTTTCGTCTGGATTTAGGCGGCGCGCACGCCGTCGAGGAAGCGCTTCACGTCTTCGCGCAGGCGTTCCGTCTGCGTCGCGACGTCGGTGGCGCTCTTGCGCACGCCCGAGGCGACGTCGCCGGTACGCGCCGCCGACTGGCTGAAGCCCGAGACGCCGCGCGACACTTCCGCAGTGTCGCTCGCCACGCGCTGGACGGTCTGGGCGATTTCGCCGGTCGCGGCCCCTTGTTCCTCGACCGCCGCCGCGATCGCCGCCGCGATGGACGAGATTTCGTCGATCGTGCCCGCGATACCGCGGATCGCGACGACCGCGCCGTCCGAAGCGCCCTGGATTTCGGCGATCTGACGCGCGATTTCCTCGGTCGCCTTCGCGGTCTGTCCGGCGAGGTTTTTGACCTCCGACGCGACGACCGCAAAGCCTTTGCCCGCTTCGCCCGCGCGCGCCGCTTCGATCGTGGCGTTGAGGGCCAGCAGATTGGTCTGCGATGCGATGTCGTTGATGAGCTTGGTGACGTCGCCGATGCGCGCGGCGACTTCGACGAGGCTTTCGACCGTTTTGGTCGCGGTGCGAGCCTGCTCGACCGCTTCGCCGCTCTTCGCGGCCGAGTTCGAGGCGCGGCTCGCGATCTCGCGGACCGACGCGGAAAGCTCCTCGGCCGATGCCGCGACGGTTTGCACGCCGGTCGCCGCTTGTTCGGTCGAGCCGTTGAGCGCTTCGGCCTCGCGCGCCGTGGCCGCCGCCGTGTCGCTCATGCCCTTCGAGGATTCGTCCAGCGTCGTCGCCGCCTGCGACAAGGCGCTGACCACGCCGCCGACCGAGCGTTCGAAGGAATCGGCGAGCGCCAAAGCCTGTTCGCGGCGCTGGCGTTCGGCGTCGCGCTCGTGCGCCTCGGCTTCGGCGCGCAGGCGAGCGACCTCGACCAGCGCCTGACGCAAGACCTCCACCGACTTGGCCATGCGGCCGATTTCGTCGCCGCGCGCCGTGCCCGGCACGTCGAGATCGGTCTTGCCGTCTTTGATCGCGTCGAGCGCCATGGTCAGCGACAGGATCGGCTTGGAAATGCGCCGAGCGATGAACACGCCCAGCACGATCGCGACGACCAGCACGGCCAGCGAGCCCAGAATCTGTTGGTTGCGCGCGGCGGCGGCGGCGGCGCGCCGATCGGTGATGTCGCTGACGATCTCGGTGACGCCGAAATTGTTCCCCGCTTTGTTGACCAGCTTCTCGGCGCGCACCAGCAGCGTGCGCTCGCCGGCGGCGATTTCGCGCAGAACGTTCTGCCCGCCGATGGCGCGCTTCAGCTCCTCGGGCGTCAGCAGCGATCCGCCCGCGCGCGTCGCGGCCAGCGGGGTGAATTTCTCGCCTTCGGCGATATGGAAGGCGACGTCGACGCCGAGCTTGCGCTTGATCCGCTCGGCGAAGGGCTGAGCCAGCGCGATCCCCGCGTCGATGACGGCCATCGTCTTGTCGCCTTCCTTCACCGGGGCTGTGGCGAAGACGCTCATGTTGTCGCGGCCGGCTTCCAGACCCGACGACAAGCGCCCGTCGCGAACGGCTTCGTTGACCGTGCGGCGGCGGCCGGTGACGTCGTCGCCGAAATTCTGCGGCGCATGGGCGCGGTAGAAGGCGATGCCCGGCGCCGTCATCAGCGTGATGGTCGAGATTCCTGCGGCTTCGCGCGTGAGGGTGAACGCTTCGCCCGCCAGCGCCGCGACGGCTTCGCGATCCTTGCGCAACAGCGCGTCGCGGAAATTCGGATTGGCGGCAAGCGCCGAAACGACGCCGCGCACGACGGCGACCTGCGCGTCGAGCTCTTCCATCACGTCGCTCTGGGCTTGATCGATGGCGCGCAATTCGGACGCTTCGTCCGCCTGATTGCGATCATAGATCGAAATCGCGAATAGCGTGGCGGACGACAGCAGCGCGATGGCGGCGAACGCCAAAATCAACCGCGCGGCGAGCGATCCGAGTGTCTTTCCGATGAGCATCGAGCGTTCCCCTGGAGTTTACCTCCGTCAACAGATGCCATCCGCCGGGTTAAAGGGACGCTAACGACACCGCTTCCGCGCGCGCTTCCGCATCCCTATATTCCGGGCATGTTGACGCGTTTCGTTTCGAGCTTCGCGATCACGGCCTTCGCGCTGTGGACCCTGCTTTGCCTTGGATTCTGGGGGGTTATCGCGCTGGGCGGCGATTTGCTCCAGTGGGTCGCCGGGGTATTCGGCGGCGCCGAAATCGCCCGCGCCGTGCTCGGGTTTTTGGAAGCTTTCGGAACATTTTTGCTGGCGTGGGTTTGGCTGGCGGGCGCCGCCTTGATCGCCTTCGCCGGCTTCGCGCTTCGCCAAGCGGCGCGCAATGCGGCGTCGATCCGCGTGCGGAACGTGCAGTTCGGCGAAAGCGCCGACTGGGGCCCGCGCGAAATGAAGGACGTCACGCCGCCGCGCGCGCCCGATCCCGATCCCGATCCCGATCGGAAAAGGCTTCCGCCGCGTTGATTACAGCGTTTCGCCGCGCATCAGGCGCGGCAAGCTGCCGACCGTACCCATCGCGTGCCGCATGAACAGCCGCTTCAACGGCGGGAGACCTTGGACGGCGGCGAGGCCCAAATCGCGCGCGAGTTTGAGCGGCGCGATGTCGTTGGAGAACAGACGCAACAGACCGTCGGTGACAGCCGACATGCTGACCGTGTCGAGCCCGCGCCAGCGCGCGTAAGCCTCCAAGCGCTCCGCCGAGCCGGGATCGAGGCCCAAGCGTTGGCCTTCGACCAGCACTTCGGCCAGCGCCGCCACGTCACGCAAGCCAAGATTGAAGCCCTGGCCGGCGATCGGATGAATCCCGTGCGCCGCATCGCCCGCCAGCGCCACGCGGCCTTCGAAGAATTTTTTCGCCTGCACGAAGACCAACGGATAGACCCAGCGCGGCCCGGCGAGTTCGATTTTGCCGAGACCCCAGCCGAAACGCTCGTGTATCTCCTCGCAGAATTCGTCTTCGGGCAGACTCGCGAACAATTTCGCGAGTTCCGATTTCTCCGTCCACACGATCGACGAACGATGCGTGCCGTCGGCCGCGTCGTTGAGCGGCAGCACCGCGAAAGGTCCCGCCGGCAGGAAGCGCTCATGCGCGATGCCGTCATGCGGCTTCGCGTGGCGGATCGAACAAACGATGCCCGATTGTTCGTAATCCCAGCGCACGGTACCGATCCCCGCGGCCTTGCGCAGCGGCGACGGGCGCCCGTCGCAGGCGACGACCAAGCGCGCGCGCAAAGCTTGTCCCGAGGCGAGCGCCACATCGGCGTGCGTCGCGTGCGAAACGACGTCGAGCGCCTTTTCCGGCGCCGTCAGCTTGACGCGCGGCTCCATCGCCAACACCGCGTAAAGCGCGCGGCGCGTGAAGCGGTTTTCGACGATATAGCCGAAGGGCTCGTCGCCGATTTCGCGATGGTCGTAATGCAAGTACAGCGAGGAATCGCCGTCGGACACGCGAATGTCGCGGATTGGCGACGCGTCTTGCGCGATCGCCGGCCACAGGCCGATGCCTTGCAACACGCGCACGGAGCCAAGCGCGATCGCCGAGGCGCGGCCATCGAACGCATCGGCGGCGCGCAAGGCCGGCGCTTCGGGATCGACGACGACGCTGGCGACACCGCCGCGCGCCAGCGCCAGCGCCAGCGTCAGGCCGACCAAGCCCCCTCCGACGATCGCGACATCTGTTTCGATCACGTTCGACATGGGGCTTTATCTAGCAGAACCTGCGGGCGCGTATCAGCGAATCCGCCCGCGACGGCGTGTCGCGGGGCGATTTCATTTGCCACGGCAAATCGCAATGCGGCATGATTTTTGAACCATTCCGCCCAGCAAGCCGGGGAAAGCAATGCCCCCGGAACAGCAAATCCGGGGCAAGCACCGAGGGAAAGGGATACTCCGATGAAAATGGTCGTCGCGATCATCAAGCCGTTCAAGCTGGACGAGGTGCGCGAAGCGCTGACGGCGCTGGGCGTGCAGGGCCTGACGGTCACCGAGGTCAAAGGCTTCGGCCGCCAGAAGGGCCAAACCGAGATCTATCGCGGCGCCGAATACTCGGTGAGCTTCCTGCCGAAGGTGAAGGTCGAAATCGCCGTGACCGATTCGCTGGTCGAGCGCGTCGTCGAATCGATCCAGAAGTCAGCCAACACCGGCAAGATCGGCGACGGCAAGATTTTCGTGCTCGATGTCAGTCATGCGGTGCGCATCCGCACCGGCGAGACGAACGCCGAGGCGCTGTAAACTTCCGCATTTCGCTTAATAATTAGGCATTTCGACGGCCCGCTTTGCGGGCCGTCGTCATTTTGGCGATTTGGGATCGAGTCCGGCCTATTTTCGCGGCACATAACCAGCACGCTGATTTTAAGGGATAAATCGGAGTTTGTGCGTCGCACAAGGCTGCATTCTCCCTGGCACGATTCTTGACTCTACCAATCGCCGCCCGGCCGAACGGGCGCCGCAAGAAAGCTTCAAACGTCCCGGTCGAGTCCGGGCAAGCCAGGAGACGACAATGACCAACACCAACCGCCTTGCGATGCTCGGCGCCCTTGCGGCGGCGGCGATCGTGGGCTTCGCCGGACCGGCCTTCGCGGAAGACGCGAAGATCGATACGGGCGACACGGCGTGGATGCTCACCTCCACCGCCATCGTTCTGATGATGACCATACCCGGCGTCGCGCTGTTCTACGCGGGCATGGTGCGCAAGAAGAACGTGCTCGCCACGCTGATGCAGTCCTTCGCGATCACGGCGCTGATCTCGGTGTTGTGGATGGTCGTCGGCTACTCGCTCGCCTTCGGCGAAGGCGGTGCCTTCATCGGCGACTTCTCGCGCGTCTTCCTGTCGGGCATGACCTGGGACAAGCCCTTCACGCTCGGTTCGGGCGATAGCGCCATTGCCTTCACGATCCCCGAAGTCGTGTTCGTCATGTTCCAGATGACCTTCGCGATCATCACGCCCGCGCTGATCTGCGGCGCCTTCGCCGACCGCTTCAAGTTCTCGGCGCTGCTGTGGTTCATCGGCCTGTGGTCGATCCTGGTCTATGCGCCGATCGCGCACTGGGTGTGGCATCCGAACGGCTGGCTGTTCGCCCTGGGCGCGCTCGATTTCGCGGGCGGCACGGTGGTGCACATCAACGCCGGCATCGCTGGCCTGGTCGCGGCGATCGTCGTGGGCAAGCGCAAGGGCTACGGCACGGAGAATTTCTCGCCGTTCAACCTGGTGCTGGCCGTGATCGGCGCGTCGCTGCTGTGGGTGGGCTGGTTCGGCTTCAACGCCGGCTCCGCCGCCGCCGCCGGCGGCCGTGCGGGTATGGCCATGCTGGCGACGCAGGTCGCCACGGGCGCCGCGGCGCTCGCGTGGATGTTCGCGGAATGGGCGACGCGCGGCAAGCCGTCGGTCCTGGGCGTGATCTCGGGCGCCGTCGCCGGCCTCGTCGCGATCACCCCGGCCGCGGGCTTCGTCACGCCGGGCGGTTCGCTGGTCATCGGCGTGGTCGCTGGCGTCATCTGCTTCTGGGCCTCGACCTCGCTCAAGAAGGCGCTGGGCTACGACGACTCGCTCGACGTGTTCGGCGTCCACGGCGTGGGCGGCATCGTCGGCGCGCTGCTGACGGGCATCCTCGCCGCCGGCGCCTTGTCGGCGTCGGAAGCGCTGCCGGAAGGCTACCAGGGGCTGCTGGAAGGCAACCCCGGCCAGCTGTTGATCCAGGTCTACGCGACCGTCGCCACGATGATCTTCTCGGGCGTCGCTTCGCTGATCCTGCTCAAGATCGTCGATGCGATCGTCGGCCTGCGCGTCTCGGAGGAAGCCGAGCGCGACGGTCTCGACCTTTCGCTCCACGGCGAAAGCGTGCAGTAAGTTTCTTCCCGCAAGGGACGGAACGGCGGACGGGCCGGTCGCAAGACCGGCCCGTTTTCGTTCGGCGCCGCGCTTTTCCGCCGCGCCGGGAAATGGCAAACTGTGCTCGGCAAATAACGGACAGGGGCGATCGATGGGCATCCGGACGGCGTTGCGCGCAGGCGGTTTCGCGCTGGTATTCGTGGCTTCCGCCGCAGCCGCGCAGGTGACCTTCAACCGCGGTTACGACGCCGATCCCGAGACCCTCGATCCCCACAAGACCTCCACGGTCTCCGAAGCGCACCTGATCCGCGACCTGTTCGAAAATCTGGTGATCCACGATGCGCGCGGCCGCGTGGCGCCGGGTGTGGCCGAAAGCTGGACGGTCTCGCCCGACGGCAAAAGCTACAGCTTCGTCTTGCGCGGCAACGCGCGTTGGTCGAACGGCGATCCGGTGGTCGCGGGCGATTTCGAGTATTCGCTGAAGCGGATCATGAATCCCGCGACCGGGGCCAAATACGCCAACATCCTCTACCCCATCCTGAATGCCGAAGCGTTCAACAAGGGCCAAGGCAAGACCGTCGACGACTTGGGCGTGAAGGCGATCGATACGCGCACGCTACGCATCGATCTGGAACGGCCTACGCCCTATTTCCTCGAACTCCTCACGCACCAGACCGGCGCGCCCGTGCATCGCGCGACGGTCGAGCGTTTCGGCGCGGATTTCGTCAAGCCCGGCAATCTCGTGTCCAACGGCGCGTTCCGCTTGGTCGAGAACGTGCCCAATTCGCATATCCGCCTCGCCAAGAATCCGACTTTCCACGATGCCGGCGCCGTGAAGGTCGATATCGTCAACTTCATCCCGCATCCCGATCTGGCGGCGGGCGCCCGCCGCTTCCTGGCGGGCGAGCTGCACGTGACGACCGACATTCCCGCCGATCAGATCAAGTTCCTGCGCCAGCGCCTGGGCGATCAGGTCAAGATCACACCCTATCTCGGCACGTGGTACTTCGCCTTCAACACCGCGAAGGCGCCGTTCAACGACGCGCGCGTGCGCCGCGCCCTCGCCATGGTGATCGATCGCGAATTTCTGGCCGAGCAGGTGTGGCAGGAAACGATGGTGCCGGCCTTCGGCTGGATACCGCCCGGCATCGCCAATTACGTGCCGACCCCGATCGAAGCCGACTACAAGACCATGTCGCCGATCGATCGCGAGGACGAAGCCAGGAAACTGCTCGCCGCCGCGGGCTTCGGGCCCGGCGGCAAGAAATTGACGGTGCAGATCCGCTACAACACGACCGACAACAACCGCGCCTCGGCCGTGGCGATCGCCGATATGTGGAAGCAGATCGGCGTCGAAACGACGACGATCAACACCGATACGCGCACCCATTTCGCCCATCTGCGCGACGGCGGCGATTTCGACGTCGCGCGCGCAGGCTGGATCGGCGACTACTCCGATCCGCAGAACTTCCTGTTTCTGCTCCAAAGCGACAACAAGGGCTTCAACTACGCGCGCTGGTCGAACGCCGAGTTCGACCAGCTGATGAAACAGGCGGGCGAGGAGATCGATCTCGGCCGACGCGCGCAGATCCTGGCGCGCGCCGAAGCCATCGTCGTGCGCGAGAATCCCTATGTCGGCCTGCTGTTCTATTCGAACCGCAATCTGATCTCGAACAAGGTCGAAGGCTATATCCCCAATCTGCGCGGCGCCAACCCGTCGCGTTTCGTCTCGATCAAGAACTGAACCGGGTCGCGCGGCCGGTCGCGACCGCATGTTGGGTTTCGTTCTTCGCCGGTTCTTGAGCGCGATCCCGACTTTGTTCGTCGTGATCACGCTCTCGTTCTTCCTGATGCGCCTCGCCCCCGGCGGGCCGTTCGATCTGGAACGGCCGCTGGAGGCGAAGATCATGGAGAATCTGCAGCGCGCCTACGGCCTCGATCTGCCGCTGCACGAGCAGTATCTGCGCTATCTCGGCAATCTCGCGCGCGGCGATCTGGGCCCTTCGTTCTTCATGCGCGACTTCTCGGTCGCGCAGATTCTGATGCAGGGCTTGCCCGTGTCGATGGCGCTGGGCGGCGGCGCAATCCTGCTGGCGCTGGTCCTGGGCGCGGCCCTTGGCGCCTTCGCCGCGATGCGCCAGAACACGGGCGCGGACCATGCGGTCGTCGGCTTCGCGACGGCCGGCGTGACGATCCCCAATTTCGTCGTCGCCCCGATCTTGCAAATCGTCTTCGGCCTGACGCTCGCTTGGCTGCCCGTCGGCGGCTGGAACGACGGCGCGATCCGCAACGCGATCCTGCCGGTGATCGTGCTGGCCTTGCCGCAAATCGCGGTGGTCGCGCGGATGACGCGCGCGGCGATGATCGAGACCTTGCGCGCCGACCATATCCGCACGCTGCGCTCGCTGGGGCTGGGGCCCCGGCACGTCGCCGAGCATGGCCTGCGCGCAGCCCTGCTGCCGGTCGTATCCTATCTGGGGCCGACGGCGGCGGCGTTGCTGACCGGATCGGTCGTGGTCGAAACGATTTTCGGCTTGCCGGGTATCGGACGCTATTTCGTCGAAGGCGCCCTCAACCGCGACTACACGCTGGTGATGGGCACGGTCGTCGTCGTCGCGGTTTTCGTGCTGGTCTTCAATCTGATCGTCGACATTCTCTACGCGTTGCTCGATCCGCGCGTGCGCTACGAATGAATATGGCGGGAAACTCGCTTTGGAAAGACGCGGCGCGGCGCCTGCGGCGCAACCGCGCGGCGACCGCGAGCCTTGCCGTGCTCATTCTGCTGGCACTCGCCTGCGTCCTCGGTCCGGTGCTCGGCGGCCATGATTATGGCCGCGTCTATCCCGATTACGTGCGCGTCCCGCCCTCGCTCCAGGCCCAGCCCGCCGCCGAACTGATCGCGCCGGCGGTCGCGCGCATCGCG